>Ga0210410_10000554_pt1 | contig 40515 bp, 34 predicted proteins | sample IncBWC4MmetaG_FD_161058 | JGI IMG/M metagenome (GOLD analysis project Ga0210410, IMG submission 161058) | Forest soil microbial communities from Barre Woods Harvard Forest LTER site, Petersham, Massachusetts, United States - Inc-BW-C-4-M | ecosystem: Environmental > Terrestrial > Soil >...
ACCGAACACAAAGCGGGAGGCCCATTCTTGCCAGGTTTGCTGGTGCTCGGGAAAGAGTGCGTCGAGGCCAGTAATGTTATCGAGTCGGCCGTCGGGGAGGATCGTGAACTCAATGACCTTTCCATTGGGATCCTCCTTTTGCACCTGCGGAGACGGCGGCTGGAAGCCCGGAGTGTTGGAATGAGAATCGGAGTCTGGAATTTCAAGTTTAGAGCGCGCGCGAATGACGGCACGATCGGCATCGGCGCGAACGCCAAGAATTTCAAGCCTCAATAGGGCGTTCACATCCACTTTGGAGGAATCGGCGGGCGAGGCGACGATAATGGCGCTTTCGGTCTTAACGTGTCTGTCGCTGTGATAGCTGATTTGGTAGGCCAACTTTTGGCCGGTTTGCAATCGCGGAAAAAGGTTCACGGGCGCCGGTCTGGTTTTAGCGGCGCAGAGAGACATTACAAAAAGGGCGACGGAACCACCGACGCACAGGGGATATCTCGCGCGGCTGGCCCAACTGCCGATGCTGTTTCGACGGAGCTTCGCCATATCGAAGGTCATTGCGCCTTTGCAGTTGTGCCGCTCGCGTCGCGCACTTTCAGGCGGCGGTCAAAGAAATCGCTGGTGGCGCGATAACCAGCCAGCCAGCTGCGATGCAGCAGGAAATCGTGCACTTCGTCGGGAAAAATGAGCTGCTCGATCGCTACGCCGCGCGCTCTCAACCGGGCAACAAGATCGACCGTTTGCGTGAAATAGACGTTGCGATCGTCATCGCCATGAATGAAAAGCACCGGAGATTTCCATGTGTCGACAGAAGTGACCGGAGATGATTCGTGGGCGAGCTTGGTCAGCTCGGGCGAAATGTTCTTCCCGTCCCAGTTATCGGTGGGCCAATCGTGAACGCCATGGAAGTCCACGCCGGCGGCAAAAATCTCGGAGTTGCGCGCCAGACCAAGCGCGGTAAGGTAGCCTCCGTAGCTTCCTCCCCACAAGCCGATGCGGGCAGCATCGACGTCGGAGCGGCTCTGGAGATATTTGCCGGCGGCGACGACGTCTTTGTATTCGCTGGCACCGCGTCCTGCACGGCCCGGAGCTTCGCGGAAGGCGCGCCCATAGCCTATGCCGCTGCGGTAATTGACCGATAGTACGACGTAGCCGCGGCTGGCTAGATACTCATTCATGGCGTAGGAATTCGCGTAGTAATACATATAGTGCCAGCCGAGCAGCATCTGGCGAATCGGTCCGCCGTGCATAAAGACGACCGCCGGCTTCTTTTCCTTAGCGCCAGCGGTTGGCGGAAGAAAGAGTTGACCATGGATTTCGAGGCCGTCCGCCGCCTTGAACATCACTTGCTGCGGCGCAACCAATTGTTGCGACGGAAAGTTGGCTGGCCAAGTCTCGGGCGCGAGCGTTTGTGCTGCGTGATCTGCATTTAGCTTGGTTGAGAATGGCCGCGCAGGATGTTTCGCATCTGAACCGAAATACACAAGTGTTTGGCCGTCGCTGAGCGCCACCGGACTCCACTCGTTGCCTTCGCCGTGAGTGACTTGGGCGGGGCGATCTCCGGTGATACCGACGGTCCAAAGGTGACGGCGATCGATGTCACCACAATTGGAATTAAGGAGAATAGCTTTCTTGTCGGTCGTCAGGGACCACTGCTCGACTTCGCAGTTCCCAGGGGTAAGCAGGCGCGGGCTCCCGCCTTCGACGGAAAGCGAGTAGAGGTGCTGCCAGCCATCTTCTTCCGAGGCGATGAGTAGCCGATTCTCCGCCGCCCAATGTATCACGCCACCACCAGTGTCTTTGGCCATGAAGGGATAGGAGCCGTCCGGTGAGGCGCTGCTATGCCATATCTCGCGCGCACTACCTGCCGGCGTGTCCGCGAGCCAAATCGCCCAAGGATGCGGTTTATCGGGCTCAAGGAAATAGCCTGCGGGGGTGTCGCGCTGCTCGGCGGGGCGCCGCACGAACGCAATGCGCTTACCGTCAAACGACCAGACCGGATCGCTGTCGGTATCAACACTCGGGGCAAGGAAGCGGACGGAATTGCCGGCCGGTTCGTAGACACCAATGAAACTGTGATCGCCGCGCGTTGAAACGAAAACTAACTGCGATCCGTCGGGCGACCATTCTTCAGAATGATTTTGGCCGCGCACGATCAGTTGCTTGGGTTTCTCGCTGCTGTTTAGCGAAGCGGTCCATATCTGGCCCTCGCGTACATAAGCAATGACACCTTTCGCAGAAATTTTTGGTGAATCGCCGACGTCAACTTTCTTAGGCTCGCCGCCACTCCAGGATATGCTCCAGACGGTCTGTTCCGTTCCCGCGGGATTCGTCGTGGGATTGGGAAATTGTCCACTGGCATTCTTGCCTTCTCCTCGAACGTAAACGATTGTATTGCCATCCTCTGAGAAATTCAGTTCGGAGAGCGGTTCTCCATCGTCTTGAAGATAGGACGTAAGCCTGCGCGCCGTAAACGCCGGGCCTTCCGCGACCCAAATGTTGCGCTTCCCTTCCTGATTCAAGGTCCAGGCGATGCGATTGGCGGTTTTGGCGGCGGTCAAATTTTCGGGAAAAGGCGCGCTGAGTAGCTCTTCCAGAGTCAGACTCTGCTGCGCCGACGCAGGTAACGCCGAGCACACCATTGCAAGCACGAGCACAAACCATTTCTTCATCTTCATCTCCGACCAGGTGTTGCAAACGAAAGCAAAGGATTTAAGGCTCGCCTTAATCGGCGGGCCGGCGCGCAACGAGCCGCTCAATCGAAATTTTCGGCACATCCAGTGAACCCGAAATCTTCAGCACATAGCCCTGTTCCGGAAGGATAGCGCCGGTTTGATCGTCAACCAGTTCTTCCAAGGTCAAATCGGAAACCTGCGCAAAGCTCAGCGTGCCCTTGAGCAGAGTCATTTCCGAGGTGCCATCCAGGCGCAATCCGGGAAAAATGATGCCTCGATCGCGCACTAAGAAAGCGCCCTCTCCAGACATCCAGCGTGAGGCGCCCTCGTGTGGCGCGCCATCGGCCATACTAGCATTCACGTCCCAGCCGCGGAATTCGACGTCTCGCAATTTCAAATCGCCCTTGCCGGCCAAGTGCTGCAGCAGTTCGTCGCGGCCGACGCCCTGGGCAGTGAGATGCACAATTCCCGATGCGAGTCCGTCGAAACGTTCGAGCAGGTTGCTGGGAACCGGTATTTGCCGCAGATCAACGTGTTGAAGTTCGGCGGTCACATCGTAAGAAGGACGCGGCAAGAACGCGGCCCTCAATTTGGCATGCAATGTTCCGCCGGCACAGTGAGCTTCCACCTCCCGCAGATCGAGGTGTAAATCATGCAGGGCGCCGCTCGCTCGCACTTGGCCCAGCTTGATCTCCTCCAACGTGAACTCGTTTATGTTTAGCTCGCCTTCCGCATTCACGCGCCGCAACAGTTCGGTAGCCCCCGTGTTCGCCGCATTTCCAAGCAAAGATGGGAGCAGACGTTGTAGCCAACCGGGCCTTGCGCGCGGCCCCATCCAACGATCGAGGTCGGCGGCGTCCAAATGATTCGCATGGAGTTGGAAATTCCATTTTGCGCCGCCACCCGCATCTGTAAAGGCGGTTTCCGTGAGTTGACCTGACCAAGTCGCGCCGAAGCCCTCCAAGTCCGTCAGACTGGCGGCGCGAAATCCATCCTTCCAATCCAGGCGCGCCTTGTTCAATTGAAGCGGCTGGTTGAGTCCGGCAACCTGCAATGCCGTCTTGTTCAGGTCGACACGCCCGCTCCAACCCTTGGTCGCAGCGGCGTTGTCCCACTGGTAGTGGAGCGCAGCCGACACGGGGCCGGTCAAATCCCAGCCATGGTTCACTGGCCGTCCGAGCACGGACATAATCTTGAAAATGTCTTGCGCATTGTCGGTTCGACCGTCGATGCTCAAGCTTCCAACCCGGGTGCTGAAATCATGGGTGAACCCTATAGACGCGGAGGTCTTGCTCTCGGCGAGGCTCCGGTGTTTCGCTGTCTCTGCCGTCGCCAAGGATGTCCCTTCGTTGCGCTCCGGTGCAGCGTACGAGATGCGAATTGGCCCGATGTTGAGGTTTGTCCGCTGCCGGCCACCCTGGAAAGCGCCAATTCGTAGAGGCGCATTTAGTCCGGGAATGTGCACTTCGCCGCCAAGACTCGAGAAAGCTGCTTCCTCAATTTCCAGCGGCCACCCGCGCAGCGCGATTGCTCCGGTGAAGAACTGGTCTGCGACGATCGCATTGTTCACGTTGGGATCGAACGCGCGATACCAGGCCAGCAGATCGGCTGCCTGGACTCCCGCAGAATCCAGCCGGACTTCCCAAGCCGGAGACGCATTTACTTCAAAGCGCGCGCTGCCTCGCAGATTCGATTTCGCGGTCTCCACGACCAGGCGTTCGGCGGAAATATTGCGCATGCCAGCATTCCAGCGTCCTTCGAGATTTACGGTGGCGGCGGGATTATCGGAGCGTTCGCTCAAATCCCACCGATGAATCTGCGCCACCCTCGCCTGCGCAGAAAAGGTCCATTCGCCCGGTTGCGTGTCACTACCAGCGACTCGACCGGCAGTGCCGCTCTTTGCGGTTCCGTCGAGCGCAAAAATGCCGCGGACACCATAATCGTAACCCCGAAACAATCGGAGCAAGTCCGCGAGAGAGACCTTGCCCCAGTGAACTTCAATCTCAGCAGGTTGCAGACGAGCTGATGTTCCGGCGACGTCGCCGTGCACCATCAGGGTGCCCGTGGATTGCAGAGTTACGCCGCTGCGCCAGGGCTGAGCTTCGAGTTGCAAGCGCCAGCGACCGGCAGAAACCTGCTCCACGCTGCCGGAAACTCCCAAAAATGCGAACGGTAATTTCTCGTCGCCGATTTTAAAATTGATGCGGCCGTCGTCCACATCGATCTTCTGGAGCCGATTCGACGGTGTTTCCTGCAGGCGCGGACCGTAAAATCGTGAGCCCGCCCCAAGAGTCGACTTCGCCGGCGGCAGCCAGCGCTCGAGATTCCACTGCCCTTCATCATTGCGTACCAGGTCCAGACTGGGACGGGTCAACGAGAGGGTGCCAAATTCGAAACGGCCCCGCAGCAAGCCCGTCCAGCGCAATCTGGCGGTCAAATGCTCGGCACGCAGAAAATACTCGTTTCCGAACGCGGGATCCTCCGCGATGCTCACGAGTTCAGCGTCTAGAACTGGGCTGGGCAGCAGCAAAACATTGAAGTGGCGCACTTCCACGGATCGTCCGAAGGCGCGTTCGAGATGTGCGACGAGATTCTTGTGAACGGTATGCGTACGCGCAAGGAAGGAGGCGCCAATTTGTACCGCGATCACAAGCGCGACGAGTGACAGCGCGAGTCTCCACCATTTGCGTACGCGATGCATGATGTCCGAGAGTTTCGCAGAGTGCTGCCTAAATGGGAAGCGAAGCGAGCCGGAAACTACTCAATGAACGGTGCGCAGCATTCGGCCCCAACGAGTACGCTGCGGCAGGTGCAACAACGTGTCAATCACGCTTTTCAGCCGTTGAAAAAAGCTGCTCTGCCCATAATCCGCGCTGCTGGCCTCCACCGACCAGTAGATCAAAAAGGGCCGGCCCATAATGGCGTCTCGATCTACGAATCCCCAATAGCGACTGTCGAGACTGTGATCGCGATTGTCTCCCATGGCGAAGTACTTTCCAGGGGGAACAACAATCTCTTCGCCGCGAACGTACTTCTTAATCTCATGCGCCCATTCCATCACCACAGGGCTGGCGTACAACTGATTGCCCATCGGCGGAAAAGCATAATTCAGAGGATCGTATCCGGCGCCGGGATCGTGTACTACGTATGGCTCGGTCAAGGGCTTGCCATTCACGTACACGCGCTGATCCTCGACTTTGAGCCGGTCGCCCGGCAATCCAATTACCCGTTTTACGAAGTGCTGATGATCCGCATACGGGTATTTGAAAACGATGATATCGCCACGCTCAAGCGGCCGGTAAGGCAGCAGTTTTTCGTACCAGGCGCCGTGGCCTCCAAAAATGAATTTATTGACCAGCAAATGATCGCCAATCAGCAGCGTTCCCTCCATCGATGCGGAAGGAATTTTGAACGCCTGGACAATGAAGGTGGTTCCGAAAAGGGCCAAAATCACGGTAACCAGCAGCGACTCCATATATTCTGAAAAAGTCGCTTCGTCGCCCCGGCGCGCTGGTTTCGCAACGCGCTCTTGCGGTGCAGCTTCTTGGGTTATGGTCTCTTCGGGCATATCCGTGTCAATTTCTCACTTCGGTCTGCTCCAACCGGCCTAGCGCCGTTCCTGCCGCGCGCTGCTCAGCTTCTTTCTTGGTATTCCCTTGGCCCGAAGCCATGCAAGAGCCGTCCACCCAGACTTCAACTTCAAAGGTCTTGTGGTGATCGGGCCCGTGCTCCGCTGCAAGTCGATACTCCGCAGGAGACTTCCCGCGGCCCTGCAAAAATTCCTGCAAAGCCGATTTGCGGTCGGCCTCAAACAACTCAGTACCGCGCTCCTCCAATGCAAATTCAAAGAGCGTCGTTCGCAACATCTCCTTGGCGGCCGCGAGACCCGCATCCAGATAAATCGCAGCCACTACGGCTTCGAACGCATCGGCTAGAAGAGCAGGCTTGTTCCGGCCACCCGTCTTTTCCTCGCCACGGCCAAGGCGAAGATGTTCGCCGAGAAGGAGCCGCCGAGCGGCCAATTCCAAAGATTGCGCGTTTACCAGCCGCGCGCGGCTCTTGGAAAGCTGTCCCTCGCTCCATTTCGGAAACTTCTCCACAAGATACTCGCTGGCCAACAGGTCCAGCACGGCATCGCCCAAGAACTCCAGCTGTTCATTATTCTCAGCTAACGGGGCATTGGCGGCATCCGCAGCGCGCAACTCCGGAACCGCCGAACTGTGCGTCAGCGCGCGCTGGAGCAATTCGGGATTGCGAAACCTGCGGCCCAGCCGCGCCTCCAATTGCTCATCATTATTTGTCATCTCAAAAATACTTCCGCAACTACCGCCCCATCAATTTGGCGCGCTTAGTTGGGAAGACCCTTGCTTCTTCGCATCTTCCGCGCTGCTCTTGCACGCCGCTTGTAATGTACTTTGTATCGCGGCGCATTTTGAGAACGCGGCTGCGGCGGCTTCAAAGTGCGAGGTCTGCTTGTCGGCAATGCCCAGTAAATAATAGTTGACCGGGTCGGGATCCGGATGAGTATCGGCCTTTACCGACTGCTCCAGCTCCGGGATAGCCTCAGAATATTTGCCTCTGCGTATGTAGACCAAGCCTAGCCCGCTGTGTGCCATGACTAAGGTATCGTTTTTTGCGTTATTGAACGCTTCCTCCGTCAGACTTTCCGGCTTCGGCAGCGTCGGAGTAATCTCGATTGCGCGCTTGGAATAAAGTTCCGCCTTATCCAACTGTTTCGCAGCATCGGGCGCCTTGCCATTATACGTCCGCGCTAGAGCTTGCCCCATTACGGCGAGCACCGGTGCGTCATTGGGATTTATTTCTACTTCCTTCTCCCCTGCCTCCAGCATTTTTGGCACTTGCTGTGTAGCGAAATATCCTGAAACCAGGGCCTGATACATTGTCGGACGGTAACGGCTCTGCGGATACTTCTGCAAGAAGTCCTCGGCGAGCTGAATTTTCTTACTGGGATCCGTGGCCTGTTGAACAGCCTTGGACGCAGCCTCCTCTTCCGGGGAGGCAGCCGCAGGCGCATTATCCATAGAAAGCGGAGCCGGATTGGGCTGCTTGTCCTTTTCTGTACCCGCTGGAGGCGGTTGTTGCTGCGGTGCGGGTTGGCTTTGTCCGCCTTGCTGTCCGCTTTGCGCTACACCGGAAGTGGCGCCGCACAATAACAAGGCTGTGAACGCTCCCGCGCCCACGCAAATACTCCATTGCTTTCTCATCAATTTACCTCTCCGATTTAAGATTCGTTCTGGAGTCCGTGGGCTTGAACGCACTCCTTCTGAAAATTAGATGCCCCGTCCGGGGCTATTTCTCTACGGCCTCTCGGACGGCTTACCTCCAGTAAAGGCTGCAAGTCCCTTTTGCGCTGCTTGCCGGGCTTGGTCGGGACTCCCGGTCACAGCCAGCGCTTCCTGATATTGGACTTTGGCTTGATCGGCTTGCCCCTCATCGTCGTAGATCCGGGCTAGATAGATGTGTGACCAAGCTAGAACCATAGGGTCGTCGGCAGCGGTATGCTCACCCGACGTGAGCCTGCCAAAGACTTCTTTAGCTTTCACGCCGTCATGATCCATCAACGCCACAAGTCCGATGCCGTACCATGCGCGCGTCTGATTCGGATACTTTGCCAGCACTCTTTGAAACGATGACTCGGCCGCCCGCGGATTCTTCTCCGCGATCCGTCTTTCTCCCTCTGTCAGCGCGGCAATCGCCTCCGGATCGTTCGGAATCGTCGACGGCGCGAGCTTCCTTCTGCGTGCGAGGGATTCGCTTGCTGTCTCAGACGGTTTCGCTGCGGCGGTGGCCGGCGCAAACTTTATCGTTTGCAAGCGCTTGGCTTCCGCATTGACGTCGATCGACCTCACCATTTCGGGGAAAAAGAGCTTCATGGAAGGCTCAGACCTCTCAAAATTCCCCAGTGCGGCGAACAACGGTCTCACCAAAACGTAACCGTCCTCGTCGTCCATGTCCATTGCCGCCGCACGCTCGCTTGGCGACATTCGCTTCAGTTTCAGCTCCACAGCTCGTACGGTGCATTCCGCGAAATACGATGGAAAATCGTCCTTCAGGTCGGGCACCATTCGTGGAGCACGCGCCGCGGTCTCAAACAATGGCCGCTTTACAGCGACAACGTGCGGGTATTGCAGTGGCAATGGATCGAGCAGAAAGTGCAGGTACGCATGGCGGACCGTATCCGTTGGCACATCATCAGCGCCGCTCAGCACAATCGCGTAGTGGTCGCCGAAATTGCGCACGTTTGTTATGCGTCCCACCAGCGGCTCCACAATCACGGTGAACGTGCGCGGGTTCGCATTGTTCATCATCTCGCGCAGGTAGTTGGTGGCGACGAAGACGATTTGGGAGACGGAATCGTGCAGGCGCTCAATATCCCGGTTGTACAAAGGTTGCAGTTCGCGCCACAGGCGCCCGATCTGCTGCTCCTTATAATAGTCCGCGAGGATTTCGCTGAATCCTTCGAGCGCGATGACCTCCGGAGGTAATTCGTCGCGCCGTAGGGTCAATTCAAATTTGGGCGCGGGTCCGGAAACCAAACCGAACCAGATGTATTGCGAAAGCATGGCGCCTTCATCGACGAGCTGATGCTTCTTGTAAAATTCGCGCAGCGCGTCTACCGCCGGTCCTTGCTGGTGCTGCATACGCTCGCGAAGTTGCGCGCGCACAGGATGCCAATTGGCCGCACTTACGTTGGACTCGAATCCCGCGGCGAGCAGCGCGCACATGGTCGTGAACATCGCTTCGCTGCCGTCGACCGAAACATTGGTGGCTGGACTTGCATGCATGCGCGCCGCGAGCGGCGGCGCGGCTTGGGAGGACGACGATTGTGGGTTTGCTGTGCGCGAGAGAACCGTCGCACTACAGACCAGCAAAATCAGAACAAGGAAAGCAAATCTCTTCATGAAACCCTTTGTAGTTGGTGCTTGGCGTTGGTACTGCGCGTCGTCTTGGTTTTGTCGGTAAAGCCGTGCATCTTGTCAACATACAAGGCGTTGCGGCGGGGAGTCAAGGAAGCCACTGTGCTGTTTACGATGCCGTTCAGCAACACTTAGGTCAGTTGAAAGCATCTCTTTACTATGTGCTGGGCTTCCTGGATGACAAGTCCAATCCTATGACCAAGCTAGCGAAGCTTGCGTTCGTTTGCTCCGTTTACATGGCATTGGCCTGCCCCACGCGGGTTGGGGCGCAACTCGTCCGGCAAGATACTCCGGTGACCTCTGCCAGTCCGCAAGACGAAAAACAGATTCCACGCGGCAAGCGGCGCGTTTCCCAGGAAGTTCAGATCACAGGAGAACAATCTTGGTCGGATACGGGAATTGATGTTCGGCCCGGCGAACATATCGTTATCGCCGCGACTGGCAAGCTCCGCTATGCGGACGCCAAGGAAGACAACGGACCCGAGGGCATTACACGCGGCTTCAAGGATCTGTTGCGCATTCTGCCGTTCAATGGCGCAGGCCGCGGAGCGCTCATCGGCCGCGTAGGCGATGCGGAAATTTCACAACCTTTTTTGCTGGGCGCCCACCACGATTTCGTCACTCCGGTTGCCGGACGCCTTGCGATCGGCATCAATCAAGCAAGCGATGACATCGGCGAAGGCACGTATACGGTGCACATCGATATTCACGAACCTGATCCGGGTGTGACGTATCATTCCACGCGCCAGGTGCAAACAATTCCTGGTGTCGACGCCACAATATTCGCAAAGCTTCCCCGCCGCGTCGCCGACAAAAATGACAATCCGGGAGATATGGTCAATTTTCTGATTCTCGGCTCGGAAGGTGCCATGCAAAAAGTTTTCACCGGCGCGGGATGGGTTAAGGTGGATGCCGACGTGCGTGGCACCGTGCTGCACGGCGTGCTCGAAAGCATTTCCAAGGAATCGTACCTTACGATGCCGATGAGCCCACTCTACCTTTTCGGGCGCACACAGGATTACGGTTGGGCGCACGCCGAGCCAATTAAAGTAGTGGCGTCGCGCAACCACTTGCGCATCTGGAAAGCGCCTTTTCAAGTCAACGGGCAAACGTTGTGGGTCGGCGCGGCTACGCATGACATCGGTTTCGAGCGCGACGAGCGCAACGACGGCGTAACGCACAAAATCGATCCTAATGTGGACCTGGAGCGCGATTACGTTGAAAAAACGCTGACCGCGACGGGCTTAGTCGCCGAAGTCGCGCATGCTCTTCCCGCGAACCCACTCAAAGAAGCAAGAACCGCAACCGGCGGCTCGTTCCACTCGGATGGCCGCGTTCTCGTGCTGAAGCTCAACGAATCGCCCGGAAATGTCGATGCCACTGCATCTCAGTGATTCGCTCGGAGACCGTCACCATCCCGATCTCACAAATCGGAATTTTTGAAAGCGACAATTTTCCACACAATTAGGTTCTAGACAGCTTCTTGGGCCATCTAAAGCATTTACTTGAGGGAACCGCTGCGTTGGCTGCGGCACAATGCAGGCTGATATGGCGGTCACTACTCAATCTCACGTTCTTTTCCTGAGCGAACCACCTGACGGCCGCCATTTATTGTTACTGGTCTAGCCGGTAGAAACTGAAGCGGTCGTCGTTCGCGTCGCTTTTCACTCCGGCGGCCCGTCCTGCGCCTCCAACGACACGACCTCTTCCGCCTCAAAGTCCGGCTGGCTCTGCAGCAATCTGACGCAACGATTCCACCGCAGAATTGCATCGTCATTTCCCGGTGGATGGATCGTCTCCGCCTCGCCGAAGCATTGCAGCGCCTTCTCCAGCAGAGGCAACAATGTGTGCGGCGCGCGCCCAGAGCGCAACTGCGCCTTGACCCGTCGCTCGCAAAGCAATCCCGTGTAATAGAGCCGTTCGTACGGATCCGTTAACCGCTGAAAAATCGCCTCGACTTCTGAGTATCTGTCCGAAGGTCCACCCGTAAATTGATCCGTTATCGCCAGCCCCAACGTCCGCAAACCTAGTATGTGTTTTGGGTCGGCCTCCAACACATCCCGGCAAATCGACTCTGCCTCTTCCGGCTCATTCAAATAACGATATAACTCCGCCTTCGCGATAGCCTCTGGAATTCCCGACTTGGAAATGGTTTTTAGTTTCAGGTCCATGGGCCCTCCGTCAAGCTTCCCTTCTCAGAAGTGCTGTCTTGTTTTCTAGCTCTGTCCCGCTCCTCGAATCTTGCGCACGATCCACAAAAGCGGATCATAGAACTCGTCCACCACGCGCTCCTTCAATGGAATGATGGCGTTATCCGTAATGTGGATGTCCTCTGGACAGACCTCGGTGCAACATTTAGTGATATTGCAGAGCCCGATGCCCAGCTCATCCTTCAGAAGTTTCGTTCGCGAGACACCATCCATCGGGTGCATCTCCAAACCAGCCACGCGCACGAAAAATCTCGGCCCGCCAAACTGTTCATATTTTTCGTGATCTCGTAGAACGTGGGACGTTTTGACACAAAAAGCACTCGATGCATTTCCGGAACTCCTGCGCGCGATCCACGTCATCCTGGTAAAACTTCCAACTAGCGTCTGGCTTTGGCGTGAACGGCGGAATTTTCTTGTTCACCTTGTAATTCCACGAGACGTCCGTCACCAGATCCTTGATCACTGGAAAGCTCTTGATCGGCATCACGGTAATCGGCTCATTCTGCGGCAAAGAATCCATTCTCGTTTTGCACGTCAGCCGCGGCCGACCGTTTACCTCTGCCGAGCACGAACCGCACTTCCCTGCCTTGCAGTTCCACCGCACCGCCAAATCCGGCGCCAAGTACCCTTGAATGTAGTACAGCGCATCCAGCACGACCATCCCCGGCGCCACCGGCACCTTAAAGTCAACGTTTTGGCCGCCGTCTTTGTTTCCGCGAAACACTCTCAGAGTCGCGTCCGCCATCAGCTCTCCTTTAACTCACGCCGAACAGCATCCGCCCAATCGGGTGGGATCGACGACCCCGGCACCTTCCACCTGGTGAACTTCGTGGCGCCCATGTACGGACTAATGTTTTTCATGGCGTCTCTGTGCGGGGGCTTGCCAACAAAATCCATCAAAGCCCGCTCGCTTTCCCAAACCGAGAGCGTCCAGAAATCACGCTTCAAAACCTTTGCTCGCATCGAATACCCAATGACTCCTGCCGTTTCGCGAAACTGCCCCTGAATTTGCAATGCATACCGAAAAAATGCCGGAATTTTGAAGTAGGTGCGCAGCGGCAAGTAGCTCAACATCGCGAGGTACTCCCGGCCGGGTTCCGCGGGGGCCAATGTTTTCCATGGCATATCCATCCGGGTTTGTCTCCCACCCGAGTAGCAGCTCCAAACAGGAGGACATCATTTGTCCTCGGCCAAAACCTGCTTCAACTCCGGCGGCATTTCCGAAAGCACCTGCGGCCGCAGTCCCATCGTCCCTCCGTCGCGCCAGATAATATTGTTCTTCTTGCCCCATTCCGGGCTCAACTCCGGAAAATCAATCCGGCTGTGCGCTCCCCGGCTTTCTTCTCGCACCAAGGCGCTGCGCGTGACGGCTTCCGCGACGGTAAGCATTGATTTCAGCTCAATAGCCATGTGCCACCCGGGATTGAACATCCGCGAGCCTTCGATGCTGGTATGCTCCGCCCGCTCTTTCAATTTCGCCAGCTCCACGAGGGCCTTTTCCATATCCTCGCGCACGCGGAAAATTCCCACCAGGCTCTGCATCACTTTCTGCAAATCGCGATGGACCGCATAAGGATTCTCGCCACCCTGCCGCTGAAACGCGCTGAGCGCTTCGCTTTCGCCAGCGCTGATCTGTCCCTCATCCAAATTGGGAGCAGACGTTTGCTTGGAATGCTGCGCCGCCGCAAGCCCCGCCCGCCGCCCAAACACCAGCAAGTCCGAAAGCGAATTGCCGCCCAAGCGGTTCGCTCCGTGCAGCCCTGCCGCTGCCTCTCCTGCCGCGAACAGTCCCGGCAGCGAGCTCTGCGCCGTTTCCGCTTCCACGCGGATCCCGCCCATCATGTAATGGCACGTCGGCCCCACTTCCATCGGCCCTTTCGTGATATCGACGTCCGCGAGCTCCTTGAATTGGTGGTACATGCTCGGCAGCTTCTTTTTCACGTATTCCGCGGGCTTGTGCGAAATATCCAGATACGCGCCGCCGTGCTCCGTCCCGCGTCCCTCTTTCACTTCCGTGTAGATTGACCTCGCCACCACATCGCGCGTGGAGAGTTCCATTCGCTTGGGATCGTAGCGTTCCATAAACCGCTCGCCGCTCTTATTGCGCAGAATTCCGCCCTCGCCGCGCACCGCCTCGGTCACCAAAATTCCCTGCACTCCCGGCGGCCACACCATTCCTGTGGGGTGAAACTGCACAAACTCCATGTCCATCAGCTCAGCGCCCGCTTCATAAGCCAGCGCCATCCCGTCACCGGTGTACTCCCACGAGTTCGATGTGATGGGCCAGGCCTTGCCAATCCCGCCCGTAGCCATCACCACGGACTTCGCCTTGAACACCACGAACCGTCCGGTCTCCCGCCAATACGCCAGCGCACCCGCGCATCGGCCGCCATCCGTAAGCAGCCGAACGATGGTGCATTCCATGTACACGTCGAATCCCATGTGCACGCCGCGATCCTGCAGCGTGCGAATCATCTCCAGTCCTGTGCGATCCCCCACATGACATAGCCGCCGGAACGTGTGCCCGCCGAACGCGCGCTGCAAAATCCTTCCATCCTCGGTGCGGTCAAAAAGCGCGCCCCACTGTTCCAGCTCTTTTACCCGCTCCGGAGCCTCCTGCGCATGCAATTGCGCCATGCGCCAGTTGTTGAGCATTTTGCCGCCGCGCATGGTGTCGCGAAAGTGCGGCTTCCATCCGTCCGCCGAATCCACATTGGCCATCGCCGCCGCGATTCCGCCTTCGGCCATCACGGTATGCGCTTTTCCGAGGAGTGATTTGCTAACCACGCCCACCGAAGCGCCTTGCCCCAGCGCTTCAATTGCAGCGCGCAACCCCGCTCCGCCTGCGCCTACCACCAGCACATCGTGTTCGTGCGTCTCGAACTTGTCGCTCAAAAGATCCTCACATCTTGGATAGTGCCGGAAGCAACCAGGCGTATGTAGAAATCCGCGAGTCCAACCGAAATCAGGCTCATCCACGCAAACCACATGTGCCGCTCATTCAAAATCGAAAGCCAATGCCATGCTTTGTATCTCGGCTTGCCGAAACTCACGCACGAGAAACAATCCAGATTGCCGCCAGCCAGGTGGCGCAGCGAATGGCACGAGAGCGTGTATGTCGTCAGCAGAATGATGTTGACCAGCAACACCAGCGTCCCTACGCCCATCCCAAATTTCCCGTCGAAATTGAATGCTTGGAAGGCGTCCTTCCAGAGAAAAACCAGGAACAGCACCGCGAAATACAGGAAATAACGATGGATGTTTTGCAGAATAAATGGAAATCGCGTTTCGCCCTTATAGCTCCGCTTCCATTCGCTGACTGCGCAAGCCGGCGGGTCCTGAAAAAATGCTCGATAATATGCCTTACGGTAGTAATAGCAGGTCGCGCGAAAACCGAGTGGTCCGCCAAGAATCAACAATGCTGGTGAAAGCTTCCACCAGCGATGATGCTCATCGATCAGCGGTGAATAGAACGGCGAAAGGTAGGGTCCCCATTCATAGAATCGACCTTCAAACGCGCGCAGCGTCGCATAAAGTCCGAATCCTCCAAGCAGCAGCACTACCGGAATCGTCTCGGCCCACCATGAATCCCGACGCAACGTCTGCCCGAACTCCGGCGCCTTAACCGCCCGCGCCCCGCTATCTGCCATGAAGTCCCCCTCAGCGACGCATAGACTAGCCACAAATGGCCAGTTTGAAAACTAAATTCGTGTCATCGATTTTTTTAACTTGGTTGAATATTCCTCGGCGGCGGAATTGTGCGAAACTATACGGCTGCTCAATACAAGGAGAAGAGCTCTGTGCCCGCAAAAGACAAAATCGCCGTCCTTACAGGCGGCGGCGATGTTCCCGGCCTAAATCCAGTCATTAAATCTGTCGTATATCGCGCCACAGGCCTTGGCCGCAGCGTCATAGGCATTCGCAAAGGGTGGGAGGGTCTCACCCATATGGATCCCGCGGATCCCAACGATCCCTATATCCGCCCACTGGATCGCGAGAATACCCGCGCCATTGACCGCACCGGCGGCACCGTTCTCCATACCTCGCGCACAAACCCACGGAAAATGGCCGAAGCCAAGCTACCGAAGTCCGTCCATCCCGATCGCGTCAAGAAACTTCCTTTCGACGGCAAGCACTACGATTTCACCCCGGTCGTCCTCGAAAATCTCGACCGCCTCGGCGTCGGCTGCCTTATCACCATCGGAGGCGACGACACACTCAGTTTCTCTGCCGCTCTGTCCGCCGCGGGGATGCCCGTCATCGCTATTCCCAAGACGATGGACAATGACGTCCAGGGCACCGAGTACTGCATCGGCTTTTCCACGGCAATAACCCGCGCCAAGGAACTGATCACTCGCCAGCGCACCACTCTCGGTTCTCACGAGCGCATCGGCGTCTTCCGCATTTTCGGACGCGACGCCGGCTTTACCGCGCTTTACACCGCTTACGTCACCTCCACGCGCTGCCTGATACCCGAATATCCTTTCGACGTCGATCGTGTCGCCAAGCTGCTTTCCGAAGACAAGCGCAACAATCCGAGCCACTACGCTCTTGTTGTCGTTTCCGAAGGCGCGGTCTGGAAGGAAGGGTCCGTCAAGGAATACGGCGAGGCCGACGCCTACGGCCATCGCAAGAAGGTTGATATTGGCCAGGCCCTCGGCGACGAGATCCGCAAGCGTACCGGCGATGAAATCATGGTCAGCGACTTGACCTACGACCTGCGCAGCGGCGAGCCCGACGCCATCGACCAGCTTGTTGCCATCACCTTCGCCAACATCGCCGTGGATATGCTCCGCGACGGCGTCTTTGGCCGCATGGTGGGCGTACAAAACGGCTGCTATGCCCACGCGCCGCTCCCCGCTTCCTCGCTGGGCGCGCGCAAAGTGGATATCCCCACTCTCTACAATACAGAGCGCTATCGTCCCAACTACACTTCCAAGTTAGGGGCGCCACTCCTTTTCAACCGCATCTAGGCCCGGACACTCGTCCGTGAGCGTCTGGTAGGGCGCAGCATGCTGCGCCCCAGTTAGCAGGCTCACGGGTGTTTAGATCCTGTCGGGCGTAACCCTTGCGCCACTTTGCGTTCATCACTGCGCCGTTTCGTGGGATTATGATTCGGGAGGGCCACTCTTGAAGAGAGAACAGCGCCGCACGCCCCGCTACACTTTCATCGCCAGCGCGGAGCTCATCGAACAAAAGACCGACGTGCGTATCGCCACGCGTGTCAGCGAGCTAAGCCTACACGGCTGCTACCTGGACATGATGAACCCGTTCCCAAAGGACACTCTCGTGCTCGTCAAAATTTTCGCCGGTGAGGATTTCTTCCACGCCAAAGCAAAAATCGTCTATGTACAGCCCAATCTTGGCTGCGGTGTCTCGTTCCTCGAAGTCGAGTCACAACCTCTAGGCGTCCTCGGACGTTGGCTGGAGACGGCCCAAAAAGACGGTCAAAAGCGCTCCGGGTAGCGTTGCGCCAGCGTCTCAGTACGCCTTATCTCCCCACATCTGAGTCAATATGCTCCCTCGGCGAAGACCTCCCTGAATGGATGTGTTATCGTCGGTTCGCAATGGCTGCTTGGTGCAACGCGGCACCGAAGAAACTGGCGCGCGAGTTTGAGGCAACCTTCAAATAAAAATGGAAAACGCGAGGAGAAATGGCTGAACGGCCGGTATTGGTAGGACTAATCCCGCAGGCGGTGGTGCTGGATGCGGGCGATCAGGTTTCGTGGATTTCCGATGCCGGGAATCTCCGTGTGGAGTTTGATGTGAACCGCTGCCCCTTTACATCCAACGTGTTTCAGGCACCGGCGGGGATGCGTCTTTTAAGCGGTCCGCCCCGGATAGGGACCAAGGACGGTACATACAAGTATCGCGTGTGGCTCAATGACCAGATGGTCGGCCAAGGTGAAGTAGTTTTGCGCGGAAAGTAGCCCCTAAGACTTCGGTTTCTCAGTGGTGGCCTTCGGCTGTTTGGCGATTACCTTGTCCGCTATTTTGTTGTAGGTGGTTTGCGGAATGATCTTCTTGCGGACCAAGTCCGTCTTGGCGTGATATGGCCGGCCCTCAATGATCTTCTTGGCGTAGGCGTCCCCAATTCCAGGCAGTTCTTTAAGCTGGTCCTCGGTCGCGGAATTGAGATCGACGAGGCTCGACTTGGGTGCGCTGGAAGCTGCGGACTTCGTTTGCGAGGGCAAGGAGCCGGCGTTGCCCGGGGCAGCGGCCGCAACCCCAGAAATGCTCAAAATGCACGCTAAGACGAACCAAAGCGCTCGTGCGGATGGGTTTCTCATCGAGTAGGACCTCTCTCCTTGTGAATTTCCTCGAACTCGGAAGTGCTGGGGGGGGCGATATGTCCGATGTTGCCCAAACGAGTGCTTAGGGGTCAATACACGGAAGGCAGGGCCGAGGCGCACACCGGCCACAAAACTTCACGTCAAAGGTGGCGCTTAATCCCCGGCGTACACTGGGCGAGCTGCTTCCATGGATTCGGCCAAACCGCGGCGAACGGGGCCCAATATGAATGCTGGGACCGTGCGTTCCGGAGCCAAGGCCAGATTGGCCCCTTTCTGAGGGAACTCAAGGCGGCGATCAAGCTTGAGGCCGGCTTCGCGCAGAAATTCCGCGGAGAAGCCCATGTCTTCCGCGCGATCGACACCCCAGAACCACAGCTTTTCTTCGTGGCGCTGAAGGAAATCCACCGCTTCCTCGAGCTTTTTCATGGCTTTATCGAAGTTGGAAGCGAGGTAAAAAACGCCTAGCAGCCAAGCGTGTCGCGGGTAACGTACGCGAATGCGCACGCAATATTTTCCGGCATGGTTGCGTTCGATGGAGCAGCGATAATCATTGCGGACTGCGGACACGCGGCCTGGCATGGTGCTCACCAATCCTTGAAGGTTCTGGCGCTGGGTGGCCATTGATTTTGTTAGTGCGGATTTCATCCGAGCCCCCGGGAAAAAGCTAGACCGTTTGGCAACGGCATCGGGTGAAATCAAGGCTTCTAACGACACAAATAGGGTAAATAGAAGCTCTGACGAACACAAGGGAGGCGCTGTAAAATTATAAGTGTCTTGTTCTTAATGAGTTATGTCAGCTTAAGTCGCCAAGACCCTTCATCTTATCCGACATAATTTGCAGTTTTCCCTCTTGCCGGAGGCGTGCTTCGAGCGATGTGCGGAAGGCCTCGAACGCCATAGTGCGCTTGGTTTGCAGGACTTGGTCGGTCAATTCCTTCTTCTGCTTCTCGAAATCGGCGGGGTTGGGCTCCTGCTTTTCGGCTACGCGATACACGAACCAGTTCGCCCCGAGGTTCACGGGTGCGCCCACATCGCCGGGCTTGAGCTGGAATGCGGCCGCGACTTGCTTGCCGCTGACCGCGCCCGAGATGGAACCATTTCGAGCGAAGAGATCGCTCGTTTTGCCTTCCAGTCCGAGCGACTTGGCGGCAGCCTCAAACTTTTCGCCGCCCTTGACCCGTTTCGCGAGCTCTTCCGCTTTGGTGCGGGCAAGCTCGGCGGATTTCTGTTGCTTCAGCTCGGCGATGATTTTGTCCCGCACCTCGTCCAACGAACCGGGGTGAGCGGGTTGGATTTGCTTCACCGAAAGCACCAAGTAGCCGCGATCGGTACGAATGGGAAGGCTGAGATCGTCCTGGCGGAGGCGGAAAATCGCGTCCTTAGCTTCCTTTGAGTTGCCTAGCTCAAGAATGGGGTCCGTAGCAGTCACCGGCCTGGTCTCGCCAAGAGACAGATGGAACTGCTTGGCTAGATCGTCAAGCGAAACCTTGTTAGATTTGCGAATGGTCGCGGAAAGCTGGTCGGCTTCGTCGCTGGCCAGCTTGTCCACCTTGGTGAGCAGGAGGGGCGTCCGTATCGAATCCTTTACTTCCTCGAAAGGCTTAGTGTGCGCGGTTTCCTTGTCCAAAACCTTGATGATGTGGAAGCCGTACTGCGTCTTAACGAGGTCAGAAATCTTGCCCTTATCCAGGCCAAACGCCGTTTTCTCGAATTCCGGCACGGTCTGACCTTGTGTGATCCAGCCCAGGTCCCCGCCTTTGTCTTTGCTGCCCGGATCTTCGGAATACTTCTTCGCGAGCTCTTCGAAGTTCGTACCTTTTTTGGCTTGCTTGAGAACATCTTCCGCTTTCTGACGGATTTCCTCGACCTCGGCGTCGGTCTTGCCGACGGTCATCAGCAAAACGTGCTCGACGTGCGCGCGATTAGGTACTTCGTATTGCTGGATGTTCTGCTGATACTGAGCTTTTAGTTCGGCGTCCGAAATCTGGGCATTTTGCCGCAACTGGGTTAAGTCGACCAGCCCGTAGCGAACGACACGCTTCTCTGGAACCTGATAGCGGCTTCTGTCTTTCTCGTAGGCAGCCTTGATTTCGGCCTGGTCGGGCGTGATTTTGGCTTCGAGATCTTCGGGTTTGATAAACGCGTAATCCAGCTTTACCTTTTCGTTCTTGTATTTGAACTCGTCTTGAAGCTCGGAGGGTCCGGCGCTTATGCCGTCGGTAACGAGCTTCCTGAACTTGTCCTGGAGCAACCCCTGGCGAATAAGTTCCTCAAAAACAGGCACGGTAAGCTGGAAGCGGGCTTGCACTTCGGCGGCGTAACGATCCATGCCCACGAAGGTGTCACCGTTGTAGGCGGTAGGCAGAAATTGGCGGATGCGCGCGGCGCGTTCTTGGTCGGACACGTGAATGCCAAGGCGCTTGGCCTCATACTCCATTTCCTTTTGAAAGACGAGCTGATTGAGAATTTGGCGGGCGTACAGGGATTCCAGCTGTTTCGGAACCTGGTTGCGTTGCTCGATTTCCGAGAGCTGCTGGCGCACTTCGGCGGCGCTAACGGTTTCATCGCCCACTTTCGCGACAATGTCTGTGGAGGAGGCTTCGCCGGTGCCGGGCGTTTGCGGCACGAGATACAGCAACATGCTGCCGCCAAGGAGCAGGACGACAACTCCCAGTAAAATACGCATGCCGGTTTTGCGGGAATCTTTTGCTACAGCCATACTGCTAGTTCCTCCAGTTGATGGACAAACCTACATTATAGAAGATGCGGGCGGATGGCTCAAATGGAATCGTCGAGTTGGCATTCTCCTAATTTGTCCGCGCATGCCACTGGCGCTCGCCTGCGCCCCGGCATATTCAATGGATGCTCCGGTTCCGCCACGGACTCCGGAAATTTTCCAGTGTCAGAAATGCTCCCGATCTGTTCTGTCAGGGATGTGCCCGGTCTGTACCTTAGGGCCTACCCCCTCCCCCCGGGTTTCTCGCAAGTGTTCATTCCAAAGGGACTTAAAGTCCTTTGTTTTGCTACACTTTTGCAAGTGCTGATTGTAAAGAGGTTGAAAAGCAAAAACGCCAGCAGAGAATGCTGGCGCCCGGGTATTAAGACACGCTTTTACCCAAGGCTTACAGTACACGATGGGTAACCGTTTGTCAAGGAAAAAGTGGAGTTTGTCAACCGGTCGTAACACGCGGTCGTTCTGCAAGGAGCAGGGATGACTCCTTGCAGGGGTATTTGAGCTAACCAGAATATGCCCGCGAGTCATCCTACCCCGCTGATGCATGCCACTGCGGCGACCGCATTAAAAATGACCCTCTGCTGCTTCGCGGTTATTGCGGGCACGTTTTTCTATTCGCAACGGAGTTCGGTGCCTCACGGCGCCATGGGCTCTTTGGGAAAGTGCTGCGCCACTGCGCAAAACGCAGGACGCGCCGGTGCACCGACCTTTTACCGGGATGTGCTTCCGATCCTGCGAGGGCATTGCGAGGTTTGCCATCGCGCAGGTGGGATTGCGCCGATGTCGTTCGAGACTTATGACGGAGCGCGCCCATTCGCCGAGGCCATCCACTTTGCCACGCAGAACCGATCGATGCCCCCGTGGTTTGCCGTTCGGGGGATTGGGCGGTTCAGCAATGATCCTTCACTGAGCAGCGATGAGATTGCGACCTTGGCGGCGTGGGCCGCGGCTAAGGCGCCTGCTGGAAACCCAGATGATGCGCCCGCCCCGCATCGTTGGGCGGAGGGCTTGAGCATCTCCGAGCCCGATCTAATTGTGAAAATGACGCAGCCGGTGGCCTTGCCGGCGAGCGGGGACGTGGACTACACGTACGAAATTGTGCCAACTCACTTCGCAGAAGACCGGTGGGTGCAGATGGCGGAAGTACTGCCGTCAGCGCGGGCCAATGTGCATCACGCCGTGATCTTCATAAGGCCGCCGGAGTCGAATTGGCTGCGCCATGCGCCGGTAGGAGAAACATTTACTGCAGCGATGCTGAAGGAACCAGAGGACCGCCGCGCGGCTCACTGGACGGACAGCGACATTCTTCTGGTGTACGCGCCAGGAAGTTCGCCCGACGAGTGGCCGGAGACCATGGCGAAGTTTGTTCCCGCCAGGTCCGACCTGGTTTTTCAGATGCACTACACGACGAACGGAAAACCGGCGACGGATCAAAGCAGAGTGGGCCTCGTCTTTTCCAAGCGGCCACCGCCGCAGCGGGTGCTCACGCTCCAGCTCACGAACGATCATTTTGTGATTCCGCCGGGCGTGGACAACTTTCGCGTCGAAGCCCGCGGCACCCTGCCGAACGATGCAACGTTACTGAGTTTTTTCCCGCACATGCACCTTCGGGGAAAGTGCTTCGAGTACAACCTCGTGAAGCACGGAACGGAAGAACGCTCGCGTGGAACCGGATCCAACAGCGCATCCGCGGTCCAGATCGAAACGCTCCTGCGAGTGAATTATCACTTCCATTGGCAGATGAGCTATCGGCTTGCGGAGCCGATGTTTCTCAAAGCCGGTACGGAGTTGCAGGCAATCGCCTGGTACGACAACTCCGCCAATAACCCGCACAATCCGGACGCGAATCAGGCAGTCCGCTGGGGCGAGCAAACATACGATGAGATGATGGTAGGTTTTTTCGATGTAGCGGTAGCGGCAGGCTTGGATAAGCGCAGCTATTTCCTTCGGCACTGATGAGAGCAGACGAGTTCGGAGAGGAAAGCGCGCCGAAAGCGTCGCAAGTGCTATTTGCACATTGAGTACGCGGCCCCGCGCGGTTCAGGCGGCGGGAAAAACCGTGTGCTACATTCCGAAAATGGCGCTACGAGTGCGCCCGCATTGTGCCTACACAGACTCCTACCGAACCGAACCGGCCAACGGAGCAAGCCGCTCCGCCGAAGATTCATCGTGTTGAAGTGCAGTGGCACGCCGTTACGTACAAAACCGTAATCGTTTATTGTCTTCTGCTGGCGGCGATTGTGCTGGCCGGGATTTTCATCCTCTTTCCGAGCTTGTACTCGGCTGTGACTCGAAAAATCTCCACGGCGATTGCCAGCAATGATGGCGGAGACGCATCGGTCACGCAAACACAAGCGAAATTCGCGAACCTGGACGGACGCGTGCAGGTGAAAAAAGTAAACTCAGTCCAGTGGGTGGATGCGGATTACCGCACGGCGCTGGACAAGGGCGACCTGGTGCAAACGGGCACAGACGGTTATGCCCGCGTGACCTTTGCGGATGGGACCAACTACACAGTCAAGCCAGGCACCCTCATTACTGTCGAAGAGAATTCCATGGTGAGCAACCGCCCCTCCAGTGTGGCGGTGCGCATCAACACCGGGGCGGTGGACTTGTCCACGGGAAATTGGTCGTCGCCGGGATCGAAGGCGGCGGTGAGTGTCGAAGACGCCAAGGCGGAATTGCGCCCCAACAGCCGCGCGGCAGTAAAGTTGGATAAGGACACGAAGGAAAGCGAAATCGTGGTGTCCAACGGCAGCGCGCAAGTACAACGCGGGCAGGATCGTATCGAATTGGCGCAGTATCAGAAGGTGGATATCCCGTCGGGAGGCCCGATTTCAAAATCGGATGTACTGGCGCCGCCGGAATTGCTGGAGCCTATCAACCTGACCCCGATTATCGCGGAGAATCCCAAGCAGGCTGCCGTGCACTTTGAGTGGAAGCCGGTGCAAGACGCGGCCTTCTATTCACTGCGCATCAGTACGACGAGCATGTTCACAAAGGTCGTGAAGGAAGCGCCAAGGGTAACCGGCACAGGCGTGGACATTAGTGGATTGGAAGCCGGGGACTATTTTTGGAATGTGACCGCGACAAGTGTAAAAAAATTATCGAGCGATGTCAGCGAGACGTATAAGTTCACGCTGGTGGCACAAGGCAGAGCGCAGGAGATGCTGCTCGAAATTCAGGGCACGCAACTGCATGGTCGAGTTGTGGAAATTATTGGCCGCACGGAACCTGGCGCCGCATTGATCATCAACGCGCAAACTGTGCCCAACATTGCGAAGGACGGAACATTCCACCACTTCACGGAACCGCTCCTGCCTGGGGAACATACGATTGTGGTTATCGGGCAGAACCGCCGGGGGGGAACGAACAAGCAGCAAGTGTCTGTAGTGATACCGAAGTAGAGCGCAGCGCGAACGTTCGTGCGATAGTAGCAAAGCACGATAGTTGCAATCAGGCAATCCACGCTGCTGCTTGACGATCACGCGACAACCAGAGACGCGCTGCTTTGCTCTGAATCAGGGGTCCGGAGAGAATAGATGTCTCCGGACGGCGGTTGGGCCAGCTTTCCGCAGGGGGAACGAGGAATGAATAAGAACGGTTACAACCTCAGGTCGGTGTTCAGTCTGTTTTCATCCGACCTGGCGATCGATTTGGGCACAGCGAATACGCTGGTGTTCTCACACGGCAAAGGCATCGTGGTGAACGAGCCGTCGATCGTAGCAATCAATAAGAATAGCGGCGAAGTGGTGGCGGTGGGTCGCGAAGCGAAAGACATGCTCGGTCGCACGCCGGGAAATGTCGTAGCCATCAAGCCGATGAAAGACGGCGTGATTGCGGACTTCAAGGTCACCGAAAAAATGCTGACCTATTTTATTCAGAAGGCGCACAACCGCCGCGTGTTGGTCCATCCGCGCATTGTTATCGGCGTGCCAAGCGAAATCACGCCGGTGGAAAAGCGGGCAGTGCAGGACTCCGCGTATCGCGCGCGCGCGAGCGAAGTCTATCTGGTCGAGCAAGCCATGGCGGCTGCGATTGGCGCGGGACTGCCGATCGAAGAACCATCCGGAAACATGGTCGTCGATATCGGCGGCGGCACTACGGATATTGCGGTTATTTCGATGAGCGGCATCGTGTACTCGCGCTCGGTCCGGGTAGCGGGCAATGAGATGGACGAAGCGGTGATGCAATATTTGAAGCGCAAGTACAACCTGCTGGTTGGCGAGCGCACCGCGGAACAGATCAAGATGGAAATCGGTTCGGCGTACCCGCTGGAAAAGCCGCTGACCATGGAAGTGAAAGGCCGCAACCTCATTGAAGGCGTGCCGCGCACGGTCACAATCGACGACAGCGAGATTCGCGAATCGCTGGCGGAATGTGTGGCCACAATTCTGAACGCCATCCGTGTGGCGCTGGAGCGCACACCTCCGGAACTATCGGCAGACATCAGCGACCGTGGCATCGTGCTGACCGGCGGCGGCGCGTTGCTGAAAAATCTAGACAAGCGGATACGCGAAGAGACTGGCTTGCCGGTTTCGATTGCGGACGATCCGCTGGCTTCCGTGGTGCTGGGTACCGGGAAAATGCTGAGCGATTTCCGGCTGCTGCGGCAGGTTTGCATCGACTAGTGATCGGCGCTTCGTGACGGTTATGGTGTTTTGGCGTCGTGCGCAACCCATTTTGATGGCCGCAGGTAACAGCAACTTAATCAAAGAGTGTTGAACGAAAAAATGGCGGGCATTCCTTCTCGACATAAATCGCTGATACTCCTTGCAGGCGTAATCCTGCTGCAGGTGGTGCTGTTAGCCGTGCAGATCAAGCGCGACTCGCAGGGGCGCCTACTCCGGGTGTGGACCGTAGGCGCCGTTTCGCCATTTCAGCGAGCGGGCGCGAAAGGCATCGGCAACATTCGCGGTACCTGGAGCCATTACTTCGCGCTGCAGAACACCTCCCGCGAAAACGAGCAATTACGGAGCGAAAACGACCAGCTCAAGATGCAAGTGAATCAACTGCAAAGCAAAGCCGCTGAGGCTGACCGTCTGGCGGCGCTGCTAAATTTCCGGCAATCGCAACGCAACGTTCCGATGCTGGCGGCGCGGGTGATCGGCACCAGTGCGGATACCGCTAGCCAGACGATTTATCTGGATCACGGCGAGCGCGACGGAATTCGCCGCAACATGGGCGTTATCACTCCGGATGGCGTGGTCGGGAAAGTTATCGAGTCCTATCGCGATACGGCGCAGGTACTGCTGCTCACGGACAGGGAAAGTGGCGTGGGCGCAATGCTCTCGGATTCGCGCATTCAAAGTCCGGTGGGCGGCACGGGCGAGCCACTGCTCTCGATGAAATATATTCCGACCGATGACACCGTGAATGTGGGCGAGCACGTGGTCACGAGCGGAATGGACCGTATTTTTCCGCGCGATTTACCGGTGGGCATTGTGACCGAAATCAAGACCGGGCGGCCGTTCCAGCAAGTGCGCGTGCGACCGGCGGCGAATCTGCAACGCCTCGAAGAGGTGATTGTGCTGCTCACGCTGCATCCGCTGGAGCAGAAGAAAGAACTTGTCGCTCCATCAGCCGAAGCAGCCGGCAAGACCGTGGGCGGTACCGCGGCGGTGAATCCATGATGAACGACGCCTTCGATCTGCGGCTGGCGGAAAGTCACATCGAGGTACACAAGTTCCGATCCGGCGCGATCGTCGGCTCTGCATTCCTTGCGCTGGTCCTCCAGGCGTTCGTCCCGGTGTACATCCCGAAATTTGCGGTTCTGGATTTGCCGCTGATGATCGTAATTTATTTTGGTTTGAGCCGGCGCAATCCGTCGACTGGCCTGCTACTGGGTATGGTGGTCGGGCTGTTGCAGGACAGCCTGAGCGGGTCCGTAGTGCCGCTTGGGCTGTACGGAATCGCGAAAACGATTATTGGTTACTTGGCGTCGTCCATCGGGGCGCGGCTTGATACGGAACATCCCGCGGCGCGGTTTGCCACGACGATGATCTTTTTCGTGGTGCATCAGGGCTTCGTCACTTTGACGCGACGCGTGCTGCTCGCCGAACCGGAGCCGTGGTTTACACTCAGGCTTTTGATAGCGGCGGCTCTCAACGCGATAGTGGCTGTGCTGGTGTTCGCCTTACTTGACCGTCTGCGTAAATCCTAAAAGAATCTCCATCCAGTTTCTTCCACGACTTTCCGCTCGCGGTCAGTGCGCGAGCAGGAATTCCTTGAAATCATCGTACGTGCTCGAAATCGGCCGCGATAATTTGGGGCGCTGCAAGCAGGCCGCAAGGCGCTCCGGTAGCGGTGGTGCCATGCCAATCGCACGCCCTACCACGTCGGCAAATTTGGCGGGGTGCGCTGTCGCCAAGACAAGTCCCTGGGCCGGCTCCGGATGGGCACGCCGATACGCTTCCCAGCCAAGGACGCCGACTGCGGTGTGTGGATCGGCGATATAGCCGAAGCGTTCGTGCACAAATTTCATGGCGCCCAGCGTCTCTTCGTCGGTGGCCCCATGTCCCCAGATTTCGCGCTGCACATATTCGAGCCGGTTCCGGCAGAGATCGAGCAGCCGCGGAAAATTGTTAGGGCTTCCAACGTCCATGGCGTTGGAAAGCGTAGGCGTCGCTGCGCGCGGACAAAATTCTCCGGTGCGAAGGTATTCTGGCACGACGTCATTGGCGTTCGTGGAAGCCACAAATCGCGTGACCGGCAAGCCGATGCGCTTGGCAAAAATTCCCGCCGTGAGATTCCCAAAATTTCCGCTGGGCACCGAAACAATCAGGGGCACGGATGCGACGGGGAGCTGGCGATACGCCGCTACGTGGTAGAACATCTGCGGCAGCAAGCGGCCGATATTGATTGAGTTGGCCGAGGTTAAAAACGCGCGCTTGTTCAGCTCGGTGTCGGAAAAAGCCTGCTTCACAAGCCGCTGGCAGTCGTCGAACGTCCCGCTGACTTCCAGTGCGGCAATATTTTCGCCGAGGGTCGTGAACTGTTTTTCTTGCGCTTCACTGATGCGCTTCGAGGGATACAGGATTACCACGCGAATTCCCGGCACGCCCAGGAACCCGTGCGCCACAGCACTGCCCGTATCTCCGGAGGTGGCCACAAGAACGGTCAGCGCCCGCGTCTCCGCCCGCACGAAATAGCCCATCAGCCGCGCCATAAAACGTGCGCCAAAATCCTTGAACGCCAGCGTAGGCCCGTGAAACAGCTCCAAAACGTGTAGCGCGGGCGAGAGCGAAATCAGTTTCACCGGAAAGTTGACGGCTTCGCTCACCACCTGCCACAAAATTTCTTCGGGCACTTCGGATCCGGCAAAGGGCTTGACCGTGCGAAAACAGACTTCCGTGAACGGCAGCCGGCGGAACTCTTCCAGCTCTTCCGGCGAGCGCCTGGCAATTTCCACTGGCATGTACAAGCCGCCGTCCGGTGCGAGGCCGCGCAGCACCGCTCCGCGCAGCGACGTTAGCGGTGCTTGCCTGGATGTGCTGCGGTACCTCACTTCGTGCGTTCCAAACGAGCGTTAATCTTGGCAAGAAAAGCCGCCGCGTCGACACCTGCACCGCGCAAGTCCGCGACGGGCACGCTGCAATGCGCGAGAGCCTCATAACTCTGGCGGCGCGCAGCGATTAGGGTGGGATAGCAGCGCGCAACTGTTTCGCGTGCCGCTTCGCCTTTTTTCGACTGAAAAGCGCCGCGCCACAACACCGGCTTCGGATCGTTCAGGTAACGCTCGATTAGCAGTTGCTGTTCGTCAGCCGCCGCGGCAAGGTACACAACCGTCGTTTGTCGGCGCAGCCGCAGCAGGAGATTATTTCCCGTATAGATGACGCTGCCCGTAGTATCCAGAATTAGTTCGCGCGAATGGTCTCGTTCCAAGCCGGTCAGAACTTCGTCGAGTACGGCGATTTCTTCAGCGAGGTACTCCGCCTCGCGTTGCGCATACGTTGCGCTATCCGGCCAACCCATCCACGAGGCTACGCCATTAATGCCAGTGTAGCCGCCCCCTTCCAGGCGCGGCCGCAGCCGCTGCTCGATGCGATCGTCGCAACAGATCGACGCATGGCCGGCTTGCGCCAGTCGCCTGGTCCAAAAACTTTTTCCGGTTCCAGACATGCCGATCACGGCTATCCGGAGCGGTGCGTGTGATGGGTCGACCATGAAAACTTTTAGCACGATAACGTGCAGCGTCCCCGGGAGCAAGTTTGGTCTGTGGCGCCGAAAATCGATGCCACAGGGGACTAGTGCCAGAGTGGAACCTGTACTTTCGGACGACTTGCGGCTTGCCCTCAGCGGATGTTACGTTTCCTAAGACTCAGCCGAAGTTCGGAAGGCGGAGTCCGGCGGTCGGGCAGCTCGTAAGAATTTTCGAAATCTTTCTTTGCCGAAATCTACCCACGCTGTGCATTGGATTCGTGACGCGAGACGGTCCCGGACAAAATAACGGGGCGGGCGACGAACAGCCCTGAACTAACGCGGCTTCCTGGCAGCCGCCGACGAAAGACTTGCGCGCGGGGTTTTCGTGTCGTACTGGTTTGGCAATGACAATCGATTGCCGCAACAGCGGCTCGCCATCGTCTCCTACGTCATCGTAGGGATGATCGGCTTGCTGCTCGTCGGTTTCTGGAAGCTCCAGGTCATCGACTCCGACAAGTTTTTGCAGTGGGCGGAGCGCAACCGCGTTCGCTCTATTCCGGTAATCGCGCCGCGCGGACGGATGCTGGACCGCGATGGCCGCGTCCTGGTCGACAATTATCCCTCCTTCAGCGTTCTCCTGCTTCGCGATGATCCCGCGCAGGTGGAAAAGAGCCTGCCGGCCATCTCCGAGGGTTTGAGCATTCCGATGGAGGATTTGAGAGAGCAGTTGCAGAATTCGCGCAACCTGAAGAATTTTCAGCCCATCGTCATCAAGCCCGAAGCGAGCAAGGCCGACGTTGCTTTCATCGATTCGCACCGCACGGATATACCCGTGCTGGAAATGTTGATGGTGCACCGCCGCCGCTATTTGCCCGGCGGCTTCATGGCGCATGCCAGCGGATATGTCGGAGAAGTCAGCGAGCAGCAGATTGAAGCGAGCAACGGACGCTTCCGGCCAGGCGACTTCGTGGGCAAATCCGGACTCGAGCGCCAATATAACGACTTGCTACAAGGCACCGACGGCATGCGGCGCGTCGTCGTGAACAGCGTCGGAAAAGAAGTCGACCATTTGCCGACGCAGGAAGCCATTCCAGGCAAGCAGATTCAGCTCACTATAGATTCCGACTTACAGCAGGTAGCTGAGCAATCGCTGGGTGCGCGCGACGGTGCGGTTGTCGCGCTCGACCCGCGTAGCGGCGAGATTCTGGCCATGGTCAGCCATCCTGCTCCCGACCCGAATGATTTCGCCGTTCGCGTCTCTAATGAAGAATGGAAGCAGCTCAACGACGATCCGGCGAAGCCGCTACTGAATCGCGCGATCCAAGCGCAACTTGCGCCCGGTTCCGTTTTCAAGATCATCATGGCCACCGCCATGCTCGAGGACAAAGTTCCTCCCGCAGGGTTCACTGCGTTTTGTCCCGCGTACGCTACTTTCTACGGGCGGCAATTCAAGTGTTGGGTATACGGAAAGAGCTCGCACGGCGTAGTGGATTTGCACAAAGCGATCGTCGAGTCTTGCGACATTTTCTTCTATAACGTGGGGCAGCGCCTCGGCATAGATCGGATCTCTTACTACGCGTCCCATCTGGGACTCGGACACCGCACTGGCGTCGATCTGCCATCGGAAGAAACCGGCCTGGTGCCGAGCGAAGAATGGGTGCAACGCGTATTCCACCGCAAATGGTACGCCGGCGAAACCATCTCCGTAGCCATTGGCCAAGGCGCGGTTACAGCAACTCCGCTTCAACTGGCGCGCGCGATTGGCGGCATCGCCATGGGCGGGGTGTTCAAGCAGCCGCACTTATTGAAAGATGCGCCGAACATTGGAGAAGAGCGTTTCAATATTTCGGAATCCACGGTGGAAAAAGTGACCGACGCGATGTACGGCGTCGTGAACGAAGCGCACGGCACGGCAGGCGCGCTGAAGCTCACCGGAGTCGATTTCTCCGGGAAGAGCGGAACCGCGCAAATCATCAATTACGATCTACGCAGCAGGCTCGGCAAAGGCAAACAGTTCAAGGACAATTCCTGGTTTGTGGGCTACGCGCCGAGGCGAACGCCGGAAATCGTAGTTTCCGTTTTGGTGCAAGCGGGCGGCCACGGTAGCGAAGCGGCGGGCCCGGTTGTACGCGATGTGGTCAAAGCCTATTACGACAAAAAGATGAAGAAAACGGACGGCACCGTGACCGCGGAAAACCAGGAAGACAAGCGCCATGTCCCTGGCTCGGCGGCTCCTGCGGCAGCCATCCAGCCGGTACTCGATCGACCACAAGCTGCTGTTGCAGCGGAAGCACGACCCGAGGACCCGCGATAATCTTGCGAGGAGATCATGAAGGAAGCACCGGGAACACGCGATTACGACTGGTGGTTGCTGGCCATCCTGGCGACCATCTGCGCACTGGGCGTGATCGAAATCTATTCCGCCACTCACGGCAGCTCGCTTGCCGGCATGCACATGAAGCAGGTTCGCTGGCTCGCCATCGGCTTCGTCGCGATGTTTGCGCTTTCCCGCCTCGACTATCATCTAATACTGGATCAGGCGCCCATCCTATACTTGCTTGGGGTGACGGCCCTGGTTGCCGTTCTCCTGGTCGGCCATACACGGTTTGGAGCCAAACGCTGGATTCCCGTGCTTGGCGAATTTCTCCAGGTGTCAGAACTGGTCAAATTGATTATAATCATTGTGATGGCGCGCTTCTTTGCAGAGGTGCGCAGCGATGAGCTCTCCCTGCGGGATTTGATTAAGGCAGGGCTTTTAGTAGGGTTGCCACTGGCGCTGATTCTTAAACAGCCTGATTTAGGTACCGCACTGGTTCTAGTGCCTCTGTTGGTGGTGGGCGCTTATTTAGGCGGTTTGCAGTGGCAACACGCAGCTATATTTTCATTAGCAGGAATTCTCTTGATTGGAAGCGTTTTCTACCCGCCGGTCAGCCGGCACATTCTGAAGCCGTACCAACGGGAACGAATCACTTCCTTCCTGCACCCGGAAGAAGACGCGAAAGGTTCCGGCTATCAGTTGCTGCAATCGGAAATTGCCGTGGGCTCCGGCGGCTTCTGGGGAAAAGGATTTGGCAAGGGCAGTCAGAATCAACTGGGCTACATCCCCGTACGTTATTCCGACTTCATTATGTCGGCGTGGGCTGAAGAGCAGGGATTCAAAGGCGTGCTTCTTGCCTTAGGGCTGTACATGGCATTGCTGCTACGACTAGTGCAGAATGCTCAGCGCGCGAAAGATCGCGCGGGCATGTTTCTGGTCATGGGCGTAGCCGCAGCGCTTGGCTTCCATGTTTTGGTGAATGTGGCCATGGTGATCGGCTATATGCCGGTTACCGGCATCCCGTTGCCGCTGATGAGCTACGGGGGCTCGGCTACGTTGTTTGTTTTCCTGGCGATTGGCTTGGTGATGAACGTGCGAATTCGCCGCTTCGTCAATTAGGCGAGCCGCCAGTCCCGAGCGCTTGGCTGCAACATTGAAAGCCGCGCCGGGTCGAATAATTAGGATTGAAAGAGTGAGGACAGCATCGTCCGCCGTTTGCACGGGAGCTTCCCGGCAGCCGGTCACCCGCGATAGCAGTAGCCTCGAACGCCAGAGGACGCACCTTGTAGTCGGCAATTCCGGCCCCGCCGGGAACCGCCCCTCCGCATTCGAACACCGCGCCGCCTCTCTATTGGTGTCGCAGACGTGTGCCCCGGTTCTTCCGGGACAGGCGCCGCTATTACGGACCGACCTCGAGCAAAAACTCGCGGCCGTGCGTCCCAAGGAGTTTTCATGTCGAAAGAATTGGTTATTTCCGCGGCCTCCCACGAACGCCGGGTCGCGATACTTGAAGAAGGTCAGTTAGTCGAAATTTACATCGAGCGCGAAAAAGAGTTCGCGCTAGTCGGCAGCATCTACAAAGGACGCGTTACCCGGGTGCTTCCCGGCATGCAGTCGGCGTTCGTGGATATCGGATTGGACGGCGACGCTTTCCTTTACGTCAGCGACGTCTTCGAAAATCTCGAAGACTACGATCACGACCACGGTCATGGCCACCCGCCGCAAACCTTGGCGGTTCCGCCGGCGGCCGCGCTAGTGGAAGCGTTGCCGGGCGAGTCTCTCGCCAACGCGCACAGCTCCGATGAGGCCGCTCCGTTACGCGCCGATGACGCTGCTCAGCAGGCCATTCCGCACGAAGAGCCCATGCATGCGGATTTCACGCATTCACACGAGCACGAACATCAGCCTTCTGCGGCCATGGAAGCTGACGGCGAAAGCGAGACCGATGAAAATCGCGCGCTCCATAGCGAACCGGAAGAGCGCCAGCCGGAATCGAACGCCTCCGCTCCGCAAAATTTTGGCCAGTACAATCCCACGCAAAAATACTCTCGTCCAGGCGGCGACCGCAATGATCGCGGGGGACAGGATTTCCGCGGAGACCGCGGTGGCGATCGCGGCCGTGGAGGACGCTTCGGCAAGCGCGGTGGACGCCGCCGTGGCGGACGCCCACAAGGCGGCCGCAATCTTCCTCCCTCCAAGTACGCGCCACCACAATCTCCACAAGGAGATCAGCGCCCGCACGATTCCCGCGGTAGCTACGACTCACGCGGCCAGCAAGGCCGCAGTTTCGAGCCGCGCGACCATCGTCGCCAGGAAGGTTCGCGCTTCAGCCCGCCTGCGGCGCCACCGAGTTCAGGGGAAGACGATATCGTGCTCCCGGGCGAATCTCTCGCCAAGTACCGAAACAAGCCGGCTGCAGCGGCTCCCGCGCCTGCGCTCGTCGAGCCTGAGATTCACGAACCACAACCGGATCTCGGAGATTCGATCTCTCCCCGAAGCAATGTTCAACCCGGTGGGACACCTTCCGGCGGCAACCTCCCGCGCCGCTCGTCGGGCGGATTGCCGCGCTGGCTGCTTGCCGAAACGGGCAACGAAGCCGAGGCATCAACCGAGTCGAATGCCGCCTCTGACGATACGATAACCGCGGAACCTCATGCGCTATCCAGCACCTCGGGCGCGGTCGAGCAGGAACCTGCGCGCGCCGACGCACCGCTTAGCGAGGAAGATGTTGCGGTAATCTCCTCCAGCCTCATCGAAGCCAAGCACGAAGAAACACAAGCGTACGCCGCAGCCGACGCCCTCGTAGGCGGCGCCACCTTCGAAGAGACCGAAGAGGACGAGGAAGAGGAGGAGGAAGAAGAAGAAACCCAGGCTGAAGAACATGAGGAGATTCATGCTGCCGAGGTGGAAGCCGAGTCTCACGATGTAGGTGCGCAAGAGATCGAGGATATCGAGACACGCGCTCTAGACTCTCATGCGCTCCGCGAAGCGGAAGCGGATGCAGCGCACGAAAGCGCGTTGCACGCGGCTGCCATCGGCGAGCCCGAAACCCACGAAGAGACTGGCCACGAACCTATCGAAGCCACCGGAACTGAATCTGCGCCCGAGCCGGTCAGGGTAGAAGACGACACGATCCTTCTTCCGGGCGAAACACGCGCGCCGCGCTCCGGCGCTCCCGAGCCTCGCCAGGATTTCCCTCGCGATTCCGCGCGCATCGGCGGCAATCCGCGCGCCCGTTTCCAGCGGCCTTACCGCAGCGGTGGACGCGATCGCGACAACCGCGGCCGCGACAATCGCGGTGGGGGTGACAATCGTGGTGGCGGTCGGCCCGATAATCGGCGTGGCGGCCGTCCTGGCGGCGGTCCTCGGTTCGAACGCCGCCCGGGTGGCCCACATCGTCATCAGGGTGGCCACTCCGGACCATCGCGCCGTCCTCAGCTGATTTCCGAAATGCTGAAGGCCGGACAGGACATCGTCATCCAGATCGCCAAAGAGCCTCTCGGCAAAAAGGGCGCGCGCATTACCAGTCACGTCGCGCTGCCCGGACGCTTCCTGGTCTACATGCCGACCATTGACCACATCGGCGTGTCGCGCAAAATCGCTGCCGCCGAAAATCGCTCACGCTTGCGTCGTTTGGTCGGTGAAGCGCGCGGCGCCTATCCGGGCGGCTTCATCGTTCGAACGGCCGCGGGCGGCGCCTCCGACGAAGAGATCCGCACGGACATCGAGTTCCTCGGCAAGACGTGGAACGAAATCAAGGAACGCAGCGAACAGCGCAAGTCTCCCGCGCTTCTGCACCGCGATCTGAATCTCGTCGAACGCATCCTTCGCGATTATGTCAGCGACGATTTCAGCGCCATCTGGATCGACAGCGAAGAGGAATACGGCAAGGTCGTCGAATTCGTCAGCCGCTTCCAACCCAAACTCGTAAATCGAGTAAAGCTCTACAGCAAGGAAACGCCGATCTTCGAGGAGTTCGGCATCCAGCACGAGTTAGACAAGGCTTTGCGCGCCAAAGTCTGGTTGAAATCCGGCGGCTACATCGTCATTAACCACACGGAAGCGCTCGTGGCCATCGACGTTAACACCGGAAAATTCGTTGGCAAGGGCTCCACGCGCCTCGAGGACACCATCGTCAAGACCAACCTCGAAGCCGTGAAAGAGATCGTCCGCCAGATTCGCCTCCGCGACCTCGGCGGCATCATCGTGGTCGATTTCATCGACATGGAAGAACGTCGCAACCGCGAGAAAGTACTGGTTGCTCTCCAGCAAAGCCTTGAGCAGGACAAAGCTCCTTCCAAGGCCCTGTCCTTCAACGAATTCGGCCTCGTCTGCATCACGCGCAAGCGCACCAAGCAAGCCCTTGAGCGTGTGCTCTGCCAGCCTTGCCCGTATTGCACCGGTTCCGGCATGGTGAAGTCCATCCCAACGCTCTGCTACGAAATCCAGGCAGAAGCGCGCAAGATGGCCGCCGCTGCCGCCGACAATGAAACACCAAACCTCACGTTGCGTGTGCACCCGGAAATCGCGAAGGCACTCAAAACACGCGAATCCATGCTGATCGACGAACTCGAACAGACCACGCACAAACACGTAATCATCCAGTCCGACGCCACGTTGCACTGGGAGCAGTACGACATCTGCTAAGCACGCAAGGCGTTAGGGCCGGTTTTAGACCGGCCCTGACGCCGTACTCTCGGCTCGTCTCTGTCTTCGCTCCTCAAAACGGGGCTCGCTAATTTCCCTGCGCCGCTCCTGTCCGTACGGCCAGTTTCGAGCTGAGCAATTCAACCTGAATTCGCCGTTGCGGTACCTCACCCCGCGCGCCTAGATTGAATCCACGCTGCTCCTCCCAACCCGGAGCGGAATCTAATCTCATCCGCTAAGGGAGAAAACTATGTGGACCAAACAGCAGCCGCAAACCGAATCGTCAATTCCACCAACTCAAGCAGCGAAATCTTCGGTCGTCGCTTTCAGCAACCCGCCCACGCCTGCTCCTGCGCTTGGCAGCAGCCCGGCTCGCGGCTCCGCGCGCCTCGGTTCCAGCTTGCAAATTAAGGGGCACATTACCGGCACCGAGGATCTACAGATTGACGGAAAAGTGGATGGACCAATTTCCCTGCGCGGCCATGGACTCACCGTCGGGCCCGCTGCCCAGCTCACTTCAGAGATTCACGCTCGCGAAGTTGTTGTTTACGGGAAAGTGGTTGGCAACGTTCACGCGCGCGACCGCGTCGATGTCAAGACCGATGGTTCCGTTATTGGGGACATTTCTACAGCACGGATTAGCATCGAGGATGGTGCGCACTTTAAGGGTCGTATAGAAATTGACCCCACGAAGTCCCAAAATGCAGCCGCCGATTAGCCGCGGGGATCACGCTTTTCTGCAAAGCGTAATGAACCTGCCAGCTCAAACGACCGGGTGAATTTTGCATTACACCCGGCGAACAGTCTCAGTTGATGTCAACCTCGAGGCCGCCAACCCAGCCGGCGGCCAGATTATAGACGGCTGCGCCAATGGCGGCGAAGACTCCACCGATCAGACCGTAAATCAAGGGGAAAAAAATGATCGCTCCGAACCCCATCCCAAAGCCAAAAAGCCGCGCACCCGGCGCAGCCGATTGGCCCATGGAGCCTAGCGTCCCAGCAATCATGGAAACGAATGCCATACATATCCCCGCCACAAGTCCTATCAATGCGTAGAGAACAAGGCCCACCTTGAAAGCCGAACCTGGCCCGACCCGCCTTACGATTGCCATACGACCTCCTCGCGGAAATTAAGCAGGATGCTAGCAGAGCATCAGGCGGATACAAAGCGGTGAGTTTTTGGTGGTGTGTCATTCGCAACTGCGAGCGAACCACTCTGATCAGAAAAAAAGGCGGACCAAAATAGATGGCCCGCCGCGACCGTCGGTTTTTGCTACTTTCGCACAACCGCGACGCTCGCACCTTGCACGGGTACTGTTTGCCGAGCGATTACCTGATCCTTGGAGCCGGTCCACCTTATCCACGCTTCAGTTGCTGGTTTTGTTCAATTTGGCCTTTGAGTTTCCGCGGGTGGCGATTCCTGTCCTTTGGGCGCGGAGATATTTTGCTTATCGTCCACCGCAAACAGCAAATAGTTGCTGAATCGATGCTCGCGATGTACGCGACGCCCCTTCCAGTCGTAGAAAACTTCTGCGCTCGCGGGCAGCCACATTTCCATGGCCCCCTGACGAAAACGTACAGGGGCGTATTCGATGTTGATGTGTTCAGCAGCCAAGCGGATTTGCGGCATGGCCGCCACCATATTGCTTTCCAGCCGCACGATTTGATAAGTGTCCGCTGCGATCCACGCACGCCCTTTTAGCGCTACAGGATGTCCTTCCCCTTGCGGCCCGCTGCGGTAACTGCGGATCGTATTCGGCTTATCGTTTCTCTGCCGGAAGTGCACTTGCCACGCAAGCCCGCCATTCCATCGCGTCAATCCTTCGCACGACATGTCATAGTTGCGCGCGTAAAAAGGATGAAAAATCACCACCAGGGCCGGCAGCCCATTGGTCATCACTGCTTCCGGAAACCCCTTCGATGCTGCTCGACGCTCGCGATATTCTTCCACGGTCAACGCGCCGGGACGCGTCTCTTGCATGGAAACTATGTAGTCGAACTGCGCTTTTTCCGGGTCCGACGGCATTCCCCATTTGCTCATCGATTGATCGGTGACCAATTCCGTGGCGGTGAATCGGTCTACGTTCTTAACCAAATCTTCTAGTCGCTTTCCAGCATTTTGCAACACGTTGTCCAGCGCGCAACTGGCGCCAGGCTCCACGGCAGGCACCTTCTCGTCGACATCCGGCGGCATCCAGCTGGAGGGGGGCAGCGCGTCTGCCGCTATCGCGCCTAACGAATCGATTTCATTTGCCGAGAGTGCCGTCTCGGTCGAAGTAACCATCGTGCTTGGGTTCTGCAATCTCTCCAATTGCTTCTTGGCTGCGGCATCGGCCGGATGATCCTGCCCGTACGCCTGCAAAATACTGATCGCCTGGTCCCTTCTTCCTGTATCCGCCAAGCATCGCGCCAGCAGAGGCTGCAGCGTTGCGGCCTGCGCACGGTCTAACTCCAATGCCCTTTCGGCCTCGTTAATCGTTTTGTCGCAAGAATGCTGCAGATAGTAAGCCTCCGCCAAAACCGCGTGGGCGCGCCAGGAGGAAGGCTGCGTTTCAGTCGCATGCTTCAGGTACTCCATCGCTTCGTTCGGCTTCTGATTGCGTACAGCAATCTCGCTCAACCCCAACAAAGCTTGCAAATGATTCGGATTGAGTTGCAGTGTTTTTGTCCAATAGGATTTTGCTTGTACCTCATCGTTGATCTGCGACTCATATACCCCAAACAAATAATTTATATCTGGATGGCTGGGGGCCATGCGAGCCGCAGCATCCAGATGCGTTCGCGCCTCCCCCGGCTTGTTGGCCCGCAGGGCTTCGGTCGCTTTGGCCAACTCTTTTTGTGCCTTTGGTTTCATGGAAGCGATTCCCGCAGCCAGCGCGGCATCGGCGCTAGACTCGGGCTGCAATACGATCGTCACACGCGTGGTCTCAAATCCGACCGCTTCCACTTGGCTCGCGCCCCGCTGGTGAGCCGGCGCCACCACGTGAATGTTGTATTCACTCGCTGCTAGCTCATTAAATCGGACGTAGCCACCCTTGGCCGTTTTCTGTTGATAGATCGTTCCGGCTAAGGTGGTTAGAGTAACAACCGCAACGCTATCCACCGGAGTGCCATTCGATTCTCGTAAATAAATATCGAGGCTGGCCGTGGGAACCATTCCTGCCAGCCCGCCCACGCCCGCGCCGCTGGGATCACGGCCCTGCCCCGCGGGAAGGATCTTCGGGAAAAACATTACGGCTGTTAACAAAGTGACGCAGTAGCAGGTGAGTGTTCGCAACATGGCCCACTCCGTGTTTTTGCCGGGAACCAGCGATGGATGGTAACCATATCATCTCAGCAGCGGCCTGCTCATAAAATTCTCATCGCAGCTTTACGCAAAACGAAAAGGGCGGACCGAGAACGGTCCGCCCACATTTTTCGAGTCTTCGGCTTGGCTAATTTCCCTGAACAGCTCTGCCCGTCTGCACCGGCACGGCCTTCTGAGCAACCAGTTTTTCTTTGGCTTTCGGATTCGACCAGACAAAGTCCACCATCAGGCCTTCTTTTTCGAGGTGCATCGTCTGTAGCAACGTTTCCGCTTTTTCAGTCCCGAGAATTAATTCGTTTGCGTTGCGTGTATGGCCACTCGGCGAAGCCATTGCAAAAATGCTCGCAATCGGCCCCGATTCCTTTGGTCTCATTACTACGAGCACCAGATGGCCCGCGCCTTGTTCAATGGACTGCATCGACTGTATGGTGCCGATCGGTTCGACGGTAAACTTGTATGGCCCGGCTGCAAGAAGGGTGCTCCCCAACCGTGCATTCTCCTTAAGCGTGAAGTTCCCGGCGATAGTGTTTTGCGCCAAGGCAGGGCTCGCACTCGTGCAAACCACCAGCGCTCCCCACGCCAACATCCTCCCTAAGACCGTTCGATACCTCGCTTTTCCACTCACGTTTGTCATTTCAGATTCCTCGCTATCTTTGAATTAGGCGCGCACCTCTTGCGCCTCGCGTTGTGCTGAGTTCCGTCTCAGACCGGATGGCCCGTCGGCAAACAGCGCGTTTTTGGACCGGATACCGCGTGCCGAGAACTCGAGACTCTGCGGCACGTGCTGCATGGAAATCGCGCGAATTCTACGTCGCGAATTTCGCATGCAGCCTCAACTCAAGTCCAACGCAAACAATTCATCGGCTTCATACACAAAAATGCCGGCGACATTCTTATTGATGTACGTCATCTTGTTTTTTGATTCTGGGCGTTCGTGGTGTTCAAGAACAGTTCATGAGTAATTTATAGGAGTGTATTCTCGCGGTGACCTCGAGGCCCGACGGGCAGCTCACCGAGCTGACCGCTATTTTCCCTGTGTTATCATTTATATTCATACGAAAGTGAGCAGCAATGACCGCACGCGTTCTCGACGGAACGAAAATCCGCGACGAAATTTTCGCTGAACTGAAAGATGAAATCGTCCGCTTAGCTGGCGACGGCCTTCGCCCCGGTCTCGCTGCCGTTCTCGTCGGCGAAAATCCCGCCTCACAGCTCTACGTGAAATCCAAAATTGCCGCCTGCGAGCAGCTCGGCATCG
>Ga0210410_10000555_pt1 | contig 40325 bp, 32 predicted proteins | sample IncBWC4MmetaG_FD_161058 | JGI IMG/M metagenome (GOLD analysis project Ga0210410, IMG submission 161058) | Forest soil microbial communities from Barre Woods Harvard Forest LTER site, Petersham, Massachusetts, United States - Inc-BW-C-4-M | ecosystem: Environmental > Terrestrial > Soil >...
CAAAGGATGGTACGAGTGATGGTGAGCCGCGTTCGCGCCCAGCGTGATCGCCACGGAGATTGATCCAGGGCCTACTGTCAGTGGCATCGTCAAGGGATAAAATGCGTGGCGGAATGTGTCCTGCGGCTGGACGGTTCTGTGCACGTCGTGTTTTTCGTCGTCTCGCTGTTTCAGCAGCGTCCAGCCTGTCACGATGACGATCATGCCTCCGCCGACCTGCACGACTGGCAGCGAAATCCCAAAAAAGACGAGCACGTAGGTCCCAACAAAATACGACCCAACCAGCAAGAAAAAACTGTTCAGGGCAATGCGCCATGACAATGCTTTTCGCGCTTCCGGTGAGTATTCCCTGGTCAGCGCCAGAAAGAAGGGGCTGCCTCCGAGCGGATCCACGATGGGGAAGAGCGCAACGAGAACCAGGAGTAGATTTTTCGCCGCTTCTTGCATGGGTTCGGTAGCTTCTCTCTCTGAGTGTAGTCTATCTCGATCTGTGTGCACCTGGGCCAGCTCCGCCGCACTCAACGGGCAAACTCCAGACGGTGATTATCTATCAGGTTCGTCCGTTCTCGTCACGGTCTGAGGTGGGGAGGAGAACTCGATGGAGTCGATGTGACCGAGTTGGGAGTAAGGGCACTCCTTAGGAGCCTATAAGTTCCTGTTGTCGCCATTATTCTCTTTCGCAAAAAGCGCGTCGCGGGCATTTCTAGAAGGCGTCGATGGACGAACTTTGGGCCGCCGCGAAGGTATGCCGTGTCGCCAACGTCATGCGTCCTTATCTGGAGTCGCTCTAGTTGAGTAATCCAGAACCAAAAAACCTTCCCGCATCGAGAAGCTATTCGTTCTGACGCGTCGCCCGGCTTTGCCTTTACCTTCTTTACCTTCGCTTGTCTTGCACACATGCCGGAGATGTAATACAATTACTTCATGAAGAGTCTCACCGTACGATTGCCCGAGCCACTGGTAGCGGACATTGAGGCGGAATCGCGCGGACGGAAGATCTCGAAGTCGGATGTAGTTCGCGAACGGCTCGAGCGTGCGCCACGCCGGCGGCGTCGCACTGCTTCCCTCACCGCCATTGCCGACCTGATCGGATCGGTGGATGGCCTACCGAGCGACCTAACTGCGCGGAAGAAGGAATATCTGAACGCCACGGGTTATGGCCAGAAACGTCCTCGTTGACGCTGGATTTGTTGTAGCGTTGCTTAGCAGTCGCGACGCTCACCACCAATGGGCCGTGACGCAAGCCTCTGAACTGCCTCCGCCTTGGTCCACGTGCGAAGCCGTTCTGTCCGAGGCCTTCCACCTTCTCGGAAAGCTTGGTACCCCCAATCTCGGCGCACTACTTCGCCGCGGCGCTCTGCAGGTCACCTTCACATTTACCGAGAACGTGGAGCCAGTCATGAAGCTGATCGAGAAGTACTCCAACGTTCCCATGGGATTCGCCGATGCTTGCCTCGTTCGCATGACCGAAACGCTTGCCGATCCCATCATCCTCACTACCGACCAAGATTTCCGAGTTTACCGTCGGCACAGCCGTCAAGTGGTTCCCTGTGTGACACCCGAGTGATCTTGCCGCCGCTTATTTCTGCCGAAACTGAACCTGGCCTTTCTGCTTTCTGGACACGCCCGAGCCGCTGGGCTTCCTCCTGACGTGAGCCGAAAGCACCTGATACCTGAATGAGCAAATCAGCATCCGGCAGGTCAATGGCGAAATTCCCAACCTTTGAGAGCACAATGCAGCGCAGTTCGCCTTTCCGGAACCTTTCGTAGATCCGCTCTCGCTCGATCTTCGGTGTTTTCCCCGCGACGAGTGACAGCGGCGTGACAGCCGCCTCTTCAGGGTTCTCATGACATCAGAATGTTTGTGCAACCAGAATTTCAACGGTTTATCATGCCGATGTACGCCCATCACGAGCGCAAACGATGGAGCGTCTTGCGGATTTGCGATCTTTCGAAGCGCCCCCGGAAGTGGCCAATCCAGTCAATACAAGCGTTATACACGGGAGTTGACTAAGACAGGCGCCGGATCCTTATGTACTTCAGCGAGCCAGCGTGCAAGGCAGAAAATTTCCCTCCCGTAGCCAATGCTACGCTGATGGAATGCGGTCGAGACGAGTAGTCTTTTGTGTTCTTCGTGCTCTTCATGCGGATTTTCCTTTGCGAGCGGTGGGTTCACTCTTCGCTTTCATCGACTTCACGAGATCGGCCGACGACGCTCCTTCAAGCGACAATCCATAGCCGACTTCCCGCACAATGCGCTCCTTCAACGGTTGAATAAAGTGGATGCGCGTGTTGCGGCGCGTCACTTCCGGAGCTTTCAGGTACAACTCGGCGAGTTCGCGCGCCCGGCTGAGCGCCTTACCGCTCGGCACAACTTCGGCAACCACTCCCCATTCGTAAGCGGTGCGCGCCGGGAGCGGCTGTGGGTTCAGCAGGAACGCCTCGGCTCGTCCCGCTCCAGCGCGATAACTCCAGGTGGTAAAGATACCGTCGCCGGGCGCAACGCCCGCGGAGAAGTGGGCCACGTCCTGGAAGGTTGCGCCTTCCGCCGCCACAATTACACTGGCAAGTAGCGCGTAGTCTGAATGCACATGGGCACGTCCCTCGATAGCCGCGATCACCGGTACGCGTATGTTGGCTATGTTTTCCAAAACCTGAACGCCTTCGTCGTGAACCTGACTCCAGACGCCGGGATCGGTGACATCGCCGAAAGAGGACCAATCGACATCAGTAATGAACTCCCCGCCTGCGCCCGTCAGGATTACGATCTTGTTCGCTCGATCCTGCGCAATCCGGTAGAAGGCATCGACAAATTCTGTGTGAGATTGTGCGGTCATGATGAACGGTCCACCGTTGTTGTGGAATTCAGCAACCAGCACACCTTTGTCATCGCGTGTCAGTTTTAGGTTGTGATACTCGAAAAGGTAGTTATTTTGAAGTGGCATGGCATTCTCCTGTCTGTGTTGCCCTGACTGCGTCCACCCGAATCTGTTATTGCGAAGTCAGCCCATTGCACTCAGGTGGCTACAACGAGACCGCCTGCGGCGCGAATGACCTCACCGATCATCCAGGCTGCTCACGATTCTACTGTCGACGCTTAGTCAGTTTCAACATGAGTCGTCCCCGTTCTCCTCTTGCGAGGTGTAATCGCAAACCGAATTTCACGAGTGGGTTACCAACGCCTTGGCCGGGCTGGCCGTCAAGTCCAGGTCTGGTATCGACCAGGCGACTCCTGCAGCGCACGCAGACAGGCCTCCCAGTGCAAGGAAGACCCAGCGGTATGCCGCGATCAATGCCGGGGATATCTGAGAAGCTTCCTGGCTCAAACCAATCGAAGCAAGTTCCCGGCTAAGGATGTTCCGGGCATTCGGATCGAGGACCTGCAGCGCTCCCAGCAAAACTGCAGAAGCAAGAGCGGCACCCATTACGCCTCCGATTGACCGGCTGAACGACACCAGCGCCGTGCCGACACCAAGGCGCTTATCGCCGGCGGCCCATTGGATCATCGTCTGTGCGGCCGGCATTGTTGATCCAAGGCCGGCGCCGATCAGAAAAGTCAGCAGCGCAATGAACAGCGGTCCAAGCTTGATTCCAGCCGCGAGGACCAAAAAAGCGGCGGCAACGATGGACAGACCCGCGGCCATCGAGGTGCGAGGATGACCGGTCGATGAGATTCGCAGACCCGTTGCGGTGGAAACAGCCACTTGCGCCAGGGTGAGAGGGATAAGCAGTAGCCCGGAGATCGTCGCGCTTGTTCGGAGCGCCATTTGGAAAAAAACGGGCAGTTGAACGATCAAGCCGAAGAGAACTGCCGCGAAAAGAAGAACCGTCAGTGAAGCACGCCAGATAACGGGCTCTCCAATCAATTCCGGAGAGATGAGCGGATCAGGGCTTTTCTGCTCGACTTTTCGAAGAAGCACAAAACCGGCTGCTCCCAGGCCCGCGAGCGCGAGCAGAACCGGGGATGCCCACGAAACCTCATGACCGCCGATACTCAGAGCGAGTAGAAGCGCTGCGGTCGATGAGAAGAAGACGGTTGTTCCGGCATAGTCCAATCGGCATATCCCCGTCCCGGCGGACGTTTTAACGCGCAAGGCAGCGGCTGCGGCGGCCAGTCCCAGCGGGATATTGACCCAGAAGATGCTGCGCCAACCGAGATGTTGCGAGAGAGCGCCGCCAACTACCGGGCCGAGGGTGCTGGCAAGGGCAAAATTGGCTCCGAACCATCCTTGAAACCTCCCTCTCTCTTTTGGAGAAACGACTTCTCCGATGAGCGCTTGCGCCAGGGTCATGAGGCCGCCACCGCCAAACCCCTGCAACGCGCGGGCGCCGATCAGCATGGCAAGGTTTGGGGCAATCGCACACGCAGCGGAGCCTGCAACAAACAGGCCGAGCGCCCAGAGCAGCATGCGTTTGCGCCCGAAGGCGTCTCCCATGCGGCCGTATAGCGGGGCAGCCACCGTCGCGGCGAGGAGATACGCGGTAACCACCCAGGCGAGGTAGGAAAGTCCGCCAAGTGAACCCGCAATCGCGGGCAGAGCGGTAGCGATGATGGTTTGATCGAGCGCTCCCAAAAACATTGACGGAGCGACACGGAAAAACGCAGAGCGAAATTGCTCCTTTTTTTCTTCCGGCAGGGAAGCATTCGCAATTGTTGCGCTGACTGGCAAGATCGTTTCGCTCCGGTTAATCCTTTGAAACTATCATCCTGGATGAATCATCTCGCGCGTACGCAAGACCCACACCGAATCCGCGCCCAGCTTGGAAATCAACGAACAACATCCCGCATTCTTCGGGTTTCAATAAGACGTCCACTGCGCTGATCAGACTCCTCCTAGAATTTGTAGCCCGCCCAAAGAGCCAAATAGTTCAGGTTGCGGCCGGGTTGCGTCTCCTTCAGAAAGCGGCCGGCGTAGAAAATCCCGTAATCCGCTTGGAACCACAGATGGCGATTCGCCTGCCACCGGATTTCTCCGCCGGGCCTGTGTCCAACGAATCGGGCACGGCTGCCATCGGCAGCGCGGATGAGGAAGCCGGGTACGGCGTACACACCATCGTTGACGTTTTCCCGCCATTGGACGATCCAATCGAACGACACGCTCAGGCCGTGGGGAAGCGCCGCTTCCACGCGCGGATGAACGTCTATGAAGTTAATTGGGCCCGGACCCGCGGTGGCCAGAACGCCAAAGTAATTGCCTTTCGGAAACAAGGGATTGAACGTTCCCAAAGTCCTGGAATTTGGGTTGTCGCCGCTCGAAATATCCGCTTTTGCGCTGAACCGGGGTTTCAGAGGAATGGTTGGGATGCGATAGCCTGTTTCCGAGGCGACGGTCCAGGCCTCAATGTTCGCCGCGCCGAACGTGCCGAACTGCCAGAGGCCTTCGTAGTCGAAATCCCATCCTGGTTGTTCGGTGGCGATAGGGCGGGAAAACCTCGCCCCCAAGGTGTGGCGCACTTCTTGCGCTGTGCCTCGTTGAAACTTGGCTTGCTTGCGATCCAAGCCCAGGTAATAGACCTCCAGAGAATTCTTGTGGGGCAACGGCCGCGAAGCGTACACGCCCCAAAAACCAATAGCGTGATTCGGCGCGTTGTCAAAGAAGCCTGGGTTGTCGAGGTCCGGACGCACGGCAAATCCGTCCACTTGCCACGCGTCGAGCCTGCTTTTGACCATAAAGCCGTCGAAGCTGAGCCGAACATTAGGGCCTTCGCGAACGTCGATTAATCGCCCCGAACCGTACTCCAACTCCTGCCGGCCGGCGCGCAGACTGATCGAATTTGAACCCGACGAAGTGCCGAGCTCCAGAAAACCTGCTTGAAAGTCGAGCTTCTTTTCGTCGATCGGCCGTGGGCCGCCGATCCGGTAAGAATTGATGCCGCTCTTCAATTCTACGAACGTCCGCACATGTTTTCCGTAATGCAGATCAAAATAGAGCATGTACCGTTCATTAAAATAGCCATTCATAAATGGCTGTTGGCCCCAGTTGTCGTTTCCGATCTGTTCCCAAACCTCCCGAGCTTCGCCTCCCATCGACAGGAACCAATCATTCCGACCCGGCCGCAGACGAATGTATTTGATGGGGTCCCAAAACTCCTGCCGCTGGGTCGGATCGGCAAGAAAGCTCCAATCGTCGTCCTCCCGAAGCAGGTGATAAATCCGTGCGGGGGGCGGGGATTCGGCAGGCGGAATCGATTGGCCCTGCAGGAACAAAGGGCTCGCAAAAAACATGACCATCAAGATCGCGAAGGTTCGCATCTATCTCTTCGTTCCACCCTGTATGAGGCGATTTCTTCGGCCAGTATCGTCCGACCTTGGCTTGCTGTTCTATTTCTTTGCGACGGAATGAATCTCGACGATATATCCTCCCGGAAACTGCACGACAGCCGCATCGCGTTCCTCAGTCTTGTACGGAGCTACGATGACCTCTACGCCTGCCGCCTTGGCCTTGGTAAGGGTGTCCGCCAGATTCGCCACTTCATATCCGGTCATTTCCCGGCCATAGGGATACGGAAGGTGCCCGTTGGTGATGAACACGGTGAGCTTCCCAAATTGCGATTCAACCCTTACCCGGCGATACGTTTCTCCCGATCGCCCGATTTCTACGCCCGGAGCATGTGCATCGTCGGATGCTACTCTGCCGTGCGAAAACGCAAGAAAGCTGCGAACGAACTCGTCGGCTTTATCAGTAGATACATAGACGCGATTTTCAGGAACAGACTGGAGCGACGCGTAAGATGGCGCGGTGGTATGCCAATAGAGTTGCGTATTGACGCCGCCCGGCCACTGGATGACGGCGTCTCGCCCAATCGGGTCGTTGAAGGGAGCGACGAGGACATCCGCACCGGTAGCGCGAGCCGTACGCACAGCCACATCCATGTCCGTGACCAGATAGCCCGTGCGCTCCAGGCCAAACGGATATGGGATGGGCGTCTTGAAACCAAACACTGATATGGACCCAACAGGGGTCAGCACCAATTGCGACATTGTGCTGCTGGGCGTCGGGGTTACTGTGAAGACCCCCTGCTTGGTCGTTGTGCCCCCGAATGTGGCGATCAAGCTGGCGACGAAACGGTCAAAATCCTGGGGTGCCACGTAGACGTGCGTCGTATCGTACTGCGGTCCGACCGCTACAGTTGGCGTTGTCGCAATGGCTTGCGCGCCAACCGGGAAAGAATGCTGCCAACTCGACAGACCGCCGCCTGCAACAAGCACAACGATCCCGAAAAACATCGCCCCAAGCGCTCTACTTCTTTGCATCGCAATTGCTCCTTTTGTTCGTTCTTGCGCCTATCGCACGGAATGAGCCAGCAAGAAAAATACAAGTCGTTCCGCGGCGGCCTGACCAGTAAAGGGCCCGGCGAGCTGATAAGCCTGCTCAGTCCGCGTGAGGCTGTGGCGGCGCCACCGGCTGGGGAATTGGCGGCTGATCCCAGTGCTTGCCAACCAAGCAAACCGAAGCCGCGTGCGCGAAGCTCACCCTTTTTGCAAGAAGCCAGCCGCCAAGTTGTTCCCCGAGCACCATTCCCAGAAGACCGAGCAGAGCCACAATGGGCGGGGCCGGGCTTTTCACGCGGATCACTCCATACAAAACACCCACAAACAAGCCCACCGCAAATGAAACGAGGAGTACTTTCATACCCAGCATTCCTTCCCTCTTTGTGAAAATCTGACGATCGAGATCAAAGAAACTAGAACGCGAAGCAATCGCAACCCAGTTCCCAAAGCCCCAGGTCGCCCAAGACAGGCAAGTGCCAGCTCTTTGCCCGCTGGGTGTAGCTCGGCAGATGCGCACAGAGAGCGGAGTGGGAAGCCCCGAGTGCATGGTCCGAAGACTTCGCATATCCGCCATAGTGTTTGATGGGTGACCAGCCCGGGCTCACCGGCAGGGCTGGCGGTGCGAGTTTGGAGAATTCAGCAGTGGCGTAAACGACCTTCCCGCCAACCACGGTGAGGACCGATTCAAGTTGCTTGATCTCCTCTTCCGGGATGGAAAAGTAGTCCGCCGAAAGAACGGCGAAATCCGCCAGTTGTCCCGGCGCGAGCGCCCCCTTCTTGCCGTTTTCCGTCGAGAACCAACTGCTCCCGAGCGTGTAGAGCTTCAAAGCTTGCTCTCGATCGAAGCGATTCTCGGAGGGGTACAGGCTCAAACCTCCGATCGTCTTCCCCGTAATGAGCCAGTAAAGTGAGAGGAACGGATTGTAGCTGGACACTCGCGTAGCGTCCGTGCCGGCTCCGACGGGAACGCCCATTTCAAGCATGCGCCGGATGGGTGGCGTCCGTTTCGCCTGCTGCGCACCGTACCGTTCGACGAAGTATTCGCCCTGGAAGGCCATACGGTTCTGAATGGCAATGCCCCCGCCAAGGGCTTTCACACGTTCGATGTTGTGATCCGTGATCGTTTCACAGTGATCGAAAAACCAATGCAGGCCGTCAAACGGAATCTCCCGGTTCACCTGTTCGTAGACATTCAGCGCCCGCTCGATCGTTTCGTTGTAGGTCGCATGCAGACGAAACGGCCAGCGATTTTCCACCAGATGCCGGATGACCGTTTTCAGTTCACTCTCCATGACCGGGAGCATGTCGGGCCGTGGCTGGAGGAAGTCCTCGAAATCGGCGGCTGTGAAAACGAGGTTCTCGCCCGCGCCGTTCACGCGGTAAAAGTCGTCGCCCGCGCCGGGTTTCGTCATTTTTGTCCAATTTTGGAAATCGGACAGTTCCTGTTTCGGTTTCTGCGTAAAGAGGTTGTAGGCGAGGCGAATCGAAAGCTCCCCGTTTCGGTGCAGTTCGTTTACGACTCCATAGTCGTCGGGATAGTTCTGGAAGCCACCGCCAGCGTCAATCACGCTGGTAAGGCCAAAGCGATTGAGTTCCCGGAAAAACAGACGCGAGGAGTTGAGTTGGTCCTCACGCGACAGCTTCGGTCCCCTAGCCAGTGTGGAATAAAGAATATTCGCGTTGGGTTTTGCGATAAGCAGACCGGTGGGATTTCCGCGCGAATCCCGCTGCACTTCTCCGGCGGGAAATTCCGGCGAGTCCTTGCCATAGCCCACGGCACGCAGGGCCGCTCCGTTTAGCAAAGCCCGGTCGTAAAGATGGAGAACAAAAACGGGCGTGTCTGGAGCGGCTTCGTTGATTTCGTCGAGCGTCGGCATGCGGCGTTCTGCAAATTGGAATTCTGTCCAGCCCCCGACGACCCGCACCCACTGCGGCGCCGGTGTGCGTGCAGCCTGTTCCTTCAACATGCGCAGTGCATCGGCAAGAGACGGCACGCCATCCCAGCGCAGTTCCATGTTGTAGTTCAAGCCTCCCCGAATGGGATGCATGTGCGAATCATTCAACCCGGGAATCACCGCGCGACGCTTCGCATCGATGACTTGCGTCCCCGGCTCTTGCAGACGAAGAATTTCGTCGTCTTTCCCAACAGCTGAGATTTTTCCGCCAGTTATCGCGATTGCTTCCACGAAGGACGGAACCCGGTTCGTTGTGATCTTGGCGTTGTGAAGTATCGTGTCAACAGACATGGGAATCTCCTTTTGCAGCTAAAATCGGGTTCTGGAAGGCAGGGGCTGGTCTGCCCTCCCGGGTCGTTTATTTGTGTGCGGCTGCGGCGAGGGGAACTGTATATTCCGCAAACTTTGTTGGCGGTAAACCGTGCACCATGGTGTAGGCGTATTCGACCCCGACGCCGTAGGCACCGAAGTGGGTCTTCACGATGTCCATGACCGCGTCATAGGTTCCCTTGAGAGCCCAATCGCGCTGCCATTCGAGCATCGTGGAGAGAGCCGTTACGGGCTTTGCGCCCGCCTGGACCACACGCTTCATCGCGTTGTCGTGCGCCAACTGGCTTACGTCGCCGCAGCAATCCTCGACGACGTAGACTTCGTAGCCGTCGTGTATCGCCTGTACCGTCGGGAGAGCTACGCAGGTTTCCGTCCATAGTCCGGCCAGCACGATTTTCTTGCGGCCGGTTTTTTCGATCGCTGCCACGAAGTTCTTGTCATCCCAGGAATTCATCGACGACCGTTCGATGGGTTCCTGGCCGGGAAAGACCGCCCGGAGCTGAGGCCACATATTCCCGCTGAAAGACTTCGTTTCGACAGTTGAGAGTACAACAGGCAGTTCGAACACTCTTGCGGCCTTAGCGATCGCAATAACGTTGTTGATAATCCCCTGGCGGTCGAAATTGCTGACTCCGAACAGCATTTGTGGCTGATGGTCGATCAACGCCACAACGCAATTGTCAGGAGTGAGCAACCCTTTTTCACTGCGCTTTGGACCGATGTTGCTTGGACTCATTTTTTGATTCCTCCATTGATGAGACTAGACTAACGAAACTTCTTCCCAAAACCCGTTTGACCAAGCTCGTTCAAATCGAAGAACACTTCTTTGTTCACTCTCGGAAGCAGTTGCCGCCTCTTCCGTGCTTCATTTCCTCTCGCCTGAAAATCCCTTTCCGTTATACTCTCTACGCGATATCAGGAACCAAATGGATACCTGGTTACTTCAAGTCTATGAGCGCTAAACGAATCGCCAGCATGTGCCCGATTGAAGAGCTGCTTGTGCTGATCGGCGGCCGGTGGAAACCCGTTATCCTCTGGTGGCTCCTGAATGGTGAGGAACCCCTTCGATTCAAAGGTCTCCGGCAAAGGATGCCTCGAATCTCACAGAAAGTGCTGACACAACAGTTGCGTGAGCTCGAGAGGGACGGGCTTGTAAGAAGGGAGATGTTTGCAGAAATGCCCGTTAGAGTGGAATATACGCCGACGCCCTTCGGAAGAAAGTTGCGCCCCGTCCTCCGGGCGCTTGACTCCTGGGCGCGAAAGCACGTCATCGTCAGAAAAGGCCGCTCCTGAAACATCCGCGACTCCAACCTGGCAAACGGCAACTCGTTAGAGGAAGGCATCCGTCCCATGCCGTTTGCTTCGCGGACGTTGGATGAAAAAGCGAGCAAGAGGATGCCTTTTTTTTCGGAACAAATGCGCCAGCTTTCGATGCTTCCCCTCTTGAAAAAACGGGGCAAACCCCACGCCGATTTTTCGGCGTCGCTCGAATACTTGCGAAACATAATCGAGGTGGTTACTCCGGAACTTTATGCCGTCTTTGAAAGCGAAGCCCGGCAACGGTTGTGCAGTCGAGACGAAAGTGATTGGCCAATACTGGCCACCGCACTCGGACTGGCATGTGCGGTGTGGACCGAAGATGCGGATTTCTTCGGTACCGGCGTCGCGGTGTGGACTACAAATCGAATCGAGATCTTTCTCAAGGAACAAGCAAAGTCACTTGAATCTCAGGATGAATGACGTCGATGGGCGAAGGGATCATTCCAACGGAGCAACTTCGATCATATGCGGTGGCTCCATTGCTTTTGCGGCTGTCGTGGTCCCCGGGGTTGACAGGCGCGATTCTGCCCTGCTCTTATCGTTTATCGTTAGCGAATTGTGGTACGGCTGTTGTTTCTTGTTAGCGCAATCGTTGTCTTTCCGAAAAAGATCGTAACCATCGTAAGCCGGAGTCCTCATGAAGCTGAGATTGGTCCTGTTTTCGTCTTGTACCCTGCTGTTTTCCTCCTTGTCGTCCTTGTCGTTGAACGCGCAGCAGGAGCGGGAGGCGCGGCTGAGGCTGACGACGGCTGTGCCGGCCCTTGCGGCGAAGGACGCGAAGCCAGAGTTCGGACCCAATGTACTGATCTTCGATCCGTCTATGCCATCGCAGGCGATCCAGAAAAAGATTGATGCGGTGTATGTGACGCAGCAGCACAACGAGTTTGGACAGCAGCGGAATGCGCTGCTATTCCTGCCGGGAGACTATTCGGTGGACGTGCCGGTGGGCTTTTACACGGAGGTGATAGGGCTTGGGGCGTCGCCCGATGCAACACGGATTGCGGGCAACGTGCGTGCGGATGCAAATCACGAGCACAATAATGCGACGACGACCTTCTGGAGAGCTGCGGAAGGGCTCTCGATAAAACCGGCGGGGGGCACGATGCAGTGGGCGGTTTCGCAGGCGGTGTCGCTTCGGCGCGTGCATGTACGCGGCGACTTGGTGCTGCACCAGAATCGCGGCTGGGCAAGCGGCGGCTGGATGTCGGATTCGCTCGTGGACGGCAATGTCGACTCCGGCAGCCAGCAGCAGTGGATCTCGCGCAACTGCGATTGGAAGAGCTGGACGGGCTCGAACTGGAATATGGTGTTTGTTGGCGTAGTGCATCCGCCGGAAGGCGCATGGCCTTCGCCGCCCTACACGAAGGTGGCGCGTACGCCGGTGGCGCGCGAGAAACCGTTTCTGCAGGTGGATGCTGCCGGCGAGTTCAGTGTGCGGGTTCCAGAGCTGTACAGCGACAGCGTCGGGACTACGTTTCGCGGCGGGGAAACAGCGGGAGAAACAATTCCGATTACGCGGTTTTATATTGCGCGTCCGGATGTGGATACGGTGGAGACAATCAACGCGGAGCTTGCCCAAGGCAAGAACCTGATTCTGACGCCGGGGATCTATGAACTGGCCACTCCGATTCGCGTGACCCGGCCGCATACAGTGGTGCTGGGGCTGGGGTTTGCGACGCTACGTCCGATGAAAGGCACGGCGGCGATGACAACGACTGATGACGACGGGATCGAGATTGCGGGGCTGCTCTTCGATGCGGGGCCGAGCGAGTCTCCTGTGCTGCTGGAGGTAGGGCCAGAGGGAAGCCGGGCGCGCCATGCGAAAGATCCGATCACGCTGCACGATGTTTTCTTTCGCGTGGGAGGCGCGGGTGTGGGCCGGGCCAAGGTGAATTTGAGGATCAACAGCAACGACACACTGGTGGACCATACGTGGATCTGGAGAGCGGACCACGGCGCCGGAGTGGGCTGGGAGCTGAATACCAGCGAGAACGGGCTGGTGGTGAACGGAAACCAGGTTACGATCTATGGCCTGTTTGTGGAGCATCACCAGCAATTCCAGGTTCTGTGGAAGGGCAATGGCGGGCGAACGTATTTTTATCAGTCCGAGATTCCTTACGATCCTCCAAACCAGGCGAGCTATACGAGTATGCCGGGGGTGAACGGCTGGGCCTCGTACAAAGTGGCGGATGGAGTGACGACGCATGAGGCGTGGGGGCTGGGCGTGTACAGCGTCTTCATCTATCCGGATGTCGGGCTGACCCGGGCAATCGAGACGCCGAAGAACCCGGAGGTACGGTTCCACGACATGATCACCGTGGCGCTCGGCCATCACGGCGCGATCAACCATGTGATCGACGACACGGGCGAGGCGACCGCGATACATCCTCGCGTGACGCCGAAGGTGACGGACTTCCCCTGAGTGGGTGCGCTCTGGCGCGGCATTCGTGGGGCGGGCAACGTCCGGGAACTGCAAAACCTCATTGAAGCGGGCCGCAAGGATTCGGTAACGGGAAGTCGGCATGGCGGCAGCCGCTGATTCATCGATTTCTGTCTTCACGTGTGCCGGGCAGAGCCGTGTTTATTGCGCCCGACGCCGATCATGTCCCGCCAGTCCTAATGCATCACGTCGAGCGCAGTCGTGCACTACACGAAACAGTTGTCTTGCTCACGGTCAAAGAAGCGACAATGCCGTGCCAGAGGACTCGCGGTTCAAGGTCGAAGTACTTGGAGAAGGCTTCTATAAGCTCTCCGTGGCGTTCGGCTACATGGACAACCCACTGCTCCTCCCGGTGTTGCAGAATCTGGCTCACACGGGGCAAATCCCCTTCGACTTTAAGGACGCGACTTACTACATCGGTCACGAAACGATCACCGCGAAGAACGGCGGCGTTCATCGAGTGCCCGAAGCGATCTTCTCCTATCTCAACCGCAATGCGGTTCATGAAGAGAGTCGCTACGGAATGCCGATGCAACAAGTAGTGGAGATTGGCACACAGATCTATTTGTGAAGCTTGGGCCCGCCGAAGCGAGTTTTGAAACTTGTAGGATTGTCTCAATTTGGCAGAACTGACCTGACAAGGGTTCCCTCCCTGTTCTTCGTGGTTCCTTAAGTGCTGGGAACATTTCGGTTAACAGGGTCGAAAATCTAAGTGCCCTATCTGGTGTCGCTTACGGGAAATCGGCAGCCATTTTCCCGTCTCTAGTTGCACCCAATGTTGCACCCAAGATCCGCACGATGTGCACAGAGTCCTGCACGCATTGCGGAGGAGGACGGCAGGAGAGCGTAGGAGATACAGGACGTTGTCTCCTTGTTACTTCTTTTTCCTCACCTTCCTAGCAGGAAACTTCAACGGGAGTTCATCGCCTTCGACAGGAGGATTTCCGTTGCCCACGCGAGCCTGGCCGGGTCATCACGTCCGTCTGCGCATAACTTAATCACGATTTGCCGGAGCGGGAGTTTTCCGAGGAGTATCAAGCAGTTGCGATGAAACGCGAGAGTCAACTTCTCTTCTGTATTCACCCTTTGTTCGGCGCTTTTCAATGTTTTTCCACGACTACAGTGACAGTGGCGTGACAACCAACCTTTCGGGAAACAACCGAACCGTTCCCCCTAACCTAGAACTGTGGCGATGTTTCCAAGCCGCAAAAGCTGCTCCCGACCAACGCGCCCTTCACGGCCCTGTTTGCGTTCAATGACATTTCCACGATCGGCGCGATCCGAGCTTTGCGCAAAGCGGGTCGCCGCCTCGCCGAGGACGTTTCTGTTGTGGGCTTCGATGATATTCAGAGTGCCACATTCCAGAGTCCTGGCTTGACCACCATGCGCTAGCCGCTGCGCGAAATGGGAGTAATCGCGGCGGAGACGCCGTTACGCGGATCAACGCCTCCTCCCGCAAGCCTTACCCAAAACCATCACCGCCCAGCCCGAGCTAATGGTTCGGGCCAGCACCGCGCGGGCCGCCGTCAACTCGTAATAACGCTGCGCAAGCATTCATGCCATCAGCGCGAATGACCGGTGCCGCTGCGATTAGTGGTACAGTTCAGTCGACGCATCTACTCCACCTACGCAGGAGGTGTGATAGATGTGTGCCGGAGTTTGGCTGCCGGTCACAAGAACTCCCCCGTTCGGGAGCAACGTTGCCGCATGCAATGTCCGTGGTAGCAACATGCTTCCTGTCAGGGAGAAAGTTCCCGTAGCGGGATCAAAAAGCTCCGCGACGAAGCCTGCGAAGCTGCTCTTGCCGCCACCGCCAGCAATAAGAACCTTTCCGTCGGGCAATAAGGTCGCAGTGTGTTGAGCGTGCGCCACGCCCATGCTGCCAGTCGGGGCGGACATCCCGGTGATAGGGTTGTAAATCTCCGCCGTTGAAAGTGCGGCACCAGATTGGTCAAACCCGCCGGCGATTAGTATTGCTCCACTGGCCAGCAGGGTTGCGGTGTGACTCTTGCGGGCTGTTGCCATGGTGCCGGCTGGAGCGAAGGTGCCCGCCGCCGGATCGTAAAGTTCGGCCGTAGAAACCGCTGCCGCTCCTCCATTTGTGTCTTCTCCCCCAACGACTAGAACTTTTCCATTCTGGAGCAGAGTGGCGGTGTGAGAGTAGCGCGGTCCGGTCATTGAGCCCGTCGCCGCAAAGGCATTTATTGCTGGATCAAACAACTCAGCGCTGGTCCCAGTGCCCACCCCTCCCGTGAGTAGTACTTTTCCGTTTGGAAGCAAAGTCGCCGCATGAAAACTGCGCTCCAAAGTCATATTGCCTGTGGCTGTAAAGACAGCTGTTGCCGGGTCGAAAACCTCCGCCGTCCCTGTGGCTACGGAATTTCCTCCTGTCACCAACACTTTGCCGCTTTGCAGCAGAGTGGCGGTGTGCGCGGAGCGCGAGGTGGTCATCGAGCCAACGGGTGTAAAACTCCCGTCTGTGGGATCGAATAACTCTGCATGATCGGTCGAGATATCAGAGCAAAAGGATTCAGAACCTCTGTAGATAAACTTCTTGCTGGCGACCCCACCAACGAACAGCGCTTTCCCCGTGTTTAGGAGCGTTGCCGTATGGGCAAAACGCGGAGTGGTCATAGTCCCGGCTGCGACGAAGCCGGACGGCACGACAGTGACGGTCGATGACGCGTTTTTCGCTGGATCTGCCACGCTGGTGGCAACCGGGTGGAAGGTGCCCTGCGTCGTTGGCGCTACATAATTGCCGTTGACGTCTATCGTGCCGCCCGCTGCTCCTTCCTCTACGCTCCAAGTCACCGCTGTGTTACTTGCCCCCATAACTGCGGCCACGAAGGTTCGCTTTCCAGCTGGACCTAAAGTATCCGACGTTGGAGATATCGAGATAACCACGGGCGGAACGGTGACGGTCGCGGTTGCATTCTTGGTCGAGTCGGCCACGCTGGTCGCGATTACATGATATGTCCCAACGACTTGCGGGGCGGTATAGACCCCCAGATTCGTGATTGACCCGCCGGCCGCGCCTTCCTGGACAGTCCACGTTGCGGCCGTGTTGATTGTTCCCCCAACATCGGCCGTGAATGTCTGCATGGCACCCAAGAACACCGTTGGGGTTGGAGGCGAGACCATGACGGAGACCGGCGGAATGGTGATGTTCGCGGTTCCCGTGATGGAGGGCGTGGCGACGTCGGTGGCCGTTGTGGTTTGGCTGCCGACGGTGTTGAGGGTTACGGAGTAGGCGCCCGCTCCCATGGTCAGCTTGGCGTTTGCAGGCAGGATTGCTTGAGCATCGCTGCTGGTGAAGCGCAGGGTCCCGGAATAGGTTGTGGCGTTGTTGCCAAACGGATCCTGCGCGGTCACCGTAAAACTAATGGCTGCACCAGCGTTGGCCGTCGGTGGGCCGGTGACGGAAAGTTGAGACGCCGAGGCGGCGTTAACAACAATAGAGTTTATAGCTCCTGGCGCGAGTTGTCCTGCGGTGTCACTAACCGCGATGGACTGGGTGGGGGCAGCTTGGCCAGTGGCGGTCTTGAGAATGACCGAGAAAGTCCCTGTCCCGTGGGTTAGAGGCGAGTTGGCGGGCAGTACAGCCTGCGTATCCGTGCTTGCAAATTGAACTGTTCCTGCGTACGTGCTTACCAAAACGTTCGAGGCGTCTAGCGCGGTGACCGTGATGTTGAATGCAGTCCCCGCGGTCTGCGGAGCGCTGGCCGCAGTGAGGGAGAAGTGAGTGGCTACAAGGAGAGGTGGTTGGGAAGCTCCGCCGCAGCCGTTAAGAAAGGACAGGCAGGACAGGATAATTAGGACGAACTGGGATTTTTTCATGCCTCTCCTCAAGTTTGCATTCTCTCCGTGGACACGATTCTTCGGTCCAGACGACTGCCCGTGATTAGTGACAACGGCCAAAATATCGATCGCAATAGTCATCTCGATTGAACGGATTTCCTTGTACCTGTATCTGGTTGAGGTTTGTCGGATACAGTCCGAATGGTGGATTTGCATCAGAGACCAACCCCGTGCCCTCGGAAACATCGCCTCCGATGACGTGAAAGTAAAAGTGATCATCCTCCACCAGCAGCGGGGAAAGTTGTATGCCTTCAAGATTCAATCGGCCCCTGGGGTCGAGCCCTGCGAGTAGAGTGAGCTCGTAGCGGAATTGAGAATCCGTCAGCCCGGCGGCTCCCGGGATGTTCGCCTTGAGATAGCTATAAGTATTCGAGTCGTCTGCCGTGCCTCCGCTGGTCGGCGGATTGTCCCCGCCGAGAGCATGGAGCGCCGCCGTCAAGGTCTGATTCAAGTAGGCAAAAGTTTCAGTGCCTTTCGGTAGTGCCGGGTTTGTTGTGTCAATCGCTTTGGAGAAATTGGCGCACGTACTGCTGATCACTTCATAATTGCCTGGCTTGAGTGCCGCCATGACCTTCACGTCACCGGATCGTGGCTCACCATTGACGAGCACCAGGCGCACGTCTTTCTCAGTCGCGTCAATCAAAGAGCGATACGGCGAGTCAGGGATTCCGTTGGCGGAGGCACGATCAGGCTGGCTGATAACGATCAAGTCCGCGAACTTACCTGCCTCGACAGAGCCGACGTGCTGATTCCAGCGGAGAGTTTGTGCAGGATTACTTGTGACCATTTGGACGAGCACTTTATCCAACGCTATCTCGGCATCTCTGAGCGCAGCGCCTGTCTTGCCGTCAACGCTCAAAAAGGGCACCAGATGCCGGTCAAGTCCCAGCAATCGCGAATCGCGCAGAGCGATGTCGGCGATCTTCAACTCATCCAGAAGATTTCGCGAGCCGCTGGGACTCCAGTCCGTGCCGAGCGAGATGGTCACGCCTTCTTTCAGAGCCTGGTAGATGAGTGCCGTCTGGCCGTAGAGAAGCAGATTCGAAAGAGGGGACCAGACCAGCTTGGCCCCCAAACCATCTCCGCTATGGTTCAGGCGAATACTAGGAGCGGCTCGCATCGCCGTAAAGTCGGCTTCCTCAAGACCGTTGCCCTGGACAATTACAGTCATGTCCGTAAGCAATCCCATCGATTGGAGACTCGTGAACTCTGCGCGCGAGGAAACGGTGTCGCCGGCGCGGCGCTGATTGTCACGCACGCCCTCCGCGAGATGCGTCAGCCAAGCGTCCACCTGGCCGTTTTGCATTCCGGTGATGAGAGATGCGAGATCGCTTGAAGAGAGCTGATCGATGGATGGGACCCGCGAGAAAACCGCCTGCCGTCCAAAGTTTACGCTCTGCACGTTGCGAATCATCAGGTTGTCGGTCGCTTGATCCGCTAATCCATCCTGGAACGAGGTTTCTCCTCCCAACATTGCCTTCACTTCCGAGTACTTAACCACTTCGGAGAGCAATCCAAGACCGAGGCTGGAGTTGAGTAAAAGTTGAGGAGTGTCGACGAGGCGGCGATATTCAGGAGGGGAGGTGCCGGGAACATTGTTCCATTGATAGCGGTTGGCGTACGGTTCGATCCCAAGTGGGCGGCCCAGAGCGCCTTGCACATCCGAAGACGGCGCCGGCCAAGGATCGAGCACATCATACGTGGGATGATTATGTAAGTTGATAAGACCGGGAAAAATCAATGCATCTGGCCCAAGATCCACTGCGATTGCTTTCCCGAGCGGAACTCCCTGTGGTGCTTGCTGCCCTTGCCATATCGCGACGATCGCGCCATTCCGCACCAGAATCGAGCCATCCTGGAGAATGGTCCCAATGGAATCCATGGTAACGATCGTCCCACGCAGCACTATTCCGGTGGCTGGATCAAACGCCTTTTGGGCGTTCGCAGACGTGCAGAAAAATGCGCCGACTAACACGAGGAAGCAAACAAGCCGAACATTGCATCTCGAAGGCACTTGATGGCCGTGATTGCGGGATTCCATATGAGTCACCTCGCTTGAATTCCTTCTTAATTCGGTCCTTGTTTTGCAAAATGGCGCCGTACAAGGCCCGCCGAATCGTCGCGACATTCGGCATTGCGGGGAATACCCTCACGTACTAGAATTGCGCTCGGGCGGGCTCCGGATCGCATTGCCGTTCATTCCCCACTCGCGCCGCACGATAACGCAGTTGCGGTTTCGACGTCTTTCCAAAGTTCTGGCAAATTTCTGGCAGACTGTATCGCGTTGCAAACCATGCACTTCTACGCCTTCGGCCCGTTTCGTTTGGATTCTGAGAAGCGCGTACTAGTGCGCGACGGCCGGCCAATTGCCCTGGCTCCGAAGACGCTAGAGATCTTGGTGTTGCTGGTTGAGAAGGCCGGACACTTGGTTGACAAGGATGAACTGATCGAGCGCGTCTGGCCCGATGCGTTTGTCGAGGAAGGCAACCTCAATAAGAACATCTTTTTCTTGCGCAAAGCGCTCGGAGAATGGGACGGCGGCCGAGAATATGTGGAAACGATTCCCAAACGTGGTTATCGTTTTGTCGCGCCCGTTAGTGAGGTTACTCACGCTGAGAGTGCCGCGAGCCAGCCACCGACGTCGACTATAAATCTGATCGGCAAAAAGGTGTCTCACTACCGCGTCCTCGACATCCTCGGTGGTGGCGGCATGGGCGTGGTTTACAGGGCTGAGGACTTGAAGTTAGGCCGCAGGGTCGCGATGAAGTTCCTTCCCGAGGAAATGGGGAGAGATTCTCTGACCCTACTGCGTTTTGAGCGCGAGGCTCGCACCGCCTCGTCGCTGAATCACTCCAACATATGCACGATCTACGAATTCGGAGAACATGGAGGGCAGCCCTTCCTCGTCATGGAATTGCTCGAGGGTGAGACTCTCCGGGAGTTGATCTCTGGCAGCTCCCTCTCGCGTGGCGCAGATACACCGGGCTTGCCGCTGCAAAAGCTCTTCGACATTGCGGTTCAAGTCGCCGAAGGATTGAACGCGGCCCACCAGAAGGGGATCATCCATCGCGACATCAAGCCGGTCAATATCTTCATAACTAAGGAAGGCGTCGCCAAAATCCTGGATTTCGGTTTGGCGAAGCAGGCAAAGATTGCAGCCGGAACCGAAGTAGAAGAACTGCGCGAGGATAACGCGGCCGCCCTAAAGAGTGATCCTGGGATCAAAATCGAGCACAGCCTTACCAACGCCGGACTTGCCGTGGGCACTGCTGGCTATATGTCTCCCGAGCAGGCATTGGGAAGAACATTAGATTCGCGCACAGATATTTTTAGCTTTGGCCTCGTGCTCTACGAAATGGCAACGGGCAACCGAGCCTTCGCAGGCGATTCGTTGGCTGAGGTCCGTGATGGCATCCTCAGCCGCGATCCTGTTTCAGTGCATCAGCTGAAGCCCAGCCTTCCCGTGGAGTTCGAAAATATTATCTCGAAGGCGATAGAAAAGAAGCTCGAGCTGCGCTATCAGCTTGTCTCAGAAGTCTGCGCTGACTTGAAGAACGTGAAACGGAATTGGGACGCTAAGAGCACCATGCTCACTCCCACCTTTCCGGCCGGAGCGAGCGCTGTACGACAGCACACAAGAAACTGGCGTAGCATTTGGGCTCTGGCTTGCATCTTCGTCGTGTTGGCGGTCGCTGGCGGGTTCTATTGGTATGAGCGTATCTCGCGCGCAGCCCCCCTGCTCAATGTGAGACAACTGACGCACAACTCTCCTGCGAACAGCGTTGGCAGTGGCGCAATTTCACCAAACGGAAAGTACTTGGCCTACTCCGATCTCACAGGATTACACGTCGAATCGCTTGCGAGCGGCGAAACGCTTGACGTTCCACAACCACAAGAACTGAGGCACACGCAGGTGACATGGAACATCCTTGCTGGGTGGTTGCCCGATAGTAGCGGGTTTGTCGCCAACGGGTACACCGGCGCGTCCCAACCCCGTTACACCAACGGACGCGACACAGGGATCTGGGCCGTTAGCTTGAGGGGAGAAACGCACAAATTGCGCGACGACGCGATGGCATTCTCGATCTCGCCAGACGGTCTCTGGATCGCTTTCGGTAGTAATGCGGGTGAGCTTTATGACCGTGAGGTTTGGTTGATGAAACCCGATGGCGGGGAGCCGCACAAGATCTACGATGCCGAGCCGAATACCTTGATAACGTTAGTGAGGTGGTCGCCGGACGGACAACGGATCGCCTACCTGAAGCTGGATAACTCCGGCACAGCTATTTCGATCGAGAGTCGAGATCTTCGCGGTCACGCTCCAACAGAGGTCCTTCGGGCTTCTCCTGTGGGTGCCTTGATGGGCTTTTTGTGGTTGCCCGACGGACAGATTGGATACAGTGTAGCGAAAGATCGAAGTTTTAGGACATGCGACCATTGGAAGATACGCGTCGATTTGAACACCAGCCAGCCGATCGGAAGCCCGAACCCCGTGGCGAATTGGTTCCCTGGGTGCCCTGGCTATGTGAGCGTTACGGCGGATGGTAAGCATTTCGCGTTTGTGCGCGGTATGGACCAGTACACTATCTATACCGCGGACCTGGAAGCGAATGGAACGCGCGTTAGTTCACCCAGACCTCTGACTCTCAGTGAAGGTCGGAATATTCCTAGCGGGTGGACATCTGAGAACAAGGCGGTCGTTTTCATTTCTGATCGAAACGGGCCAATGGAGATTTTTCGACAGCCTGTGGATGCGGAGGTTGCTCAACGGATCTATACGGGGCAAGCCATTACAGGGGCTGCTCGACTGTCGCCTGACGGCACCGAGATTCTGTACGTAGCAGCAGATCGAAGTGAACAAAGACTGATGCGCATCCACGTCGTGGGTGGCGCTCCGGAGGAAATCATGTCGGGCCACTTTGTTGACGGGAGTGCCCGGTGTGCACGGCTCCCGGCAACCGCGTGCGTGATCGCTGAAGAGAGTCCGGAGCGCAAACATCTCATCTTTACTTCCATTGACTCGTTGAGCAGGCGGGGTCCCGAGCTCAGCAGATTTGACACAGACCCCGTTCGCATACTCGACTCTCATTGGGCCCTATCTCCCGATGGTGCACGGCTTGCCGTGCTGAACTCCTCGGAGCCGAAGATTCACATCCTTTCTCTAACAGGACAGCCGCCCAGCGAGATTGCCATAGCTGGTTGGCCTAGCCTCGGCTACGTGAGTTGGACTTCAGACGGGAAAAGTCTGGTCGTCGGGAGCCATAAGAATCGCGAAGCAGCCCTACTGAACGTGGACCTTGAGGGGAAGATAAATCTGTTGTGGGAACAACATGGAGCATTCGGAGTATCTGGCGTTCCTTCCCCAGACGGACGGCATATTGCGATTTGGCTGTGGACGACGAATAATAATATCTGGATGGCGGATAATCCGTAAATTGTCTCTGATCGACGCTCGGATTGCGGACCCAATTGAGATAAGCGAACTTCACGCAGTGTAAGATCCTGCGGACTCAAATGCTCGCGTAGCGTGGCATGGCTCTGTCTGCGCACGATGGAGGAGCGACGGCACTCAACCCCTCGAACCGAAACTTCCACCACACTTGTGACACTGCCCGAAAACGAAAAGGAGGAAAAAATCGCAGTCTGTAAATAATTGAGAAAGAAGGAGAAGTTGGCTCCCCGGGCTAGATTCGAACTAGCAACCCTTCGGTTAACAGCCGAATGCTCTACCATTGAGCTACCGGGGAACAGGCAAGTAGAACCTTATTTTACAACACGATGCACTAACGTGCCACTCTCCCTTCTACCAGTTGGGGTCCAACTGGGGTCCAACTTCGACCGAGCAACGGTTTCACTTTCGCCATTTCGGGCGCGTGATGCTGGCGCAGCATCTTCGTGTAATGGTCGACCATTTTGTCCGAAGAATGTCCGCACCAATCGCGAATGACCTGACGGCTCACCCCTGAATAAACCAGGTGAGAAATCCGGCCCCTCCGAAATGCGTGCATTCCCATGCCTGGTTGGACGAGCTTCAATTTCCGCAAGATGGGTTGAAGCTTGTCCTCCAGCACATTCGACAAACGCAACGGTGTGCCGTTTCTGGTTTCAAAAAGATAACCGGATCGTCTTCCCTGCAAGTGTTTCCTGAGCTCCGTCGCTACGGAGGCATCAATGGGCACCGTGCGGGTTCTGTCCTCATCACCCGTGTCGCTCTTCGAGGTATTTTCTTCTCCCTCGAAAACCGAACGGCGAATGGCAATCGTCTGCTCATTCAGGTTCAGGTCCGTCTCGACCCTCAAGGCAAAAAGTTCTCCGGCCCGTGCCCCAGTACCGGCCGCCAGGGCGAACAACGCGCGATTCATTTGCGTCTTCGCGGCCTTCACGATGGCTGCCATTTGTGCAACGGTGAAGTACGGAAGTTCCCGTTGCACGGTCTTGGGGGGAGCGACCTTCTTCCATTTAACGAGCCACGGCGACACGATAGGCTTGCCGCTTTGCGCCATTTCGTCAAATTGAAAGTTGTAGATCGCTCGAACGATACCGAAGAGATTCTTGACGGATTTGCGGGAGAGCTCTTCCCTTTGCCACCTCTGAATCAAACTCCGCACGAGTGGATAGGTGATTTCTTCGAGCGGTGTGTCTTTCAAATGTGGAAGGATGTGCTTGTTCAGCTCGCAAGTCATGCTGCGTTGAGACGAACGTTTTTTGTTGACGATGAGGTGATGATCTTTCCATCCACGAGCCGCCAAAGCAAAAGTAATGACTGGCGATTGGGAGCGGGCAAGGTGACTTGCATCATTGATGCCCTCCTCCTCGATAAACTTCGACAGCCATCTTTCGGCTTTCGGACGCGTGAACTGGTCGATATTTCCGATTATCACTGTACGTCTGACCCTTTTGTTCTGGCCCGGTACATCAGCCCGATAGCGGCCGATGTATTGCGAGCCTTTGACATATACAGAACCACTTTGTCCGGATCTGCGAGACATTGATCTCCTGTCTCGTTGATTCGGCACCGTAACCGTTTCTACGGTATCCGGTTTGGGTGCAGACGACAATGGGGCGGGACGCACGGCTTCCTACCTTCGGTCGGATAACCGATCCTCAGTCAATATGTTTAGGGTTCCATTTGTTGAACGTTCGTTGGATCGCAGGAGTTCGGAGGGCGCGGCGGTGCGCTCACTGCTCCAGTTTCGCCCAAGATCTGCGTGAGCTTTTTCGACCGTATGGCGCGCATAGTAGAGTGGATCGGCTTTGTCGTCGGCGCGATAGTCGGCAATTCGGCGAACGACTTCTTCGGGATTATCCCCGCGGGCGAGGGCGCGCTTGGCGTACGCCCAATCGGCTTCGGATTGGCTCCGGTGGCCTGCGGGGAGTCTCCGCGTCCCTTGCTGCGAATCGCCAATGTGCCGCGGCGACTCGGGCGAATCCTCCTGGACCCGGAAATCCTGCGGATGATAGGTCATGTCGGTCTCGTGGTGAACGCGCACGACGAACGCCTCGTTGTATTTTCGGTTGGCGAAGCCGGGCAGGCGAAGCAGGCGAGAGATATCCGTGGCGGCGGGGTCGCCGCCGTACTGTGAAGCCAAAGCACGTAGCAACGATTCCGCCTCATTGTTGTCTAAGCCTTCCACTCGCCAAACCACTTGATGTTTGCCGGGGGACGTGTCAAGAACGAAGTTGGGCGCCGGCACGTCGCCTGTCGTGCGGATTGCCTGTAGCGAAGCTCCAGCATCCTCATCGAGGTCGAGGTATGTGTGGCGCACCTCACGGATGTGTTCCTTGGTCCGGCTCTGAGCCCCTCCCCTTACCGGATTCATGCCAATAAAGATGTCGGCTCCGGACCGATTTTGTTCCTCAAGCCAGGCCTGGAATGGAGCGCTAGCGATCGTTTCGGCTGCCAGAATCCGTTGCATCGTTTGTTGCAGGGTTCGATTACGCACAAGGACTGCTACCTGGTCGCTCGGTTCGTGAAGCGCGAAAACGTATTCGGGTGGCGACAGAAATCGAGGAGTAAATGATGAGGGGCTGGTCATGCATGCTCCTTTGGCGCGACATAGACGGCGCAGAAATCGAAAAGGTCAGCGTCCGGGTCGTAACTATTGATTTCGAGGACTTCGGAAACGAATCTCCGGCCCGGCCTTCGTTCGATATGAATCACGACGTTGAGCGAATCGCCGATGTTGGTCTTGATGGCGCGGTAAGGCAGCTCAATCCCGCTCTGTAGAACACAGCTCGTAAACCGAGCTAGTCCCTGCTTGGCGGAACTCGCGTGGATCGTACTTACCGTGCCGGCGTGGCCAGTGTTCAAAAGCTGAAGCAAGTCGAATGCCTCGCTTCCTCGAATTTCCCCGAGCAAAATACGATCGGGCCGATGCCGCAGCGAGGCTTTGAGAAGGTCGCGAATGGAGACGGCGGGAACGCCGTTCTGCTCCCGGCGCGCTTCGAACCGAACGAGATTCGATTGGGCAAGCTGTATCTCAGCGGTGTCTTCGATCAGGAGAATGCGTTCATCGGGAGGAATGAACTTTCCGAGCGCGTTCAGGAGCGTAGTTAGGTCTGCATTGGTGCGGTAGCTGCTCAAGAGCCGAAACCCGCGTTTCAGGCCGAGCTCGTTTTCCTTGCAATCGTCTTTATCGATGTCTCCCCAATCACCGCAAACATGCCTCGTCAGAAAATCGAGCGGGGTCTGTCCGGCTTTCGCGAGAGCGGCCAACGCGCCCGGTGTGGCGACGAGTTGGCCTAGGCTAAACAACGGTTTTCTTTCGGTTTGTTGCATGGGATTCTCCTGTTTTTGAATTTGGCTTTGTTCCTCAGAGGCGCGGCCTGAGCCGCGCATGAAAAACAAATGCCCTTCATGGCGGTCCCCGGCGACTAGCCGTCCGCGCTGTCAAGGGCGCGTGGGTTTCGCGTTCACGGGAGCGCAGCGGACGCCCTTGACAGAAGAAGCGGACGGTCTAGGCGCACTCTTGCGGCATGAAGGGCATTGAGGAGAAAGAACAGTCCGGGTGGGAACTTACAGATGAGAGTTGCGGTTTTGTAAATCTGTGGAGACGGGTGGGGAGGCTGCCCTGGGAAAGGAAATCAAACTTTCAACGGGCGAAGAAGCCCTAACCCGGCAAAAAGCGGGAAACGTCTCAATTCTTCTTCGGAAAGCGAATCCTGCAAGAAATTCTCTTCCGCAGTCTTTGGGATGCACAGCACAAACGGCTCAAATGCTTCCCGCAGCATCGCTGCATACTTCTTTCGGTCGTAACCGAACCAGCCTTCCCATAGCGCGAAGGCCCGAACTCGTTCATTTGGTACCGAAGACTCACTGTCCGTAATGATGTATTCAACGGTTTGGCCGGGTCTGAGCTTTACTCCGTTGCCGAAGATTTGCTGCGCGGCAATCGCGGTGAGACCGGCTTTCTGATAATCACGGGGCTCTCGCGTAATGCGCTTGCTGACGATGAGTTCCCTGATTTCTACGTCTCCGCTCGAAAGGCGTTCTTCGTAGCGGGCCAGCACCATCCGTGCGGCCTCAATCTTTTGTACATAGGATTCGAAGTCGTGCGCTTCCGCGAGGATCGTCAGCACCTCGTGCTGCATTCTTTTGAGCAGAGGAGGCGTGTCATGGCGCCGGCATTCGAGGCCCCGAACCTTCAGCTCGCCGTCCTCCGCTACCGCGAAGAAGCGGTTGGGGACGGGCACATCCGCGTATTGCCGGGAGGGAAGAAAGACGACATACCGATAAACGGCTTCGATAGCCAGGGGGAGACGGGTTTTGTCCTCAATCTCACGGGACAGTCGTTCGAAGTCCTCGCGCGTCGCTCCCTCTTTCCAAATGTAAAGGGAGTCCACCAATGCATGGAGCAATGTGAACCCATTGTTCTCGGCGATTTCCTTCGCGACCAGCAAGGTTTCGCGCGCGACGGCATTGATTGCTTCATGGGCTTCGATTTTTCCGAAACGCGCGTTCTTGTAACCGGTGTAGCCAAAACAACACACGAGGAGCCATTTGAGCGAGTCGCGCTGCAATTTGAATCGCTCGGCGATTTCCGGGGGCGAGGCTTTCTGCAATTTCTTGAGTTCGGTACGCTTGGTGATCAGGCGTTCGACAACGCGGCTGGTGATGCCTCGTCTTCTTTGGCAGATGCGATAGCCCAGTTCGGGAATGCGTGGAGCGTCGGGACAGCAAAGGCAGTTGACAGTCTCAGGCGAGATATTGAATCGCGCCATGATGCTTGGGAACTGACTTACGAAGTCGAGTTCCGCAACATTCGCGGAGAAGCCGAGCTTCGGCACGAAGACCAGGCCGCCGCGGTCCGCGCACAAGAGTTCATCGGGATGCTTGGGATCTTCGGGCTCCGCTTTCTGCTCTGGAATCAATACGCCGTCGCGATGAGCGAGCTCCATCTGCATGTAGGAAATGCCCGTTCCCGTTGTCGTGCGGGCCGCATATTGGATCGGAAGCTTGGTGACGCGGGCGAGCTCCCACAGCCCGGCAAAGTCGCACTTCTCCGAAATAAAGGAGTTCTGCTTGTCCACATGTATACGCCCGAAGAGAGTGGTGGCGCTCGCCTTGAAGAGAATTCTTCCGTAACTCGTGTAGCTGCGACCGCGGGACTGATGAACGGAAGCCGACGCGTCGCGATTCAAGGGCAGCGAAAACTTCAAACGTTCCGCCTGCTGGCGAAGCAACGGCAAGATCGTGGAGTCACCCCATTCGGAGAGAATCACGTCGGGATCTTCTCGCTTGAGCAACCGCGCAAATCCAAGCGCGGGAGGTTCGCCGGACTCGTCGAGCTCCCAGCACGTTCCGTTCATTTCGATTTCGAGAGCGGCGTGGCGGCCATGCGCGGGATCGATGCGCGACAACCCGGCGAGCCGAATCTGCATGATCTTGAGCGGCGGCATTTCGTAGTCGAGGGTCCATTCGTCGTCGCAGCACGCGATGGATTGGATTCTGCCTTCCTCGTCCGCTTCGACTTCCACAAAGGCCAGCGGGAAGATCCGTTTTTCCCAGCAGTAGAGAGAAGCCACCATGAGGTCGCTATTGTAGAGTTGCAAGCGCGAGTCGAGTTTATGGACCCAACGTCCCCAACCCATGAAATCGGTTGGGCACAGAACGGAGACTTCAAGGACCGGGCGCGGGGCATTCAGCCACAGGTCGGTGCGCTCGGTGAAGTGGGTGCGCAGCTCCTTGGTTTGTCTTTGAGCGGCGTCCTCTAGATGGACGAGTCTCTCGTGGTCTCCCGAAACGTAAAACGCCGGCGTGAAACTATCAGTCAAACGGTAGTGCGACTGGTTCCGGTCGATGAGCCATAGCGTCATCCCGTGCCGGTTCGGGTAGAGGTCGAGAATCCATCCTTGCCGCAATTTCACAAAGCACCCCCGCGTTCTGAAGGACTTTCTCCACGGCGTCGAGCCGTTTTTCCTGGTCGAGGGCGATGGAAAGCAAAATAGCCTCCATGGGGTTGTCGTGACACTGATAGGTGGCCGCCTGGGTGTAGCAGCGCACGCGCACGAAGAGGCGGTCGAAATGCGGCTGGTCCTCCCGCCGCAACGCACGCCGGAATTTCTTCCAGCGCTCCGCGTTTTGTTCAATCAATTGGACAAATGTAGGGACAGTCCTGCCCATGGTGCACCTCGCACTTTCCGTTCAAACAGATAGGAGCGGTGTATTTTTCTCGCGGGTAAAGGAAAGGGAGGATTCGGGGCCGGGTTCGACTTTCAGGATGTGGTCTGCCTGGCTTCGGAGTTTCTGAAAGAAATCGCGTCGTTTTGTCTTGAAAGAAGTGGCATCGGAAAAAACCGCAATGGAGAGAGAAAGCGGCGCAAGCTCCCGCAAGCCTTCAAGCGCGTGTTCAAAAGACGCCCGCGCGGGGCGGTCCTGGACATCCTCGTCGAAAAATAAATCCGGCAAAGCCGTGACGATCAAGACGTCGGCGTGAAACGTCGCAAGCACTTTCGGGACTCGGCGGATGAGTTCTGTTAGTTGAAAACAAGTGAAGGCGCGAGCGATTCGAATAAACGGGTTCAGCGCGGAGGGTTCAAGGCCACGCTCCCGAGCAAACTGCGCGATGAGGAGCGGGCTGATCTGATTGGCGCCATCGAGATACAAAACACGTTTCTGGCGGAGGAGAATCCTCGGAAGAAAGTAATGCGAGAGGCGCTGAATTTCAGGGCATCCGTAGAAGACCGTAAGGGCACAGTCGGGCAAGACCCAGGGGTTCGGCGTCGCCGGGTGTTCCGCTTTCGTTGCTGCAATGGGTAAGCCCATAACGACGTGCCCCTCAGCTCTGAGATGCTGATTGGATGGTAGGCGAATAAAAGGCGAAAAGTCAAGCGCACTCCCTTTTTGGCCACGCTAGGAGTCTTCTGTCACCGCCACAAGATTCCCCAGTGCTTGCTACTGATCACCTTCCGGATGAGCAGCCACCTGGAAGCTGGCCAGATTACGCAATCCAAGCGCGTTTGTCGGTACTAATTCAAAAAATAAGTTGATTACTTGCGAAATCCGAGAAGAACACAAGGTTCTTTTCTGCCAGGGAGTCACTTCAACTTCTCGGCCGTATGATCATGGCTCCTTTTAGGGTTCCACTACCCAAGGGCCTGAACGAATTTGCAGATTAAAGTAAGAGTCCAAACAGAGTCGTCTGCATTTTCATCCTATCTCTTAGGTAAAGGAAGTCAGGCACCGCAGGGACGAGACATGCATGCGTCTTGAATCAAGTCGGTCTTGTAGCCAGATAAAGTTGAAATCGCCAGCCGTTCACAGTTCAATCCATTCCTCGAAGTGGGCAGCCAATGCGGTGGCCGCGACTTGAGTCCATCATAGTAATCAGACCAGCTTTAATCCGGGCGTTTTCTATGCATATGATTGACGCGCCATGCAACGAAATTGGGACGTTTCGGGAGAACCCGCCGTAGAAAGGTTCCGTTAAGACCGTATGTAGGGTCCATTGGGCAATCACATGATCGCCGCTCACAAGGATCTTGTCCGTCTGTAACGAAGAATCCGGATAAAGTTCGCGGGGTTTTTTGAAGAAGTCGGCCAACCGCCTTATGTTCCTGAACTCCAGTCCAATCCCCCAGTCGTTGAATTGAAATGTTTCCGCAAAGCAAGCGGTCGCTTTGTTGAACTCCCCTTTCTGCAGATGAGCCAGGACTGCCAACGCCACGTCACCCTGTACCGCGTTTTCCAGTTGGATGTCATTCATTGTGGATTTCCTTTTCTTTTGGTGCTCGCATTCATAATTTCTCTCTGGACGATAGAGTTTCTATGTATTGGCGATATACCCGATCCCACGGCTCCATCCGTAGGTGACATCGTACGCATACGGTTGGCCTCCCCCATCTGCCTTACCAAATTAGTGTTCAAAGGCCAGGAGTGGTGGCAGCAGTGATGGATCTGATGCAAAAGGACGACCGATTTCAGGGGTACTCGGTACAGCGTATCTTGCACGGCCATTGGCCCAACAAGAAAGACACAGTAACAAGCTAACTCTCATGATCCGGGATCTTCCGGAGCACCGAAATCACGCGTCAAGAACGTTGGCCCCCGGGCGCTGGAGCGATCGCTCCTAGTCCAGAGCCTCAAGATGGACGGTCTCCATCAACCGGTGATTGTCTCTGTAATCGACTGGTATACCGATGATCACAGGACCCTGCATCGCGAGTGCTTTCTTTAGGGTTGACGAGATCTCCTCTGGACGTTCGATCTTCAGGCCTTTGGCACCAAAGGCCTCGGCAAACCCGACAACGTCAACCGGGCCAAGTTTCACGCCGGACAAACGTCCGTACTTGGCCATCTCCTGAATGCCGACCATGTCGTAAAAGCCGTCAATCCAGACCAAATGGACAAGGTTGCACTTGAGACGGACCGCGGTTTCCAATTCCATGGCCGAGAACAAAAAGCCTCCGTCACCAGAGATCGATATTACTTTCTCAGAGGGACGCACCAGGCTGGCGGCAATCGCCCACGGGAGGCCGACTCCCAGTGTCTGTTGCCCGTTGGTCATTAGAATTTGCCGGGCACGAAAACTGTAAAGATGCCGGGCCAACCAGATGTGGAACGAGCCCATATCGAGACACAGAGTCATGTCATCACTAAGCAAGGTTTGAAGTTCGTGCACCAGGCGCGCGGGATGCACGGGCGTCCCGTTCAAACCGACGGCCAATTTGGCAAATGCTGCACGTTCCCTTGCAACTTCTTGGAGCAATTCGGCGCTTGCTGTGAGAGTACTAACGCTGATCCGTTCGGTGAGTGCCCGCAGAGTTGCCGCGATATTCCCGGTCAGCTCTACCTCTGGCCGGTAATCGTTATCCACGTCCTCAGGAACCACATCGATGTGAATCAAATTGCGTTTCTTGCCGTGGTTCCAAAGAGCGGGCTCGAATTCAATTGGGTCGTACCCCACCGTAATCACCAGATCGGCTGCATCGAGGATTCTGTCGCCGGGCTGCGTTCGAAATAAGCCGACTCGCCCACCGAATCTAGCGAAGTGCTCCCGAGGAACAACTCCCGCGGCCTGGTAGGTGGAGACGATCGGCATGTTTGTTTTAGCAATGAATCCGTGCACGGCTTCAGCCGTCTGTTTCTCGCTCGCAAGCAATCCCAGGAACAGAACGGGGTTTGTCGCCTTGTTGATTAGCCGAGCAGCTGCACCGATTGCGGCAGTGTCCGCTGCGCCCAGGATCACCGGCGCTGCCGGGGTCAAAACGTCGCCAGTCGCTTCTCCCACCATCACGTCCTTCGGAGCACTGATGAACGCGGCGCCTGGCCGTCCCGATTCCGCTGCGCGAAAGGCATTCGCCACAACCTCCGAAATAGCGCTCGGCGAGTCGATTTCGGCGCTGAATTTGGTGACCGGCCGGAAGAGATCTACGGTATCCATGCTTTGATGAAGTTGTTTCAGTCGATCGGCAACAGGAACTGAGCCCCCGATGCCGACGACGGGATCACCTTCAGAGGTGGCCGTTGCGAAACCCGTGACCAGATTCGAGGCGCCCGGCCCCGAAGTTACGAGTGCCACCCCTGCCTTGCCCGTCATCCGGCCGATACCGGCCGCGATGAACGCAGCGTTCTGCTCATGACGACAGACAATGGTTTTGATTTTGGAATCCAAAAGCGTGTCGAATACCTTGTCGACCTTTGCTCCCGGTATGCCGAAGACATATTCGACTCCTTGCGCCTCCAGACTCTTCACTAGCAACTCGGCGCCCGATTGCACTGCTGGCTTCTTGACGGGTGTACTCACTTTTTTTCTCCTTCTGCTTTCGCAAGATCCGCTGTCGGATCTCGCCGTAAGTTAGCTTTCAGAAAGTCATTGGTTTGGGGCAACACGACGTGGTAGTCGCCCTCGGACTGAATCTGCAGGCTCAGATTCTTTCCGCGGCACTGCAGGAGATGCCCCCCGCACGTGCGATCTGCCGAGATGAAGTGCAGATGGTAACCGGGGACATTCAAAGCTTTCGCATACTCAGGGGTCCAGAAGCCCACGAGAGTCCCCAAAATGTTCTTGAATTCGAACTCGGGTTGAACGGCGGCCGCTTCGACGAGCGGCACTCCTTCCTTCGTCCGACGCATCGCTCTCGCGTGGATGTAGTCGAATGTTCCGTCGACTCTCAGCGCGAAAAAGAAATTGTCAGAAGGGCGGAGAGTGTCGAAGCGCGAAGTCAGCTCGGACAGGTCCGCGCAATTGTCGAGAGTGACCGAACGGTCGGGAGAAAAATCTGTGACTGCGGCAAACGGAACCAGCACGTCGTCTTGTACTTCTCTCACACTGCCGTCCGAGCGGACCTGAAAGAAGTGCCCGTCCGTCACGACCATTTCACCGTCCAGGCCCTCAAAGGTACCCAGGCCAAGGTCGCCGTGCTGCCGGAGGGTGGAGACGCGCACCGCGCCCGCGTAGACCCCTTGAACCAAAGCTGCGGCCGTAGAGACCTGATATAGAGTGTGCTGCACTTGTTCCGTCATCGCCCGCTCCTTCTCTTCAGCGCTATCAAAAACTCCACGGCTTCAGGAGACTGAAAAACAAAACAGTCATCATGATCCGGATTCTTCGAGAACCAGATCTCCAGTGGGAGAAACGTTATGCTCGTGGCGAGCATGACGGCCGGTTTCGCGAAGGAAAAACGAGAGCACGATTGCCACACCAACGCCATAGATGAGTGGACTCAGTGCGCTTTGAAAACCGCCCAAGGCCAGTACATGGCCATCCGTGGGGCGCAACGTTCGCTCGAAGACGGGTGCCAACAATCCCGTGACCATGAAACAAAGAAAGTTCATTGCTCCTGCAGCCGACCCTTTGACCTCGTCTGGATTCACTTCTTTCACGACCGTAAACGGGATCATTGCCGCTCCAGAGGAGATCCCGATGACCAAGGCGATAACGTAGCGGGCCGCAAACGAGGAGTTCACATAGAGCGCAGCGGCCAACACAAGAAGCAACATTGCTGCCCCTGCGATGAGAACAGGCTTGCGGCGTCCGATTCGGTCGGAGACATAGCCCAGTAGAGGGCAACCGACGATCCAGCCGATTGGGACAAGGGACGCATCCGTTGCCGCTTCCGTCAAACTCACGCTTCGTCCTTGATGAAGAAACTCGGTGGCCCAAACAAGAACCCCAACTGTTGTGGGTGCAAATAGGAGTCCTCCAATCAAACCGCATAGATAGGTCTGCGGATTGTCGAACACAACTTTGTAGGGACGCACCAAGGCGTTCAGAGAGAACCGTGAGGCGCGCTCGGAGTTAGTCGCACTGTCTCGAGGCAGCAGAAACCACATGCCTACAGCCAGCGCGGCCCCGATTACAGCGAAAAGCAACCAGACGTGCTGCCAAGGCCACGCGGGCCCGCTGGTAGGATCAATTAATGCGTGAACAGGCTTTGTCCCCAGAGCTGCCCCTGCCATCCCAATCATTTGTGCGCTCCCGACGAAGAGCGAGAGATTCTGTGGAGGAAGGTACTTTGCCGCAACATATACCGCACCGATGAAACCAAAGATTGCTCCGGCCGCCTGTGCCACAAAACCAAAGACTCCCAATGCTTCAGAGCCGCTCGAAATCAACAAACAACAAGCCGCGACGAATAATGTTGCGTAGGGGATGGTTCTCCGCGCTCCGTAGCGGTCGAGGAGTGTGCCTGCGACTAAAGCCATGAAAGAGTAAAGAACGTAGTAAAGCGAAATCATCCGGCCGAGCGGATCCGCTCCCCAGGTGGCAGTCAGGTGCGCACGCATGACTGGCGGCGCGGACCGCACCGCATACTGGTAGCAGTAGAACATTGCGCATAGGAACCACGCGCTCACGGATATCCACGAGAGCGCAACTGCGTGTGAATCGTGGTCCGCCCTCAGTCCGTTCGATAGTTCAGAAGACATCGGCTAACTCCAAGTAGTGCTCGAGCGATGTTTGCTTCGCAGTTTTAATTGCGTATCGATTACATGAGCCAATATTGGCAAGTTCCAGAGAGCCTGAAAATGTGAGCAACGGTTAGCTCACGGTGATTATCAATTCAGGCTTAGCTGCCACTGCCTCGAGGAATCCTTTCCTCTCGGTTATCCTGAGGCACGGAAGCGAAGAGCCAAGAGAAATGGAATGAGAGTAATATGAGGGTGCTGTGCGGAAAACACATAAACAAGGGCGGTCCTTTGTTCGCGTTAGAGGTTGCGACGCCTTCGCAAGCTCAACCCTCGTCACAGACTCGCAGCTATGCTGGCTTGTTCTCTTGATGATCGTTACCTCCGTCTCTTCTGTTTTTGGACAAACATTTCGATCAGCGAACTTGCAGGTAGGTCACGAGTCCTGGGCCTTCAAAGACGGCGCTCCCCCGGACGTCACGTGTTTGGCACAGACCAATGACGGTTTCCTTTGGCTGTGTGCTCCCAACGGGTTGCTTAGGTTTGATGGAACGCGATTCGAACCTTTCAGATCTCCGTTTGGCGATCGGCTCCTCTCGACCAACGTGTACTCCTTGTTCGTACCGCCGTCTGGCGGCCTCTGGGTCGGCTACACGTTAGGAGGCTTCAGTTTCTTGGATAACGGGCGAGTCACCAATTATGCGAGCGAGACTGGAAGTGTTTACGGTTTTGCCCAGGATCGAGATGGAATTGTATGGGCCGGCGCATCGAGTGGTCTGTGGAGATTCGATCATTCGAGCTGGCAGCGTGTAGGAGTTGAGTGGAACGCTCCGGCCGGAGCCGTTATGCAGGTTGGATTTGATTCAATGGGGATACTGTGGGCGTTGGTGGGCAGTTCGGGCGCCCCGAAGGACCTTATCTACCTTATGCCGAGGGCCGGACACTTCAAAACAGCTGGGAGGAAATTGCCAGTCGAGGCGTTCACGCTGGAGGCGAATCGAACCGTCCTGACCCTGCCCATAGCCCCACCTTTGTCCGACTCCGGCGAGGGTTCTGATGAGAGGCCGCCTGTCTACCCGGCGCTCACAAAGGACCATCAATTTGTTGACCGAAACAACAGCCTTTGGATCATCACGCCCGCGGATAAGCCTGTCGTGATGCGCCTTCCCAGAGAGAGCCTGCACGATGCCTTCAACAGGGTGTCGCGAGGTGGTTCTGAAACCTATGACGTTAACCCTTTTGAGGAGGCAGCGCTGGTCGATCGCGAAGGAAATATCTGGTTTGGTGACACCAAGGGTATACACCGATTCTTCTACACCCCGTTGATCAGACAGGAATTCCCGAAAGAAGCGTCGGAGAGTGCGGATTTCGTCGTGGTTGCTGATGACAATGGGGCGGTATGGATCCATTTCAGCACCGGTTTCATCGCCAAAACGGATCTTTATTATGTCTTGGGCGGCAAAGCCGAGCGTCGTGTCCCGCAGGTGACATCGTCATTCGCCTACCGCGCACCTGACAAGACGTTCTGGTTCTCCGGAGAACGTTGCCTTTGGCATCTTGTCGGACACGATTTCGTTCGCGTGGATCTTCCCCCGGAAATGGCGAACCAGTTTAATTTCCTGCAGACGATTACCGGGGATCAACAAGGAGGAGTATGGGTCTCCTTCGGCCGTCACGGTCTCTACCGGTTGGCCGATGGCATTTGGGCATCTTACGGTGGACGCTACGATCTCCCAAAGGCAATGTTGATTGCATTTACCGATAGCCTGGGCCGCGTTTGGTTCGGCTATATGAAGAGCCAGCTGGCGGTTTTGGATGGGGATAGGGTCCGCGTATTCGGTCCGAGCGATGGTCTTCAAGTGGGGAACATCCTGGCGATTAACGGACGAGGATCAGAGATTTGGATCGGGGGGGAACTTGGGCTAGAGCAATTCGACCATGGACGTTTCCACAACATCGCTGCTGTGGATGACGAATTGCTGCGCGGAATCTCTGGAATCGTGGAAACACGCGACGGGGATCTATGGCTCAACGGGATTTCTGGGATCTTCCACATCCGTAAGGTTGAGATTTCCGAGGCCTTGAAGGACTCTACCTATCGGGTTAAGGGCGAGCATTTCGGTAGGCGCGAGGGACTTCCAGGGGTTGCCAGCCAGTTGCGTGCATTGCCAACTGCCATAGCGGGCACCGATGGGCGCATTTGGTTCACCTCGCGCAATGGAGTCGTGTGGCTCGATCCCTCAGCTTATTCCGAAAGACAAGCAGTGCCACCTCCGATCACCATCCAGTCGATTACCGCCGACGACAAAAGCTACGCGCCGGCCTCTCGTCTTTCTTTACCGGCGCACACGTCGAGCGTGCAGATCAGCTACAGTGCGGTGAGCCTCTCCGATCCTGAGGCTATCCGATTCCGATACAAGCTACGGGAAGCAGACAAGGACTGGCACGAAGTCGCGGCCTCTACTCCTGTCACCTATCGCAACCTTCCGCCCGGGTCTTATCATTTCAACGTTGGGGCTTCCGACAGCAACGGGGTGTGGTCAGACAAAATTGCCACTGCGGAGTTCACGATACTGCCGGCTTTCTACCAGACCCGATGGTTCCAGTTGTCGTGCGTGGCGGCATTTATGGTGTTGCTGTGGGGGCTGTATCGAATGCGGCTGCGGCAGGTGGCGCGGCGGTTCAACCTGCGCCTGGGAGAGCGGGTGAACGAGCGGACGCGGATTGCGCGGGATTTGCACGATACGCTGCTGCAAAGTTTTCATGGATTATTGCTGCGGTTTCAGACGGCATCTGAACTGTTCCCAGCGCGTCCGGCCGAAGCGAAACAAACACTCGATAGCGCCATCGAGCAGGCCGCGCAAGCGATTACCGAGGGGCGGGATGCCGTACAGGGGTTGCGCTCATCCACGGTGGTGACCAACGACCTCGCGTTGGCGATAAACACTTTGGGAGAAGAACTCGCGGGCGGCGAAACGAACCCGAATGCTGCCGAGTTTCATGTGGGGGTGGAAGGGACGCCGCGGGACCTCCATCCGATTTTGCGAGACGAAGTCTACCGGATTGCAGGGGAGGCACTGCGCAATGCGTTCCGACACGCAGAGGCGCGGCGGATCGAAGTGGAGATCCGGTATGACGAACGGCAGTTTCGGCTGCGGGTGCGGGACGATGGTAAGGGGATTGACTCGAAGCTTCTGAATGACGATGAGCGCCCCGGACACTACGGCATGCGCGGGATGCGCGAGCGCGCCAAGCTTTTGGGCGGTAAGCTGACGGTATGGAGTGAGGTGGAGACTGGGACGGAAGTGGAGCTGGGCATTCCTGCCGCGAATACTTACGCGACGGCTGATGGCCGCAGGCGGTCGTGGTTGGCGGAGAAGTTCGCGGGGAAATTGGTGGAGAAAGACACGGAGAGGAAGTCATGAGCGCGGAGGCCGGGCCGATTCGAATTCTGGCGGTTGACGATCATCCGGTCGTTCGCCAAGGGATTGCGGGGCTCGTTGCTGTTCATTCGGACATGAGTGTAGTCGCCGAAGCGTCGAATGGGCGAGAAGCGATCCAGCAGTTCCGTGCGCACCATCCGGACGTCACGCTGATGGACTTGCAGATGCCGGAAATGGGAGGGCTCGATGCGATGATCGCGATTCGCGGAGAATTTCCCGAGGCGCGAATCATCGTGTTGACGACTTATGCTGGCGACGCGCAGATTCTGCGGGCGCTCAAAGCCGGCGCGTGTGGTTACCTGCTGAAGAATAGCTTGCACAAGGAACTTCTGGAAACGATCCGCGTGGTGCATGCCGGGAAAAAGGCGCTTTCCGCTGAGGCTTCCTACCAGCTTGCCGAGCATGCCACCGATGACGCGCTGACCCCGGCAGAACTGCGTGTGCTCCGGCTGATCGCCGAAGGGAATGCCAACAAAGAGATTGCCGCGCAACTCTCCGTCAGCGAAGAAACCATCAAGGGCCAAGTCCGAAACATCCTCTCCAAACTGGGCGCCAACGACCGAACCCACGCCGCGATGATCGGTTTGAAGCGCGGAATCATCGAGTTTTAGTTCACTCAAAAGAGTGTTTCGCGCGTGCCTTTTGGGGTTTTTCGGCTGGCGTTGGGAAATTCTATGCTCGATCTGTTTTGCGACGACTTTTCTCCACATTCGCTCACGGCTGGCCCGGAGCCGGCCTTCTACTCATGCGCCTGGTCGTTGGCATAGCATTAGTCGTTCGAAGAATTATCGAGCTGCAAAGTGCGCCGCCAATCTGCCTGGCAGTGATCCACGTTCTCGCGATTGCCGCAGGAATACTATTGCTCGCAGGTTTATGGACGCCCATCGCGGGAGTACTTCTGGCAATCATTGAGATTTGGAGCGCCTTCACGCATCCCCATGATCCGTGGAGCTATATCCTGTTGGGGACCATAGGTGCCGCCCTGGCCATGCTCGGACCGGGCGCCTGGTCCGTCGATGCCCGCCTTTTTGGATGGAAGCGCTTAGACCTGCGCGATCGAAAGAATTAACCCTCCTACTACTTTTGAGTTAGTTCCCACCCACGTAAAAAGGGCATTCCTTCTGTTCCGATATGGTGTCCGCTGTGGCTCCATCTGGGGTTGTCCCCAGACGGGACCGGCTCCACAATGCTCGACATGAACAAGGGGATCTAACAAGCGTGCAACGTTACTAGATCGGGGAGGCAAGTCATGGCTAGCGTCGCGGTAATCATGTTGGACTTGAAAGACCTAATGCTAGTGGACCGCGATGCCGTCAGTTTTCTCGAGCAGTGCGAAGCCGACAGCATCAAGCTCACGAACTGCCCCGCGTACATCCGTGAGTGGATCCGGAGGGAACGGGCCTCTTCCGAGGGGTCCTAAGCGGGAGCATGCGGGAGAAATTGTTTAAGGGCGTGCGGGAACGGACAGCAAATGTCGTGCGGCCAATTTTGGACCTCCGGCATGGGAGAGATGTCATGACAACAGCAACACAAAGGGCCCCCGGAACAGCGTTGGATGCGCGAAAGCGGAGTTCCACAGCGTGCCACTTCGAGGAGGCGCTGCGGGAAAAGATTGTGGGGCAGGAAGAGGCCGTGCAAGCGCTCGTCGATCTCTATCAAGTGTTCTGCGCGGGGCTGCAATCGCCCGGGCGGCCGGTGGGAAACCTACTATTTCTAGGACCCACCGGTTCAGGAAAAACTCGCACGGTCGAGGCCGCCGCCGAGATTTTGTTCGGAGACAGCCGGGCTGTGATCAAGGTGGATTGCGCCGAATTTCAGCACTCGCACGAAATCGCCAAATTGATTGGCTCACCCCCGGGATATCTGGGTCACAGGGAGACCCATCCGCAAATCACGCAAGAAGAGTTGGCAAAGAGCCACACGGAGAAACTGAAACTAAGCTTTTTGCTTTTTGACGAGATTGAGAAGGCCAGCGACGCGTTGTGGCAGCTGCTATTGGGGATGCTCGATAAAGCAACGCTGACGCTGGGCGATAACCGGAGGGTGGATTTGTCACAGACAGTAATCTTCCTCACCTCGAATTTAGGAGGCAGCCAGATCGCCGATCTGATGAGTGGAGGTATGGGATTCATCCAGCCAAAGGACAAGGCGAGCACGGGATTGCAGGAGAAGGTGCAAAGGACCGCCGTAGAGGCGGCGAGAAGGAAGTTCTCGCCAGAGTTCATGAATCGCTTGGACCGGGTGGTGGTGTTTCATCCGCTCAAGCGCGCGGAGCTTGATGAAGTGCTGGAGATCGAACTCAGGCAAGTGCAAACACGTGTGCTGCACTCAACTACACGGCCCTTCTTCTTTCGAATCA
>Ga0210410_10000556_pt1 | contig 40323 bp, 41 predicted proteins | sample IncBWC4MmetaG_FD_161058 | JGI IMG/M metagenome (GOLD analysis project Ga0210410, IMG submission 161058) | Forest soil microbial communities from Barre Woods Harvard Forest LTER site, Petersham, Massachusetts, United States - Inc-BW-C-4-M | ecosystem: Environmental > Terrestrial > Soil >...
GTGTGTCCGCGTGGGGGTGCGCCGGGGGCGAGGTCGGTGGGGGTGGGTTGGCGGAGGTCAGCGAGTTCCGCAAGGGGGTGGAGGTAGAGGTTGGGGTCGAGGTGTCTGAGGAGGTGGCCGAGTCGGTGGATGGTGCTGGTGTCTCGGGTTGCGGCGATCTCGACGAGGTTTGAGATTCTGAGGGGGAGGAGGGTGTCGAGGAGTGCTGCGATGTGGTGGATGCCGCCGCAGTCGTTGACGTGTTCTGCGAGGTCGATGGCGGTGAGCTCTCGGGAGGCGAGCCGGAGTGGTCCTGTCGGACCGTCGTGTTGGTCGATGCCGATGTCGTAGCGGAGGTAGCGGCTTCTGTGGAACCACAGCTCGGTGGTGCCGAAGTCGCGGCTGGTGAGGTGGCGGTCGACCATGACTTGGAACCGCTCGGGCTCGTGTGCGGGCTGGGCTGCGCCGTGCAGCTCTGCGGCTGAGACGAGCGAGACGTAGTAGCGGCGATCGAGCGCGTGCATCATCGCGTCGATGAAGTGGGTGGCGGGCACGGTCCCGTGTCGGCGGAACTGGGGTGGGATGACGACGTAGAAGCCGCGCGCGGGGGAGAAGATCAGCCGCTTGCGGCGGAGGCGCTCGAGTCCTTTGCGCACCGCGTCCTCTCTGCGTTGGAGCAGGCGTGTGGCGTCGGCGAGCGTGAAGGTGTTCACCCCGGTGCTGAGGAGGTGGTCGGGCAGGTCGTGAGGGGCGAGACTTGGCATGTAGTCAGACCGGCTCTTGTGACGCTATTCGTCACAATAAGCCATTCGGGCACATTTATGTTCGCGGTTGCACACAGGTTGCACGGGCCAGCGCCGACGTGCCAGCTCTGAATCCCTGCTGGCACAGGGGGTTTCCGTCGTTTGACGCCGGTGTGCAGCGCGCCGGCGCGCCACGCGAGATGCGCGCTGCGAGTGCGCGCTGGCCGCGCATGAACATCACAATTTGCAGGGCTTTCTCGCCCGATCTTCTCAACCTGAATCGCTGGTCGGCCTGAAGCGGGCCTGGCGCCTAGAAATTACCCTGCAAACCCCAAGATTCCAGAAACTGGGGGGCCGGGACTCGAACCCGGATAGCCGGCTCCAAAGGCCGGAGTCTTGCCATTAGACGACCCCCCAACACTGTGAGTCGCGGGACCGATTCTAGGGGGCGTGCGGACCCGGGCCGGCGGCTTCGCCCAGCCCCGGCTACGATGCGCCCGTGACCGCGCCGGTCGTCGTCATCCTCGCGGCTGGGCAGGGAACGCGCATGCGCTCTGCCACGCCCAAGGTCCTCCACCCGCTCTGCGGTCGTCCCGTGATCGCGTGGCCGATCGTCGCCGCGCGCGCCGCGGGGGCGAAGAAGGTCGTCGTCGTGGGCGGCCCCGACCGCGCGCTCGAGCCGGCGATCCCCCAAGCCGCGGACGTGGTGCTCGCCGTCCAGCAGGAGGCGCGCGGCACCGCCGACGCCGTGCTCGCCGCGGCCGACCACGTCGACCGCGCGGCTCCCGTCATCGTCGTCTGCGGCGACGTGCCGCTGATGACCGGCGAGGCGCTGCGCGCGCTGGCGGCGACCCACGCGCAGCACGGCGCGAGCGCGACGATGCTGACGATGCTGCTCGACGATCCGACCGGCTACGGCCGCGTCGTGCGCGGCCCCGACGGCGCCGTCGAGCGCGTCGTGGAGACGAAGAAGGCGGGTGACGCGACGCCCGCCGAGTTGGACATCCGCGAGGTCAACGGCGGCGTCTACGCGTTCGCCGGTGGCGACCTGCTCGACGCGCTGCAGCAGGTGAGAGCCGACAACGCGCAGGGCGAGCTGTACCTCCCGGACGTGCTGCCGCTGCTGCGCGCACAGGACAAGGTCGTCGCCGCCCACACGGTCGACGACCCGGCGCTCGCGCTCGGCATCAACGATCGCGGCGACCTCGCGCAGGTGCGCGCGATCGCCCAGCAGCGCATCCACGCGCGTCACCTGGCCGCCGGCGTGACGATCGTCGACCCCGGCTCGACGGTGATCGACGCGGACGTCGAGATCGCGCCCGACACGACGGTCGCGCCCTTCACGAGCCTGCTCGGCGCCACGACGATCGGCCCCGGCTGCCGGGTCGGTCCGCTCACGACGCTGATCGACGTGACGCTCGGCGCCGACGTCCACATCCCGCACTCCTACGCGACCGGCTGCGAGGTGCGCGACGGCGCCTCCGTCGGCCCGTTCGCCTATCTGCGCCCGAAGACGCTGCTGCGCGAGAACAGCAAGGTCGGCACGTTCGTCGAGCTGAAGAACTCCGACCTCGGCGCGGGCGCGAAGGTCCCGCACCTCTCCTACATCGGCGACGCCGACGTCGGCGAGGGCGCGAACCTCGGCGCGAGCACGATCACCGCCAACTACGACGGGCGCGACAAGCACCGCACGACGATCGGCGAGCGCGTCCGCACGAGCGTCGACACGACGCTGATCGCGCCGGTCACCGTCGGCGACGACGCCTGGACGGCCGCCGGGTCCGTGATCGCGCAGGACGTGCCGCCCGGCGCGCTCGGCGTCGCCCGCGCGCGGCAGACGAACATCGAGGGCTACGACGCCCGTCGGAAGGAGCGCGACGAGCGATGAGCGCCGTGACGTCGCCGCCGAGGCGTAGACTCGCCAGCGAGATGAGCGCTGCCGAGCCGCAGGAGCGACCGAGCACCAAGCTCGACATCGGCTACGACAAGCGTCTCATGCTGTTCAGCGGCCGCGCGCACGAGCAGCTCGCGGCCGACATCGCCGGCAAGCTCGACATCGACCTCGGCGGCGTGACGCTCAAGACCTTCTCCAACGGCGAGGTCTACTGCCGCTACGACGAGTCGATCCGCGGCGCCGACGTCTTCATCGTCCAGCCGATCTGCGGCAACCCACGCATGGGCCTGACGGCGAACGACGCGCTGATGGAGCTGCTCGAGCTGGTCGACGCCGCAGTCGGCGGCTCGGCGCACCGCGTCATCGCGGTGTGTCCCTGGTACGGCTACTCGCGCCAGGACAAGAAGTCCGCGCCGCGCGAGCCGATCTCCGCCCGCCTCGTCGCGCGCATGCTGGAGACGGCGGGGATCGACCGGATCCTCACGATGGACCTCCACTCCGGCCAGATCCAGGGCTTCTTCCAGAAGCCGTGCGACCACATGACGGCGATGTGGATGCTCACCAAGTACTTCGCCGACCAGGGCCTCGAGGACCTCGTCGTCGTCTCGCCGGACGCCGGCCGCGTGAAGCTGAACAAGAAGTTCGCCGCCACGATCGGTGCCGAGCTGGCGATCCTCAACAAGGAGCGCCCGGCCCAGCAGGTCGCCGAGATCGGCTACGTCATCGGCGACGTGAAGGGCAAGACGGCGGTGCTCGTGGACGACATCATCGACACCGCCGGCACGCTCAAGGCCGCCGCGCAGACGGTCCGCGACGCGGGCGCCACGCGCGTGCTCGCCGCCGCCACGCACGCCGTCTTCTCCGGCAACGCCTGGGAGAACCTCGCGGCTGCGGCGTTCGACGAGATCGTCGTCACCGACACGATCCCGCTGCGCGACGGCGCGCCCGACAACATCACCGTGCTGCCGTGCGCGGAGCTGCTCACCAGCTCGATCCGCCAGATCTTCACCGACGGCTCGGTGAGCGAGGTCTTCCGCGGCGAGAACCAGCTGTTCTGAGGTATTGACCTCGTCAGCGGACCGCGCCGCCCGCCTGATGGACCTGCTCGGCCTGTCCGAGGACGAGCTGTGCACGACGCTCGGCGCCGATCCGCTCGAACTGCTGTCCGGCCAGCTCGACCACCGCCCCGAGCTGGGCATCCTGCTCGACCTGCTGGCCGAGGCGCAGCAGCGCGCCGGAGCGCCCGTCCTGCGCCGCTGGGTGCGGGCCGCGGGACCGTCCGGCCGTCCGCTCGACGCGCTGCTGAGCCGCGACTTCGGGGGCTTCGAGGACCAGCTCGCCAAGCTCGCCGAACGCGGTTTCGTGCTGCGCGGCGGCGGATCCGCCTAGGAGGCCTTGGTCGCACACGCGCCAGCCACTCGCGCGGTTCCGCCGATCTCTCCTAGGGCTCGTCCCGCTGTCGCTTGCCCGGCCAGATGCCGAAAAGGTGCTGGAAGGCTCTTGCACCGGCGCGGTCGGCCGCGGCGCGCGTGGCGGCGAACGTCGCGCCCTGGAGCGCGGCGGCGCCGACGATGCGCGGCAGGCTCGCCTGCTCGGTCGTCGCCGTCGGCGGCTCGGCGTCGTCGATGCGCGCCCACACGACGTCGAAGATGCGGCGCGCGAGCATTCCGCCGGCGATCCCGGCGAGCAGCCCGAACGGCTTGTAGAGCAGCTTCATCGCTGGGAAGCCTACCCGGCCGCGCGCATCCGCTCTCGCCCCGCTGTGCCGATGGGCGGACTATCCTGTCCAGCACGAGACGATCCTTCGAGCAAGCGGTGGCGGGATGACCGACGCAGCCCATTCCCCCGACGAAGGCGCAGCCGAGGAGCTGCTGCGCAGGGCGCTGCTCGACGCCTCCGATGCGGCCGCCGTCTCGCTCGCGGTCGACGGGCTGCCGGTCAGCGAGGCCGTGACGGTCGTCTTCCACGGCCGCCGCGACCTCGGCACGATCCAGACGTACGTCGCGCGCGGCCACCGCGTGGCGGGAGAGACGATCGCCGCGCGCGAGCTGCTGCGCGTCCCCTGCGACCTCGACCTTGGCGCCGCCGAGGACCGCGAGCAGGCGGCGCGCCTGTACCTCGAGCAGGCGACCGCGCTGCGCGATGCGCTCGTCGGCGCCGACACCGTGCTCGAGGTGTGGCGCGAGCCGCTCGAAGCGCTGGCGGAAGGCGAGGTGACGGTCGAGCGCGCGCTCGAGCTGCGCACGCCGCTGCCAGCGCACCGCCTGCTGCCGGTCGCGCTCGTCGCGCCGGAGCGCCGGCTCGTCGTCGTGCCCGTCTGCGGCGCGCGCACGCTGGCGGCCGGCCGGCCGCCGCTCGGGATCGCCTGCGCGCAGCAGGACCTCGCGCGCATCTATCCGCTGCCGGACGACCCCGAGCGCTGCCTCGCCGAGTTCGCCGAGCTGGCGGCGGAGCACGCGCGCGAGCTGGCGGCGCGGCTGGACCGCCAGGAGGCGTCGGTCGAACGCTTCCTCGAGCTGAGCGGCGAGGAGCCGCAGCCGCCGGCGCCGCCGTTGCTCTGAACGCGCCGCACGCATCGCGCCGCCGGTCCGATCGGCGATGATGCGGCCGCGATGCGGCGCCCGGCACGGATCATGCTCCTGCTGCTCGCCCTGCTCGCGTTCCTGGCGATCAGCCTCGGCCTCGCGCGCGTGCTGAACGCGAACGGCGCGGAGCGCTCGGCGATCGTCGCGCTGGTCGAGGCGCAGGCGCGTGGCGACGCGAACGGGATCGTCGCGCGCATCGAGGGCTGCGCGAAGCAGCCCGCGTGCGTCGCCGCGGCACGCGCGAACGCGGCGCGGCTGCGTGCGCCCGGCCGCGTGGAGCTGGTGCGGCTCGACCCTTCGACGAGCTTCTCGCTCGGCGGCGCGACGGGCGTCGCACGCGTCGTCTGGAAGGTCCCTTCGCACACGACCGTCGTGCAGTGCGTCGTGGTGCATCGCGGTGGCGACGTCGTAGGCGGGCTGTCGGTCGAGCTGCGTGCGCTGAGTGGCCCGATCGGCCACCAGGCGGCCTGCCGGCAGGCCGGCTGAACCGGCTCGCGCCAGCCTGCTGACCGTCGGCCCGTCCCGCGGCTGTCGTACCCTCTCGGCGGATGCGTCGCCGCTCGCCGTTCCTCCCCCTGCTCGCGCTTGTGCTTGCAGCGCCGGCTCCCGCGCTGGCGGCCACGCCGGCTCCCGGCGGCACGGCGCCGCCCTACAGGGTCGACACGCCGCGCGTCAGACCGCACGCGATCGAGGGCCAGGACAGCCGCTACCTGCTCGACGGCGCCTGGCTGCTGCGGCTGGACCCGACCGACACCGGCCTCGGGCAACGGCTCTACGCGCAGACCACGACGGACGGCTGGACCACGACGACCGTCCCCCGTGCCTGGAACGCGGGCGACGACAGCGCGGCGAGCTTCCTCGGGTCGGTCGCCTGGTACCGCAAGGACTTCCGCCTGCCCTCGCGCGACCGAGCGCTCGCCTGGATCGCGCGCTTCGAGTCGGCCAACTACCGCGCGACCGTGTGGCTCAACGGCCGCAAGCTCGGCGAGCACGTGAGCGGCTACGTGCCGTTCGAGCTCGACCTGCCCAATGCGAGTCCGCGCGGCGTCAACCGCCTCGTCGTGCGCGTCGACAACCGCCGGCCTGCGACCGATCCGATCGGCGCTCGCGGGGAGATCCCGGAGCCGCCGGGCGGCTGGTGGAACTACGGCGGGCTGCTGCGCGAGGTCTCGCTGCGCGCAGTCGACCGCGTCGACATCGAGAACGTGCAGGTGCAGCCGGCGCTGAAGTGCCCGCGCTGCGCCGCGACGATCACCGCCAGCGCAAGCGTGCGCAACCTGTCGCACGCGACGCAGACGGTGCGGCTGACGGGCCGCTTCGGCAGCGCGCCGATCGACTTCGGCACGCAGGCGATCCCGGCGCGCGCCAGCACCGTCTTCACGCGCCAGCTCGTCGTCAGAAGGCCCAAGCTGTGGTCGCCGGCGGACCCGAACCTCTACGGCGTGCGGCTCGCCGCGAGCGCCGCGCAGGGCAGAGGGGGAGCGACGGCGGCGGCGGGCTACACGTTGCGCACCGGGATCCGCACGGTCGCCGTGTCGAGCAGCGGCCGGCTCGTGCTCAACGGCAACACGATCGTCCACTTCCGCGGCGTCGCGCTGCACGAGGACACGCTCGCGAACGGGCCGGTGATGAGCCACGCCGACCGCCAGCACGTGATCGCACTGATGAAGGCGTCCGGCTCGACGCTCCTGCGCGCCCACTATCCGCTCGACCCCGACTTCCAGGACCTCGCCGACCAGTCCGGGATCCTGCTGTGGTCGGAGATCCCCGCGCCCTACCAGCTGCCCGAGGCCGACCTCGGCCGGGCGCTGTTCCGCGACGTCGCGCTCGGCCAGCTGAGAGCGAACATCCTCGCGAACCGCAACCACCCGTCGGTCGCGGCCTGGTCGATCGGCAACGAGATGGCGAGCGCGGCCGGGCCGAACCAGGCCGCGTACATCAGTGCCGCCGCTGCGCTCGCGCGCCAGCTCGACCCGACGCGGCCCGTCGCGCTCGCGTTCGCCGGGCATCCGGAGACGCCGTGCCAGGCGGCCTACGCGCCGATCGACCTGCTCGGGATGAACGACTACTTCGGCTGGTACACGGGCTTCGGCGGCAACATCGCCGACCGCGACCAGCTGCCGAGCTTCCTTGACGACCTGCGCCGCTGCTACCCGAGGAAGGCGATCGCGGTGACCGAGTACGGCGCCGAGGCGAACCGCGACGGACCGGCCGAGGAGAAGGGCACGTACCAGTTCCAGCGGGACTTCATCCGCTTCCACCTCGGGGTGTTCGCGACGAAGTCGTGGCTCACCGGCAGCGTCTACTGGGCGCTGCAGGAGTTCCGCGTGCGGCCGGGCTGGGGCGGCGGCAACCCGTGGGGCGCGCCGCCACTGCATGAGAAGGGCCTCGTGCGGCTCGACTGGACGAAGAAGCCCGGCTTCACGGCGCTCGCGGACGGCCAGCGCACGGTGCGCCAGTACGTGCCGCTGCACGGTGGGCGTTAGAACCTGTTTCAAGATGACTGCCGGCCGGCTGGCACCGTCTCGCGGCGCCGGTTCGCCACCCGCGATGTTCGACGCAGCATTGCTGCGCCTTCACATCGCGTGCGGCGCCCGGCATCCGCGATCCGGCGCCATCCGCCTCGGCCTCATTTTGAAACAGGTTCTTAGGCCGCTCAGCGGCCTGCGGGGGTGCGCGACGGGAGGGGCGCGTGCTCGCGGCGTCGCTCGCGTCCGGGCAGCAGGTCCGCGAGTCGCGCATCCTCGCGCAGGCGCACTCGCGCGGGCACCGCGTCGGGAAGCGGGATCCCGCCCGGCCGGGGACCGCGCGGCGGCGCGGGGCCGAGGCGATCGTTGCCGCCGTCTCCGTCGTCCTCCTCCTCACCGGGATGCGCGGATCGGACGATCCGCTCGTCGCGCATGAGCGGGAGCAGGAGCAGCGCGCCGAAGCCGAGGCCGAGCAGGTGCAGACCCCCGAGCAATGCGACGAGCAGCGTCTCGTCCGCCATGGAATGAGCGTAGCGTCACGCGCCGCCCGTGGACAGCAATTCGCGCTGTTCGCGTCGGGCGACGCACGCTGTGGCTGCGACGAAACGCGCGCCTGCGCTAAGCTCCCTCGCCGCTCATGGCCGACGACACCACCACACTCACCGTCGCTCCTCGCACCGTCGAGGGCTCCCGCGGGACTCGCCGCCTGCGCCGCACCGGGCTCGTCCCCGGCGTCGTCTACGGCGGGGAGGGCGCGCCGATCGCCTTCGAGGTCGACGCCCGCATCCTGCGGCAGGCGCTTGCCCACGGCGGCGCCGTCATCACGCTCACCGTCGAAGGCGAGGGCGAGACGCCGGTCGTGCTCAAGGACCAGCAGCGTCACCCGGTCACGGGCGACACGATGCACGTCGACCTGCTGCGCGTCGACCTCAGACAGAAGATCGCCGCGACCGTCGTGGTCGAGCTGACCGGCAGCGAAGACGCCCCTGGCGTCAAGGCCGGTGGCGTGCTCGAGCAGGTGACGCGCGAGCTGAACGTCGAGGCGCTGCCGGCCGAGATTCCCGACACGATCGAGCTGGACGTATCGAGCGCCGAGATCGGCGACACGATCACGCTCGAAGCGGTCGTCGCGCCTGCGGGCGTGACGCTGCTCGACGACGCCGAGACGGTCGTCGTCACGCTCACCCCGCCGCGCCTCTCGACCGAGGCCGACGAAGAGATCGAGCAGGAGACCGAGGTCGTCGGCGAAGGCGCCGAGGGCGAGCCCGCCGCCGAGGGCGACTCCTCGGGCGGCGGCGAGTAGCCGAGCCCGGTTCGCGTGCCGGGAGCGGCGCGCGTCGACTGGCTGATCGTCGGGCTCGGCAACCCGGGCCCGGAGTACGCCGGCACGCGCCACAACGTCGGCTTCGAGGTCGCGAACCTGCTCGCCGCACGCTGGCAGCTCCCGCGCGCGAAGCAGAAGTACGCGGGCCTCCTCACCGAAGGTCGCATCGAATCCGACCCCACCCGCCCGGGTCCCCGCGTCGCCGTGCTGCTGCCGCAGACGTACATGAACGACGCCGGCCGCTCCGCCGGGCCGGCGCGCGGCGCGCTGAGAGTGGCGTTGGAGCGTGTGCTCGTGCTGCACGACGAGATCGACCTGCCGTTCGGCGACATCCGCGCGCGCCTCGGCGGAGGGCTGGCGGGGCACAACGGGCTGAAGTCCTTGAAGCGGGAGCTGGGCTCTGCGGACTTCGGGCGCGTGCGGATCGGGGTCGACCGTCCACCGACGACGGACCCCGACCGGGTCGCCGCGTACGTGCTCGGGAGATTCCGCGAGCCTCGCGCCGACGTCGAGGCGCTCGTGGAGGCCGCCGCCGACGCGGCCGAGGCGGTCGTGCTCGGCGCGCGCGAGCTGTAGCCGGCGTTCCGCGAGCGCGGCGGCGCGCGGCGCGAGCCCAAGCCGCGGCCGGACCAGCCGCCGACGTACACTCAGCGCAGCACCGGCCGCGCACCCCTCGCGCGGCCGTTCTGCGTGCCGTCACCGATGCTCAGCCCTCTTCTCGCCTACGCCGCCGACGACCCTGCGACCGTTGCGCTCGCCCGCGACGGCGGCCGCGCGTTCGTCTCCCTCTCGCTCAAGCCGTACGTCGTCGCCGCGCTTGCGCGGGAGGATCCGACCCGGCCGCTGCTCGTCGTCGCCGGCGACGACCGCCACGCCCGCGACCTCGCAGCCGACCTGCGCACGTGGCTCGCGCCGCGGCAGGTGCGCTTCTACCCGTCACGCGGGGTCACGTACGAGTCGCACCTCGCGCCGCCGCCGCACCTCGTCGGCCTGCGCGTCGCGGCGCTCGACGCGCTGCTCGAGGGCGACGCCGCGAAGGCGGACTCGGACCCCACCCGCCCGTCGCCCGTCGTCGTCGTCTCAGCCGTCGCGCTGTCGGAGAAGGTGCCGGACCCGAGACTGCGCCCGCACGGCTTCGCGCTGCGCAAGGGCGACCTGCTCGACCTCGACGAGTGCGCGGTCGAGCTCGTCGCCGCCGGCTACGAGCGCGTCGAGCAGGTCGAGGACCGCGGGCAGTTCGCAATCCGCGGCGGCCTGCTCGACGTCTTCCCGGCGACGGAGGACCACGCGGTGCGCGTCGACCTGTTCGACGTCGAGATCGAGTCGCTGCGCTGGTTCTCGACGTTCACCCAGCGCTCGCTCGGCGACGTCGAGCACGTCGAGATCGCACCGGCCGCCGAGTTGGCGGCCGAGCACCGCGAGCTGGCCGAGGTGGCTGCCATCACCGGCGCCTTCGGCACCGGCGGTGCCGACGACGCCGCCGAACGCCCGGACGTCGCCGAGCTGCTGCCCGTCGGCGACTTCCACGCGATGCTCGACCTCGTACCCGACGCGGCGGTGCTGATCGCCGCCGAGGAGGAGATCGCGCCCGCGCTCGTCGACCACTGGCAGGACGTCGTTGCCGCCTTCCACGACGACGACGCGCATCACCTCTACGTCGCGCCCGGCGCGATCGAGACTGCCCTCGCAGCCCGCGCGGCGATCCGGCTCTCCTCGATCGACCAGGACCAGCCGCATCAGTTCCGCGGGCAGGCCGCCGACGTCGCCGCGCGCAGCGTCAAGGACGCCGAGCCCGAGCTGGAGAAGCTCGTGCGCTCCGGCTACCGCACCGTGATCGCGTTCGGCACGAGAGGGGAGGGGGAGCGCGCCGCCTACAACCTCGGGCGCCTGAAGGTCCGCTGGGTCGACGGCTCGGCTGACACGGCTCCCACCCGCGCCGACCTCGCCTTCGCCGAGGCGCGCCTGCGCGACGGCTTCATCGCGCCCGGCTTCAGACTGGCCGTGATCCCGGAGCACCGCCTCTTCCGCCGTCGCGCCGGACGCACGGGCGGAGCGACCCAAGGCGGTCGCCGCCGCGGCGCGCTGCGCTCCTTCACGGACCTGCGCACCGGCGACATCGTCGTCCATGAGGACCACGGCCTCGCGCGCTTCGCCGGCTTCGACACGAAGACGGTCGCCGGCGTCACGCGCGACTACCTCGAGCTCGAGTACGCCGGCACCGACAAGGTCTTCCTGCCGGTCGACCAGTTCGCGAAGATCTCGCGCTACGTCGGCGCCGGCGGCGAGCATCCGCCACTGTCGAAGCTCGGCGGCACGCGCTGGGACACGATCAAGTCGCGCGCTCGCAGAGCGGCCCAGGAGCTCGCCGGCGAGCTGCTGAACCTCTACGCCGAACGCCGCCGCCGCGAGGGTCACGCCTTCCCGCCGGACAGCGACTGGCAGCGCGACTTCGAGGGCGCCTGGCCCTACCGCGAGACGCCCGACCAGCGCGAGGCGATCGAGCAGGTGAAGGTCGACATGGAGGCGCCGCGTCCGATGGACCGCCTCGTCTGCGGCGACGTCGGCTACGGCAAGACGGAGGTCGCGCTGCGCGCCGCCTTCAAGGCCGCCGACGACGGCAAGCAGGTGATGGTGCTCGTCCCGACGACGATCCTCGCGCAGCAGCACTACGGGACCTTCCGCGAACGCTTGAAGGACTACCCGTTCACGATCGAGCACGTCTCGCGCTTCCGCCCGGCGGCCGAGCAGAGAGCCGCGATCAAGGCGTACTCGGAGGGCAGGGTCGACATCCTGATCGGCACGCATCGGCTGCTCTCGCGCGACGTGCGTCCGAGAGATCTCGGCCTGCTGGTCGTCGACGAGGAGCAGCGCTTCGGCGTCAAGCAGAAGGAGCTGCTGCGCCAGCTCAAGCTGAGAGTCGACGTGCTCGCGATGAGTGCGACGCCGATCCCGCGCACGCTGCAGATGTCGATCGCGGGCATCCGCGACCTGTCGGTGATCGAGACGCCACCGGAGGGGCGCCGGCCGGTCAAGACCTACGTCGGCGAGTACGACGAGCAGCTCGTGAAGGCCGCGATCGAGCGCGAGCGCGCGCGCGACGGGCAGGCGTTCTTCCTGCACAACCGCGTCGAGACGATCGACGAGACGGCCGAGCGGCTGCGCGGGCTCGTGCCCGGGGCGCGGTTCGTCGTCGCGCACGGCCAGCTCGACGAGCAGGAGCTGGAGCAGCGCATGCTGGCCTTCCTGCGCGGCGAGGCGGACGTGCTCGTGGCCACGAGCATCATCGAGTCGGGCATCGACATCCCGCAGGCGAACACGCTGATCATCGAGCGCGCCGAACACTTCGGGCTCGCGCAGCTCTACCAGATCCGTGGCCGCGTGGGCCGGAGTCGCGAGCGCGCGTACGCGTACCTGCTCTATCCCTCTGCGGCGGCGCTCACGCCCGACGCGGCGCAGCGGCTGTCCGCGTTGTCGGACTACACGGAGCTCGGCGCCGGCTTCAAGGTCGCGATGCGCGACCTCGAGCTGCGCGGGGCCGGCAACCTGCTCGGCGACGAGCAGTCGGGCCACGTTGCGGCGCTCGGCTTCGAGCTGTACATGCAGATGCTCGACGAGGCGGTCGCGGAGCTGGGAGGGGAGGACGGAGACGGTTCCCGCCCGCCCGAGCACGAGCCGGTGCGTCTCGACGTCAACGTCGACGCCTACGTTCCGGCCGACTACGTCCCCTACGAGCAGGCGAAGATCGACGTGCACCGCCGCATCGCGGGCGCGTGTGAGGTCGCCGAGCTGCACGAGCTGCGCGCCGAGCTGGAGGACCGCTTCGGCCCGCCGCCCGAGCCGCTGGAGAACCTGCTGCTGCTCCAGCAGGCGCGCATCAAGCTCGGCGAGGCGGGCGCGCGCACGGTCAGCTTCCGCGGCGGGCGGCTCGCGGTGACGCCGATCGAGCTCGACTCGCGCCGCGCGAAGCGCATCCGTGAGGAGATCCCCGAGGCGCTCTACGAGTCCGGCAAGTCGCAGCTGTCGATGCGCGTCCCGGAGGACCCGGCGGCGCGCTTCCCGGCGGTCGTGCGGGCCGCGGACGTGCTGCTCGCGGTCACGCGGGAGGCGGCATGAGGGTGACGTCGCGCGCAGGCGGCCGCTCGCGGTCACCGGAGGGCGAAACCTCGATTCCGCCGCATTTCGCTAAAAATTCGATAACGATCGACGCAACCGGCGCACATGGTGCAGCGGGTTCGCTACAGTGCCCCTGCTCGTGAGGACACCACTTCGCATCCTTCTGGCGCTGGGCGCCTTTTTTGTGGCCGCAGTCGCGCTCGCCGCCTGCGGCAGCAGCAGCGATTCCAGCGTTCCCGGGAACGCGGTCGCGAACGTGGACGGGACGCCTGTCACGAAGGCCGACTACGAGAAGTGGGCCGCGATCACCGCGAGAGGCTCCTCCCGGAGCGGCGCCCCGGTCGTGGTGCCCGACCCGCCGACGTTCACGAGATGCGTCGCCACGCTGCGCAGCAACTCGAGACCGGCGAGAGGTCAGCCGGCTCCGACCGACGTGACGCTGCGCGCCCAGTGCAGACAGCAGAACGATCAGCTCACTCAGCAGACGATGGCCACGCTCATCCAGCAGCTGTGGATCGAGAAGGAAGCGAAGAACCAGGGCGTGAGCGTCACGGACGCCGAAGTCCAGAGACAGCTCGCGGTGACGAAGAGACAGTCCTTCCCGACCGAAAAGGCCTATCAGAGATTTCTCGCTCAGTCGGGCATGACGCCGGCTGACGTGCTCGAGCGGATCCGCGTCCAGGCGCTTGCAGCCAAGCTGACGAGACACGTCCAGGACAGCGCCGCGCCCGTCACGGACGCGCAGATCCAGAGCTACTACGCCAGAAACAGAGCCCAGTTCGCGGTGCCCGAGCGGCGCGACGTCGAGCTCATCCTCACCAGAACCCAGGCGCAGGCGAGCGCCGCCAAGAGAGCCGTCGAAGGTGGGACGAGCTGGGCTGCGGCCGCGAGAACGTACTCGACCGACGCTGCCTCGAAGGCGACCGGCGGGGTGCTGAGAGGCGTCAGCGCGGGACAGCAGGACAGAGCGTTCGACCTGGCCGCCTTCACGGCGCAGAAGGGCAAGATCGTCGGGCCGGTCAAGGGCCAGTTCGGTTGGTACGTGGTCCGCGTCACCGGCATCACGCCGGCGCAGCAGACACCGCTGGCGGAAGCGCGGCCTCAGATCAGAGCGCTGCTCCAGCAGCAGGGCCAGCAGGAAAAGATGAGCACCTTCGTGAGAGACTTCCAGGTCAGCTGGAGAGCGAAGACGAACTGCCGTCAGGGCTACATCGTCCAGCTCTGCAAGAACGCCCCGACGCCGAGCACCACGTCGACGGCTGGCGGCACGGTCGCCACGCCGCCCTCGACGAGCGGCAGCAGCACGACCTCCAAGTAGGCTCCCGCGCGTGAGCGCGAGTCGGCCGCAGATCCAAGAGGCGCTGCTGCGTCTCGACGAGCTCACGCGGCGCTTGCGTCGCGAGTGCCCCTGGGACCGCGAGCAGGACGAGCGCACGATCGTCCCGCACACGCTCGAGGAGGCCTACGAGCTCGCCGACGCCGCGCATCGCCGCGACGACGCGAAGCTGGTCGACGAGCTCGGCGACGTCCTCTTCCAGGTGCATTTCCTCTCGCTGCTGCTCGAAGAGCGCGACGCCGGCGACCTCGCCGCCGTCGCCGAGCACTGCCGCCAGAAGCTCATCCGCCGCCATCCGCACGTCTTCGGCGACACGGAGGTGGCCAACGCGGGCGAGGTGCTGCGCAACTGGGATGCGATCAAGCAGGGCGAGGCGGGGCGAGAGCCGGGGATCTTCGGCGAGGTGCCGGAGAACTTCCCCTCGCTGCTGCATGCGCGCAAGGTGCAGCGCCGCGCGGCGTCGAGCGGGTTCGACTTCCCGGGCGTCGAGGGACCGCTGCAGTCCGTGCGCGACGAGCTGGATGAGCTCGAGCAGGTGGCCGCGACCGACGGCGACGCCGCCCGCGACGCGCGCTTCCACGAGCTGGGAGACGTGCTGTTCGCGGCCGTCAACGTGGGGCGCAAGCTGAAGGTCGATCCCGAGCTGGCGCTGCGTGCGGCCAGCGAGCGCTTCCGCGATCGCGTCGAGACGGCCGCCGGGCTCGCCGCGCACGACGGCCGCGCCTGGGAGGATCTCACGCCCGACGAGCAACTCGGCTACTACGCCCGCGGGCGCCTGCTGTCCGCGGATCCCCCCGACCAGGAGCATGCATGAGCCAGATCGAGCACGTCCACGCCCGGCAGATCCTCGACAGCCGGGGCAACCCGACCGTCGAGGTCGAGCTGTCCCTGCGCTCCGGCGCGTGGGGGCGCGCGGCCGTGCCGTCCGGCGCGTCCACCGGCGAGTACGAGGCGACGGAGCTTCGCGACGGCGGCGACGCCTACCTCGGCAGGGGCGTCACGAAGGCCGTCACGAACGTCAACGGGGAGATCGCGACCGCCGTGCGCGGGCGCGACGCGACGAACCAGGCGGGAATCGACCGCCTGCTGATCGAGCTCGACGGCACGCCGAGCAAGTCGCGCCTCGGCGCGAACGCCATCCTCGCCGTCTCGCTCGCCGCTGCGCACGCGGCGGCGGCGGAGGAGCGCCAGCCGCTGTGGCGCTACCTCGGCGGCGACGCGGCGCACGTCCTGCCCGTCCCGATGATGAACGTGCTCAACGGCGGCGCGCACGCCGACAACAAGGTCGACTTCCAGGAGTTCATGGTCGTCCCGTGGGGCGCGAGATCGTTCTCCGAGGGCCTGCGCATGGGCACGGAGGTGTTCCATCATTTGAAGAAGACGCTGCACGACCGCGGGCTCGGAACCGCTGTCGGCGACGAGGGCGGCTTCGCCCCCGATCTCGCGTCGAACGAGGCGGCGCTCGAGGTCCTGATGGCCGGCATCAGAGCGGCCGGCTACACGCCGGGCGAGGACGTCGCGATCGCGCTCGACCCCGCGACGAGCGAGATCTACGACGGCGGTCGCTACGTGCTCGAGCACGAGGGTCGCAGCCTGTCGGCGGCCGAGCTCGCCGACTACTGGGCCGACCTCGTCGCACGCTACCCGATCGTCTCGATCGAGGACGGCATGGACGAGGGCGACTGGGACGGCTGGGCGACGCTCACGCAGCGCCTGGGCGAGAAGGTCCAGCTCGTCGGCGACGACCTGTTCGTGACCAACGCGCAGCGGCTCAAGCGCGGGATCGACCAGAGAGTCGGCAACTCGATCCTCATCAAGGTCAACCAGATAGGGACGCTCACCGAGACGCTCGACGCGATCAAGCTTGCGCGCGAGAGCGGCTACAGCGCCGTCATGTCCCACCGCTCCGGCGAGACGGAGGACGTCACGATCGCCGACCTCGCGGTCGCGACCGGCTGCGGCCAGATCAAGACCGGCGCCCCCTCGCGCTCGGACCGCGTGGCGAAGTACAACCAGCTGCTGCGGATCGAGGAGGCGCTCGGCGCCGACGCCGCGTTCCCGGGTCGCGGCGCGTTCAGACGCGCCTTGTAGCGATCGGGGAGGAGAACGCGGGCGGTGGGCGAAGGAGTCGTCATGTCGTCCGCCAGCTCCGCCGCCCGCCGCCCGTCGGCCCGCGCGCCCGCTGCGAACGCGCTCGGCGCCGCAGCGCTGCGCGTCCGCTGGGACCGCGTCGGGCGCATCGCGCTGCTCGCGCTGCTGTTGGGCGTTGCGCTGGCGTACGTCGGGCCCGCCCACTCGCTGCTGTCGACGTGGCGCGCGTCGGGCGCGAAGCAGGCGCAGCTGCACACGCTCGAGCGCGAGCACGATGCGCTCGCAAGACGCGCGCAGGAGCTGCGCGACCCGCGCACCGTCCAGGCCGAGGCGCGCGGCCTCGGGATGGTGCGCCCCGGCGAGCGCTCGTACGTCGTGCGCGGCCTGCCGGGCAACTGAGCGCGCCCGCCAGGCGCTAGCCTGGCACGCACATGCACGTCGACACCGCCCTGCAGTTGTGGAGCGACGGCCAGCGCCGCCTGAGCGCGGCCGAGCCGGACGAGCGGCGCCTGCTCGGTCGCGTGAGCGACCGCATCGTCGACGAGCTTCGTCGCCGCCTCGGTGGCCCCTTCACCACGCGCGAGCTTGCGACGCTCTACAGCGCGGGGACCGACTGGTGCCTCGACGTCGCGATCGCGACGGTGCCGAACGACCCGCGCGCCTGGGACGCTCAGACGGCCGGCGACGCCGCCTTCGCCCGCTATGTCCGCGAGGCGTCCGATTGGTCAGGCGGTCGGCGCCGTGAGTCGGACGAGATCGAGCATCAGCGTCAGCCGCTCGACCAGCCCTGAGCCGGTGCCTCACCGCGCCTGGCAGCGTCCTCGCCGGTTCACGTGCAAAGCACGCCCCACCGGCTGCGTCCTTGCCAGGCACGGCGATGCACCCGGCTCAGTGGAGCCGGGTCGGGGGGTGCTACTCGTCGTCAGAGCCGGTGCGGCGGATCACGATCTGGTCCTCTTCGATCGTGATCTCGACGGGGCGGTGGCCGGCCCAGTGCTCTGCGTAGACGGGGTCGTCCTGCACGGCCGGGTCGAGCCACAGGCCGTAGCCCTCGTCGCCGTGGTCGAACGTGCCCTCGAGCGGGCCGGTGCGCGCCTTGCGGCGACGACCGCCGCGGCGTCCGCGGCGACGCGACGGCTTCTCGCCGTCCTCGTCCTCGTCCTCCTCCTCCTCGTCATCGTCGTCGGCCGCGGCTCTGCGCGAGCGGGTCTTCGCGGCGGCCTGCTTGGCTGCCTCGGCCTCCTCCTGCTCGCGCGCCTTCTGGGCGGCCTCGAGCTCTGCGGCGATCAGCGCGTCGTCCTCGGCGCGCAGGTCGATCTCGTCGTCGAAGTCGAGCGCCGGGGCGCCGTCGCGCTCCGCCTCGTCGGGCACGAGATCGTTCTCGCGCTTGAACGCGGAGATCTGCTGCGTCGTGACCTCGAGCTGGTGGGCGATCCAGGCGTCGGTGCGGCCCTGGCGGACCCACGTGCGAATCTGGTTGAGCTGGGGGCGAAGTGATCTGCGTGGCATCGGCCGGGCAGACTAGCGAATGTGGGCCGGCGGCGATCCGCCGGTAATGCGGGGGGCCGCAGGAGGGAGGGGTATTGTTGGTCTTCGAGGGATCGGGTTCGCTTCGCCTTCGCTGTCCGATCGCTCATCCGGCCACCATGGACAGCAGGGAGGCAACAGCGCAAATGTTGGTCCTGACGCGCAAGTCCAACCAGAGCATCATGATCGGGGACGACATCGAGGTCTCGGTCCTCGCGATCATGGGGGAGAAGGTGCGGATCGGCATCCAGGCGCCGAGGGACGTCCCGGTCTTTCGCAGAGAGGTCTACCTGGAGATCCAGCAGGAGAACGCCGGGGAGGGGGCTCGCGAGGAGGTCGACGCGGCGTTGCGTGACCTCGGTGCAGACAGCTGACCGGCTGCGCCTCCGGCCGGCGCCGCCGTCAGGCCATCACGTAGAAGAGCGTCTCGAACATCGCGATCGTCACCACGACCGCGGTCACGACGATCGAAAGCGCCAGGAACGCGAAGCGCCACGAGCCGTGCTTGTTGACGCGCTGCAGCCGACGCTGACGCGAGCGCTGGGTCGCCGTCTCGCGCAGCCGCTCGCGGCGAACGCGGTCCTGCGTCGTCTCCTCGAAGAAGGCCTGCTCAAGCTGAGCGAGGCTCTGTCGCATCTTCATAGGGGAGGAAACCCTAGCAGCGTGTCGAACGCTCGCGCGCGCACTCAGCAGGCGGTCCAGAGGCCGCGGCCGGCTGCCCGCGCCGTGTGCTGGAGGTCGCTCAGCTGTGCGGCGTGCGCGGTGTTGGGGGCGATCGTCAACGTCCGCGCGGCGCCCGCGTCGACGAGACGCGCGTTGACGAACAGGCCGTCCTGCGCGCGGTAGACGTAAGCGAGCAGGCGGCCGTAGCGGTCGCGCAGCTCGCGATCGAAGCGCAGCTGGAGCGAGCTGCCGGCGGCGCCGAGCAGGCGCGTGTTGAGGTCGTGCGCCCGTTCGCCGAAGCACTGCACGGGGGTGTTCGGCTTGACCGTCTCGGGCGTGTCGACACCGATGTACCGGACGCGCTCCTCACGCCCGCCGACCTGCACCACGATCGTGTCGCCGTCGATGACGCGCTCGAGGCGAGCGGCGGCGCTGCCGCCCGCCGCGAGTGCGGGCTCGCCACTGCCTCCCAGCCAGCTCGGGACCTGCACGTCGCCGAGCACGAACCCGGCGAGCAGCAGCAGGGCGATCCACGGCAGCGCGCGCGGCCAGGTCATGCGCCGAGGCTACGGCGCCGCGTGCGGCGGCGCAGCCGCGGTTCGTGCCGTGTCCGCGGCGCTGCGCGCGCGATGCCGCCGACGCGGCGCTGCGGCGCGATCACGCCGTGCGGTCAGGCGACTTCCTGCTGCTCGTAGACGCGGATGAAGCGCAGGTAGTTGTCGGCGACCTGCGAGGCCGCCCGCTCGCGCGGCAGCGTCCCGTCGAGGAAGCCTCTCAGCGCGTCCCACCAGATCGAGCGGCCGATCGCGAAGCCGACGAAGCCGTCGACCGGCGCCGCCTCGCGCAGCCAGTGATCGACCTTCGCGTCGCTCGCGCCGCGACCGAGCAGCACGCACACGACGTTCTCGCGGCCCTCGCCCGAGCGCGTCTGCGCGGCGAGCGCCTGCGCGTCGGCCTGTGCGTCGACGCCCTCGATCTTCCAGATGTCGACCTCGATGCCGAAGTCCTGGATCTCCTCGATCGCGCGGCGCATGAGCTCCGGGCGCAACTCGCTGTCATACCGGTCGACCTCGCCGCCGACGGAGGCGAGCTGGTCGTCCTCCGCGGGGACGAGCAGCTCGAACAGGAACAGGCGGTCGTTCGCGTGCAGCCAGTCGGCGAGGCGCTTGAGGCGGCTGAGCTGACGCGCGTTCATCTCCGCGTCGCCATCGGGGTTGAAGCGCACGAGGACCTTGCTGAAGTCCGGGTCGAACTGCTCGATGTGGGCGCCGAAGTCGTCGCCGTACTGGAAGTCGAACTCGTTCTGGCCGCTCTTCTCGACCGGCATCGCGAGCTTGAGGCCGTTCGCCTTCGCCTGGCTCGGCACGTCGCTGCCGAACTGCTCGTCGACGAGCACGCCGGTGGCGCCGGCCTCCGCCCCGCGCTCGACCGCGAGCTCCATGCCCTCGTAGATCAGCCGCTTCGCGTCGGCGATCGTCGCCGTCTCCTCCGGCGTCGGATCGCCGGCGATCCCGAACATCTTCTTCTGGAACGAGCCGCGGTGGTCGAACGCGAGGATGTAGAGCTTGCCGTCGTAGCCGAGAGCCATGGAACCGTCCTTCGTCGCTTCGTTCGGAGGAGCTGCGCCGCGCGAGTGTACCCCTGCGCGGCCGTTTGCACCGCCTGCGCGGCGGCTACGCTGGCGCTCCGTGGACGCCAACTTCAGCGGGCCCAACTACACGATCGGCATCGAGAAGGAGCTCATGATCCTCGACGCGAGAAGGCGATCCACGTCGCCAACGGGATGCGGGTCCCCCATCCCAACTTCGGCACGGTCGAGGTGCGCGTGATGGACGCGCAGACGCGCGTCGAGCACACGCTCGGGCTCACTCGCTGATCCAGGCGATGGTGAAGGAGCTGGCCGAGCACTTCGAGGCGGGACGGAGCTGGGCCACTACCCGCACCAGATGGTCGACGAGAACAAGTGGCTCGCCGCCCGCCACGGGCTCGCGGGCGAGCTCGTCGACCTGCCCTCGCGCGAGCGCGTCGCGACGCGGGAGCTGGCGCGGCGGCTGCTCGACCGGCTGCGCCCGCACGCCGAGGAGCTCGGCTCGGCGGCCGAGCTGGCGGCCGTCGAGGACCTGCTGGAGCGCGGCAACGGCGCCGCGCGCCAGCTCGTCGTCCACGAGGCGAACCACGACTTGCGCGAGGTCGTCGCGGAGATCGCGGCGGCGACGGTCGACGTCGGCTGAAAGCCGCTTGCGGAAGGCGCTCCGGGGCGCTTCGCGAGCACTCTAGAATCGATCGGGTGAGCAGCGGTGGCCCCGACCTCTTCGTGATCTGCAAGCACTGCCAGTCCGAGGTCAGTCCGTACATCACCGAGTGCCCCTACTGCGGTCACCGGTTGCGCAAGCGGGCCCCGAAGCTCGATCGCGACGGGCGTCCGTCCGAGAAGCAGCGCCGTCGCGCCCGTCGCCGCTCGCCGGCGCCGTCGCTCGGACCGCTGCGCCGCGGCGAGATCCCGGGGATCCGCCCGGACGGGCGTCCCTACGCGACGGTCGTGGTCGTCGCGGCGAGCCTCGCGCTGTTCGTGCTGCTGCGGGCGGACGTCGTGCGGATCGTCGACGTCGCGATCGTCGGCACGCCCGACGGCAACTGGTGGCACGTGCTGACGGCGCCGTTCGCGTACGAGAACAGCGGCTACGCATTCGTCGCGCTGTTCGCGATCGCGCTGTTCGGCTGGCTCGTCGAGCGGCGCCACGGCCCGATCGTGCTCGTGCTGCTGTTCCTCGCCGGCGGCGCCGGCGGCATGGCCGTCGCGGGTGCGACGGAGACGTTCCCGACGGCGCTCGGCGGCAACGGCGCCGCGCTCGCGCTGCTCGTCGCATGGGCGATCCCCGATCTGCGCGACCTGCGCCGCGGACGGGAGATCGACGGCGATCTGCTCGGCGCGGGCGTCTTCGCGGTCGTGCTTCTGCTGCTGCCCATCGCCGTCGACTGGGCCGATCCGCTCGCGGGCGCGACGGGCCTCGCGGCCGGCGCGGCGCTCGGCTACCCGCTCGCGCGGCTGACCGGCGGCCGTTGACCAGCGACTGCGCCGCGCAGAGGGCGGCCGTATGATCCGGCGCAGTGGAGCGCGCCTACACCGACGCCGAGATCGACGCCGCGCTGGCCGCGCTGAGCGACGAGGGGCGCCTGCGCGAGGCGCAGATGCTCGTGGCGCGCGCTGCGCCGCAGCTGCACCGCGTGCTCGACGAGGCGCTCGCGGCCGGTGGCTGGTTCGGCGAGACGCACGAGCAGGCGGTCGCGACCGCGTCCGACGTCGAAGACCCCGCGGGGCGCCGCCAGGCGGTCGATACGCTCGTCGCGGAGGAGACGCGCCTCGGCATGCTCGTCGGCGTGGCGGTCGGCTTCGAGCTGGCGCGCGTGTTGGAGAGCGGACCTGCACCAACGACCGAAGGGGACTGAGATGGAGCTGCGCTTCCTCGGCCATGCGGCCTTCGCGCTGAGCGACGGTGCGACGACCGTGCTGATCGACCCGTTCCTGACGGGCAACCCGAGAGCGGCGGCGAGCGCCGACGAGCTCGACGCGACGACGATCCTGCTCACGCACGGCCACGCCGACCACATCGGCGACACGGTCGCGATCGCGAAGCGGACGGGCGCCACCGTCGTCGCCGTCGTCGAGCTGGCGAACGAGATCGGCGGCGAGGGCGTCGACGTGCGCGACCCGAACCTCGGCGGCACCGAGGCGTTCGAGTGGGGCTCGGCGAAGCTCGTTCCGGCATGGCACACGGCCGTCTCGCCGAGCGGCACGGCGCACATCGCCGCCGGACTGCTGGTCGACTTCAAGGGCACGACGGTCTACCACCTCGGCGACACGTGCCTCTTCTCCGACCTGCAGCTGGCGGGGCGCGGCCGCGAGATCGACGTCGCGCTGGTCCCGATCGGCGGCCACTACACGATGGACCGCCACGACGCCGTCGAGGCCGCGCGGCTCGTCGGCGCGAAGACGGTCGTGCCGATCCACTACGACACGTTCCCGCCGATCGCGACCGACGCGCAGGCCTACAAGGCCGACGTCGAGGCGCAGACGGGCTCGCAGGTCGTCGTGCTGGCGCCGGGGGAGACGCTGTCGCCATGACGCACGCGATCGTCCTGATCCAGGCGGAGCGGACCGCGCTGCCCGACCTCGGCGGCCAGCTCGCCGACGTGCCGGGCGTGGCGGAGGCCTACTCGATCACGGGTGAGTGGGACTTCGCGGCGATCCTGCGACTGCGCGAGCAGGACGAGCTGGCGCACGTGATCACCGAGCAGCTCGCGCAGCTTCCCGGCATCGTCAAGACGCAGACGCTGCTCGCGTTCGAGGTCTACTCCAGACACGACCTCGACGCGCTCTTCTCGGTTGGGGAGTAGGCGCTCGCGTCAGCCGAGCGCGCCCGCGCGCGCGAGCGCGACGCCGAACGCGTCCGCCATCGCGGCGTACGTGTGACCGGCGAGCGCGGCGCGGCCACTCGCGCCGAGCCGGGTGCGCAGGGCGGGGTCGGCGAGCAGGCGGGCGATTGCGCCGGCGAGCGCGTGGGCGTCGCCGGGCGGCACGACGAGCCCCGTCTCGCCGTCGCGCACGAGCCCGCCGGCGACGGCGCCGACGGCCGTCGTCGCGACGACCGGCGTGCCCTGGTGCAGCGCCTCGTTGCAGACGAGCCCCCAGGGCTCGCGAAAGCGCGGCGTCGGGATCGAGGGCAGCACGAGCAGGTCGGCTGCGGCGTAGGCGACCGGCAGGCGCTCGCGCGCGAGCGGGCCGAGCAGGCGTGCGCCCGGCGTCTCCGCCACCTCGCCGGCGAGCGGGCCGTCGCCGATCGCGACGAGCGTGGGCCGTGCGTCGAGCGTGGACCAGGCCGCGAGCAGCTCCGGGATGCCCTTCTCCGGGACGAGCCGGCCGACGTAGAGGACGAGCGGGCCTTCGGGCAGGCCTGCCTCGGCGCGCCAGGCGGCGATCTCGTCGGCGCCGATCGCGCGGCCAAACAGGTCGGCCTCGACCGACTGGGGCGCGATCACGACGTCGTCGGAGCGGCCGCGGTAGCGCGTGACGTAGCGGCGCACGTGCTCGCCGTACGTCACGACGGCGTCGGCGTGGCGGTAGACGTGGCGCACGAGCGGGAACGCGAGCGCGCCCTTCGCGCCGCGCGGGTGTGCCCACACCGAGCCCCACAGCACGAACGGCCGCCCGCGGCGGCGCATGCCGAAGTATGTCGCCGGCAGCATCGCCCCGCCGGCGACGGGTGCGATCGCGGCGTCGTAGCGGCGGCCGAGCCTCAGCGCCTCGCGGGGGCCGGCGATCCGCCGCGCGGGGAAGGGCGCGGAGGCAAGTTGGCCGTCGAGGTCGGCGAACCACGCGGGCACGTAGCTCGCGTTCGCGCCGAAGCAGAGCACCTCGACGCCGTAGCGCTCGGCCAGCAGCGAATAGAGCGGAACGCGGTAGGGCGCCAGCACGTTCGTCACGAGCGCGATCGTCACGGCCCCGCAGCCTGCCAGAATCGCGGGCCGGTGACCTCTCCCGGCGCATCCAAGGCCGCGAGCGCGGCGCGCGAGGCGGTCGCGAGCGCGCCGCGCGACCCGAACGCGCCCGTGCGCGTCCTGCTGCTGCACAACCGCTACCGCGACGCGGGCGGCGAGGAGCGCGTCGTGGACGAGCTGGAGGCGCTGCTGGCTGGTCGCGGACATGCCGTCGGCCGGCTCGAGCGCGACAGCGAGGCGGCGGGCCGCGCGCAGGCCGCGCGCGGGCTGCTGCGCGGCGGGCTCGACCCTGGCGACGTCGCGGCGGCGGTGCGCCTGCACCATGCGGACGTCGTCCACGCGCACAACCTCCATCCGCTGCTCGGCTGGCGCGCGCTGGCGGCGGCGCGCGCGGCTGGCGCGCGCACGGTCCTGCATCTGCACAACTACCGCCTCGTGTGCGCGATCGGCGTCGCCTACCGCGACGGCGAGCCGTGCTACCTGTGCCGCGGTCGCGACACGCGCCCCGGCCTGCGCCATCGCTGCCGCGCCTCGCGTGCCGAGGGGATCGCCTACGCCGCCGGCCTTGCGCGCCAGCAGCCGCAGCTGCTCGCGCACGCCGACGCGCTCGTGTCCGTCAGCGAAGCGCTCGCCGCGCGCCTGGCGGAGCTCGGAATCCCGCGCGAGCGGATGACGGTCGTGCCGAACGCGGCGGGAGCGATCGCCCCCGACTCGCGCGCCGCGGACGGGACATACGCGCTCGTCGCCGGCCGACTGGTCGAGGAGAAGGGCTTCGACGTCGCGGTGCGGGCGGCGCGCGATGCCGGTGTGCCGCTGCGGGTCGCCGGCACGGGTCCCGCCGAAGCACGCCTGCGTGCGCTCGCGGCGAGCGCGGGCGTGACCTTCCTCGGGCGTCTCTCGGCCGCGGCGCTTGCGCGCGAGCGCCGCGGCGCCGCCGTGCTGCTCGCCCCCTCGCGCAACGACGACCCGTGCCCGATGACCGTCGTCGAGGCGCTCGCCGACGGCCTGCCGGTGCTCGGGAGCGCACGGGGAGGGATCCCGGAGCTGATCGGGGACGGCGCGACCCTGCCGCCCGACGACCCGGCCGCGTGGTGCGGCGCCCTGTCCGCGCTGTGGTCCGACCCCGCCCGTCGCGCCGCCGCCGGCGCCGACGCGCTCGCCCGCGCCCGCGCCCGCCACTCCCCCGACGCCTGGTACGCCGGCCTGCTCGGCGTCTACGGCGGCGCCTGACGCGGGGAGCGATCGGGCGTGCCGGGTAGGCTCGGCTCATGCGCTTGCATGGCTCGTCGGCAGTGCCCGTGGCGGTGGCGCTCGCACTCGCAGTGGGTGCGTGCGGCGGTGGAAGCACTGGACCGGGCACCACCAACCCCACGGCGAGCGCTCCCGATGCGACGGCGCCGCCGCCGGACGCCACGCAGCCCGGCACGGGGCCGGTGACGACGCCGACCCGGACGGCGACGCAACCGCCGGCGCAGACGCAGCCCTCGGGCACCGCGAACGGTGGCGGCGAGCAGGCCGTGCGGGTGCCGGCCTCGTTCGTCGTGCTGCCCGGCGGGCGTCTCGAGCCGCCGACGATCACGGTGCCGCCGTTCCTCGCCGTCGAGATCTCGGTCCAGTCGAGCGACGGGAAGCCGCATCGGCTCGTGCTGCAGACGCCGGCGCCGCACGCGCTCGGCGTCGCCGCCGGGAGACGCGCCGCGGTGCGGATCCCCGGCCTCAGAGCCGGCCGCTATCCAGTGCTGCTCGACGGCCGTGCTGCCGGGGCGCTCGTGGCCGGCGGCGAGGTCGGGCCGTAGCCGCCGCTCCTGCTGGCTGGCCAGCCAAGCCTCCGCTACGCTGGCGAGCACCGTCCCGCGAGGAGAGAGGTTCGCTGTGTCCGACACCGCCGCCAGCTCACGCACCGACCGCGTCGACTTCCGTGCCACGAGCGATCCGGCGCTGCTCGAGAGCGCCGACCGCGGGGAGGCCAACCTGCTCACCTACCGCGAGCTGTACTCGCTGTGGGAGCGTCAGCACTGGGCCGTGCAGGACATCGACTTCGCGCAGGACCGGATCGACTGGCACGAGCGGATCGACGCCGAGGAGCGCTACGCGCGCATGTACGGCCTGTCGTCGTTCTTCATCGGCGAGCAGCGCGTGACCGCCGAGCTGGGCCCGATGATGCGCGCCGCGCCGAGCGAGGACATGCGCATCTTCCTCTCCACGCAGATCGCCGACGAGGCGCGCCACGTCGCCTTCTTCGACCGCTTCTACAGCGAGGTCGGCGTGCTGCAGGCCGACGGGCTCGACGAGCGGCTCGTCGAGACGAGCGAGCACCTCAACCCCGAGTTCGGCGTGCTGTTCGACGAGCTGCTCAAGGCCAGGGTCGACCGGCTCGCGGTCGAGCCGGAGGACCTCGAGACACTTGTCGAGGCGATCACGATCTACCACATGGTGATCGAGGGGATGCTCGCGCTCACGGGCCAGCACTTCATCATCGACTACAACGAGCGCGAGGGCACGCTCCCGGGCTTCGTCGAGGGCTTCACGAACGTCGCGCGCGACGAGCACCGCCACGTCGCCTTCGGCGCGCGCTTCCTGCGCGACATGGCGCGCGAGGATCCGCGCTACACGACCGCGATCCAGCGCACGCTCGGCGAGGTCGCGCCGATCGCGGAGGGCGTGCTGAAGCCGAAGTGGGCGCCCGACGACGAGACGGTCGAGTTGTTCGGCACCTCGATCGCCGACACGCGCGCGTTCGCGCTCAGAGCCCTCGAGCGCCGCATGAAGGTGATCGGGCTCGTCGCGGCCGCCTGAGCGGCGGGGCCGAGCGCCTACTGCCCGTCGAGCGACGCCGCGTCACCTGGGGACGGTGGCGGCGGAGCCGGGTTCGTCACCGTCCCCGTGCCGGACCCGCTGCCGTCGCCCGAGCTGCTGCCCTCCCCCGGCGGGGTGGCGGGCGGCGGCGCCGGCGTGGTCGCCGAGGGCGGCGCGGGCGTGGTCGCCGCCGGCGGCGGCGCCGGAGCGGTGGTCGTCGCCGGCGGCAGGGTCGTCGTCGGCGTGCCGCCGGCGGGCGGCGCGACCGGCACGAGCGTCGGCGGCGGCGCCTGGCTGGGAAGCGTGGAGGGGAGCGTCGTGGTGCCCGTATCGACCTGTGTGCGCCCCGGGTCCGCGACGGTCGGCTTCGCGGCGGGCGCAGCCGTCGGCGCCGTCTGCGTCGTGGCCGGCTTCGGGTGCGCGTCGCCGGCCGGCTTGTCGGCAGGCTTGTCGGCCGGCTTGTGCTTCACCGGTGCGTCGAGCGCGCGCTGCACGCGCGCCGGCGCGGCCTGCACGACGGCGGCGACGACGACCGGCTGATGCGGCTGCTGGGCCGCGACCTGCGCCTGCCGGTGCGCGCGATGCGTCCCGACGTGCTCCATCTCGACTGCTCCGGCCGTCACGAGCGCCGCCGCGGCGAGCCCGGCGGCCGCCTTCGCGCCGAGCACGCCGAGGCCGGCCGAGACGAGCCCGCCACCGCCCGCGGTGCCGGCGATCGCGCTCATCGCGGCGGTGCCGGACGCCGCTCCACCCGCGCCGCCGGCTCCGCCGGCGCCGGCGGACAGGCCGATGTGGGCGAGCAGCACTCTCTTCGCGAGCAGCAGCGGCCCGACCGGCAGCAGCAGTGCGAGCGCCTTGCTCGTCGCACGCAGCTCGGTGCGGAAGATCGTGCATCGCTCGCAGGAGCGCAGGTGCCGGCGAACCGGCGGCGTCGTCCGGTGCCGCAGCCCCTCGGCGATCTCGCCGAGCTCGAGGCGCACGTCCTCGCAGTGCAGCTGGCGCGCCTCGGCGGCCTCGGCGAGCGACACGCGCGCGCGCACGAGCAGCGACTTCACGCTCGGGATCGTCGTCTCCATCGCCTCGGCGATCTGCTCGTAGGACAGCGCGTCGATCTCGCGCAGCAGCAGCGCGGTGCGCTGCGTCTCCGGCAGCTCGCCGACGTCGGCGATCAGCTCGCGGAACTGCTCGCGCTTGTCGACCTTGTCGGCGGTCGTCGTGCCGTGCTCGGAGAAGTGCACGTCCATCGAGTCGACGCCGATCGGCTGCACGCGGCGCAGGTGGTTGAGGCTGCGGTTGCGGGCGATGCGGTAGAGCCACGGGCGCGCGTTGATCGGGCGCTCGTCGGCGAGGATCGCGTTGAAGGCGGCTGCGAAGACCTCCTGCAGCACGTCCTCGGCGTCCTCGCGCGAGCCGAGCATGTGGCGGCAGAAGGCGAGCAGGCGGGACTGGTAGCGGCCGACGAGCACCTCGAAGGCGCCGTGGTTGCCGCGGCGCACGAGCGCGATCAGGCGCTCGTCCGACTGCAGGCGCAGGAGGGGCGATCGGCCGTGGTGGCCGAGGGTGCCGGAGTGGGTGAGGGCTGAAACCTCCACGCTCGTCTCTCGGGACACCGTAGCAAGGCGCAAGTTGCGCCTTTTCACCGTGTTTCTCGCGCAGGAGCGCCGCGTGCGAGCGCCGATTCGCGGCGCCGTCGGTGCACCCACTCGCGCACCAGCAGCGCCATCGCGACGGGCACCGTCGCCGGCAGCATGTCGACGACGAGGAACAGCAGGTCGAACGCCAGCGCGAGCGCGAGCACGACGAGCGCCCAGCGCCACGGCCGGTCATCGGGCCCGCCAACCCGCTGCTCGGCGGCGACGATCGCCCCGAACACGCCCGCCACGAACAGGTCGCCGTAGCCCATCACCGCGTCGCCGAACAGCGCTCGCTGGAGCTGCGGCAGGTGCGCCGGTGGGGCGGCCGCGTTCAACACGTCGTTGGCCGGCTGCAGCAGCTCCGAGCCGACCAGGATCGCGTCCACGATCGCCATCAGCACGATCCCCGCCTTCAGCCAGCCGCGCGGTGCGACGGCGGTCAGGAGGACGCCGAGCGTGACGCAGCTGAGCGCCGACAGCAGCACGGCCGCGCCCTCGCCCGCGAGCGTGCCGCGGCGCGCCCATGCGAGCGCGAACAGCGGCACGGCCAGCAATGCGAGCGGCGGGCGCCCGCCACGCATCGTCGCGCCGAGCGCTGCGGCGGCGAGCGGCGGGACGGCGATCAGCGCGAGCCATGTGAGCCCGTCGGCCGTCGCGCCGGCGGCACGGATCGCCGCCACCACGAGCACGATCGAGGCGAGCGGCACGAGTGCCCAGCCGCGGCCCGAGAGGCGCCGCGCCAGCTTCTGCGCGCGCGCGGGCGCGTGCCCGCGCGGAAGTGCGAGCGATGCGCTCTGCACGGCCACGAGGCAGGCGTCGGAGAGCCAGAAGGTGAGGGTCATCGGGATGCCCGGGGTGGGAGTCGAACCCACATGCCCCTGGGGGACCGCCGAGTTTAAGTCGGCTGCGTTTGCCGTTCCGCCACCCGGGCAGGGATGCGCGGCGGAAGTCTACGGGCCATGAAGGGTGTCATCGGAACCACGATCGGGCCTTGGCGATCCGCGCCGACGACGTAAACGTCCGCGTTCGAACGATGCTTGACGCGAGGGCGTAGCGTAGGAATGTGAGGTGCGGAGGTCGCGTTGATACCGGAGCAGGAGACCGCGCAGCCGGCCGGCCGCGCGGTCACCCCCCTATGCGAGACGGCTGTCTGTCACGCGACGGCCGTCGCCCGCGCCGAAGCGGGGGTCAGGCCTTCGAGGATCGCGGTCGCCAGACGCGCGTCGCCGCGGATCTTCAGACCGGTCGCGACGCCCTCGGGAACGAGCGCGTCGATCCATGCGCGTTCCGATCCGACGACCTGTGCATCGGCCTCCGGCTCGGGGCGCTCCTCGAGCGTGACGGCACCACGCTTGATGACGAGCGTGTAGTGCTTGGTCTCGCCGTCCTTCGAACGGTCGGCGACCGTCAGCTCGACGGTGCCGCGCAGCGATCGCGGCAGCGTGAGCAGTCCCGGCGCGAGCCGGAAGATGGCACCGACGTCGATCGCCTCGTTGCGACGAGGCTCGGTCCACGACCACTCATAGCCCCAGCGCGCGAGCGCGCCGAGGACCGGGATGAGGTCGCGGGCTCGGTCCGTCAGCTCGTAGTCCACGCGCGGCGGCACCTCGCGGTACCGCTGGCGGGTCAACAGGCCGTCGGCGACCATGCGGTTCAGACGCGAGCGCAGCTGCTCCGTCGAGATCCCGGGCAACGTGCGCTGGAGCTCGACGAACCGGCGCGGACCGCTGACGAGGTCGCGCACGATCAGCAACGTCCACTTGTCGCCGACGAGGTCCAGTGCCCGCGCGTCGGGCGACCACTGGTCATACGGATGGCGTTTGGGCGGGGGAGCGGGTGGGATGGCAACCTCCGGTGTACGAGAGCGTGGAACCTACCTACCGTGATACAGATTAACCGACTGACGGGTAGCCGAGGGATTCCTTTGACACATCGGCGCCTGGACGGCATTGCCGTACACCGCATCGCACGCGCCGTGCGGCGCATCGCGGGCGCTGAGGAGACGCAGGGCACCAGGCGCGTTTTTCGCTTTTCCGCACTTCTGGTTCCCTCTCCCTTCGGGAGATCGGGGGCGGTGGTCGGTGGGACCAAGGAGGAGGAGGCAGATGGCTGAGGTGATCCAGCTCACGCAACGCCGCTCGATCCGGGCGGCCGCGCAGGTGCCGGCCACGGCGCCGGCGACGCTCTACTTCGATCTGGCGTCGCCCTGCACGTACCTCGTCGCGGAGCGCATCGAGCGCCGCGTCGGCGACGCCATCTGGCGTGCGGCGGTGCTGCCCGACCCGCTCGTGCGCTCCGAGGACCTGGTCGCGGACGCACAGCGCCGCGCGCATGCCCTGCGCATGCCGCTCGTGTGGCCGGAGCGCTTCCCGTCACGCGTGCCGACGGCGATGCGCGTCGCGACCTATGCGAACGAGCAGGGCTGCGGCTCGGCGTTCGCGATCGCGGCCGGCCGGCTCGCGTTCTGCGGCGGCTTCGACCTGGAGGACCCCGACATCCTCGCGGAGGGGGCGGCTGCCGCGGGCGTCGACGTCGACGGGGCGCTCGCGGCAGCGCGCGACCCGCGGCGCGATCACCAGATCGGGATGGCCGGCCGCTCCGTCGGCCATGCCGGCGGGACGCTGCTGCCGGCGCTCGAGCACGAGCGGCGCATCTATTGCGGCGAGCCGCACATCACGGCCTGGCTGTCGCAGCTCGGCGCCGTCGTGGCGCGGCCGAGCGTCTCCTGAGCTGGCATTCGCCAAAACTGAGCGTTTCCTCATTCGGTGGGGACTGGCATCGCGCTGCCTCGCTGTCACAATCCGTTGCGGGATGGATCGAGCATTGCGATACGGGTATCGCCGGCTCGGCCGGCGATACCCGCTGACGGTCGTCGTCCTCCAGTTCCAGCTTGCGCACCTCGTGGTGCTCGGCGGCCTCATGCTCCTGCGGCTCTATCAGCCGATGGGGGATCGGAGATTCGTCGTGCTGCTCGTCGTGGCGGAGCTGCTGGTGGCGCTCGACAACGTGAGCTCGACACTGCTCGCGCGGCGGCTCCTCGCGCCGGTCGACGCATGGCTGAACGGCGCCCGCGACCGCGTCAGCACGACTGACGCCTGGCGCGCGCTCGCGTTCATGCCGAGCACGTACGCGCGCCGTGTGCGCACCGTCCCGATCCTGCTCGTGATCGTGCCGTTCGGGACGTTCGCCACCGTCGAGCTCGGGATGCCGATCTACGCGGCCTTCGCGATCTTCGCGGGGATGCTGCTGACGCTCCTCTACGGCGCACTGTTCCGCTTCTTCGCGATGGAGTCGCTGCTGCGACCGGTGCTGGCCGACGTCGCGCTGGACCTGTCCGACGACTTCGAGCCGGGCCGCGGCGGCGTGCCCCTGCGCCGCCGGCTGCTCGTCGGCCTGCCGGCGATCAACGTGCTGACGGGCACGATCGTCGCCGGGATCGAGCTGAACCGCAACGGCGCCCACCTGTCAGACCTGGGGCCGGCCGTCGTCGTCGCGGTGATCGTCGCGTTCACGATCTCGCTCGAGCTGACGATCTTGCTGTCGCGCTCGATCTTCGGGCCGCTCGACGCGCTGCGCGAAGCGACCGAGCGCGTGCGGCGCGGCGACCTGCGCACGCGCGTGCCCGTCATCTCGGCGGACGAGACGGGTCGGCTCGCGCGCTCCTTCAACGACATGGTGGCGGGGCTCGAGGAGCGCGAGCGGCTGCACGAGGCGTTCGGCGCCTACGTCGGGCCGAACGTCGCCGAGATGGTGCTGCGCGACGGCCCGCACCTCGACGGCGAGGAACTCCAGGTCTCGATCCTGTGCCTCGACATCCGCGACTTCACGCGCTTCGCGGAGCGGGCGAGCGCGCGCGAGGTCGTCGACCGCCTCAACGAGTTCTACGACGTCGTCGTGCCGCTGCTCGTGCGCCACGGCGGCTACCCCGACAAGTACGTCGGCGACGGGCTGCTCGGCGTCTTCGGCGCACCGGAGCCGATCGTCGCGCACGCCGACCGCGCGGTCGCGGCCGCGATCGAGATCGCCGCCGCCGTGCAGGAGCGCTACCGCGGCAGCCTGCGCGTGGGAATCGGCGTCAACTCCGGGCTCGTGGTCGCCGGAACGGTCGGCGGCGGCGGGCACGTCGAGTTCACCGTCATCGGCGATCCGGTCAACACTGCGGCCCGCGTCGAGCAGGTCACGCGACAGACGGGCGACGCCGTGCTCGTGACCGAGGCGACGCAGCGGCTCCTCTGCCTCGACCACGGCGGCTTCGACGCACGTCCCGCGGCGCCGCTCAAGGGCAAGCGCGAGCGCGTGCAGCTGTGGGCGCCGCGCGCGCTTGCGCGCCTGGCCGACGCGCTGCCGGAGGAGACGGGCGAGCTTGCGTAGCCGGGCCATTCGCCTCGCCCGCCCCTGACGCAGATGGGGCCCGGCGTCGTGCCGAGCCCCACCGGCGATCGCAGCTCCAGAAGGGCGAGACGGGTCGGGGGTCCCGGCTCGCGGGAGCTGGTGCGTCGCTGGCCGAACGCTTCTCGGGGGAGGCGCCGGCGTTGCCGCCGGCCACGTCCGGCCTATGTCGGGAACCGAGGAGAGTTCATGCCATGAATGCTCCTCGCCCGTGGGGACATCATGCCGACGCCGGCCCGCCCGTAGCAAGGGTGCGAGGGCTCCGTCATACGCACCTCATACGCCGCGTGCGCCGGAGCGTCGAGCGCTCCGGAACCGGGTGGGCCGGCGCGTCCAGCCACCGATGGTCGATCCCGCGATCTCGCAACCCTCGCAACCACGACTCTCGTGGAATCAACCATCTAGCATCGCGTCCATGTCCACAGACACCACGGAGCAGACGCGTCTGCACGGCGGCCGGCTGATCGCGCGGCGCCTCAAGGCTCACGGCGTGAGCAAGCTGTTCACGCTCTCGGGCGGCCACATCTTCCCGATCTTCGACGGCTGTCGCGAGGAGGGCGTCGACATCGTCGACGTGCGCCACGAGCAGACGGCCGCGTTCGCCGCCGAGGGCTGGGCGAAGGTCACGCGCACGCCCGGCGTGGCGGCGGTGACGGCCGGTCCGGGGGTCACGAACTCGATCAGCGCGATCGGCTCCGCGCAGTCGAACAACTCGCCGATGCTCGTGCTCGGCGGCCGTGCGCCGGCGCTGCGCTGGGGCCGCGGGTCGCTGCAGGAGATCGACCACGTGCCGTTCGTGCGCCCGCTGACGAAGCTCGCGGCGACGCCCGACAGCACGGCCGAGATCCCCGGGATGGTGGACGAGGCGCTGCGCGTCGCGATGACGCCGCACTCCGGCCCGACCTTCCTCGACTTCCCGATGGACCATGTGTTCAGCGAGGCGGAGGAGCCCGCGAGCAGCGCGACGCTGCTCGCCCCGCAGCTCGGCGCGGGAGCCGACGGCGACGCGATCGAGCGCGCCGGGCGGCTGCTGGCGGAAGCGGAGCGGCCGGTCGTGATGGCGGGCACGAACCTGTACTGGGGCCACGGCGAGATCGCGCTGCAGGCGCTCGCCGAGCAGCTCGGCGTGCCGGTCTTCCTCAACGGCCTCGCGCGTGGCTGCGTGCCGGCGGACCACGACCTGTTCTTCTCGCGCGCACGCGGCGCGGCGCTCACGAACGCCGACGTCGCGCTCGTGATCGGCGTGCCGATGGACTTCCGCCTCGGCTTCGGCGAGTCGTTCGGGCCTGCGACGGAGCTCGTCGCGATCGACGTCGCGGAGCCGCTGCGCGAGCATCCACGCGCGGTCGCCGCGGAGCTGTACGGGGCCCTGCCGGCGACGCTCGACGCGTTGCGCGAGCAGGCGGTGTCGTCAGGCGGTGGCACGGCGCGCACGCACGCGTGGGTCGAGCAGCTGCGCAACGTCGAGTCCGAGCGCCATGCCGCCGAGGCGACCGAGCTCAACGACGAGCGCGCGCCGCTGCACCCGATGCGCGTCTACCGCGGGCTCGCCGAGGTGATCGACCGCAACGCGATCGTCGTCTGCGACGGCGGCGACTTCGTCTCCTACGCGGGCCGCGTCGTCGACTCCTACGAGCCGGGCTGCTGGCTCGATCCGGGGCCGTTCGGCTGCCTCGGCAGCGGGCCGGGCTACGCGCTCGCGGCGAAGCTCGTAAGACCGGAGCGGCAGGTCGTGCTGCTGCTCGGCGACGGCGCCTTCGGCTTCTCGGGGATGGAGTTCGACACGCTCGCGCGCCACGGCGTGCACGTCGTCGGCGTGATGGGCAACAACGGCATCTGGGCGCTGGAGAAGCATCCGATGGAGTTCCTCTACGGCTATTCGGTCGCGGCCGAGCTGCGGCCGGCGACGCGCTACGACGAGGTCGTGCGCGCGCTCGGCGGCCACGGCGAGCTCGTCGAGCAGCCGCAGGACCTGCGCAGCGCGCTCGAGCGAGCGTTCGCGGCGAACGTCCCGGCGCTCGTGAACGTGCTCACCGATCCGAGCGTCGTGTACCCGCGGAAGAGCAACCTCGCCTAGCGGCGAGGTCGCGCGTTTCGCCGTCCGGCAAGCGGAACCGCTTGCGAGAAGGCTTTCTCCCTCCGGCGATCGGAACCGATCGCCTGCGGGCGACGTCACCCTGAAAATGAGGAAGCCGCCCACATCATGTGGACGGCTTCCTCGAAGTGGCCCCATCAGGACGGGCAGGGGTACGTGCCGTGAAAGGGCCGTATCGGTGGCTCGGACGGCGGGAGGCGCCGTTGTGCGGCTTCGCCCGAGCCTATGGGCCGGGCACCGAGAAACGTTCGCACGCACCCACTGCCCGACCCGGCCATATTCCTAGGGTGTCATGGGCCGGACAATCGAACATCCGTCCACTTCACTATTCAGTGTGATCCGTTGGGGCCGGTCGTGCGAATGCTTTGCGCCGCCCGCTCGAGCGCGACGCCGTGCAGCAGATCGTGCTCCGACACCTCGGCGCGCGACAGGTCGAAGGCGCGCAGCACCTCCAGCATGATCGCCGCGCCGGCGACGATCGTCGGTGCGCGGTCCGGGTGCAGCCCGCGCACGTCGCGTCGTTGCGAAAGCGGCATCTGCGCGAGTCGCGCGAGCAGCAGCTCGACCTCCGCCGACTCGAGCACGTATCCGTGCACGCGCCGCGGGTCGTAGGGGTCGAGCTCCTGGTCGATCGCCGCGAGCGAGGTGGCGGTGCCGGCGACGCCGACCGCGTTTCTCGCGCTCATGCGCACCGCCTCCGGGACGCCCTCCTCGATCGTCGCGCGGACGTCGTCGGCCAGCTGCTGCAGCTCGTGCGGCGGCGGCGGGTCGCGGTGCAGGTGGCGCTCGGTCTGACGCACGACCCCGGCTTGGAGCGAGACGTGGAATTGGATCCCGCCCGCCGTGTCGCTCCTGGCGGCGCCGACAATCAGCTCGGTCGAGCCGCCACCGATGTCGAATACGAGCAGCGGGGTCGCGTCGTCTGGGTCGCGCCCATGCGTCGCGCCGCGGAACGTCAGCCGCGCCTCCTCCTCGCCGGCGATCGCGCGCGCGTCGAGGCCGTAGTCGTCGCGCACGCGGGAGGTGAAGTCGGCGCCGTTGGCCGCATCACGGGTCGCGCTCGTGAGCACCGCGACCCGAGCGCCGGCCGGAACGTCGGCGGCGTCCAGCGCGTCGCGATAGGCGGCGAGCGTCGCGAAGACGCGGTCCATCGCCTCCTGCGCCAGGCGGCCAGAGCTGTCGACGCCCTGGCCGAGGCGGGTGACTTCGGAGCGGCGGTCGAGCTCGGTGATCGCGCCGTCCTCGACGTCGGCGATCAACAGGCGGGTGGAGTTGGTCCCGATGTCGATGACGCCGACGCGCATGCGGGTGGGATGCTACGGGGCTGGGGGCGGCGCGGGATGGGGGAGCGGCTCGCCCGCGAGCCCGGCGAGCACGTTGTCGACCGCGAGCTCGGTCATCGCTGCGCGCGTGCGCGGGGTGGCGGAGCCGACGTGTGGGAGCACGAGCACGTTCGGCGCTCGGAGCAGCGGGTGGTCGGGCGGGAGCGGCTCGGGGTCGGTGACGTCGAGCGCGGCGCCGGCGATCGTGCCGGCGTGCAGCGCGTCGATGAGCGCCTGCGTGTCGACGATCGGACCGCGGGCGGTGTTGACGAGGATCGCCGTCGGCTTCATGCGCACCAGGGCTTCGGCGTCGATCAGGTGGTGCGTCTGCGGCGTGAGCGGGACGTGGAGCGAGACGAAGTCGGATTGCGCGAGCAGCTCGGGCAAGGGCGTTCCGTCGCGGCTCGTCGTCGTCAGGACCTGCATGTCGAACCCGGCGGCGCGGCGGGCGACCGCCGTGCCGATGCGGCCGGCGCCGACGATCCCGAGGGTCGTGCCGACGACGTCGAGGCCGAGGAAGCCGTCCGGTTCCCACGGCCCCCACGCGCCGTCCTTGACGGCCTGCGCGGATTGCGGCAGGCGGCGCGCGGCGGCGAGCAGCAGGGCGAACGCGAGGTCGGCGGTCGCGTCGGTGAGCACGCCGGGGGTGTTGCCGACGGGGATGCCGTGCGCGTGGGCGGCCGCGAGGTCGACGTTGTCGACGCCGACCGCGCAGTTCGCGACGGCCTTCAGGTGCGCGCAGGCTTGGAGGAGGCTGGCGTCGATGCGGTCGCTGAGCGTGCAGAGGAGCGCGTCGGCCGCCTGTGCGCGCTCGATGAGCGTCGCGTACGGCGGCGGCGTGCACTCGTCCCACAGATCGAGCTCGTGGCCCGCTGTCGTGAGCCGCTCGAGCCCGTCGCCGACGAGTCGGCGGGTGACGAAGACGCGAGCCATGAAGGGATCGTATGCGTGGCGCGCGAGCTGCGGGATCTGCCCGCGACTCGCTATACTGGCTCGTCCACGCCGCGGGGTGGAGCAGTCTGGTAGCTCGTCGGGCTCATAACCCGAAGGTCGCGGGTTCGAATCCCGCCCCCGCTATTCGCAAGGGCCCCGTGAGAGCGGGGCTTTTGTTGTTCTAGAGGCCGTCGGCTGGCCGGCCTGGCGGCAGGGAGTACCAGCGGGGAGTACCAGATGCTCTGCGATGCTCTGGCTGAAATGGTCTTGAAGCGTCGCATCGGCGAGATCGGCGAGGACGGGCTCGGCGAGTTCGCTCGACGCCAAATGGACGCCGCCCGCTCAGACCCCCGCCTGGGTCGCGAGCGCGGTGCTGTGCTTGCCGACTTCTGGGACGCCGTGGAGGAGGCTGAACGCGTACGCATGCTGGGCATCCTCGGCATGCACGAGCTTGCAGCAGTGCTCGACCGCGAGGAGCAGCGCCTCGGCGTGTCGCGCGATCAGCCTGACCTATCACCGGATACCGCCGCGCGCTTGCAAGCGTTCTGGGAGCGCTCCGAGATGGCGCGCCTGGAGCTGACGAATGGGAATCCGCATCTCAACGCCCAAGCTCTCATCAGCATGAACAGTGCCCTCGACGCGCTCGTAGAGGAGCTGGCTCCCGCGGTCCGCGATGTACGCAGACGCAGGCTTGCCGAGGCCATGCTGAGCGACGTGAAGGCGAGAGTCCCGGCCTTCGCGGAACTTGCCGACGAAGTTCGTGAAACGATCGAGGGCGTCGTCGAGGATTTCATCGACGACCGACTGCCGAAGGCGGAGCGCTTGCGGGAGAGCGGAGCGAGACGCTACGAGCGTGTCCTCGAGGGGGCTGGTCTTGCAGCCCCTCGGGATCGCCCGATACCACCTGATCTCGACTGTGCATTGACCGAGCTTGGCGCCCTGCGGGATGTCCTCATCCATCGAGGCGGTCGCGTCGATGCAAGGGCGCTGAGGCAAGCTCCTTCGCTCATGTACGGCGATGGCCAGATGGTCCGGATGAGCGACGCCGACTTCCGCACCTACTCAGCGGCGGTTCGCTGCTACGCGGCCGAGGTGCAGTACCGACTTATCCGGGGCTGGATCGAGCTGCCCGACGAGGATGCTCCCGATCTGGCGCGCTGGCGGGACTATCGTCGCCTCGGTGCGTAGCGGGCGCTGTGCAGGAGTGTTCCAACGCGGCTACCTTCGGAGTCGCCTCTCGCCCTTGGGGTCAATCAAGACGAGCGGGTCGACGCCGATGCGGTCGGCGATCCGCTCGACACTCCGGAGGGTCAGGTTCCGCTCGCCGCGCTCCAGATGCAGTAGGAGAGCCAGAGTCTCGAGCTTGTGCTCGTCGGCTGGGTCGACGCGATCCGCCGCCGGTTGGGGCCAGGCTGGCGCGGTTATGATCGTGCCGTCCTGTCTCTCACGAAAGCGAGGTTCCGATGGCGTTGGGCTTCTACTTCGCACCGCAGTCGTTCAGTGCAGAGCAGTACGACGAGGCAATCCGCCGGCTCCAGGCGGCCGGGGTGGGCTCCCCGCAAGGGCGCTCGTATCACTGCGCCTTCTCGAGCGGCGGTGGACTCCATGTCTTCGACGTGTGGGACTCGCGGGAGTCCTTCGAGACGTTCGGTGAGACGCTGATGCCGATCCTCGCCGAGCTCGGCGTCGATCCGGGCGAGCCGCAGGTCGCCGAGGTCCACAACATCATCACCGGGTAGCGGGTGTCCGGCACAAGATTCGTCGTCCGTCTACCTACGAAGCGGTAGCCGCGGTCGGGGAAATGCGTGCAAAACCCGCCCCCGCTATGAAATAGCTCCCCCGTCAGGAAACGACCGTGCCGCGCCGTCCCGCGCAGCAGATCTCCTCGAAGGGCGGAAGGACGATATGCGCCAAGTTGTCGTAATCCCTACGACCGGAACTGGCGCCGCGGACGGAGAAATCGTCGCCATGAACGTGGGTTTGCCTACCCGCCGACGTGTGCCGCGAGGTTCTTCAGTGAGGACGCGAGTCCGGCAGCGTGGTCCTCAGCGGAGATGCCCGCAGGAACGTCGTCGGCGCGGATCGCGATGTGTGTCCCACCGTCGACTGCGGTCACCTCCCACGTCACCGTCATCGTCCCCGAGCAAGCCGGATCGTCGGAGACGAAGTCCACGGCCTGCACGACTCGCACCTCCGGGACGATGTCGAGGAATCGTGCCTCGACGATGTCGGTGTCCGCGGTCGCTTTGCCCGACGCGGTCGAGCCCTCGGCGTAGGTCAGAATCAGTCGGTACGACCCGCCCGGCCGCGCGTCGAATCGCTCGAATCTTCCGCTCATCCCGTCAGGTGGCAGCCACGCCGTCAGCGCGTCCGGATCGACAAGGGCGGCGTAGACCTTCTCAGGCGAAGCCGAGATCACCCGGGACGCCACGTCCGTGCGCGTCATGCGCGGCGCGACCTTCGCGGTGGCCGGCCCGGTCGCGCAGGCGGGCGTGCCCCCGGGCAGCCGCTGCCGGTTGCGGGCGACCAGCCGATAGGCCGCCGCCGCCAGCGGCGAGACGCCCGGCAGCAAGAGCGCCCGGCCGAAGATTCGCCAAGCCGACCCGGCCGTGCCGAGCGCCGCGGCGAGCGCCTCGTGCCCGGTGCGGATCATGCCGTCTGCTCCGACCCAGCGCACGGCCTCGGCTGCCTGCGCCGCGGTGATTCCCAGCTCGTCCAGGTCGGCGACCTGCCAGGCGACGACCTCCGCCTCCGGGCCGATCCGCTCGAGCAGGCGCGCGCAGCTCGTGCAGAAGGCGCAGTCGCCGTCGAAGACGAGCACCGGGCGCCTCGCCGTGCGGCCGCCCACCTCAGCCCCAGGACTCGGTGAGCAGCCGGTCGATCGCGAGCTGCAGCACCTGGGAGCGGCTCCTGCCCCGGTGCTCGGCGGCGATGA
>Ga0210410_10000558_pt1 | contig 40187 bp, 36 predicted proteins | sample IncBWC4MmetaG_FD_161058 | JGI IMG/M metagenome (GOLD analysis project Ga0210410, IMG submission 161058) | Forest soil microbial communities from Barre Woods Harvard Forest LTER site, Petersham, Massachusetts, United States - Inc-BW-C-4-M | ecosystem: Environmental > Terrestrial > Soil >...
AGCCCATGGGGATGACCAGCAGCCGTAAAGGTTGGCCGCCGAAGAGCTGACTTTTATTTGCGTGCGCGGAATCGGCGGGTTATTCGTGCCCGCCGCGTCCGGCGATCAACTTCATTGCCGGTTCGCTTACAAATATTTTTCTGTGAAATTGTTTTCCCCACCCGAGCGGCGTGACATCTCGAAATTCGTGCATACCTTCCGCACCGTAGCCGGGATGCAATTGTTTACGCAGCGAAGCACGTGCGTTGGGATTGGCGCCATGCGCCAGAAATAGTTCCGTGAACGGCGCAACCTTCGGCAAGTCGTTGTGATTCATCCAGAAATTTGGTTGGGAAACTACTGTGGCGAAGAGCGCGGTGTGTCCGCCGAAGCCTGCGGGGTCGATGGCAGCCTTCGCGTCAACATTCATCCCCTTTGCCAGCAGCCAGCGCGCGATTTCCATTTCGTCGTAGTCCACGGACATGTGAAGCAGCGTTGCTCCGGCGAGCGGCGTGCCGTGAGTTGCTTGCACCTCGTCATGACAACCAAGTTCCGGCGGAAATATTTCTTCGTGCGTGAACGTGCGCGTCAACAGATGCGGATCGCGGCGCAAATGTTCTTCGAGCAGATCGATCCGTCCGCGATGAAGCGCCATGGGCGGCGTATCCGGCAATTCCACGCCGTGCTTCGCGTACATTTCGAGAATGGCATGTTTTTCCGAAGGCTTGCGGCTATCGGTTTCCAGCACAACGTCAACGGGCGCGATACGTCTACCGTTTTCTATGCGGAGTTGTGCGCCCAACTCGAACAGCACTGCCGTGCCGGAAGAGCTGAGCGTGTATGCGGCTCCGTCAAACAAGCCCACGGGCGGTGGGGCAGCGCCCATCAATTCGTGGAGCAATCGCGCGGTGCCGACTTTGCTTTGCAGCGCGGCGCGATTGAGAGCGTGTTCCAGATCGCGCGCGCCAAGTTCATACAACATTTTGATGATGGCGTCGCGGCCGAGATTAGCGGCGTAGCTCATGGGCAGGCCCCAGTTGCGCTCGGTAATCAGGGCGGATTCGTGAATTAATTGCGGTTGCTTAGTGACAATTGCGCGTAGAGATTCGATATCGTCGCGCCAGATGGCGCCAATTAATTTGCAGGCTTGGACGACGCGCGGCCAACTTGGCGCGCCGTAACTTCGCGCGAGGACGAGTTGCGCGTCCGCGAGTTTAACATCGGCTTGCGCGAGCTTTGCGGAATGAAATGTTTGCAAGTCCGCGAGCGCGTCGGGATCTCCGGCGTGAATTGCGCGCAGCAAAGCCTTGGCTTGATGCTTCAGCTGATCGAGATTGGGACGAACGGGAAGACTTTGTTTCGGCATGACGAGCCTCCTTATAGGCTGCCCGGGGTCCGCGTGCTTCGGGCGTTAAGGAAGTTCGTGTGTTGCGCGAAGTTGAGAAAATTTCTCAGGTGGACTCGGTCCTGCCCGCGGACGGGAGGCGTCCTGAACGCCTGATATAAGGATAGCAAAATTGGCGAGAGGCTGACGAAAGATCTTGGCGCGAATCAAGGTGTTCGGCTGTGGCGGCTCGCCCCGGCTCTTTCCGACGATGCGCGCGTCAAGTAAACTGTCGACCACACCGTTGATATTGGCCCGGGAAGCGAGACCGCGTGAAGATCTACGACACTAAAGACGAACTTGCGAAAGCTTTCCCGGCGGCATTGCAACCCGAAGCGCAAACAGCGCTCGCTGCTCTTTCCGTGAACCGCTGTTCTTCAACGCTGGAGCCTTTTTCGTTACGCCTCGGAAATGAATTGGTCTGGATACCGAATCGCATTTACTATGATCCTCCGTCTCTCCGTGCATTTCGACTTACTGAGATGGAGTCGGAACTTTTGGATTGCATTTTCACCAGACATAACGATGGGTTAATTCGGCAAGCGCATCTAACGAGAATTATTCGGTCAACAAGTCCCTGGATTCCTTGTTTCGTTGTTCCCTTGCTCGGCGAATATGTGATCGAGATTATCCAACTCATTCAGGATGAGTTACCGCACATCAACATTCCCGCATACGCGGAGTTTGTCCGATCTAATCCCGAGTTCATGGAGTTGACCGAGAGTCGAGTGATGAGCTATTGGAATTGCTACTACCGCTCTACCAAACGAGAAGAATATCCGGGCTTTTTTGTCGTGAAATATCTTAGGTCTCTGGCAGCTGCGGCTAGATAGCGATTGACTTGGCGAATCTGCGCGCCTAACATCCATCTCAAATCAGCACCCCTCACATCTTGAAAGGAGTTTTTATGCGACTAGGCAAAGCATTGGCCGTACTGGCATTTGCGGGCGCCGCGGTTTTCACGCTCAGCGCGCAAGAGAAACCGGCGCACATTATGGGCATTGAATTTCAAACTCCCAAGAATGGAATGGTCAAGAAATACGAAGAAGGACGAAAAGAAAAAGCGAAGTGGCACCGGGAAAAGAAAGATCCGCGTCCGCTTTTGGTTTGGGAATCGATGACGGGCGAGAACTCCGGCACGTACATTGTGGGCCAACCTGCGGTGACCTGGAAAGAAATGGATAACCCGCCGATCAGCGACGACATGGATCAGGATATGTGGCAGAGGACCATGGGCGACTACACGGCGTCACTAGTGACGCACTACTATGAAGTTCAGCCGGACTTGAGCTGGCCGGGCACAGACATGATGCCCGCGAAGTTCAGCGAGGTCATCACCTTCAACGTGCATCAGGGCAGGTCCGACACGTTTGTAGCAGACCTGAAGAAAGTTACCGTCGCGATTGCCAAGGCGAAGTGGGGATCGCATTACAACGTTTACGCGCTCAGGTTCGGCGGCAAGGGAAACACGTTTGTGTTGGTGGTGGATCATCCGAACTACGCGGATTTTGCGGAGCCGGCGAAGTCATTCAATCAGTTGCTGGCGGACACGATGGGCAAAGACGCCGCGGTGGCGTTCATGAAGGGCCTGGATGCCACGATTGACAGCACCGAATCGCAGATCGTGAAGTTCCGTCCGGACTTGAGCTACATTCCTGACGGAATGAAATAAGTTTTATTGGTTACGAAATTTTCCGGCTGGACCAATCGGCGAATTGGTCCGGCTGAAAGATTCGCAAGTAATGATTTCCCGCCTAGAGATACTTTCGCATTTGCCCGCATAAAAAAACACTTATCGCTGATTCGTGCGCAGGTTTCCTTCGTGGATCACGTGTCCCGAGGGATCGAATAGAACTCGATACGTGAAGGTGGGCGCGGCCGTGCTGTTGCCCAATTTGAAGCGAATGTCGGTGATATCAAGTGCTTCATTTCCTTCGACAGGATGAACTCTAAAAATAGGAAAGCGTGCGAACCACAAATATGTTTGCACGCCGGGAAGAGTGCGCGCGGTGGCGAGATAACTATCGGGCGGCGAATCGGGAAAGAAATCGAGATTCACCGAGGACTTGGAAAGCAATTTCTCGTTCAGGCGATAGACGCCGCGGTCGGTGAGGATAATTCCTTCCCAGTCGAGAATGGATGGAGCGAGCGGAAGCGCGGCAATATCCTGCGCTTCAATTTTCTGCGCGGCGGCAAAATCGCGGACGTGAGTGAGTGCGACGTGATGCGCGTAGGTGCAGAGCAACAAATATACGGTGGCGGCGACGAGTCCGACGCGTGCCCAGGTGGAGCGGCTGATTTTCGCGCCGCGGTTTCCAATCAATGGCAGGAAAAATATCGCGGCGAAAACTGCGCTGGCGATGGGCACCACCCACACCGAGAACGGAAAACCCGTGGAGGCAGTGAACCAAAGAACCCCGAGCGCTAACACGGAAAAGAGCGCCCACATGCGTGAGGCTCGAACAACGCTGCGCGCTGGATCGCGATGAACCCACGCGGCGAATTGCGGCACCAGGAGAATCGCGGACATGGTGAAATCCACGATGAAAATAATGTCCCACGCCGGGCGAACGCGGCTGAGCGGGCTCCAGATCATGGTGCCAAATGAGGTGACCAAATCCAGAAAAATGTGACTGCCGATTCCGACGGCGGTGGCGAGCCACGTCCATAGAAATGATGGCGGAGTGAATCCGAATCTGCGCGCGCCAAAACGAATCAGCGGAGTAAGCAGCAGCGCCCAAAACGGCAGCATGAGGATGGAGTGCGTGACATAGCGGTGATACTTCAAAGTTCCGAGCGGGTCATGCGCAAAATTATTGTAGAAGACGTCGATATCAGGAAACGCGGAAGCAAGAGTGACGGCGAAAATCGCCACGCCGGATTGCTGCGAATGTTCGGTGGGCGATTCGGAGCGGCGCGTGGTGAAAAGTCCCTTGCCGAGAAGCGCGCCGGCGAATGCGTGTGTGATGGTGTCCATGCTTGTGAGTGGCGCTCCGGTTTTTGTTAGATGATGGTTTTCTGCTTAAGTAACAGAGATTAGTGGCGCGCGTTTTTCAAGCACGCGGCCGATTTGCCGCGCCGCTACTCCGTGCTTTGCCAGCGCGTCCAGCGCAGCTTGCGCGGCGTTTGGCGCGATTGCTGCCAGAAGGCCGCCGGAAGTTTGCGGGTCGAACATCAGCAAGCGGTATTCTTCCGGAACATTTTCCGCGAAGGCCACACAGTCTCCAATGAAATCGCGATTGTTATTCAGGCCCATGGAAATATTTCCTTCTCGTGCGCATTCCAACGCGCCGGGAAGAATTTCGATGGAAGCGTGATCGATTTCAAATGAGACCGGTGAAATTTGCGCCGCCGGATTGCCGAGCGCCATTTCTCTGGCGTGGCCGAGCAGGCTGAAGCCTGTGACGTCGGTGACGGCGTGAATGGATTTAGCTTGTTTGTCGAGTGATGGCGCGGATCCATTTGCGTTCGCATCCAGTTCCGCGAGAGCTTCCGCGCCGGCGCGATTCAGGCGCGTCATGGAATTGGTGGCGGCAGAAATACTTTCCTGCGACGCGCGGCCTTTTTTCAGCGCCGTGGCAATCACACCGGTTCCGAGCGGCTTGGTGAAAATTAAAACGTCGCCGGGTTGCGCGCCAACGTTGCGCCAGATTTTCTCCGGGTGAATCAGGCCGGTGACGGCGTAGCCGAATTTCAGATCGTCATCGCGAATGGAATGCCCGCCGATTACGAAGCATCCGGCTTCGGACATTTTCGCGAGTCCACCGCGCATGATTTGATAGAGTGTGGAAGGATCGCCGCGCTCCGGAAATCCGACCAGCGACAGCGCGGAAATCGGGCGGCCGCCCATCGCGTAAATATCGCTGAGCGCATTGGCGGCGGCGATTTGACCGAAAAGATTCGGGTCGTCGACGATCGGCGTGAAGAAATCTGTTGTTTGCACCAGAGCGATATCCGGCGAGATGCGATACACGCCGGCGTCATCGCTGGTCTCAAATCCGACCAGAACATTTGCGTCGGACTGACGCGGAAGCCCGCGCAGCACGGAGTCCAAAAGTTTTGGACTTAGTTTTGCGGCGCAGCCTGCGGCTTTCGCCATTGATGTTAGCCGGACTGGTTCGGACACGCGGGCGGCTCCCTTGTTCAGCAACCTCTTAACGCAACTTGAGGATTATAGCGTGAGACTGGTTTTTAGCACGCAAGCGGGCAAGTCGTGCGAAAATATGCGCATGAAATCCGGGCGTTATCGCTTCGGAGTGTTTGAGTTCGACGCTGAAAGCCAGGAATTGCGTCGACAGGGCGCAACCGTGCATTTGCAATCGCAGCCTGCGCGCGTGTTGGTCTGCCTGATTCAGAATTCCGATCGAACTGTGGCGCGCGAAGAATTGCGCGCGGCGATTTGGGGCAACGAAACTTTCGTTGATTTCGAGCGCGGACTAAATTTTTGTATTTCGCAGATTCGCTCGGCGCTTGGCGACGATTCCGCGCGGCCAATTTACATTCAAACTTTGCCTAAGCGCGGATATCAGTTCATCGCGCCGGTTGAATTTGTTTCGAGCGAAGTTGAGCCGCGAGCAATCGTGGCGGAGATTCCTGCGACGCCAACTGCCAGCCGGCGCGGATGGCTGATTGCGGGCGCTGCCGTGATTTTGCTGGGCGCGGCCGGATTTGCCGCGACACATTTCTGGTGGCGCAGCGCAAACGCCAGTCAGTTGCCTATTGTTGCGGTGGTGCGATTCGACAACGAAACCGGCGATCCGGAAACGACGCGCTTCAGTGACGGCCTGACGGACAATGTCGTGGAACGGCTTTCCGCGCTGAGCAATTCGCGCTACGAGGTAATCGGAAATGCCAGCGTTCTTCGTGGACTGCGCGAGGGGCGCGACCTGAAAGCCATCGCGCAAGAACTGCACGCGAAATATATTGTGATTGGCCAGATTCAAGCCGATCACGACAAAACCCGCATCCTCGCTCACTTAATTCGCATGCCGGAACAAACGCATGTGTGGGTGGTGCGAGCAGATAATCAGACGTTGGACGATCCCATGAGCCTGGAAACGGAATTCGCGCAGCGCGTCGGGGACCAATTTTCAAGCCGATTAGCGGCGGGCATTATTCGCAGCGCCTCACAACCCACTGCAAACCACTGAATCACCGGCACTTAGCCACTTACATTTATCTATTCGCCCGGCGTCGCAAACTTACTTGCGCTCTTGCGCTGGATGCCGTCTTATGGCGCGAGCGCAATTGCGCGCGGCCAATTCATGCGTGAGAGGAGTTCTATGAGCAGCGATTTCGAGCGGCGAGATCTACTGAAGTTTGCATCAGCGGCAATTCCATTGAGTGCGCTGAAACTTGGTTTGCGAATGCCCGGCTTGGACGCTGACGGCGTGAATCTGCATTTGCCCATCGCCGATTCGTTTCCTGGGCAGCCCCCGGAAATTGTGCGCGAGATGGTCACCGTAGCGCACTTCGATTTGAAGCGCGTGAAGGAGTTGGTGGAATCGCGCCCATCACTTGCAAAAGCTTCATGGGACTGGGGATTTGGAGATTGGGAATCGGCGTTGGGCGCGGCGTCGCACATGGGAAATCGGCCAATGGCGGAATATTTGATTTCAAAGGGCGCGCGGCCTTCAATTTTCTCCGCGGCGATGCTGGGGCAACTGGATGTGGTGCGCGCTTTCATTACAGCGCAGCCGGGAGTGCAGCGCATTCGCGGGCCGCACAGTATAAGTTTGTTGGCGCACGCGAAATCCGGCGGGGCCGGCGCACGCAACGTTTACGATTTCCTGCAATCGTTGGGCGATGCCGACGCCGATCCGGAAGCTCCGATTTCCGATGAAGAAAAAACGAAATTGTTGGGGAGCTACTCGTTTGGAATCGGCGTGACGCAGCAGATTGACGTGACCATGCAGCATCTTCAGGGAATGAAAATTGACCAATTCACTTGGACGCGTAAAGGAACGATGGGCCGTCCGCTATATCATCTGGGGAAACGCGAATTTTATCCCGCAGGCGCGCCAGAGGTACGAATTAAATTTGCGGAAGACGGAAACGCGATGGTGATGACGGTGAACGACGGCGAAATGACGATGACCGCCCGGCGAGCTTAGCCGTTGCTGGCGGAGCGGAATGGAATGGTCACGGCTTTCGTTGCGGGGGAAGATGAGGTCATGTGGCAGCGCCCGTCGAATATGCCGCCCGGTTCAATCACCAGGCAGGGCGAGTGGATTTCCCCGCTGACGACGCCCTTGGCCTGAATTTCAACGCGGCCCTTGGCGAAAATCACGCCGTCAAACCTTCCGGCGATGATTACCTGATTGCCTTCGATTTGGCCTTCAACCTTGGCGCCTTCGCCAAGAACCAACGTTTGATTGCTGAGGATATTGCCCTTTACCTGGGCTTCGATTCGCAGCGTGCCGGAAAACTCCAGCGTGCCTTCAAAGCGGACAGTCCTATCAAGGAAACCGGACCATTCGCCTTGCGGTTCGGACATGCGTCGATGATCTGAGAACGGCCAAGCCACGGGACACCTCTGCTGCGGCTGAGTTCTGAAGTTACCGCCACTCTATAACGGGAGTTGCGGCACTTCAACCTGGAAAGCGGAGTTGAATGCTCGATCCGTAATACTACACGCGTAGTTTAGTGCATTAACTTATCGTAGATCCCGTTCAGCTGCGCGTCGTCGTAAAACTCGATCATAATTTGCCCCGGCTTGTTCTTCATCATCGGCCGCATGGTGACACGGGTACCGAGGTGGCGCTCGAGTTCTTCCAGCGCGGCGCGGGTATTCGGATCGATGTCAGCGGCCGGGCGCTTCGGGGCAACTCCACCCCGGGACTTGCGCACGATGAAACGTTCTAGCTGGCGAACGGTGAGTCCGCCGCGCGCGATACGGTGCGCGAGTTTTTGGCGTTCGTCGGCGTCGCTTACTCCGACCAGCGCACGTGCGTGACTGGCGCTCAGTTTGCCTTCTTCCATTTGATCGAGAATTGGTTTTTCTAAGCGCAAAATGCGCACAGCGTTGGCGACCGTGGCGCGATCTTTGCCGGTGCGTTCGGCAACTTCCTCTTGCGTCATATGAAATTCGCTCAATAGACGCTCAAAAGCGCGCGCTTCTTCCACGGGATTCAGATCTTCGCGCTGCAGATTTTCTACGAGCGTTAATTCCAAAACCTGTTCTTCGGGAATATCGCGCAGGACCGCGGGCACGCGTTGCAAACCCGCACGTTGTGCGGCGCGCCATCTGCGCTCGCCGGCGATGATGTGATATCGCGCGCCCATTTTTCGCAGCACGATGGGCTGAATAATTCCGCTGGCTTGAATGGAGCGCGAAAGTTCTTCCAGCGCTTCTTCGCGGAAGCGCGTGCGCGGCTGGTACGGATTCGGATCAATCAGGTCGATGTCCACCTGATACGAGCCCGTCTGCGGCGGGGCTATCGGAATTGGCTGCGGGCTCGTCACTTGCGCTTGGTGTTGATGAGCTGACTGTCCCGGCGCCGGCTGCTGCTGCGGCTGCTGTTGGGGTTGGCTCTGCTGCTGGCTCGGCTGCACTTGATTCGGTTGGGGCTGGTTCAGTTGAGACGGCTCCGGCTCCCGAATTAGTGCTCCCAGGCCCCGTCCCAGCGCGTTTCTGGTCATTGGCAACAACCTCCTTGGCGAGTTGCATGTAGGATTCTGCACCTCTACTACTTATGTCGTAAAACATGATGGGCTTGCCGTGGCTTGGCGCTTCGGCCAGGCGAACGTTTCTCGGGATCACCGACGTGAAGACTTGCGCGCCGAAGAAGCTGCGCAGGTCGGCGGCTACCTGGCGCGAGAGCGTAGTGCGCTCGTCATACATGGTAAGAAGGATTCCCTCGATGCCCAGCGTGGGATTCAGCGAGCGGCGAATGCGCATGAGAGTGTCGAGCAATTCGGAGACGCCTTCGAGCGCGTAGTATTCGCACTGGATCGGAACCAGGACGGCGTCGCTGGCCACCAGCGCGTTGAGGGTCAACAGGTCCAGCGCCGGGGGGCAATCAATGATAATGAATTGGTAATTTTCTTTAATAGTACCTAGCAGCGCGCGGAGCTGAAATTCACGGTCGGCTGCGTTCACCAGTTCGACGGATGCGCCCACAAGATTTTTATCCGCGGGAAGCAAATCGAGGCCTTCTACCTGGGTTTTCTGAATGATGCGGTCCAGCGGTTCCTTCAGAATAAGCGCGTTGTAAAGACTGCGGCGCGCTGGATCTTTCGGGAAGCCGATGCCGCCGGTGGTGTTGCTCTGCGGATCGCAGTCGATCAGCAGCGTGCGCTGCTCCGCAACGGCGAGAGAAGCTGAGAGATTAATGGCGGTGGTCGTCTTGCCGACGCCACCCTTTTGATTTGCAACTGCTATGATTCGGCCCAATTCACTCCCCTGACGTGCGAAATGTAACAAACTCAACATCATTGTGCAAGTTGTTTCACGTGAAACAATTTGATTGCGAATCATACGCAAGTCCGACATGACAGATTCCGCGTAGGTTTCCGAATTGTTCCACGTGGAACATTTGGATTCCCTTCGCTCATCACGACATCTCGTGGAATACGCCAGGAGTAGGTCCAAGATTCCCGATCAACACCACTAGTCGACAGAACTGGCAAAATGTTCCACGTGGAACAATGTCTGTCATTTGTCATAGCGCGCGGTGCCCAGGTCGTTCAACTTCTTCAACGCGATGTGATGATGCGCCATACCGCCCGGCTCCGGGTGCGAATTGTTACACGTGGAACAATCTTTCATCCCCGCGCGCAAGTGTTAACGGTATGAGTGCTCTCGGCGAGACTTGATCACTGAACGCTGGAAATCGCTCGCCTCGCCTGCGAATTAGCAGTGGGGCACCGTCAGGAGTGCCGGCGCTACCCAACCCCGTCGCTTTGCGCGCGTATGTCACTGGGGGGAAATCTGGAGCGCTTTTGAGGCCTCCGGTAAGGCAATATCAAATTGTTCCACGTGGAACAATTTTAGTTAAGTCCTTATTTTACAGGGACTCCGGAGAGCAAAACGCGATTTTTAGATTCAGGGAGTGCCTGCGGAAGTAACCATTTCCATCCAGGTAGCTCGCTCAGGCGGGAGGCGTCTTCTGCGCCGATCCAGAGGACCGCTTGCCCGGACTCGCTAAGTCTTGGCGCGGCCCATTTTAGGAGTGATTTATGATCTCCAACTGCGCGGGATACAATTACGTCAAAATCATTGATTTCCGGCGCGATGGCTTCATATGGTGACCGCAGAACCTTTGCGCCAGGCAGATTCAGTGCACGGATCGCCTCGTTCAGGAATGTCGCTTTTCTTGTATCTTGTTCAATCAATGAGACTTGCAGTTCTGGCAGCACAATCTTGAGCGCTAGGCCGGGAAATCCAGCTCCGGAACCGACGTCGGCGAGCCGACATGCCGAATTTTCGATCAATTTGGCGCCAAAAAAGCTCTCTCCGAAGTGCCGGGACACCAATTCCTGCGGATTTTCGATGGAAGTTAGGCTAACCTTCTGATTCCAAAGGAGTAAGAGGGAGATGAACTTTTGAACTTGGTCAAGCTGGGTGGCGGTCAATGCCGAATGGAACGGGGCGATCCACGATTGAATCGATTCATTTGATATTACTACATTAGTAGTAGAAATTGTTTTCGACTTGTTCTGCGATGGCGTCATTTGTCGTCTATTCGCGGTTGGCCCCAACGATCTCCGTTGATTCGCTTTCTTGCTGGGCAGCTTGCTTGGCAAAATAACCGGGCGCGACGTATCCGGCGAGGAGATCGACGACCAGGTGCGTGACCGTTGCCGCGATCAGGTTGCCGGTGGCCCAGCGAGAAATGGCGAAGGCCAGACCGAGGATGAATGTAGAGACGAGTCCGCGGCGGCCTTGATAAAGGTGCGCCAGGGAGAAAAGTGCGGAGGAAACGACGATCGCGACGGTGGCGGAGCCGCTTAAAGATTGCAGAGCTGCGTAAACGAATCCGCGATAAATAAATTCCTCGCAGACGGCCGCGGTGACGGCGAGCGCGGAAAAGGCGAGGGCTTCGATCAGCGAACGCGGCATGAGACGCAGCGAGATTTCGCGCATTCGCGAAGTGGCGTCGAGGGGCATGGAAGCGATGCGGCGAATTCCGAAGTACTGCAAGCCGCAAAGGGCCGCGGCCATTCCTGCAGTGACGATTGCGGTGAGGCCGGGCGAGTGCACAGTAAGGCCGAGACTTTCAGGAGTAAGAATTCGCGCGAAGGATCGCCACGCTACGAATGCCGTGAGCACCCACTGAAATGCGATGGTAGAAGCGTAAATGGAGAGGCGGTCTTCGGCGGAAATTTGTGTGCGCGCAATTAATTTATTGACGCGCACGGATCCGCGCCAGGGAATCAGAATTCCCAGCGCCGCGAAAATTAGTGCGAAATCCCAGTAAAATTTCATAGCGTGCGCGGCCGGACCGGCAAGAAGATTCGCGCCGAGAGCGGGCTGCAGCTCTAGATATCATCACGAGTCGGCGCGCGGGGCAAGTGAGCGCGTGAATTTGCCGGCGCGCGCAGCAATGGCTTCACCCAGTAAATTCCGCAGCACTTTTGACGACGTGCCGTCGCGGTTGAAATTTTCGCGCGCAACGACTATCGTTGCAACGGCATGAAAATACTTGTTATTGGCGGCGGCGGACGCGAACACGCGCTGGTGTGGAAGTTGCGCCAGAGTCCGCGCGTTGAAAAAGTTTGGTGCGCGCCGGGGAACGGAGGAATTTCCGCTGAAGCGGAATGCTTCCCAATTAATCAGTCAGAGCCAACTGCAATGGCGGACTTAGCCGCGAAGCTTCGCGCGGACCTGACCGTGATCGGGCCAGAGTTGCCGCTTGTATCCGGAGTGGCGGATGAGTTCGCGCGGCGCGGCATGGCGTTATTCGGCCCGTCGAAAGCTGCCGCAGAATTGGAAGGCAGTAAGATTTACGCAAAAAGGTTTTTGCAGCGCCATAAAATTCCGACGGCCGAAGCATATGGGTTTTACGATAGGGTCAGCCCGGCTTATGCAGCGCTAAAGGATGTTCAGTGGCCGATGGTAATCAAGGCCGACGGATTGTGCGCCGGCAAAGGAGTTTTGGTCGCGTCTAATCATGCTGAAGCGGAAAACTTTCTGAAACGCATGATGGTGGACTACGAGTTCCTTGATGCCGGCACGCACGTGTTGCTGGAGCACGCCATTCGCGGCGAAGAACTTTCGCTCATCGTGATGACGGACGGTGAACGCATTGCTCATATGGCGCCCGCGCGCGATCACAAGCGCGTGTTCGACAATGACGAAGGGCCGAACACCGGCGGCATGGGCGCGTATTCTTCCGACGAATTGTTGCCCGCGGAATTGGCCGCACGAATTGATCAGGAAATTGTGCGTCCGGCGATTCGCGGCATGGCGTCGGAAGGACGCCCGTACCGCGGATTTCTTTATTTCGGACTGATGCTTACTACGGATGGGCCGAACGTGCTGGAATTTAATTGCCGGATGGGCGACCCGGAAGCGCAGGCGATAATTTATCGGATGGATTTCGATTTGGCGGAGGCGCTGGCGAAATGCGCGGCTGGCAAACTGGACGTCGGCGCGATACAGTGGAAGCGCGAGCCGAGCGTTTGCGTGGTAATGGCGTCGGAGGGATATCCGGCCAGCCCGAAAGTTGGACAGGAAATTACTGGACTTCAGAATGCGGAGTCAGTTCCAGGAGTAAAAGTATTCCATGCTGGGACGAGGCGAGAAGGATCTGCATACTACGCAAGTAGTGGACGTGTACTGGGCGTGACATGCGGCGGCGCAACGCTTTCGGCGGCCGTTAAGAGATGTTACGAGGCGATTGGTAAGATTAAGTTCGCCGGCGCGCATTATCGTTCGGACATCGCCGGGCGAGCCTTGAAGCAGAATTCAGCTACATTATAGTAAGCCATCCTGCGCACCGGCTGGAGAAGCTGGGCGAACATCCTATATTAGGCGGAGGAAGCGTGAGCGAGCACAAGGCAGTGGTCGGAATCATCATGGGGTCGGACACGGACCTGCCGGTAATGACCGAGGCGGCGAAGACTCTGGAGAAATTCGAGATACCTTTCGAGATCGAAGTGACCTCGGCGCACCGCACTCCGGCCAGGACGCATGAGTATGCGTCAACGGCGATTGCGCGCGGATTGAAGGTGATTATCGTCGCGGCAGGCGGCGCGGCGCATTTGGCCGGCGTGGTTGCCGCGGCCACAACTCTTCCGGTCGTCGCGGTCCCCATGGCGACGACCACGCTGAACGGACTTGATTCACTGCTTTCGACGGTGCAGATGCCCGCAGGCGTTCCGGTCGCGTCCATGGCAATCGACAAAGCCGGCGCAATCAACGCGGCGATTTTCGCGGCGGAAATTCTGGGAACTTTTGACGCGCGCGTGGCGAAGCGATTGCTCGTGCACAAAGAGGAGTTAGCGAAGTCGGTGGCGGAAAAGAATGCGCGGGTGCAGCAGCAATTTGCCGCAAAGGCGAAGTAACGTCCAGAAGTAGCGCCTAGTGATGCGGCGCGCGCAACGTCGGCGCGGTGGGATCGCGTTTGTCGTCAGGCTTCAATTCGTTTTCGGGCGGCGGAATGATCCAGTCGAAGCGATCGCCTTCGTGAAGAATCGCGATGGTCAGCTTGGAATCCTTCGGCGCGGTGGTTTCCAGCGCTTTGCGGAAGAACACGGTGGCTGGCTCGGAAGCAGCCTTTTGTGTTGCACCATCCAGCATTAATTGTGCGGCTTGACCAACTTTGGGATCCGCGGAACGAATGGGAATCAGGCGCGAATCATTCTGCTGCAGCATTTGTTGCAGGCTGGATCCCTTTATTTCCGGCGGATATTTAAATTCCACAATGGTGTGCGGATCCTTTTTTTCCGGCGGATAAAGCTGCACGTAACTGGGGCGCTGGGCAAGCGTGTCCCAATAATCGCCGCGCAATAATCGCTGCTGCAATTTGTAACTGATCACCCACGCTTCGGGGCCGTAGTCCTTCTGATATCCAACGATAAGGATTTGGACGATGGGTTCATCTTCTTTCAATTTCAATTCATGATGCAGTTCGCTGGTGACGGCGCGCAGGCGCTCGAGAAATGAGATGCCCATAACCTCCAGATCCGTCGCTTCATTGCTGTCAATCGTTTCAATTTTGCGGACTGACTTTGCGTGGTCGGCTTTTCCGAGCTCAAGATCCAGGCGAATCGGCGGCTTGCCGGAATTCAACTCGACCCATTCCACGGCGCCCAGAAAAATGGCCACGTGTCCGCCGTTCAGAGGTACGAACAGCGGTGAATGCGAACCGGGTTCCGACTTTTCACTTTCCGAGCCGATCAGGATCGCATCGCGCGTGACGCAGATGACCACGCGTCCGGTGGCCAGATTGGCGACAATTTCCTGTCCGCTGGGAGTGCTGTTTTTTTGAGGTTGCGCGTGAGGTGACGCAGGAGCGACGAGAAGCGCATCAGTGATCACAAGAATAATCAGGATGGCGTGAAACGGGTATGCTGCGCGGCGCATGTGGATTTGACCTCCGGAAACGGCTCCGGAACTACTAATTACGTTACCATATTCAGGAGTCTGCGGCGCAATTCGTCAAGGAAGCCAGCACGCACGCGCGGATTTCAGTAGAATAGCGCATACGCAAATTTGGAGAGGACGGACCATGGGTTTGATGGACAAGTTTTTTGGTGATGGCAAGGGGCTGCGCTCGCCCGGCAGCATGAAGCATGGCGGAAAACGTGTGAGCGAAATTCTGGCGGCGCACGCGAAATTTTATGCGGGCGAAGGCGGCGCGCAAGCGAATCTGGAAGGCGCGGATCTGGCCAACGCGGATTTCCGCGGAGTGAATCTTTCCAATGCGAATCTGACGGGCGCGAAACTAGACGGCGCAAATTTCCGTAAAGCGAAATTAGTGCGCGTGAATATGGAACGCGCCAGTTTGCGCGGAACAGATCTGCGCAACGCGGATTTGACCGAAGCGAAATTGACCGGCGCGGACATGACCGGCGCGCAAGCGAGCGGCATTGAATTTTTCCGCTGCGAAATGGCTGGAGTAAATTTCGAGAAAGCGAATCTGCGAAACGTGAACTTCCGTTTGGCGAATATTCGCGGCGCGAAATTTGCGGGCGCGGATATGGGCGTCACCATTTTGCGCGAAACCGATTTGGAAGGCGTGGATTTAAGCGGCGTGGATCTGAGCACCACGCTGATGCCGAAGGACTACGTGGCCCAGAAGTAGAAGCCTGCGAAGCAAAAGGAATTACCATCATGCGTATCTGGGGCACCGTGCTGCTGGTTCTCGGCGTTTTGTTTTTGATCATGTTCGTGTTCGCGGAATTTGGCGGCGCGCACCTCGGCTTCATTCCCTTCTTCGTGTCCGGCTTTCTCATCCTGATGGGCCGAAACCTCCGCAAGTCCGGAAGAGGAATTCTGCAATCGAAGCCGGCGGCGGAAAATTCCGGCGCGCAGACTTCAGTGACTCCGAGCCAATCAGCCGCACCCGCAGCCGAATTTTCTACCGTCGAAATGCCGTTGACGCCGGAAATTGCGCAGATAATTACGCGGCAAAGCGCGCGCGCCAAGCGAATTCTGTTCTACGTCGCTGGCGGGGCCCTGGTACTTTTCGGCGGGATTGGCATTGTAGTCGGTCTGACGGACAAAACTCCGGGTGAGGGCATGATTTTTCTCGTAGTATTCGGATCAATCGGAGTTGCCTCCGCAGGCCTCATCTACGGAATATCCTGGCTCACATCGTTCAGACTGGTGCGGCGCGATTTGCGCGGAACGACTTATTTGCGCACGACGGGTCCGGTGGAAGTAGTTTCCATGGGAAATGGTGCGATGTTGCGCTTGGCTGACCGCGCGTTCTTTATTGATCAGCGATACGGCGCAAAAGAATTACGCGCACTCGGGTGGGGGCGCGTGGACTACAGTCCGCACGGCCACGTGATACTGGGCGCGTGGGACAAAGACGGGCGCAGCGTTTATTCGCTGGCCGGATACAACGCGACGTAGCACGCGGCAAAATACTCTGAAATTTAAGAACTCAGAACTACTTTCCGCTACCAAAATCTCCAGCCGCACGGCCAATTCCGCGGCGGCGCACTTCGATCCCGAGGCGCTTAATTTTCTGATTCAGCGTGGAAAGCGGAATCTGCAAGCGCTCGGCGGCTTCGGTTTGATTCCACCCGGTGCGTTCCAGCATATCCAGCAGGACGCGCCGCGTGAACTCTTCCTCAATTTCAAATAACGTGGGGCGATGATCGGTACCTTGCGCTGTAGCCGATCCGCCGTTTGCAGGCGAAAAGAATTCCGAGGCCTGCACGCGCATGCCTTGCAGAGTGTCTCTGCTGCGCAAAGTTTCGGGCAGCAAATCCGCGTCGAGTTGCGTTCCGGTGGCCAGCACCACGGAGCGCTCGATCACATTTTCCAATTCGCGCACGTTGCCGGGCCATTCGTAGTCCATCATTAACTTCAGCGCGTTGTTTGTGAAGCGCATGGCCGGCTTGGCATTTTCTTCGCAATAGCGCTTCAGGAAATGATCCACCAACAGGGGGACATCTTCTCTGCGCTCGCGCAGCGGCGGCAACTTCAATGAAATTACATTCAGGCGATGATACAAATCTTCGCGGAAAGTTCCTGCGCGGACCAGTTCCATCAAATCCTGATTGCAGGCGGCCACGATGCGCACGTCCACCTTGATTGTGTCCGTTCCGCCTAGACGCATAAATTCGCGTTCCTGAATTACGCGCAGCAACTTGGCCTGTGTTTCCGCGCTGACCGTAGAAATTTCGTCGAAGAAAATTGTGCCCTGATCGGCGACCTCGAATAATCCTTTCTTTGACGAAACCGCGCTGGTGAACGCCCCCTTCACGTGGCCAAATAATTGCGATTCCAGCAAATCCACGGGAATGGAGCCGCTATTTACCGGCACGAAAGATTTTTCCGCGCGCGTGGAAGCGGAATGAATGGCTTTCGCGATTAATTCCTTACCCGTTCCGCTTTCTCCCATAATTAAAACTGTGGAGCGCGAAGGGGCAACCTGCGAAACCAAATCGAACAGCGTCAGCATTTTTTCGCTTTTGCCGATGATGTTCGGAAAATTGTAGCGTTGCTTCAGCGCGCGCTTCAGTTGCACGTTTTCTTCGCGCAGACGGCGGCCTTCCACGGCCTGCGCCACTTGCTTCAGAAGTTCGTCATTCGACCACGGCTTGGTGATGTAATCCAGCGCGCCGCTCTTGAACGCCTGGCGCGCCATATCCACGGAGCCGTAAGCGGTGATGAGCACGATGGAAAGTTCCGAATCGCGGCCGCGAATTTCGCGAAGCATGTCCAAACCGTTGCGGTCGGGCAGGCTCACGTCGAGCAATAACAAATCGAAGGGCTTTTCTTCCAGGCGTGCCAGACCTTCGGCGCCGGTGCCGGCGATGGTTACGCCGTAGCCTTCGCTGCCGAGCAGCAACTCCAGCCCTTCGCGAATTTCGGATTCGTCATCAACAACGAGAATGGTTCCCTTAGACATGCGCCGCCTTCCGGGACACTGGGAATTCCAGCTTGAAAGAAGTGCCGCGCCCTGGGGTGGAGCGAACATCAATCTTGCCCGCGTGTTCCTTGATAATTCCGTAGCTCACCGAAAGTCCCAGACCGGTACCGCGTCCGGAAACTTTCGTGGTGAAGAAAGGATCAAAAATTCGATTCAAATGTTCGCGCGAAATACCCACGCCGGAATCCACCACTTCCACTTCCACCGTGCCATTCGAGCAGGCGGTGCGGATTTCCAAAATTCCGCCGGAGGGCATAGCGTCGCGCGCATTCATAAATAAATTCAGAAACACCTGCTGCAAACGGTTCATGGAGCCCAGAATCGGCGGCAATTCTTCCTGCATCTTGCGCACAACTTCCACGCGCGCCGTCTTGAAAGGATGCGAAACCAGCACCAGCGTTTCTTCCAGCACGGAATTCATATTCACTTCGCTGAATTGCGCGGAGCCGACGCGCGAAAAATTCAGCAAATTGTTGACGATTTCGCTGGCGCGGAAAGTTTGCTTGATAATTTTCTCGATAAGCAGGCCGCGCGGATCATCGCCGGGGAATTGTTTGGCCAGCATTTGAATGTAGTTGGCAATTACCGCGAGCGGCGTATTCACTTCATGCGCCACGCCCGCCGCAAGCAATCCGAGCGAAGTAAGTTTCTCGGTCTGCATGAGCTGATCTTCCAGGCGCGCGCGCTGCGAAACATCGTCCACCAGAATCAAGCGGCCCAAGCGCTGGCCATCTTTGCCCAGCAGCGGTGTGATGGAAACGTTCACCACCAGCAGGCGGCCTTCACGGTGGCGTAATTGGAATTTGTAAATGCTGGAAACGCGTTCGTCTTCCGCGCGAAGCTCAATTTCCGCAACCAATTCCGCCGGAAGAACTGTTTCCAGATTCTGGCCAATCGCATCCACGCGCGAAACGCCGACCAGATGTTCGACCTGCGAATTCCATGATTCGATGCGGCCTTCCAGATCGACCGCAAAAACGCCCACATGCAGCGATTCGACAATATTTTCGCTGAAATCTTTCAGGCGCTCGATCTGAATCGCTTTTTGTTCGAGCGAACTATAGAGCTGCGCGTTATCCAGCGCGATGGCCACGTAACTGGCGATGGTGAAGAGAAGCTCGACGTCGTCCGACGAAAGGAAATCGCCGTCCACCGTTTTGCCCAATCCCAGGACCGCTACGGTGCGTTCGCGAATGCGGCATGGAATGTAATAGTTCAGGTCCAGGCGCTCGAGAGAGCGTCGAATGGAAGGATCGGTTTCCGCGGCGTTGCGCGGCGATTCGTAAAATAAATATCCGCGGGAAAATTCCGGCCGTGCGGGATCCATGAAGTGAAGGTCCAGCCCATCGGTGCTGGCGATGCCCAGCGAACGTGAAAGGCGTACGGTTCCGGCGGCTTCATCCATCACAAAAATCGCCAGTCGATCCACCAGAAGCGTTTGCGAAATGCGATCCATCACCGAGCCGAGCATGGGCTCGATGTGAACTTCATTGGTGAGCGTGCGTCCAAATTCGATCAGCGTACGGCGATAGTCCAACCGATCGCGATAGAAGAATCGGTCCAGCCGCCGCTGCGTCCAATCGCGGAACGGCTGCAACAGAAACGCCGCCAGCACGATAGCGAGCGTGCCGCCGGTTGGTCCCTGCGGCCAGGTGGAATGGAAAAGTTCGCCGACGCTGGCGATCACCAGAAAATAAACGGCGACGACACCCGCGGTCGCTGCGGTGTATGCCAAACCGCGCTTGAAGATGATGTCCACATCCATTAAGCGATAGCGGATGATGGCGTAGGCGAAGCACAACGGAACCAGCGCAAGAGATAGCGCGGAAAATTTCTGCCAGGTTTGGGTGTAACCGGCGGTTAGAAAAACATAAGGCACGATATACAGCAGCACAAACGGCATTACCGCCACGGTGCCGCCGAAAACCCATTTCAATTGCTGTTTCAAAATTCCGCTGGGCGCATTGCGGTAGCTGCGCAGAAATATTGCGGCGGCCAACAGAAAATAAAATCCGCTATAGGCCAGGCGGATCTGGTCCAGCATGATTCGCGCGCCGACCCAGGGCACGAATCCGAACCAGCCCTGCGCAACAAAAAGCTGCAATGTGCCGAGGACCGCCGGCAGGGCGTACACCGCGATTATTTGCGCCGAGCGGCTGCGCCGCGAGCCGCCGCGTTCCGGGAATACCAGCGCGAAGTGCAGCAACAAGGCAGCCTGCAGGTAGCAGGCGTAAATGTTGGCCCAGTAAATGATCCAGTCAAACGAATTCAGTTTTCCGGTGTAATGGAAGGTGTAAAGAATGAATGACACCAGACAGAAGATGTAGAAATGCAGCGCGCGAGCGGCGCTCCAACGGCGCAGGAAAATAAAAACTCCGATGAAGAGATACACGACTCCAACGAAGCGCAAATAATTTTGGAGAGACGATTTCTCCGAAGGAGCCGCCACCAGCGAAGCGATAAAATCGGAACCGTTCCGGGTCAGCTCGTAGGTCAGCTGCGTCCAAACCACTCCGGGCCGCTGCAGCCGTTGCGTAACTTCGATCGCGCTGGAGATTTTTGCGTCATTGATGTTGAGAAGGATGTCGCCCGCTTTGATTCCGGCCTTTTCGGCGGGGGAATTTGAAGTAACGTTGCGCGCCCGAATTCCAGCGCTGGTGTCCTCCCAACTGACGCCGTCGTCCGCGAGTTCAACCTTCATGCTCTGGCGAAAGTTGATTGCGCCAAATACAATGGCGGCGAACGTCACCAGGACCAGGGCGACGGCGCCAACGCGGACTCTTAAGCTCTCTGTCATTTCTATATGCTTGTTCTACCGTTCTACTGCCAAACAAGGGGCCACTCGCGAGGTAGTCCTCACTCTAGAGTTTTAGCACGTTATCTTCCAAAAGTGGGAGGATTCATAGGTTTGTAAGTCAAACAATCAAAAGTGGTTACGCCACGACCAGGAATTGTGAAGGCGACGCCTACCGCTTTTGGTATCAGACATTCCGTTATCGGGAGGCCCCGGAACTCGTCACATCGCGCCGAAAATCGCTAGAACTGGAAACTTAGCCCACCCCGGAACGACCGCGACGCGGATACTAGCACCACCGAGCCATCCTGCGTCGTCACCGGAATGTAGCCCTGCGCCAGCAGGTTGCGGACATCGGCCATAAATTCCCAGCGGCAGCTCCACAGGCTGCCCGGCAGCGGTTGACGGACGCCCACACTCAGGTAGGGATCCAAATCGTAGAAGGCTTCACCGTAAGAATCCTGATGTGTGAGCGACGGGCCGCTGAGCCACTTGTAGCCGGCATGGAATTCTGTCTTCGAGTGCCGCACGCGTCCTGAAACCCGCCCGCCGACGCTGTGGCGATAGCGCATGTTGAGCGAATCGCGAAGCAGCGCGCCCGCAGCGAACTCCTCCGAGCCTGGCGCAAGCGCACCGGCAAATGCGTACACCGCGGCGATGTCAAAATTCTCGCCGAACTTTTGTTTGTAAGCTAGGCGGATGCCGGAAGTTTCGGTCGAGCCGGCGTCATAAACAAACGCGCTCGAAAATGGATCCTGCAAAAAATCGGAATTCGCGGCATTGCCGATTCCGAAGACCGGCGTGTCCTTCGATTGATCGTGAAACGCGGCAACTTCCACGCTGGCCTGGGAAGAAATTTTATAGCGCAGGCTCGCTTCTTCGTGCCAGCCGCCTTCCAGCTCCGGGCGGCCGTTGCGCATCATCAGAACTGGAAATGAATTCAAATCGGACATGGCGCGATCGGGACTGGGGCCGGAAGAAGTTGTGTTGGCCGCGGTGCCTGATGCCGCGATGAAATTCGCCTGCCATGCCGGAGAAACCAGAACGGTGAGCGCGACGACGGGCCTTAGCGATTGCGTGCTGGCGCCGATTTGAGCGCCGAGAACGTCCACGCCGTAATGCAGCGTCGCCGTATCGCCGAGAGAGAGCGTATTGCGTTGCGTAAATTTCTCGCCGCGGAATATCAAGCCGGCGGGACCGAGCCAGGCCTGCCGAATCACCACTTCAGTCATCGAGCCGCCGGGCGCATCACCCGAGGGCATCCACGCCGTGGCGATTCCGCCTGCGGGTAAATCATGGCCGTAACTCAGTTGACCCGCGAAAAGCAGGCGGCCCTGGACTCCCACTGGCTGGTCGTAAGAAAACGCAGTGGCCGGCGCTTCAGGAAGATTGGAAATTGATCCCGGCTGAACTGAGCCGCTGGTCATCTCAAGATCGCCGTGCGCGTGTCGTGCAGCGGATTCTTCAGGCAGGTTGGCGCCAGAAGAAATGCGCGGGTCGTTCCATTCCAGCACCGGACGAGTAGCCGTTGAGGCGCGCAAGACCGATTTCCAATCGGTGGCAGTGGAAGTTTGCGAAGGCGCGTGACGCAGGCGATCCAGCGCGGCGAATACCGTGGTCATCTCCACGCGCACGATGGTGGTGACGTTCGGCAGAACGTGCACATGTTTTTGGATGGCAGGCAAATATCCAATCAGAGTTACACGGACGTCGTAGAATCCCGCGGCCACGCGCGCGCCGCTAAAAACGCCATTCTGATTGGTAAAAAGTTGTGCGGGAATTGAATCGGTAAGATTTTCGGCGACCAGGTTAACGGTCGCGCCCATCTGGGGTTTGCCGCCGGGCCCCAGCACGACGCCGGAAACCTGGCCATAATTCGTGGCCGCCGCAACCGGCCCGGGCAGAAAAATCGCCAGAGCCAGGGCAAGCAAGGGCAGAAGCGAAATACCGCCCTTGTTGCTCACTGCGTGAGCCATCTTGGCCTCCACTCCCGTCCTACCCAAACAATGCGAACTACGAAATAATTAATTCGCCGCTGTTGCCCGTGCCGGTTGCGCGGCCGGCTTGACGGTAAATTCCTGCGAACGCGTCAGCGTTTGATTGCCGACTTTATCGTCAATCGTGATTTCCAATTTGTACTTTCCCGGCGCGAAATCAGTCTGATGCAGAGTAATTTGCGTTTCGATGGTCAACTGTTCGCCAAATTGCTTGAAATCCTCCGACGATTGTGAGGTATCAAGAATAGTCTGATCGCCCTTGGCGGTGGTGATCTTCACATGAGCGACAGCGTTCGCTTTGTGCGTGGTCGGATCGAGCTTCAGATTGTAAATCTGAAAATAGATTCCCATTTTCTGCTCGGCCGTAAAAGATTGATCCAGCGCAGGCCGGACTTTCACGTCTCCCAGAACGAACGGGCCTATTCCGATTTGCCGGGGCGGGACTTTCTCAATATTGTCGGCCAGGATCAGCGTGCTGGCGTCCAGCTTCTCCGCGTCAAATCGCGGCACTTTCAGATTCGTGGTCAGCACGCCGGTGTTTCCGCTGTGCGTATCCTTCAGCACGATATCCAGGCGGTAGAGTCCGGGGTTCAAAGGAATCGTCTTTCCGTAGATGGATTTCTTGGTCAGATACTGCTGGAAAAGCGTGTCCGGAAAATCATCGTGGATGGTGTCTTCAAATGTCTGCACGATGCGGCCGCCAATGGTGCTGATGCGCGCGTAGAGATTCAGCGTACCCAGATGAACGCCGTCTTTCTCCTCGAAACTCAAGGAGTGGTTGTCGAGTTCAATTGTGATCGGCACCATAACCGTGTCAGCCGTAATCTTCAGATAGGAAACTCCATACACAAATGGAAGCTGGTTCCTCACGATATGCGCGGTCACCAATTCTTCCAGGCCCTTGAACTTCACCGGCGGCGCCACAAAAATCTTCGCGGAAAGTTCAAGCCGCGTGAATTCGTCCGAATCGCCGGTATTGTAGGAAAATTCGCTGATGGGATTGGTGGTTCCATTCGATTGCGTAAAGCGCTGCGTCTTGTCAGACAGGCCCTGCTGTTCCAGTTCGCTTAATCCCGCGCCGGGCACGTAGAGCAACGCGTCCTTCTCGCCCGGATCGGTGGTCAGTTTGTATTCGTTCGAGCCTGATTTATCCAGGAATTCCAGCTTGATGTTATTTCCAAGTCCCTCGAGGTAGTTGTACGTCCAGGTTTCAAATGGATACGTGGAGGTGCTGCCGCCGCCCTCTTCCATGGTGCGGTTGTATGCGCCGCCGGAAGGATGCGCGTCGATGTCGTCCGGTTTGCCCCAGATGATATAGATGTGGCCGCGGTCGGTTTTCCAGCCCGGCATGCCCGACGCAAAATGTTCGTTCGCGTAGGCGATTCGACGGAAATGTTCTTCCTTAAATTCGTTTTCAGGAGTATCGGGGGTGGGATCGCGGCGCAGCCAGAAATTCTCGATGAAGTTCTCGCGCTCCTCGTTGGTGGAAAGCTTCAGGAACGTTTCACGCTCCGCATCGGTGATGATGTAAGGGACATCGTTCTCAAGCCAGACCTTGTAGGGGTTGGCGAGTTCCTTCTCAAGTTTATTCTGCTGGGACTTTGTCAGGCGTCCATTCTGAACCGCAGCTTTCTTAGTTTTGTCGGTCTGATCTTTGCTCGCTTGCCCGGATGTTACCGGAGGGTCTTGCGCGCGCACGGTTGGCATCAGCGTAAACGCAGCTAGGATGCCCAGGCAAATCAGACGACTATACGGTCTCATGGAAACACCTCTCCCTATTCTGGTAGCAGCCGATTTTAGTCTTACCGGACAAGTGCGTCAACAAGGGATTCCCCCGAGTTCCGACCGATTACCAGCCTTAGATTCTGCGATTTACAGAGGGGTTGCCCATCTAAGGAGAGTTTAATGCATGGCACTCCGCACTGGTCAACCACTAACGTCCCGACAACTCCTGCCGGGCAACCTCCCGGTTCTTCAAAGCCGCCGCATGGGAGGGGTTTGCGGCAAGGGCTTTCTCAAATTGCTCCAGTGCTTCGCCTGGTTTTCCCATGCGCAGGTACAATTCTCCGAAATCGTTGCGCACCTGAGCGTCTTGCGGAAACGATTTCACCACCTGAGTGAAATTCTGTATCGCTTCGCCATATTCGCCGGACCGCGAAAGCGCTTTGGCCAGGTTGTAGCGCGCCGGGATGTAGTCCGGCTGAATTTTCAACGCCAGACGGAATTGTTCCATCGCTTCGCGAGAAAGTCCGATCGCTCCCAGCGCCACGCCCAGCCAGCTGTGGCCTTCCGGCAATTTTGGCTGAAGTCTTACCGCTTCACGCAGCACAGTGACAGCGCCACTGGGATCCATGTGCGACAGTTTCAAAGCTCCAAGCCACAAGTGCGCCTGGTAATCGTCCGGATATTTTTCCAGTTGATGCCGCATGAATGCTTCTTCGAGCGTACTTCGCTGGCCGGATTCGCGCGGCAACAATTGAAAAGAAAGATGCGCCATCTCGTCCGTGGATTGATTGCCGCTCAGCACACGCTGCGGCGGTCGATGCGGATTGCGCGGGTTCGCCGTGGAATTATCGTAGTGCCAGCGCATCACCAGCACTGTTCCCTTGGGAAGAAAGACCGGCTCGCGGTAGTGATACACGCCCTGCCACTTTGGGTCCCAATGCCGGATCAGAATGAGTTGCTTGCGCGTGCCGTTTGGCAGTATTGCGTAACTTTCCAGTACATGGCCCAAATAGTGGGCGTGCGGATAGACAGCGAGCGCGTCCGCATCCAACGGCAACGTGAATCTATCAGTGACCACGAAATCCGGATCGCCCGCGGGAATATTCAGCGCGCCGTCATGTTCCAGTTGAATCAAAATCGGCCCATATTTAGGGGGTTTATCTGTGAAGTACAGGCCGATGGAAGGTTTCACGTCTTCCGGTTTGCCCATGGTCATCATGTGCGCGTTCAGCACCAGATCATTTCCCGGATCAAGCCGCCACGCAAACCCATCCGGTTCAACCCACGGACTGCTACCCGGTTTCCAGAAAAGGAAGTGGCTATCGAAATCGAAAACATTGCGCACAATTTTCACATCCATTCCGGGAAATCCGGCGCCCGGTTCCGGTTCCTGCCTCCGCGCCGAGCGCGCGCGATCCACAATTACGTTGGCGTGATGTACCAGGTGCGTATTCCCGGGACGAATTTCAATCGCGCGAACGTATTTGCTGCTGGAAATTCCCGGCGAGAAAATAAAATTATAGAAAACGTCAGGGCCGTGCGCGGGAATCGTGTAGGCGCGCGTCGCTTCCACAATTAAATCGGGCGGTCCGAGCTGCCAGCCTTCCGTAAATTTCGGCAGCGGCGGAGTTTCCGACGCAGACCCTTCCGGCGCACCGCTCTTGACCCAATTTGCGATCAGCGCAATTTCGTCGGAGGTCAAACGGTGCTCGTCCGCGAACTCTCCATATCCCTCCGCCGGTAGCCACGGCGGCATCACGCGGTTTTGCGTTGCCGCAGCGATCTGATCTGCGTGCTTTTTCGCGTCCGCATAGTTCAGTAATGAGAATGGCGCGGATTCCCCCGGCCGGTGACACGAAACGCAATTCCGGTAGAGGATGGGAGCAACATCATGCGCGAAATTCGGCGCCGCAGCGGCGGTCACGAACCGCGAAGAGGACGACGGAGACGAAAGTTGAGGCGGATGCTGGGCAGCCGAAGCGGCAACAAACACCATCGCCAGCCCCGCCACCACCGCCAGGTATTCCGCTGCACGGTTTCCGCGTAACATTCGGACTAAGATGCACCCAACCACGTTATAGGTCTTGTTTGACTCGCAAATTGTGAGTCCGATTTATATTCATGCACCGCGAACTCAAAGGCAGTGTACACCCACCCGAATTCAGAGCAGATGTGCTGAAGACGCCAGTCCTCGTGTCCCGGCGTCAAATTTTCCATAACTACCTTAAAATCAGTAGTTTACGAACTGACATGCCGCGCTTTACCATAATTTACATTTCTGCCAAGCCAGGGCATCCCTTTCAATACATTCCGGAATCCACTACAATGAAAACCAAGTTGGGTGCGCGACCGTCTATATCAGCAGATCAGCCATGCACCAAATCTTGAGTTTTGTGGGGATTTCCCGAACAATCGAACTTTAAGATGCAATTGAGGCGAGACCCAGGGAAACTTTCGGTCTCGAATAAGCGTATTAACTGAGCAGGGGCAGTCTGACGATAATGAAGCCCCCGAAACACATAAGAGAGAATCCAGAATGAAGGTTTGGAAAAAAGCAGCTATTGGTGCGGTTGTGGTGCTCGTCGCCGGCGGCATCGTCATCTACAGCGTGAAGCAGGCAAACAAGGACGTCGTAACTGTCCAAACGGCCAAGGTCGGTCAGGAGCACCTGACCACCATCGTGACCGCCAGCGGCCAGATCACGCCGAAAACATACTCGAACCTCTTGGCCCAGGGCTACGGCCAGATCACGGACATCCTCGCCAAAGAAGGCGAGCAGGTGAAGCGCGGCGATATTCTGCTGCGCATTGACAGCATTCAGCCGGCCGCCGACGCACAGGCAGGCGCTGCCGGAATTGACTCCGCCGCGGCAGCGCTGCAATCCGCGCAGGCCGCTTGCGTATCCGCCGAATCCGACGTGAAGACCCAACAGGCCAACCTGGAAAACAATCGAATCAGTTGGGAGCGCGGCGAAAGTCTTTACAAGGATGGATTGATTCCCAAGCAAGACTACGACACCCGCAAGACACTCTATGACGGCTCGGTCGCCGCGGTAGCTTCGGCTCAGGCCAAGATTCCACAGTGCCATGCACAGGTTGAGCAAGCCCGCCACTTAATGGAGCAATACAAGGCGCAGCAAATTCACACCACCGACGTGCTGAACAAGACCACCTACCGTGCGCCCATCGACGGCATCGTTTCTTACATCGGAGCGCGCAAAGGCGAGAACATGGTTCCCGGCATTCAGAATTCGTCCGGCAGCTATCTGATGACGATTTCCGATATGTCCGTGGTCACCTCTGAAGTGATGGTGGACGAGACGGACATCATCAACATTCGCAACGGCCAAGTCGCAACCATCACGATTGACGCGCTGCCGGGACAAACTTTCACCGGCAAAGTAACGGAAGTCGGCAATCAGGCCGTGCTGCGTAGTTCGGGTCTGGCTTCTACGCAATCCACGACCGGCTCGCAGGAAGCGAAAGATTTCAAAGTTGTCGTGACTCTGGATAACCCTCCGACGGGATTGCGCCCGGGACTTTCTTCAACCGCGAAAATTGTTACCGCGGAAAAAGATAGTGTTCTGGCCATTCCGATTCAAGCTCTGGCGGTTCGTTCGCGCAAGCAGCTTGAGGATGCCGCAAAACAAGCCGCCGCGAAGCAAGGCGGAAGCACCAGCAGCGTGGCCTTGGCCGCAGCGAAACCCGCGGAACCGAATTCCACCGACGCGAAAAAAGATGACATTCAAGGTGTCTTCGTAATTCGTAACGGCAAAGCGATTTTCGTCGCCGTGCAAACCGGAATTTCCGGCATCACCGATATCGAAATCACCAATGGCTTGCAAAAGGGCGATGAGATCGTAACTGGCAGCTACAAAGCTCTCCGCACTCTTCGGCCGGATACTCCTGTTAAAATAGACAACACCGCGCCGGTGCAAAGCACCGAAACTACGTAAATAGCGTCTAAGCTGAAGAGGGGAATCCACGGATGCCCGCAGAAGCAGCAGTTTCCGATAGCTATCGGCAGGACTTGATTGATGGCGGAATTGCCATCAGGACCGAAGGCCTTGCCAAGGTCTACGTGATGGGTACGGAAGAGGTCCACGCCCTGCGCGGCGTTGACCTGGAAATCCATCGCGGCGAATACGTCGCCATCATGGGCCCTTCGGGTTCCGGCAAATCCACGCTCATGAATCTGATTGGTTGCTTGGATTCACCTTCCAGCGGAAAATACTGGCTCGCCGGGCGTTTGGTCAGCGAACTGGATGATGACGAGCTGGCCTACATCCGCAACAAAGAAATCGGATTCGTTTTCCAGACATTTAATTTGCTGCCGCGCGCTTCGGCGCTGCACAACGTTGAGCTGCCGCTGATTTATAACGGCACGCCCTCGGACGAACGCATGGAACGCGCGAAAAGCGCGCTTGAAATTGTGGACTTGAAAGATCGCATGTACCACAAGCCGAATGAGCTCTCCGGCGGACAACGTCAACGCGTGGCCATCGCGCGCGCCCTCGTGAATCGCCCGTCAATTCTCCTGGCTGATGAACCGACCGGAAACCTGGACTCGAAAACCGGCGAAGAAATCATGACCGTGTTCGAGCGTCTGCACGCGCAAGGTAATACGATTATTCTGGTGACGCATGAGCCGGACGTCGCACAGCACGCCTGGCGCGTGATTCACGTGCGCGACGGACGAGTCGAATCGGATAAGAAAATTAAGTAGTGACGCCTTGTGGGTCGCGGTTTCAACCGCGACACCTGCCAAGAACCGGAAAGGGGTTTTAACCCCTGAAGCCGCCTCACGATTCGCAACTCCCGACCAAACCTAAACGATAAAGCGTTTATCGCGCCCATGGACGCAGTACGAAATATTCCGGCACGGAAGTGCGAGTAGCGTGGATAGTCCGAATCAACTGCCGGCGCGAAAGAATGCGCAGCGCCGCCTGCACCGCGCTTTTGGAAAGTCCGGTGCGTTCCGCAACCTGCTTCAAACTAAGCTGCACGTTACGCCGACCTGCTGCGTAGGTCAGCGAATACAGTGAGAGATACACAAGAAACGAAGCCGGGCTGCGATCGTGCCCCACCAGATCGCGCAGCAATACTTCCACAACATACCCTTCCAGCTTGAGCGGCAGCGAAAGTTTCGTCCCCATATACCTTTAAATACTACACTTGTTATCACTGTAGCAAGCGAAATGGGATTGTCAAGCGCTTCCGAAGTCGCTAGGATGCGCCTCGTTTGTCACGTCTAAGCGCAGTTCAGCAAGGAGCGAAAATGATTCGCGGAATTAAATTCGGCAGTATCCCGGTGCGCGATCAGGAACGCGCGATCGAATTTTACACGGAAAAACTGGGCTTCAATATTCTCACCGACCAGCCCATGGGCAACCAGCGCTGGATCGAGTTAGGCATTCCCGGCGCGGAATCAGCAGTCGTTCTTTTTACGCCGGAAGAACACGCCAGCCACATCGGCACGTTCTCTCACATTTCTTTCTGGTGCGACAACGCCGAGAAAACGTATCAAGAACTTTTGAAGCGCGGCGTGGAATTTGATGCTCCTCCGCAAAAAATGCCGTGGGGAACATTTTTGAAGTTCAAGGATCCCGACGGAAATCAGTTCATCCTTTCTTCAAAATAGCGGTGATGAATTTCGGTGGACGCACGGCCGTTGGCGCGGCATGAGAAAAACAGCGGGTGGTGTTACGCTACGCGGGAATATTCATGTTCACCGCGCGCACAAATTGGAATCTGCAGACGAATCGCTTCGCCCGTGCGCTGGAAAATCATCGCCGCGCCGGGAAAGTGCTGCTTGATTTGACGGCGTCAAATCCCACCACCTGCGGATTTGATTATCCAGCCGAAGAAATTCTCAGCGCGCTGGCTGATCCGCGCGCACTGCAATATTCGCCGGAAAGCAAAGGCTTGCGCAGCGCGCGCGAAGCGGTTGCCACGTACTACCAAGGCCGGCCGGGATTCGGAATCTGCGCCGGCAACGTCGATCCCGAGCGCATCATTCTCACCGCCGGAACCAGCGAAGCCTACGGCTACATTTTTCGTGTGCTGTGCGAGCCGGGTGACGAAATTCTTTTTCCCGCGCCCAGTTATCCTCTGCTGGAATATCTGGCAACATTGAACGACATAAGGTTAGTCCCGTATCCGCTGTTTTACGATCACGGTTGGCACATGGATCTGGCCGCGTCGCGCGCCGCGCTCACTCCACGTTCCCGCGCCGTGCTGGTCGTGCATCCGAATAATCCCACCGGCTCATTCGTCATGCCCAAAGAAGCAGTCGAGCTGCACGCGATCTGCGCCGAACGCGAAATGGCCATCGTCGCCGACGAAGTTTTTCTGGATTACTCCGCAGAATCGAAACCGCATTCCACATTTGCTTTTGACGGCCCTGCTCTGGCCTTCACGCTCAGCGGACTTTCCAAAATCTCCGCGCTGCCGCAAATGAAGCTGGCCTGGCTCGCAGCCAGCGGGCCGCAATCGCTTGTGCAGCGCGCCATCGAACGCCTGGAAATTATCGCCGACACATTTCTTTCGCCCGGCGCTCCCGTGCAGCTCGCGTTGCCGAAACTTCTCGGTATTCGTGAAGGAATTCAGCAGCAACTGCAAAATAGAATCGCCGCCAATCTCGCCCATCTGGATTCCGCCCTCGCCACGAACAAACTTATTTCTCGCCTCGATCGGCAGGGCGGCTGGTACGCCACGCTTCGCATTCCCGCCACCGGCTCTGACGAAGACAGAGCGGTGGCGCTCCTGGAGAAACACGATGTCCTCGTGCATCCCGGCCGCTTCTTCGATTTTCGCCAGGACGGATTCTTGGTGCTCAGTTTAATTACTCAGGAAAAAGAATTTCGCGAAGGTGTGCGACGATTGCTTGAATTTTTCATCGCCAGTTAGCGATACTTGCGCCATCGCATGGAGGGAAAATGGCCAAAACAGCGGGCGCCAAAAAATCATTCAACGCGAAAGTGAAAGCCATCGGCCCGAGCGGGGCCTGGTCCATGCTGCACATTCCGTTCGACGTGGAAGAAGAGTGGGGAAGCCGCGCGCGTGTCTCCGTCCGCGGCGTCATCAATGGATTTCAGTTTCGCACTTCGATTTTTCCCGATGGCAAGGGCGGCCACACCATGATGGTCAACAAAGGAATGAAGGACGGAGGCGGCGCTATTCAAGGCAAAACTGTACGTGTCGAATTGGAACGCGATACCGCTCCGCGCACGATCACCATTCCGCCGGACCTGAAAAAAGCGCTCGCCAGGAATTCCAAGGCCAGCGCTACTTTTGAAGCGTTCGCGCCGTCGCATCGTCGAGCCTACGTAGATTGGATCATGCAGGCCAAGCGCGAGGAAACGCGCGTAGCCCGAATCGCGAAAGCGGTGGAAATGATCGCGGCCGGTAAGAAACGAATGTAGAGCAGCCCATGCTAATCCTTCACATTTCCTTAAGGTTCGCAAACCTATCCTAGCCGCAGTTTACGGACAGTCCCCGGCCCCGTCGTACTGAGAGGCAAACAATGAAACGCTCATTGACGTTCGCAGTTCTAGCTTTCTGCAGCGCCGCGATATGCGCAACTTTCTTTTCCGTCCGCGCGCAGGAACCGCCACCTCTGAAGCTCGTCCAGACCATCCAGTTGGCCGCTGATATCAAAGGCCACTTCGATCATTTTGGCATCGACCTGAAGGGACAGCGCCTCTTCGTGACCGCTGAAGACGCGAAATCGATTCTGGTTTACGGACTGAGCGACGGGAAATTGATGCATACCATGGGAGACATCAGCCGGCCACACGCCGTCCTTGTTCGCGACGATCTAAGCCGCATCTACGTAACCGACGGCGGTACCGGCGACCTGAAAATCTTCGACAGCAAAACGTACGCGCTGCTCAACACCGTGAAACTCAAGCTGGACGCCGACTCCATCGGCTACGATCCGCAAGCACATCTCCTCTACATTGATAACGGCGGCCGTGATGCGAAGGAAACTTTTTCAATGATCAGCGTCCTGAATACAGACACCGGCGCAAAAATTGCCGATATCAAAGTGGATGGCGACACTCTCGAAGCTCTCCGCCTGGAGCGCTCCAGCCCAAAGATGTACGTAAATAATCCCGCAAAAACCGAAATCGAAGTGATTGATCGGGAAACGCGCGCCATCCTGGCGTCCTGGCCGGTCTCTGATGCAAAAATGAACGTCGCCATGGCTCTCGACGAAGCGCATCATCGCTTGTTCATCGGTTGCCGCAGCGGTCACCTCGTGATCTTCAATACGGAGACCGGCAAACAGTTGCAAGCTCTGCCGATTGAAAAAGGTGTGGACGACGTTGTTTTTGACGCGGCCACTGGCCGCATTTACGCTTCCTGCGATGATTTCATAAATGTCTATCGCGAAACAGACGCCGACCATTTCCAGTTTATCGGTAAAGTTGCCAGCGGGCCGCTCGGAAGAACGTCCAGCCTCGTGCCCGAGCTGCACCGCTTTTTCGTGGCCGTTCCGCCGCACGATGTGCTTCCCGCGGAAGTTTTGATTTACGAAGCAAACTGAAGAAGCGCTCGAACTTTATTTTGACGACTCCAGTCCCGGTGTCTGCGCCGCCACATAGCATCCCAGCACGCGCACCTCATGTCCGAATTTACGCAACTCGTCCAACGCGTTCTTCACCTTCGCGTCTTCCGTGGACGCCGCTAAATCCAAATAAAATCGATACTCCCATGGATGTCCGGGAATCGGCCGGCTCTCAATCCGCAATAAATTTATTTTCCGCTTCGCAAATGGTTCCAGCGCCGCCTGCAGCGAACCCGGTTGATGCGCGAGCCGCATCACCAACGAAAGTTTATTTGCGCCGCGCGGAATTTTCGCGTCGGGCGATAGCAGCAAAAATCGCGTAAAGTTCGCGCGGTCGTCCTCCAGATGCTCGCGCAAAAGTTCGCCGCCATAAACGTCCGCTGCGCGAAGTCCCGCAATCGCCGCGCGCGAAGGATCCGCCGCGCGCACAACATTACTCACGCTACCCGCCGTATCTTCCGCAACCACGCGCCGAATGTGTGGATTCTTCGCGAAAAATCTTTCGCACTGCGCCAGCGCCACCGGATGTGATTCCACCGATCGCACATTTTCAAAATGTGCTCCGAGCGCGCCGATTAAATTCATCACAATGGGAATCACAACCTCGCCCACAATCGTCAAATTGCTTTCCAACAACAAATCGTACGAACGATGCACCGACCCCGCCAGCGCATTTTCAATCGGCGCCAAAATTAAATCCGCCGCGCCATCATTGATCGCCGCGAAAAGCGCCTCAAATGTCGGCCGAGGCACCGGCGTAATGTGCTCACCGAGCAATTCCACAGCCGCCTGCTCGCTGAATGCGCCGCGCTCGCCCTGAAATGCCACGCGAGTTAATTTCGCCGGGCTCATGACGTCCCCGCCACACTCGCAGCTGGCGCTCGCCGCGATGCCGCCTGCTCCTCAGCGTTCCGCGATTCCGTCACAATCTCGCGAAACAGCCGCGCCAGCGCCTCCGCGTCCAGCACGCCGGGATTATTTTCCAGAACTCGCGCAACCACATCATGCTCGCGCGCCGGATCGTAAAGCTCAACTCCACTCTCGCGTTTTGTGCGCCCAATCTCAATCGCCAACTGCGCGCGAACGCTCAGCAGACGCAGAAGCTGGTCGTCCACCTGATCAATCCTCTTGCGGAATTCTTCGATGCTCATATATGCAGGCTCCGTTTCTGAATTATTAACGCCACAAAAACAAAAAAGCCGCTTTCCCCATTCAGGGAAGCGGCCGGTGGATGTTTCCTTGTCGCGCTTAGCTTTTTATTCGCTTACCTCGCCGCGCACAAGCTCCGCCGGTCCGCTTCCCCCGCAATAATTCGCGAGGGAGCGGCGCGTAAACTTGTAGCTAAAGTACTGCTGGATTGCGCGGCTCATGGTTTATTCCGCCTTCAAGAGTAAAGGCAGCCGCCCCATTCGGCAAGTTGTTTCTGTGTGAATTTTTCAGATATGCAAGATTAAAGTTTTGCGCTCGCCGTATCTGACAAAAAATTAACACTTCTTCCAAAATGTCTATAGAGACAAAACCCGCGATTCATCCCGGCGTAATACTCGCCGCATAACCTCCGCAAGCTCACAGGCCGGCATTTTGACCTGAACTCACTTGCTTTGGAGGAAGACCGAAAATGATTCGTAAGTTTCTGGCGATCGGACTCGCGGGACTCATGCTCAATCCCGCCATGTTCGCCTCGCCCAATCCCCGTCCCACTCATCTAGAGAAGGATAAAGACAAGAACAATAACAATGCGTTCGGTGACACCGCCACACCGATCAAGCATGTCGTGATCATCTTTGGCGAAAATATCTCCTTCGATCACTATTTTGGCACTTATCCCGCGGCCGAAAATCCTCCCGGCGAACCCAGATTTGACGCACGGCCGGGCACTCCCACCATCAATGGCCTTGCCAACGTGCTTTCCTCCGAAAACGCTCTTCTCACCCGCAATCCGAATTTTCTGAACGTCACCGGCAATTCTGTGAACGCCGCAAATCCATTCCGTCTGGATCGCACTCAGGCTCTAACCAGCGACCAGAATCACGCGTACACCGCCGAACAGGCAGCCCTGCATCAGGGACTTCTTGACCTGTACCCCATTTCCACCGGGCGCGCGGGAGCGCCTCCAAATGCCCCGCCCGCGGTGGTTCTCACCAAAGGTCAGAACATGGGCTACTTCGACGGCAACACCGTTACCGCCCTGTGGAACTACGCGCAGCATTTCGCGCTGAACGACAATACATTCAACACCGTTTTCGGGCCTTCCAGCCCGGGCGTGGTCAATCTGGTTTCCGGCCAAACCAACGGAGTCTCCCAAAATTTCCCCACAACCAACACTGGCGCAGAAGTTGCCGACGGCAACGGTGGCTTCACTCTAATTGGTGACCGGGATCCGGTCGGCGACGTTTGCTCGTCGAAGACCAGCGCCGTGCAATTGGCGACTCGTACTGTCGGCGACATGCTTTCGAGCTCCGGCGTGACCTGGGGCTCATTCATGGGCGGATTTGACCTGACCAGAACGAACGCGAACGGCTCGACGGGCTGCACCCGAAGCTCCGTCAATCAGCAGATCATGAATTTCGCGCTCGCCAACGGGTTTTCTTCGGCCCAGGCAACTTCGGCGGCGACCATCACCGATTACGTGCCGCACCACTCGTTTTTCCAGTTTTTCGCGTCCACTTCCAACCCGAATCACACGCGCCCGGCATCCATCGGGGAAATCGGCCACAACGGTCCAGCCAACCATAACTACGACATCCATGACTTTTTTGATGCGGTTAACGGAGGCAACTTCCCGGCGGTCAACTTCCTGAAGGCGCCAGCTTTCCAGGACGGCCATCCGGGCAATTCCGATCCGTTGGACGAACAGACTTTCATCACCAACGTGGTTAACTTCCTCCAGAACACATCCTATTGGAAGGATACGGCCGTAGTCCTTTTGTACGACGACTCGGACGGTTGGTACGATCACCAGATGCCACAGATCGTGAACCAGTCGAGCAGCTCGGCCGACGTGTTGACCACTACGACCTCCACTTCGGGCGGCGTAACAACTGTGACGCTTTCGTGCGGCAACGGCGCCACCGCTCTTCCCGGCCAGCAAGGCACCGCTCCGGCTCAGGGCCGCTGCGGCTATGGTCCCCGCATCCCGCTCTTGGTGGTTTCGCCATGGGCAAGGGAAAACTTCGTGGATCACACGCTGACCGACCAAACCTCCGTGCTGCGGTTCATCGAGGATAACTGGCTCTTCGGCGAGCGCACCGGACAAGGCTCGTTCGATAACCTCGCCAATTCGATCATTAACATGTTTGACTTCAACAATCCCCGAGGAGACGGCGGCAAGCTAATCCTCGATCCGGCAACCGGTTTGTCCACTTCGCACTAATAAGTGGGCGACCTTCTGTAGAATTTGCGGGGCAAGAAGCGTCCAGCGGAGCAATTCGCCGGCGCGCTTCTTGTCCCGCGTATTTTTGTGCCTGGCCTCTAATTTCAATGGAGTGAAATGTCCAGAAGACGTATTGGTTCCAACCGTCGTGAGTTTCTCCAGCAGTCGAGTTTATTACTCGCAGGATTCGCCGCTGGTCATCGCGCGATTCCTCGTCTTGGCGCTTCGTTTCCGAAACTTCTGAATCTGGATTCTCTCGAGCGTTTCGTCGATCCGCTCCCGATTCCCCGCGTTGCGTCTCCCGCGGGCATGCGTCCTCATCCGGAACAACCGTCCAATAAAATTCCGTTCTATCGCCTGGCCATGCGGCAGGTCAAAAGCAAGGTTCACCGCGACGTTCCACCCACGCGTTTTTGGGGCTACGGCGACGCTTCCCCCGGCCCGCTCGTCGAAGCGCGCAGCGGCGAGCCGCTTCTATTCGAGTGGGCAAATGAATTGCCCACCGCGCATTTTCTTCCCATCGACTATAGCGTGCACGGCTCGGAAAAGGATAAGCCCGACGTGCGCGTCGTCTCCCATTTACACGGCGCAAAAACGCGGCCGGAAAATGACGGCTATCCAACCGACTGGTACGTGCCGGGAAAATCCAAAACTTATCTTTATCCCAACCAGCAGGATGCCGCCATGCTCTGGTACCACGATCACGCCATGGGCATCACGCGGCTGAATGTTTACGCCGGACTCGTCGGCGCCTACATCATTCGCGATTCCTTTGAGGACGGATTGAATCTGCCCAAGGGAAAAAATGAAATTCCGCTGATGCTTTACGACCGTTCGTTCGACACCGAGGGCCAGCTTTCCTATCTTGTTTCTCCCAGCGCGGAATCGCCCTGGGTTCCGGAAGGTTACGGCGACGGAACACTGGTGAACGGCAAGCTATTTCCGTACCTGGAAGTCGAACCGTGCAAATACCGTTTTCGCGTCCTCGATTGCGCCAACGCGCGCTTTTTTAGTCTTTCGTTTTCAGGCGGCCTGGAATTTCACCAGATCGGCACCGACCTCGGATTTCTTCCCGCTCCGGTTCCTCTGAAAAAACTCGAAATCGCGCCGGGGGAACGCGCGGATATCATCGTGGATTTCTCCGGCCACGCCGGCGAAAGCATCGTGTTGTCCGATGGTCTTCGACCGGTCATGCAATTCCGCGTGGCGAAAATTCCGCCGGTCGAAAGCGGAGTTCTACCCGCGACGCTTCGTCCTGTTCCGAAAATTCCGGAATCCGCCGCCGTGCAAACGCGCTTCCTCACCTTGGGAGAAATGGACGACCGCGTCGGCAACGCCATGACCATGCTGCTCAATAATTCCCACTGGGACATGCCCGTCACCGAAACTCCCATGCTCGATTCCGTCGAAATTTGGAGTCTGGCGAATTTCACCGACGATTCGCATCCCATCCATTTGCACGGCGTCCGGTTTCAAATTCTGAACCGCCAAAGTTTCGATTCGGATTATTACTACCACGGTGGCATCGTGAAACTTAACGGTGCTCCCGAACTTCCGGCCGCGAACGAAATGGGATGGAAGGATACCGTGCAAGCGCATCCCGAAATGATCACCCGCATCATCACGCGCTTTGAAGGGTTTCCCGGCCGTTACGTGTGGCACTGCCACATTCTCGAACATGAAGATAACGAAATGATGCGTCCGTACGATATTGTCGCGCCGAAGTGAACGCGACGCGGGCTGTTTCCGCCGTCGTAGGGGCGGGTCTGCGACCCGCCCGCGTTCCGAATGAACAGATCGCCGGGCTATGCGGGATTATAAGTTCAATCCTTGTGTTGCAGAAACCTAGGAGTTAACTCGCTAACTCCACGCCGGACACATCTCCCGATACGTACACCAATCGCACAACGCGGATTTTTTCGCCGGGAAATCCGTTTCGCTCTCGATGTGCGTAATCAATGTCTGCGTATCCCACTGAATGCGGCTCAGCTGCTCCGGCGTGCGCCGCGAGCGCACCGTAACGCGCGGCCCCAGAAAATGCCACACCAGTTCAATCTCCTTCGCTTCCGGATGCAAGTTCCGAAATCCAATTTCATAAAGACTCAGTTGGCGATCGGCGTCCGCATCGCGCTGCGTCAGCGCCCGGCGGCTGGTTTTGTAGTCGTGAATTTCATAAACGCCATCGCGACGAATCGAAATCCGATCCGCATAGCCGCGCATGGTATGCGTGCCCGCATCACCAAGCGGAAATTCCAAATACTGCTCAAGATAAAGCGTGGTGTCCTGATTAAATGGCGCGCGAACGTGGTAAAGATTTTCTATGCACCGCGCGCCGTAGCTGAAATACGATTCCGGAGGATCGCGCTGCACAATCCGGATCTCCGCCCGCCAGTGCGCATCCCACCCCGTGCGATAAGCAGTCAGCAAATCCTTCAACGCCGGCGCCGCGTCCGGTGAAAGCCCGCGGTAAAGCTGCTCCAGCACTTCATGCACACGCTTCCCCAGAAACGTCTCGATGTTCTCCACCGGTTCCGGAATCTCATCCACGTATTTGAATTTGTATTGCAGCGGACACTGCTCAAAAGTTTTCACGCGGCTGTGAGAATAAAGTGTCATGGAATGGATTCAATAATAGTAACGCAGCAAGTCTCGATTTGTTCGATGGGTCCCGTGAGCTTTTCCTAGCCGTTCAGGAATTACCGTTCAACTGTCTCCAAAAGTAGACTGCTCCCATCATAATTCCGTACATCATCACCTGCCCACCCAGGAAGTGTCTTAAGGAAAATTTAGCGAGATCCAGCATCGGACAGGCGTCCGGAATTCCCAGAACTCGCACGCCGAAAAAAAACAGCAAAATCGCCAGCGCTACACCCAGCGGGGATGGCGTCGGACCGAGAAACTGGCCGCCGCTGAGTTTATAGTCGTCCGGGTCATCGATGCCGGGTTGTGCCGGTGTGATCGTCGGCCTAATCGTGAAATACCAAATTGCCCAGCCCACGACCTCAACCATCGCAACGGCTAAGAAGAGTTGCAAGAATACGGAAGTCCCGGCGTGCCAGCCTCCATTACAAATGACGGGAATGGTGCGATGCCCGGAACCAGCATGGGAAGTCAGGACTACAACAAGAGCGACTACCACACCAAATCCCAGCCTACTAAGAGGGCTCGACCAATTGTATCGAGGCATGAGATTCGCATCCTACTATGAGCATAAACCGCCCATAAGAATTTTCTTCCCGGTCACCCAAAATCGTGCTCGTACTTACTTCACACGTTCGTCACGCTCAGCACATTTCCATCGGGATCCTTGATCCACGCCACGCGCACGCTCCCGCCCGGCACGTTCAAAATGCCAAGCTCGTCCTGCTTGAAGCCTGGATAAATATTGAACGCGACTCCCTCTTCCCGCAGGGCGCGCACCGCTGCCGCGACATCCGGCACGCTGAAACCGAGAATCGTGTGTTCATGCGGAATAAAGTCGGCCACAAAGGAAACGCGCAAAGTAATCCCGCCGATATTGAAAACCGATGCGAAATTATCCTCATGAGCCAGCTCAAGCCCAAGCACGTCGCGATAAAACGCTGTGGCGCGTGCGCGATCTCTCGTACAAATCACAATCGCCGGCTTCGCAGCCGTTAGAATTCCCATTGGTCACCCCTGTTTTTGATTTTTGACGATGCAGACTATTTGCCAAGTGAAGGCAACGGACAAATATCAGCATCGACCCAGCTGCTCCGCGCCGCCAGCGACTCAATCAAAGTTTTTGAGTAATAGCGTGCCAGGGAATTGAGATCCAGCAGCTCCGGAT
>Ga0210410_10000559_pt1 | contig 40174 bp, 35 predicted proteins | sample IncBWC4MmetaG_FD_161058 | JGI IMG/M metagenome (GOLD analysis project Ga0210410, IMG submission 161058) | Forest soil microbial communities from Barre Woods Harvard Forest LTER site, Petersham, Massachusetts, United States - Inc-BW-C-4-M | ecosystem: Environmental > Terrestrial > Soil >...
TCGGCGCCGATAATCGGGCGCAGCTGCGTACCGTAGACGTGGGGCCGAGAGTAGGCCCACTCTGGGTGATCACAACCGGGCTGAAGCCGGGAGAACGCGTCGTGGCGGTTGGTGCAGACAAGGCAAAAGAAGGCGAAGTGGTAAATCCCACGCCGTACAAAGAAACGGAGGAACGCTAATCATGGCGAACTTTTTCATTCAACGGCCCATCGTCGCGATCGTGATTGCGATCCTTACGGTCATAGTCGGCGTAATCACAATCGTCACTTTGCCGGTAGCGCAGTTTCCGCAGATCGCTCCGCCTGAGATCAGGCTGCAAGCCAACTATCCAGGTGCAGATGCGCAGACTCTCGAGCAAGCGGTTGCTACACCTATCGAGCAGCAAGTCAGTGGCGTGGACAACATGAGCTATATGTACTCGCTGAACGCCACGGCGAACCAACAAACACAGTTGCTTGTCGATTTCGACCTCAAAACTGATCCCAACACGGATCTGCTGCTCACGCAGTCGCGTCAACAGTTGGCTAACGGTCAGTTGCCGCCCGAGGTGAACAACTACGGAATCACGTTGAAGAAGTCGACCACTGCACCGCTCATGCTGGTTGCCCTTTATTCACCGCACGGCAGCCATGATTCGAACTATCTGGCTAACTACGCTTACATCAACCTCAACGATCCCATCGCGCGCTCGTACGGCGTTGGCCAGACCCAAGTCTTCGGTTCAGGGCAGTACGCTATGCGGCTATGGGTGAAGCCTGATCAGATGGCGAAGCTAGGCATCACGGTCACCGATATCGCCAATGCTCTGAGGGTTCAGAACACAGTCAATCCGGCGGGCCAGGTCGGGGGCGAACCGGCTCAGAGCAATCAGCAGTTCACGTATGCCGTGCTGGCTCAAGGCCGCCTGACATCGGCGGAACAGTTCGGCGATATTGTCGTGCGCGAGGCACCAAATGGGGGGACCGTTCGCGTTAGAGATGTCGCTCGGGTCGAACTAGGAACGCAGGACTACAGCCTGATGAGTCGACTCAACGGTAAGCCCAGCGCTGCCGTTGCCGTCTACCAGTTACCCGGAAGCAATGCGGTTCAAACCGTCGCAGGCGTCCGGAAGCTCCTGGCGCAAATGAAGCAACGTTTTCCGCAGGACATGGACTACACCGTTTCGCTCGACCAGACACTCCCGGTCACAGAAGGCATGAAAGAAATCATTGAAACTCTAGTGATTGCGATTGTTCTGGTCATCTTTGTGGTCTATCTCTTTTTACAAGATTGGCGCGCCACGCTGATTCCCATGCTGGCCGTGCCCGTCTCCTTGGTGGGAACGTTCGTCATCTTTCCGCTGTTCGGTTTCTCGATCAATACGCTTTCGATGTTCGGATTGGTGCTCGCGATTGGACTGGTGGTCGATGACGCCATCGTGGTCGTTGAAGGAGTGCAGCACCACATCGAGGGAGGACTGAGTCCGAAGGAGGCCTCGATCAAGGCGATGGAAGAACTTTCCGGCCCGGTGGTGGGCATTGCCCTAGTTTTAGCCTCGGTGTTTGTGCCGACGGCTTTCATACCTGGCATCACGGGCAGGCTGTATCAGCAGTTTGCCATCACGATCGCTATCTCGGTAATGCTCTCTGCGTTTAACGCTCTTACGTTGAGCCCCGCACTTTCGGCGCTTCTCCTCAAACCCAAGAAGCAGACACGCGGACCGCTGGGAAAATTCTTTAGTTGGTTCAACGCATACTTTGATCGCTCCACCGACAGCTTTGTCCGCTGGTCGGGAGACCTGATTCGGAAGGCCGGCGTAGTGATGGTGCTGCTCGTAGTTGCAGGTGTTGCAGCTTGGTTCTTCAGCAAACATCTTCCCACGAGCTTCCTGCCGGACGAAGACCAAGGCTACCTCTATATCAACATGCAGCTTCCTAGAGCCGCCTCCATGGAGCGCACAAGCGCGGCGGCAAAACAGGTTGAGGACGTTCTCGCAAAGACGCCGGGAGTTCAGTACACCACCAGCGTCGTTGGTTTTAGTTTGCTCAGCTATGTCCGAACTTCCTATAACGCTTTCTTCTGGGTATCTCTGAATCCCTGGGATGAGCGCCAAAGCCGGAGCGAACAATATCAAGCCATCAAGGCAAGTTTGAACCAGGAACTTAAGCAGATGCCGGAAGGGACGGTCTTCAGTTTCTCACCACCCGCGATCCCCGGCGTCGGTACTGCTGGTGGTGTGACGTTTGTCCTGGAGGATCGTGCCGGCAAGGATGTCAAGTTCCTCGCAGATAACCTGTCCAAGTTCCTGGTGGCCGCTCGCAAGCGTCCTGAACTTGCCAACGTCAGCACCACCTTTATTCCGAGTGTGCCGGAAGAGTTCATCAACGTGGATCGCGAGAAGGTGTTGAAGCAGGGCGTGAATTTGACGGATGTCTACAACACTATTCAAGCGTACATGGGCGGTTTGTTCGTTAACTACTACAACGATTTTGGTCGTACCTGGCAGGTGTACGTAGAGGCCGAAGCGCCGTACCGCTCGACAACCAACGATCTCGGACAATTCTACGTCCGCAACGAACAAGGGCAGACGGTGCCGCTTTCGGCGCTGGCAAAGTTCGAGACCCGTTCCGGTCCCGAGTTCACCATGCGCTACAACGAGTACCGGTCCGCACAGATCAACGCTGCTGCCGCGCCCGGTTACAGCTCGGATCAGGCATCAGCCGCCCTGGAAGATGTTTTCAAGCAAACTATGCCCCGAGAAATGGGTTTCGACTACCTGGGCATGTCTTACCAGGAACAAAAAGCGCGGCAGGGAGTGCCGCCGTCGGTCATCTTCGGATTCTCGATTCTGTTCGTTTTCCTAATTCTGGCAGCTCTTTATGAAAGCTGGACAGTGCCTTTCAGTGTGCTACTCAGCACGCCAGTCGCAGTCTTCGGCGCTCTCGCTGCGCTCTGGCTCCGTCGCGTCGTAGTCGGTCTTTACCTGCCACAGTACATGGTTCAAATCGAGAACGATGTCTACGCCCAGATCGGCTTGGTGATGCTCATCGGGCTGGCTGCGAAAAACTCGATTCTGATCGTCGCATTTGCAAAAGAAGACTATGAAAAACGCGGCATGTCCCTGGTCGATGCAGCACTTTCCGCCGCGAGGCTTCGCTTCCGGCCCCTCATGATGACCGCGCTCGCCTTTATTCTCGGCTGCGTGCCGCTCTGGACAGCATCCGGAGCAGGTTCGGTGGCACGCCAGATTATGGGCACGGCGGTAATCGGAGGAATGATTGCCGAGACCTTCATCGGCAGATTCTTTGTTCCCGCGATCTTCTACGTAGTTGAGAAATTGTCAGGCGCGGAGCGGCGAAGTGCACTGCCACTCACACCGGCCGAAGCGCCCAGTCAGGGGGACTGATTTATGAAAAACACAGCACTCTCAGGAATTCTAGCCGTGCTAGTTCTGGAAGCGGCCTGCATGATGGGGCCGAAATACAAGCGGCCGGCTGTGGATGTCCCGCAGGAATACCGTGCACCCGCTCCGCAAGAGGCCTCGCAAGCATCGTCGCTGGGCAACGAGCAATGGTGGCAGGTTTATCAGGATCCGGTGCTCACGCAGTTGATCCATACCGCCATTGCGCAAAATTATGATATGCGCATCGCCGCCGCCCGCGTTCTTGAGGCCCAGGCGCAAGTTGGCATTACCCGCGCCAATCAGCTACCCTCGGCGAGCGTCGGGGCGGATGTTTTCAGCCAGCAAAACGCTAAGGTGACGAAGCTATTTCCCGCTTATGAGGTCAATGGCGGCGAACTGAACCTGTCGGTGATCTGGAATCTGGACTTCTGGGGAAAATACCGCAGGCAAACCGAAGCGGCTCGGGCCCAGTTACTCGCGACCGAGTGGGGGCAGCGAGCGGTACTTTCTTCGCTGGTCGCTAATGTAGCGACGGCTTATTTCCAACTTCGCGCACTTGATAACGAACTCGAGATCTCGAAGCGCACGCTGGAATCTCGACAACAATCCCTTAAGTTAACTCAGACGCTTGAGAGCCATGGCGGAGCCTCGGGGCTCGACGTGAGTCAAGCAGAACAACTCGTCTATACCGCCTCTGAAACGATTCCCGATCTAGAAAGGCAAATTCAGCAGCAGGAAAACGTGCTCAGCGTTCTGCTCGGCGAAAATCCACAATCCATTCCTCGCGGACGCACGCTTACCGAAAAGCCCGTCCCCCAGAACGTACCGGCCGGCCTTCCCTCGGAATTACTCGAGCGCCGACCGGACGTCCGCCAGGCGGAAGAGATCATGGTCGCGGCTAATGCGCAAATTGGCGTCGCCAAAGCCTCATTCTTTCCCAGCTTGTCGCTCACCGGAGTGGGCGGGCTGGAGAGCAACGCCTTGCACCAGTTCATCACTCAGCCGTCGGAGACCTGGTACGGCGCCTTCAACGTGAGTCAGCCTGTCTTCCAAGGTGGGGCGCTCCGGTCCCAGCTCAGGCTGGCCCGAGCGAACTGGCAAGAAGCGGCGCTCTCTTACCAGCAAACCGTTCAAAACACCCTTGAACAGGTTTCCAATTCGCTCGTCGCCTCTCAAAAAGACCGTGAGTTCCGCGAGCAACAGGAATTGCTCACACAAGCGGCCCACCAGACCGACCAACTGTCCGAGGTTCTCTACAAGAACGGCGGCGCGAGTTACCTCCAGGTGCTGACCAGTGAAACGAATTACTTCTCGGCGGAACTCAACTTGGTGCAAGCCCAGCTCAACGAGCGTTTGGCGCTCGTTCAACTGTATCAGGCGCTGGGAGGTGGGTGGCAACAATAGGGAATGGTGCAAGGCTTAATGCGCAACAAGCAACTCATCAAGAAGGCATAGCCCTAAAGACCGAACTCGCCGAAGCCGATGAAGTAAAGGCGATTGCGGAGAGTGCGCAGAAGACCGAGAGTGATCTCTTAGTATTGGGTATACCTCGACGTTATCCCTACCAAAACGAACCGAGTTAGTCGAGATCAGAGGGACCATCGCCCGCAAAGCCTTCGACGCTGCTCTGGGCCAGGAGCTTCACGAAGTGATGCAGGAAGCAAAGCGAATGGCCAACGAGATCCAAAAGTCGTCGGATCTATGGGACCTGGAACATCGCCTGACCCAACGCTGTAAAGAGATTGATCGGAAATACGAATTTCGCGGTTCGCGACTTACAGATGTGTTGGGGAGACTCTTGTACGAAAATCGACTCGGCGAGGAAGATCTGCGCGGATTGCGGGAAGAGAAGATGAAATCAATCCGTTCTTTCGCTCAGTTTCTTAGAGACGGTGCAGCCACAGCTGTGTGACGGGGCTTTGGCACATGGCAGGCGGCCGTCAAGTGTCATTTGTGTCGTTACTCAATCGTCGGAACCAGGCTCGGGCCGGTCTGGATGAAGCGTGGCTTTTGACCGCGATTTTCACGGCAGTGGAATTGCATGGACCGAGGATAGGCATAGTCGTGACCTAAACGCTTGGAGTGAATGGCGCGGCACCGGTACGAGTTCCACAAAGAATCCAGAAAGGTTCTTATGTCGAAAAAGGTTGCAGACCTGTTGTGGGAGATGTTGGCGAAGGCTGGTGTCAAGCGCTGCTATGGAATCGTCGGAGACGCACTGAATCCTGTGGTGGACGCACTACGCCGAAATGGCACAATCGAGTTTGTTCCTGTTCGTCATGAGGAATATGGAGGGTTTGCCGCGGTCGCGGAGGCTTATTTCACGGGTAAGCCGGTAGTGGTGTGCGGAACTGCCGGGCCGGGAGTTGTCCATTTGTTCAACGCACTCATGGACGCGAGGAAAGAAGGAGCTCCCGTTATCGCGATCGCCGGGGATGTAGAGTCGAGCATTATTGACACGTCTGCGCTCGAGGAACTGAATCCATATAAGTTTTTCGAGGCGGCTTCCCTCTACACAGCGCGGCTGGTTAATCCGGAGCAGGCCCGCGCGGTCATCAGCACCGCCATCCTCACGGCGATTGCGGAAAAGGGTCCCACCGTTCTTGCCATACCTGGCGATGTCGCCTCAGCCGATGCTCCGGACCAGACTACCGACTTCACCATTGCAGCCCCAGCTATCCTCAGGCCTTCCGATACAGACTTCGAAAAATTAGTAAGGATGATCGATGAAGCGAAAACCGTGGCAATCTTCGGTGGGGACGGTTGCAGAGAAGGTCGCGACGAAGTGGTTGAACTGGCGTGCAAGCTGAAGGCGCCTGTCGGCTATGCCTTCCGCGGAAAGCAATGGCTGGAGCATGACAATCCTAACGCCGTTGGCATGACCGGCCTGATCGGTTATGGGGGAGCGTACAACGCAATTAATGAAGCCGACCTCTTGCTCATGCTGGGCACGGATTTTCCGTTCTCCGAATTTCTTCCAGGCGCCAGCGTGAAAAAGGTTCAGATCGACAAAAATCCAAAGCACATCGGCCGCCGAACAGCGCTAGATCTCGGTCTTGTAGGCGATATCAAGTCGACGGTCAGTGCATTGCTTCCGGCCGTGAAAGAAAAGACGAATGGGGAGTTTCTAGCGAAGCAGATTGCGCACACGGAGTCCTTCCACAAACTGCTGCAGCACTACGTCGAGAAAGGTCCGGCGATAAAACCGATCCGCCCCGAATTCCTCGCCGCAACACTCAGCGAGCTCGCTTCGGGTGACGCAATGTTTTTTGCGGACACGGGTACGGCCTGTATCTGGCTTGCCAGACATATCCACGGTGGAAAAAACCGCAGGCTCTTTGGCTCATTCTCGTGGGCGTCTATGGCCAACGCCGCGCCGAACGCGTTCGGATGTGCCCTGGCATATCCCGGCAGACAGTGCATCGCGTTATGCGGGGATGGAGGCTTCACGATGCTGGGAATGGGCGATCTGCTGACGCAGATAGAACGCCGAACTCCCGTGGTTCAAGTCATTCTCAACAACGAGAAGTTCGACTTCGTCCATATCGAGCAACAGGAGGCCGGCTTTATTCCGTTTGGCGTGGAGTTCAAGAATCCAAATTTTGCGAAGGTTGCTGAGGCGATGGGCGCGAAGGGGATTCGAATCGAGGAACCCGAGGACGTTCGAGAAGGGCTGGCTGAAGCTCTTGCGTACAAGGATGGTCCCGTCGTTGTGGACGCAGTTGTGGATCCGTTCGCGCTTGCCATGCCGTCGCATTCACCTTTTCACACCGTCAAGGGGTTCACCCTCAGCTTTGCCAAGCAAGTGCTGACCGGCAGGCTGGATACGGTGATCAAGGAAATGGGGAGAAACGTGGGAATCGTCTGAGCACATAGAAAGGCATGCTGGGCATGACCAAACCCATTCTGGTGGTAACCAGCCGTTATCCGAAGGAAGTTGAAGACCGAATCGACCGCGATTACAACGCCCGGCGAAACTTTAACCAACTTCCTTTTGACCAGCAGAAGCTGCTCTCCGCGGCTGAAGGAGCCGACGCCCTGTTCATCACACCGGCAGACCGGTTGGACTCTAAGTTTTTTCAGAAGGTTTCGTCCACTGTAAAAATCATCGCCACGTACTCTGTGGGTTTTGAGCATATCGACCTGGAAGCCGCCGCTCGCAGGAAAATTCCAGTAGCCTATACCCCCGGTGTCAACAGTGAGGCAACGGCCGACATCGCCATGTTGCTTTTGCTGGGCGCTTCGCGTCGAGCTTACGAAGCTCAGGAACTGGTTCGAACTGGAGCCTGGAAGCCCATGAGTCCCGACATGCTCTTGGGATGGCAAGTCGGTGGCAAAATCCTCGGCATTTTGGGAATGGGGCGCGTGGGACAAGCCGTGGCGCGTCGAGCGCGAGGATTCGGAATGAGGATTCACTATTCCGACGCTTCGGAGTTATCTGCGGAGATCGTAAGCGATGCCATCTACCACGAGGATCCGTTAGACCTGCTTCGCGTAAGCCAGTTCTTGAGCCTGCACGCTCCGGAGACTCCTCAAACCCATCATTTCTTAAACGCCAAAACCATAAGCCATCTGCCCCCCGGAGCTATCGTAGTGAACACGGCTCGCGGAGGATTGGTGGTCGACGACGACCTTACCGCTGCCCTCAAGAGCGGGCAGGTCGCCGCTGCCGGACTCGACGTATTCGAAGGCGAGCCAAAGCTTCACCCGGAATATATTTTGCTGAAAAATACATTTCTATTGCCGCATATCGGCAGCGCCACCATCGAAACCCGAACCGCCATGGGCATGCTGGCCCTGGACAATGTGGGGGCGGTGCTGAACGGTAGGCCAGCGCCGACCCTCGTCCAGCCCTAGTCGCAACCGGGAACTTGTCTGCGCCACATTCGCTCAATACGCCCATGCGCATCAGGTCCGACTGCGGGGCAGCATCTTCCCAAACCGGCCGTGAATGTTCGAGCGCGGATGGCCTCTCGAGAACATTTCCAGTTAGCCGATGCGAGCTGATGCTGAGCTGACGTAACGCCTGGTGTCACATCGTGAAACTCAAACATCCCGTTCTCGGTTGTCACGATCGTACGCGGGCATTGCTTTCAACCTTTCTAGAACGACCGTCGCGTCCGGGATCGTATCGCCGTTGACATCGGTGACGGTGCCCATGACGGTTGCGGTTCTCGACGCCGCTTGATAGTTCTGGCCTGAGGCCAGCGCGGAAAGAACTAACGCCACAGCGAGTGCGGCGCCCAGATCAATGTAAAAGCGTTTCAACCGTAGCCTCTCTACCGAAAAAAAGACAACCCGATGAACAACATGTGCGAGTCCAATCCAGGATTCTTGTTTCCCAGATTCGCGTTCGAAATGTGGTGATATTTGTACCCAAGATCAATGGCGGTGCGGCGGCTGGATGTGAACAACTGCACACCGCCGGCAAGTTGAGCAGTAAAGTTGAACTGCGTGGCTCCAAACATCTGATGGTTGAAGTAGAGAAAACCGCCGGCGCTGGTGAGAAATGGTTCGACCCGGCGATAGTGAACGAAATTTACTTGCGCACCGGTAGGGCTGCCGCCAACGCCGTAGGAATACGCTCGCCGGCCGGTACTGGTGTATCGGTCGCCGACCAGCGCCACCGGGACTGCGTCGAACACCCAACGCACGGCAAGAGGCCCCCTCCAGTAGATGAGCCGTTCGTAGCGACTCTCGAAGTGATAATTTCTCGCACCCACGGTGCTCGAAAACGCATGGCCGTTTTCAAAAGCTCCGTTGAACCAATATGAGAATTCGCTGTAGGCATGGTGCTGTTCTTGTGCGGTTGCCGATGTGGTGAGAAACAGTGCAATGACAATCGTGGCGGCTAGCGCCGGTACGGCTTTTACGAACCTGCGTTTTCGGTCTCGATCCCGGGCCGTTAGCACCTGACTGAACACACGTGGGCAGGCGCTGACTAAATGGCGTTCGGTCTGGACGTTCATATACGCGCCAGTTCGAATTGCGGAGTCATCTTTCTAACCTCTGACATTTGATCTAAAGGCAACTGGCATTCCACAAAAGAGGGACACAGTGGTGTTTTTAACGTCTGGAAATAAAGGGATCTTGTTCGAGAGATTGGCTGGCGCTGGTGTCAAAGTGTCGAAACCGCCAAGAAACTGTCAAGTGCCAGCGACAGTGTGTGCGAAGACAGTCCTTCCGATCAGAAGCGGCTTCGATGTGTTGTATCGAGAGCTGTCGTCAAGCTTGAATTGAAGTGGCTGGCGAGATGTACGAAATGAATCCCTGGTTTTCACCGGGCAGGGCATCGAAGCCATTCATTCTCCTCCATGTATGCGCCAGTAGTCCTTCTCGGATTTGTCTGCGTCACGTTCGTGGCTGAAAAGCGAGGAGACGAATTCCAGTGTCCCAGTGCATAGCTCCAGCGCAAGCAAGATTACGGCTGCGAGCGCGAGCCACTCGGCCGCGTGGGATCCGAAAACATGGTTCGTGAACCAGTTCATAACAACATGCTCAATCGATCGCGAAAATGAGGAAGAAGCAGATAGAACTTCCGGTCCCATTCTTCGGAACGACTTTGCAGTGCAAAGTGACGGCCAACCAGGACTGACCGCATAAGCTCGGCAAGTGCCTGAGGGTGAGTGAGCCTTCGAACAACATGCCGCAGACAAGGCTCAAGTTGTTTGGTCAAAAGGCAAGACCTTGACAGCGAGGATGAGAAGGTGACGATGGGATTGACGACCAGACAAGGAAAACCCGCACCCAACGAACTTTCACATTGACGATTCGCGATGACGGGCGCGCTATCGACCCGGAGGTTCCAGAAAAAGGCGGGGTGACGGTGATTGTGGGCCGTCTTCGTTAAGTTCCGGGATCGCCGTAGCACATGGAATCCTCCGGAGTGCGGGTCAGCGAACTGACGAGGTTTGCGTCACCTTGGCCGAAGTTCCAAGGTTCATCTTCTGCCACAAAGTGAAAAGCGCCAGGCCGACCGCGATCCCTATTGAAACTTCAAAGAATCGGTGAAGTGCGACCAACCGAGCGCTGGTAGATCGCGGCACGAGCATGACGATCACAAGTGTAATGCTGGCATATCGGAAAGCGCTTCTCTCAATCCGCAGCACCACGCACATCAAACCGATGACCAAAATAGCCGCGCCACACGCCCAGACGCTTCCAGGGAAATGAATCTCCGTCGCTGCGCCCACAGCTGCTCCGACCGCTGTTCCCGCGACATACTGCATGGAAACTGGCAGTGCCGCGGTCAGTGTCGACTGGACGACAATTATCGCCGACGTGGGAGCCCAGTAGGCTTCTTGCAGGCGGAACAGCCGGGCAATCAAGTAAGACGCAACGATCGCCACCGTTGTTAGAGCCACATGGGCTACCGACGGGGGACTATCTTTGGCAATAAGCCATTCGCGGAGTTGCCTATTCACGCCAGAATTCTCGACCATTGTTTTGCCGACCTTTAGCTTCTGGTACAGATCATCAGTACGAACAGCAACGGAAGATAAATGATGGATGCCGCAAGTAGCCGTCGCGCCGCAGAGTTGGATCTGCGAAATACGAATTGTGCTCCGTAGTAGAGAAATCCCAGACTCAGGGGAAAAGCTCCGACGCGGTATAAGGTGCTTGTCGGAGCTCCAAAGGTGGGAAGCAGAGCTAAGGGCACCAACGCCAGCAATGGCAACACAGTTTGCCAATGGACAAAACGCTCACGCGCGTGGCCATCAGGCGGTAGCACTAAGTAACCCGCGCGATCATAGTCGTCTCGGTACATCCAGGCGATAGCCATGAAGTGCGGGAACTGCCAAAAAAAAAGCACCGCATATAGCGTCCAGGCTTCGAAGTTCAGTTTACCGGATGCGCCCGCCCAGCCAATCAGTGGAGGCATGGCACCCGGAAACGCCCCGACCAGAGTGCACAAAGGCGTCTTTCTTTTTAGAGGAGTGTAGAAAAACAAGTAAGACAACAAAGTAAAAGTGCTTAGCAGGCACGCCAACAGATTGACTGCCACCGCGAGGTAAATGCTACCGACCACCGACAATGCGATGCCGAACCAGAGGACTGGTAAGGGTTTCAGACGGCCGGCAGCGAGCGGCCGCCGTGCCGTCCTGCGCATTTCACCATCGAAGCGCCGCTCGATGTATTGATTCAAGGTGCCGGTGCCGCTGGCAACGAGCAATGTGCCGCTCAACGTGTGAATCATTAGCAGGAACGGAAAATTCCGCCAGAACGCTGCACGACCCAAGTAGAACCCGGCGAAAGTCGTGATCACAATCAGAAAGTTGACTTCCGGCTTGGTTAGCGACCAATAGTCGGACAAAAACGTGGGACGGGCAACGCGACGGCTCTGTGCGGCGGACATATCGAGCGCCGCAATCATGGGCTTGGTAGCCATGTTTTAGATAGCCTCCAGGCTCTGGGGAGTTCTCTGCGGCAATGCATCAGGGCGCAATTCCGATTGCACCAAAGGGTCTTCCCGGGAACTTAAAGAGGAGAGCGACTTCGCAGTGAGAATGGTTCCCGCAACAAGGTAGACGACCGTGACGCAAGTCCACATCAACGCACCCGCGCACTGCTGATCTTCGAGAGCCGATAGGCCGAAGGGGTGCGAGGAGGAGAAATACATCGTATAAACCACGCGATCGCAAAACACAAGAAAGCCGGACAGGATGTCGCACGGCAGTGTGGCAAGAAAGAGGTACAAGATGATTGACAGCTCCGGCCACTTGGAGGCGCTCGGCCGGGGTTGAACGACGGGCCACCAGAAAAGAAGACCGGCTGCGAGGAACGATGCGTGCTCCGCAAGATGCCAGCCCGCGGATTGAAGCCCTAGCGTAAATAGCGCCGGAATATGCCAGCTCACCAAGGCCGCGGCGGCGGCGAGCCAACAAAATGCAGGTTCGGTGAGTGCCCTCCCAAGTCGTTGCACCCGCGCGGATCGACGCAGAGGGTCGATGACCCCTTGAACCAACTGCCGCGGGAAACCGTGCATGAACGGCAGTAATGGCGCGCCCAGCCAGATCAACGGAGGAGCGATCGTCATGAGCAGCAAATGCTGGAGCATGTGGACCGTCAGTAATTCGTGATCGAGTGCAGCAAGAGGTGAAGCCACCACGGTCCAAATCAGGGACATCCCGAGAAGAAAACTGCTAACCCGCCAAGCCGGAATGACGCTTAAAGAGGTCGAACGAAGGCAAAGCCACCCGCGCAGGTACACCACCGCAGTGAAAGCGATGATTATTGCAAGCAATGCCTGAGATCCGTACGCGACGTGATGCGAATGTGGCATGGATCGGTCCTACGGTTGCCCGTCGGTCCCTCTCTCTCTGACATCCCGCACGACGGCGTCGCGCGAAGCATCGCGGGCGGGAGTTTGTCCCGTCGGATGCAACGTTTCAAGGAAAGCCACAAGCGCGGTGGTCTCCGCCGGACTCAGATTTTTCCCGTAAGCAGGCATGTTGCCGCCACCTTGAATGACCTGGCGGATGAGTTGGTCCTGCGTGAGCCGCACAGCAACACTGTCGAGCGCCGGACCTCTTTGCCCGCCACTGTCCCCAAGAGAATGGCAGTTGCGGCACTGCTTGGACTGGAAAACGAGCGCTCCTTGCCGCTCAAGCGCAGTCGTGCCATGCAGCAATCGCACCGGCACGGGATCGCCACTCCACGCGCTCATGTGCGGGCTCCAGGGAGTGAACCCAGCCAGATGAGTAAAAGTGCCGAGCGTGATCGCAATTAACAACACGGTCAAAACTGCGATCGGGCGCCGCTTCCAACTTTTTTCTCCTTCGCCCGAAAGAAACGGAAGAAGCAGCAATCCGACAATTACAACAACGGGCCCGACCAGCAGCGCTGGAGTTTCGAGCGATGGGGGAAGGAGCGAAAGCAAGGCATAGAGCCAGAGGAAAAAATAATCTGGTTTCGGTGCGGTCTGAATAATCGTTGGATCAGGCTGGCCGGTCGGGCCGAATGGGCCAAAATAAAGCGCGCATGCGGCAACTGCAATAATGACGCACGCGGCAAAAAACAGATCCTTCCACACTGCGTAGGGAAAGAATGGTGCGCCATCTTTACTAGTTAGTTCGTGATATTCGCTAACGTAGGTCGCTCGCTTGACCACGCGTCCGGGCATCGGCCATTCGTTGATCCCAAGCTTCAGCACCATTAACAAGTGGAGGCAGACAAAGCCAATCAACAATCCCGGGATCACGAACACATGCAGGGCGAAGAATCGGGACAAGGTTGCACCTGCAATGATAGGACCACCCAGCATCAATCTCACAATTGACGGGCCCAGAATAGGGACGCGGCTCGCGATTGACGCTCCGATTCCCAGCCCCCAATAGGCGTCTTGATCGAAGCGGAGCACCTGCCCGCTGAAGGCCATGCCCAGTGTCATGAGCAATAGAAATATGCCCACGATCCAGGTGAGTTCGCGAGGAAATTTGTAAGCTCCGAAGAGAAAAACCTGCACCATGTGAATCAGAACAATCGCGAGCATAAAATTGGACCCCCAGCCATGCATCGCGCGGATGAACCAGCCTAGAGTTACGTCGTGATTCAGAGCCTGGAGACTGCTCCACGCCTCTGCGGCCGAGGGAACGTAAATGAGAGCAAGAAGAATCCCGGTTACGATCTGCAGCATGAAGACGGTGAGCGCGGCACTGCCAAACACGTACCACCAGCTGGCCGTGCGCCGCGGCACGGGATGTTCGACGGCTTCACGGATGGGCGCAGCCAACTGCAACCGGCTGTCGAACCACTGTCCAATTTTGCCAATCATGATGCGCATGACGGTTTCTCTCCAGTGAGCGCTGCTATGGCTGCTCCCGGCGTGGGCAGCTCACCGGCCTGAATGTTGACCATGCCGTCCTGAACTTTGTACGGATATTCGAAAAGCCCGCGCTCGGGTGGTCCCGAGGCGCGCGAGCCGTCGCGGTAATACGCTCCGCCATGACACGGACACATGAACAAACCGGATTGCGAAAACCAGCGCACCGGGCACCCCAGGTGCGCGCAGTTGATGGCAAAGACCTGGAATTGATCGCCGGCGATGCGCCGTACCCAGCAGGCAGTATCGACTGTCTTGCCATCGGTTGGCATCACGTACGGATTTCGAAATGTTGCCAGCCGGGTCTCGCCCTCCGGAAAATCGCTGACTGGTCCGAGCGGCACCCATGAGAGATAGCCTTTGCCGCGGCCGCGCGTAATTGAGGAAAGAAGGAATCCCGCCATCGGCACCGCCAATGCGGCTGCTACCAACCCATTGAACAGGATGCCCATCTTGGTGAAGAATCCGCGGCGAGAAAGTGTAGTTTCATTCGACATTGTTCGACTCCTAGTGCTGCGCGACATTCGAAGCGGAATAAGGTTGACCAGGGTTTGGCACGCGCCGCGAAGCCAGCCAGGCAACAACGTCAGTGACTTCCTGGTCTGACATTGGTTTGCCAGCAACGTTTCCGCGCCAGTCGGGTGCTCCCAATTCCGGCCGACCGGCGATGACGATCGTGCGCAGCCCCTGATTGCTGACCAGCGCCAGAAAAGAATCGTTTGTGATGGCGCTGCCCTTCGATCCGCCTTGGCCTTCTGAGCCATGGCAGGATTTGCAGTAAGTTCCGTATGCGAGTTCACCTTGCTGAGCGTTGCCGGCCGACTTCGGCGCATAGGAAGGCGGATTGGCTCCGTTGAGGATTCCTGGCCGGCTCCAGCGCGAGAGGATTTCATTCGTGATTACATCAATCTGCTTGTCCGTCAGCATTCCGCCAGAACTCTGACCAAAGGCCGGCATTGACGTGCCGGGCACGCCGCTGGCAATAACCTTGCGAATCGCTCTTTCATCCGCGATACCCAGATAAACCGGATCGGCGAGCGCGATGGCCGCGCCGCCTCGACCTTCCGAACCGTGGCAACCCGCACAGTTTTCTGCGTACAGAGGGTCGAACTGCAAGACCTCGTTCGGCGCCTGAGTCTCGGAACCCTTTTGAGGCTGACCATGCGGAGAGCTGCAACCTGATAGCAGGATCACGGCCAGCGCCGCACATGCGCAAAGATATCGAAATAAGTTCACGGGCGTTTCGCTCCGTTGTCTCGTGGTGAAATCAATCCCGGAGCTTCGACTCCAGCGCGGAGCGCGAACGAGACGTTCTCGCGCGTTGGCATGCGCGACTGCCTGATCACGACCAGGCCGGCAACGACTCCGAAGGCAACTTGCGAAGCCATGAACCAAAGCCAGTCAATGCGGCTGGCGAGCAGGGGATTCAGCAAGCCCATCATCGTGTATAACAGCCCCGACCACAGCACCGGGGCGATCAACCCCCCGAGAACGATCGGCCTCCGTGCAAACATAGGAAGCATGGCTCCATAGAGCACTCCTACGAGCACGGACCCAATGCCGTGCAGAAGCACAGCGAGCGCAAAGCTGTCGGCATGAAACGAGTAAAGCTGTGCGGGTCCAAGCCTGAGGGATTGTGCGTAGACAGTTGCGGCGAGAAGATTAATGGGATACCAGATGCTTCCAGCCTTCAACACTCCATAGAGACAGGCCAATAGGGCCATCGCAACGCTTCCGGCCAGTCCGCCTTTTATACCAGCCGACATCGGATAGGTGTGGACGGGAAGCCATGCACGCAACTGATCTGTCGCAACCGGAACGCGCTCAACAACGTGGCGTTCAGTTACGATTGTGACGTCTTCTGGGACTACGGGGACCGCTACTTCATGCTGGCGCGGGAAAACTTCCCGGAACCAGCCAACACTCCCCGCCAGCGTGAGCACCGCGCCGAGGACGCTAACTGACAAGCTCGTGACAAGACCGGCGAACAGCAAGGTAAATCCGAATGCCAACACAAACGGCCAGGCCGTCGGGGCCGGTACTTCAATCTCGCGTGGAGCGCGAGGGCCTTCGCTCATCTGCTCGGTTGTCAGCAATGTTGCCATGGTTCTTCCTCAGCGCCCCAGCACGTAAACAACGGTGAAAACCACCACCCAAACGGCGTCTACAAAGTGCCAGTACATCGCGAGCACTTCCACTCGGCGTGACTCTTGCATCCGCACGCGTCCGGCCAAAGCAAAAATCGCGACAACCAAGAGCATGACCAGACCTGCGGTGACGTGAAAGCCGTGCAGTCCAACCAGCGAGTAGTAGGTTGTCCCAAAGAGGTTGGTTGAGATCGTCAGGCCGTGCTTATAAATGAGCCGGTGCCACTCCTGCGCCGTGCCGTACAAGAACAAGCCCCCCAGGGCGATGGTGAGCAGCCATAAGCCGAGAAACGCACCCACTCTGTCGCGCGCCAGCGACTTCGCGGCACCATGAATGGTCAAACTGCTCGACAACAGGCAGATCGTGTAGAGGATCGGAGTCTCGAGCACCTCGCTCGGGGTCGGTCCGCTGAGGCTCTTTCCGACATAGAAGAGATACGCAACCACAAAGATCGTGAAGATCGCCGACTCGGCAATAATGAGACCGGCCATTGCGACCTTACCGCGGTCGGGAAGGCTCCAGGTCGTCGGTGCTTCAGGGAACGGATTTGCCATTGCACTCATTGCTGTCTTCCTTTATTCATAGCGGCTGTCCGGATCTTCAGGATGCTTCAGGTCCCACAACGGCCTGCGGCTCGCAACCGTCGGAACGGTCGCAAAGTTATACGGCGGCGGCGGTGAACTGATGGACCATTCCAGTGTCCATGCGTCCCACGGGTCGTTACCGGCTTTGGCTCCCTTCAAATAAGAAATGATGAGGTTCGCGACGAACGCGAGAATCGCGATTGCCTGAATGAACGCGCCGATCGAAATGATGAGGTTCAATGTGTCCCAACCACGACCGGGTTCGTAGGTATAGATCCGGCGGGGCATACCCAATAGGCCGGGAATGTGCATGAGGTCGAATGTCAGATGGAAGCCGATCACGAAAAGCCAGAAATGCCACTTGCCGAGGGTTTCATTCAACATTCTTCCCGTAATTTTTGGGTACCAGTAATAAATGGCGGCGAAGACGCCGAACACAACCCCGCCTACGAGCGTGTAGTGGAAGTGCGCGACAACGAAATACGACAACGTGAGCTGCGAAGCGAAGGCGGCGCTTCCCAACATGACGCCGGTGAGGCCCGCGATCAAAAACTGAAACAGAAATCCGATGCTGAACAGCATCGGTACCTTAAACTGAATCCTTCCTCCCCACATGGTGCCGAGCCAATTGAAGATCTTGATTCCCGTAGGAACACCGACCGCCATCGTGGTAATCGTGAAAAAACTGTTTGCGTAAGAGTTCATTCCGACCGAGAACATGTGGTGCGCCCACACGCTCATGCTCACGAAGCCGATGCAGACAGTGGCCGCGACCATGACCGGATATCCGAAAATCGGTTTCCGTGAAAACACCGGAATGATTTCCGACATGAAAGCAAAGCAGGGAATAATGAGGATGTACACTTCCGGATGTCCAAATATCCAAAAGAAGTGCATCCACAACATGGCTGAGCCGCCAGCCTGCGTGTCGAAGAAATGACCCCCTAAATATCGATCGATGACCAGCATGATCTGTGCCGCGGTCAATGGCGAAACCGAGATTAAAACCATTCCCGACATGACCAGGTTGAGCCATGCCAGCAAAGGCATGCGGCTGAGCTTCATGCCCGGGCAGCGCATGCACAGAATTGTCGCAATAATATTGATGGCGGTTCCAATGCTTCCAAATCCGGAAACCAGCAGCGCCAGCGCCCAATAATCCGTGCTGTGGCCCGCCGAAAAGGCCCGTGCTGTTAGAGGCGCGTACGCCCACCATCCCACATCAGGTGCATTACCCGCGCCGTAGAGCCCATTTGCGCCCACCAGGCTGAAGTAAAAAAGAAATCCGCCCAGTGCCGAAAGCCAAAAGCTGAAGGCATTCAGCCGGGGAAACGCCATGTCGCGGGCGCCAATCATTAACGGCACAAGATAGTTTGCAAAGCCAAACAGGATTGGCATGCCCATGAAGAAAACCATGGTTGTACCATGCATGGTGAACAGGCGATTGAAGACCTGCGGCGAAACAAAATGATTGTGCGGGAACATCAGCTGAATGCGGATGATGAGCGCTTCGACACCGGCCACAACCAGAAATAGCAGGGCGTAGAGAATATAGAGGACGCCCAAGCGCTTGTGGTCAACCGTGGTCACCCACTCATGGAGAGTGTCAACCCACGGTTTATCTTCAATCTGGACGCCCGGAATCGTGATCGCACTCGATGACATATTAGCCTTCAACTTCCTCTAGCGAAGTGTCTCCATATAACTCACGACCGCATCCAATTCCGAGTCGCTCAACTTCATGGCCGGCATCAGCGAGCCGGGCTTGATTGCGTCTGGGTCCTGAATCCAGAGACGGAGGTTTTCTGGTGTATTCGTTGCTGCGCCGGAGGCGATTGTGACCCGGCTCATCAAGTGTGTGAGGTCGGGACCGAATCGCCCGTTGGCAGCTGTTGCTCCCACGGCATGACAGTTCATGCAGGCATTGCTTTCGAAAACTCGCCTGCCGGTAGCTACGCTTGCGTCCTGAACTGCGGGCTGTTGCTGGCCACGGACCCAGGCAGCAAAATCGGCAGTACTGTCCACAGAGACGCGTAACAGCATCTTTGCATGCTGAACCCCGCAGTATTGCGCGCACTGACCGAGAAAGATTCCGGTGCGCAGTGGGTCCATCCACATTCCGTTCGGGTGGTTGGGAATCAGGTCGGTCTTGCCCGCGAGTTCCGGAATCCAGAAGCTGTGATCGGTGTCAGCAGACAGCAACGTCAAGAACGTAGGAGTCGGATTCGCGGGATCGCTTACCGGGATGTGCAGCTCGTTCGCTGTAACAACTCCCACCTTCGGGTAGCGAAATTCCCACCAGTATTGGTGCCCGATGGCAGTGACCTCGATGGCGCCCGCGGGTTCGGGAGCATCCTGAACGGCATGGATTGCTCTCGCCGTAGCCAAGAACAACACGATGACGATGAGTATGGGAATGATCGTCCAAGCCAGCTCAATCTGGGTGCTTCCGTATACCTGGGCCGGTTCGCGGCCGGCATCCACAGCTCGCCCGCGAAATTTGATGATGGAATAGACCAGTAACGTAAACACGACGACAAAGATGATCCCGGTAATGGCAAGGACAAACATGGACAGGTGAGTGACCATCTTCGCCGGCGTTGATGCAGGCGCAAAGATATTTGTGATACCGGTTGATGGATCTGCCAATGCGGCGGCTGCCGCCGTAGCCATAAGCAGGAACAAGAGCGCGAGCATAAAAAGCGCGCTTAATTTAATCGAGTTTTGTTTGCGCTGCATTTGCGTTAATCGCTCTCTTTGAATTCGTGTCTAAGAATCAGTTACAGGAAGCGTGAGCATGGCCCCGATTACGGATTCGTAACACCCAAAGTCCGGTTTAGATCATCTCGGGCTAAGAGATACGCCAAGCTCGCATCGAGCAAACCTGCGCTAGCCTTCACCGCCTGGGCTCGCGACGTGTCGCGCTGGGACGCCAATGTTATTCCTTGCTTAAATTGATCTTCCGAAAGGCGTGCATTCTCTTGTTTCGCGGTCAGATACTCTTTCTTTACATGCACCATCGCACGTGCCACATCGAGCCGGTTGTAGATCATTTGCACACGGGCTTCGACTTCGTCCTTCACACGCTGGAGGTTTTCTTCTGCTTCCGCTATTTCATCCCTGCGTTCTCGCACTAGCGCTTTGCGCTTGCCTGCATCGAAGACGTCGTAGCTCAGGTGAAAACCAAATGTACCGAAGTTTCGAACCAGCAAGGGCACGTTGTTCTGATAGTCGTACCGGGCAAAGGCGGTGACATCGGGAATGTATTCCGCCTTTGCTGCGGCGTGTGCGGCTCGCGCCTTAGCGACGGTCTGCACCGCTTCTTTGACTTCAGGGTTATCACTCAATGCGGTTTTCACCGACTCTTCGCGCGGCGGCACATCAAGTGCGACGTCGACATTCGGATCGAGGGCGAGTTTTGTATTCAGCGGCATTCCAAGCACATCGTTCAATTGGATGGTGAGATCAGCAATCTGCATGTCGGTGGAGAGCAGCGTCTGCTTGGCCTCGAGTAGAGTGGCACTGCTTTCAACACGCGATACTTCCAGCAGCGACCCCCTCTTGACCTGCTGGTTGTTTTCATTCAGGTTTTCGCTGTCAGAGGTGATCTGCAGCTCAGCTGCTTGTTTTTGCAGCTGGCTGGTAAGGACGCGATAGTAGAGTTCGTGTACACGGAACACGACATCGTTTGTGGACTTTTGCAAAGAAGCTTGCGAGGCTTTCAAATCTGAAGCTGCGATTTTATTGTTCGCGTGAATCTTGACGAGCTGTGTGATCGGCTGCGCCAGAGTTGTGCCGCTGGTTTCGAATGTCTTTCGTCCCTGGGTAAGAAACACGTTTGTGGCCGGAATGGCGGGACCGAAAGCACCGACTGGAACATCGACACGCTGCACGTCGGTAATATGAAGCGCGAAGGATTCATTGCTGACACTGGGGAAATAACCGGATTTGGCGATACGCCGGTTCTGCTCTTCTGCCGCGACTTGATACGATGCGGCTTTCAATCCATGATTGGCTCGCGTAGCAAGATCAATTGCTTCCTGCAACGTTAATTTGTGCTCTTGGGCCGTGGCCCCGCACGCCATTGCAAGTGCGCAGGCTGCTACCGAGGTCCACCGGCGGATCGCGTGGTTTCGGGTTAAGTTCATGCTTTCGACTCCTGATTGTCAGATAATTGCTGCTGAATGGCGCTGAGGTCGCCGTAGTTCAAGGGAGCCTTTCGCATCAGCGCAACCAGCAGTAGAGCGAACACGCAGGCCCAGGCCACCAGATAGAACCCATCGATCAAGCTCAGCGTGTAGGCCTGAAGGCGAAGACGTCCAGAGATGACCCCGACTGCCCGGCCCGTCGCTGCCACGAGGCCGGAAGACTTAGCAAACAGTCCAGCAGTCAACTGGCGGATGTTGGCATCCGTGATCCAGTTCCCGCTCTGCACGTGGAGGCCGAGGAGATTCGAGTGCAGCTTCTCTCGCTGCGCGATGAAATGACCCATCATCACTGCGCCCACGTTTCCGCCAAACAGTCGAATGGTATGAAAGAACGCGGAGAATGTCAGAATCCACTGCGGTTTCGACAACCCTCCTGAAAAAATTCCCTGTAAGACAATGGTTGCGACCAGACCGATGAACGCGAACGCTTGTCCAACACCCATCAGCAGTTCAGTCCGGTAATAGTTCGACGCCGACCATGCGCTGGTTAAATTCGCGTTCAGGCAGGAAGCAAAAGCCATGCAGGCGAAACCAACTGCCATGAGCAGACGAGAATCCATTTTTGCCAGGAGGAGCAGTGCGGCCACAAAAGCGAAGAGAAGCAGAGGGGCCGCACTCCAAATCACGGCGGGCCCAATCTGATCAGCTTCGAAACCGTGGATGGCCAGCGACTGCGGCACCAGAATGATGGTGGCCACAAGACAGAAGCGAAAGAAGAAGAGCCCTATTCCCAGCAGAATCGTGTTCCATTGCCGGAGATAAGGCATGTCGACCAGGGGATTCGGACCCCGGAAACGCCGGACCAAGGCGCTGAGGATAAGAAATGAGCCGCTAGCGATCAATGCGGTGAAAACTCCCGAGCGCCACCAGTCGAGTCTTTCGCCTTGATCGAGGGCGGCGTATACCAGCGCGAAACCGGCGGAGGCATATAAGAAACCGGCAAAGCTAGGCGCGGCTCCAACCTTTTTGGCCGCAGTGGATTTAGGAATTCCGTAGTAAATGCAAAGCATCATGAGTGGCGTGATCAACGACGAATTCCAGAACATCCATTGCCACGAGAGATGTTCCCTGTACCAACCGTAAAGTGATGGTGCAATGTTCACGGCGCCATCAACGAAGGTCGCGTACAGCGCTATCGTGAAGGGCAGGTACGCAAGCGGAATATTGCGTAAGGCAAAGGTCAGCGTAAGGGGGTAGAACGTGCCAGATGTCAGTCCGGCCAGGACGACAGCCACGATGAGCAGGCTATAACTGTGAATGAACGGGATGAACAGGCAAATCAACGCAAACGAGGTCGCAGCGATGAACAGAATTCGGCGAGGGCCTAGCAACCCGCCGAGATATACCGTAAACGGCCCGATAAATACCAGAGCAGCGTTGTAGGCAGTGCTGATCCAGGCGCCGTCATCGAAGCTGATTCCGACGTGGCCTTTAAGATCAGCCAGGCCGAGTGTGATCATGCGCCCGGTGAGCGTGACCAGGCCCGCGCCCATAATGACGCCCAGGATTCCGAGCAGCGGACTCTTTGAGAGCTGCTGTGGTATCACCGCCGCAGTGGCTCTCGCGACTTGGAACGGGGTGGGTCGAAGTGTGATCGTTGATGAAGCCATTGTTTGTCCAGTCGGGTTCGTTCCAATCAGTGCCTGGTGCGGACAGTGGCGATCACGGAAAGACCCGGCCGCAACGTCGTGGCGATCTCGGAATCGTCGAACCCGATCTTCACTGGGATTCTTTGCACAACTTTCGTGTAATTGCCGGTGGCATTGTCGGGCGGCAGCAATGCGAACTGCGAGCCGCTGGCAGGCGCAATCTCGATGACCTTGCCGGTAAACACTTTCCCCGGGTACTCGTCAATCCGGATCTCGGCTGTGTCGCCGACTTTGACATTGGTCAACTGCGTCTCGCGGTAATTGGCTTGGACCCATTTGGTTTTGCTGACAAACGAAATCACTTGTGTTCCCGGAGACACCAATTGTCCGGGCCGGACCTGCCTTTCGCCCACGCTCCCGTCGCTGGGGGCGGAAATCCTCGTATAGCCGAGATTCACTTGCGTGACCGTAAGGGCAGCCTCTTTGGCATGGAGGTCGGCGATGAGTTGAAGCTCCTGCGAACTCAATACGTCAAGCCCGCGGCGTTCGGCGTCAGCGGCTGATCGGCTGCTGGAGAGCGCTGCTTTGGCTTGCTGCAATGATGCTTGACGGCTGGCGAGTTGTGCGCGTGAACGCTCCTCGTCGGCAACAACCTGCTCAAGTTTCTGCTGTGTTGTCGAGTTGGTCTGGATGAGGCTTTCCTGGCGACGACGCTCAGGAAGAGTACGGTCAATGTCGGCTTGGGCAGCTTCAACTCCCGCTTGCGACGCCGAGATTTCGGCTTCGGCCTCGCTTACGCCTGCCACCGCGCGGTCAACCTTAGCTTGTTGCAGCTGCTTCTGGCGGCGATTGTTCTCGATCGCGGCTTTTGCGGCTTCCACTGCCGCACTTGCCTGAGCTACCTGCGCGCGATAGTCGTCGTCGTCCAACTGAGCAATGAGGCCCCCTTGATGAATAGTCTGAAAGTCAGCTACTTCTACCCCCCGTACGATGCCTGCGACTTTAGTGCTCAGCGGTGTAACATCACCCCGAACGTAAGCATCGTCCGTAACTTGTTCGATGCGTCCGCCCTCCCAGGAATTCCAGTTTCGAGTGATGGTGTAGAAGACAGCCGCGGCCAAAAGCACGACCAGCAACGGCGCTCCGTACCTCTGCCAACTCGGTCTGGCCGGCGCCGCAACGTGCTCGGGTTCAACCGGTCGTGCGGGAGCAAGCGTCGGCTTCGCTGTCTCGGTCGTCGTAGAAATCGCGGATTCTGGAGCCATTCTTTACCTCCTCCTAAGGTACAGAGTGGAGCGACGGTGGGCGCGAGGCCATGCTCAACGCATTCGTGTACTGCATTCACGGTGCCAGATCGATTTCTCGGAATCGAAGGCTTTTTCCCCATGTGGCGCCCCGGCAGATCTGATTGTTGAGGCAGGGTTCTTGTCTTGTGACAAGGGTTCGTCACGCCAAGCGGCAACGGCCCAGGCATGTAGGCCTTCGCGGTCCATCACGCTATCCGCCCACCTAGCACGACTTCCAATCCGGATAGTGTCGACCAGTAACCGGTCTGTCCGTCTTCTACAAATTCCTGCAAGATGTAACGGACGCGTTCACCCGCGCGTTCGAAACTGTGCCGTCTGCGGAGACGGCGCACCGCATTGGGATTGCGCCAGACGATTTCTATCGCAGCCACTCCCTTGAATCCAGTTATAACGCCCAGCATGTTTTTCCTCCGGGTACGGCTCTCAATCGTTCGCACGAGCCGCGTCCACGCTGTGTAGTGTGGCAAATCGAAAATCGGCTCGCATCCCAAAATGCAGTGTTTTTTTCCTACCACGTGTGTTGGAGATCCGCTACCTCGGTTTAGGGAACGGTGGGTACGCAATTTCAGGAAGAGTTCGCCAAACTTTTTGGGAGGAAGATCAACCAAACAGGAGTGGCCCTTATTTTGCTCTCACTTTCCGTCGAGTTTCGCTACAGAGAAGGACGGTGGACCGTGAGCGGCCAAGTTCAACTCAAGTGCGCCTACTCCGAATGCTTATGCGTCGTGAGCGAAGGAAAATACTGCAGCGATTATTGCGCGGACGCTGACGATACCGGTGAGACCGAAATTCAATGCGATTGCAAACGCGCTCCCTGTGCCCTCAACTGAATCACTCCCGCTTCCCACGGGAAGTACACGTTTGCTAGGTTCCCTGAGGGACAATTGACGATGGCTTTCCCTGAGCGCCGCATCGTTGACATTCTTCTCACCACATTGTTCTTTGCCGGGGTGTGTGCGGCCGTCTACTTTGCCCGGCGGATCATTCTGATCTTCGCTCTTGCCGTGCTGTTCGCCTACCTGATTAACCCGGCGGTCAAGTTCCTGCAGCGGCACTCGTTGTTCTTCAGGAATTTGAGAGCGCCGGCAGTAGTAGAAGTCTATCTTGCTTTTATGATTATGATTGCAGTGGCGGGTTATGAACTGGCCCCTGGTCTCGCCCGGAATACCGTCGTGGTCGTCGATAAAGTGCCGGGTTTGATGGAGGGCCTTTCTACCGGGGACATCGCGACCCAACTGGGAGAGAAATACGATTGGACTGAGGAGCAGGAATCCCGCCTTAGGGCATTTCTAGCCAGGCACAAGGAAAATATCCAAGACTTGGTCCGAAGTGTGGATCGTTTCCTTGCCGACAGCGCGCAATGGCTGGGTTCGGCGCTTCTGATTCCCGTGCTGGCGATCTTCTTCTTGCGTGACGGCGACCGCATTGCGGATATGCTTATCCGGTTGTTCTTCTCCCTAAGGCGCCGCCCGAAACTTTATGCTCTAGCAAACTAATTGCATGTCATGCTCACCGAATACATACGAGCGCAAGTACTCCTCTGCGGTTTTTCCTTCCTCTTCTACTTGTCCGCCATGATCCTTCTCCGGTTTCCCCACGCCTTCGCGTTGGGCATGTTGGGAGGACTGTTGGAGTTCCTTCCCGCGTTGGGTTGGATTACCACGTTTGCCGCGATCGTCGGCATCGGTGTTGTGAATCACCTTCACTGGATCTGGATGGCGGCATTGCTGGGGCTTTGGAGGGTGATTCAGGATTACTTCCTTACGCCGCGCGTCATGGGAAGCCACCTGAAGATTCACCCTTTAGCCGCAATTTTCGCCTTGCTGGTCGGGGCCGAACTTGGCGGAATCGTAGGCATTTACCTTGCGGTGCCTGTGATGGCGTCGCTGCGAGTGATCTTGCGTGGGCGTCCTGGACAACGCCTAGAACCAAATCCCCAGACTGTTGAAGGTGCGGAGCGGGCGTTTACTGAGACGACCGCCTGACCCCAGTCGCAAGAGTTCGGCGAGAGTTATGCCGAGAGGCGATTACCAAGTGAAGGCTCCAGAGCAATACTGCTAGGGATGGAGAGTTCTACCTCGGTACCAGCACTTGCATTGCTGTAGATTTTGAGTAGTGCGCCGATTTTCGCTGCTCGCTCCTGCATGCCTGCCAATCCCCAGTGTCCCTCACGCCCCGCGTCGAGCACTCTGGGATCGACGCCACACCCGTTGTCCCGAACCCTCATGCGCAGCTCACTGTCGGCGAATTCAAGTTCGACCTCAACCCGTGTGGCTTGAGAGTGGCGAAATGCGTTGATGAGCGCCTCCCTGCCAATGCGGTAAATCTCATGCTGGATGGCCAAATGTAGAGGCCGCTTCTCTCCGATAACAGACACTCGAAATTCAACGTCGGATGGAGCTGCGAGTTCGCGCTGAATGCCCGAAAAGGCCTGAACCAGGTCCAAGGGGGTAGTGTCAGATAGGCGAAGCCCCTGAAGAGCTTTCCGGCCGTCCTCTATCCCTTGCTCCATAAGCTGAAGAATTCGATCCAGTCGCACTTTCACCGGCGAATCGGAATGCACGCCATCCACGGTTGCACCAAGTTGCATCGAGGCGCTCAAGAAGTTCTGCAACAGCGTGTCATGGAGTTCCTGGGCAATTCGAGTGCGCTCCTCCAGACGCGCGTTTTCTTGCCGGACCCGTTCTTCCTCCTGTTTACGTGATTCAATTTCGGTTGCGCCCACGTACCATCTTCTGACTCGGCCTTCCTCTACCAAGGGGGTGTACCGGATCAGGAACCACCGGCAGACACCATCTTTTCTGACAAATCGTGCATCAAGTTCAAACGGTTCACTCCTGGCAAACGCGCCCTCGCGTGCGGCTCGCACCCTTTCCACATCGTCGGGATGAATTGTCCTGCCGATCACGTCCAGGGAGCGAAACTCCTCAAGTGTCAGACCTGTATATTCTCGAGCCATTCGATTTGCGTATATCCACTTGCCGTCCGGTCCCATCACCACAATCATCTGGGGGACAAGATCAACAAGTTGCTGGAGCTCCTGTTCCGCACGCTTGCGCTCGGTGATATCGATCACGGTGCCCACGAACTCACCGAATTCACCAGAGCGGCCGAGGACCGCATGGCCTACTACGTGAATGTCCCTGACCCCTTTGTCCGGATGAATAAACCGGTAGTCCAGTTCGAAATCTGACTTGTCGCGGATGGCTTTCTCGAACCGTTCCCTGCAATGGGCTTGATCGTCCGGATGAATCCGCTGAAAGAAGGCTTCGAATCGCGGTAGCGGCCCATTCGGGTCGAAACCCAGCACGCGATAACACTCCTCCGACCAGTATCTAATGTCACCGGTCACAGGGTTCCAGGCCCAACTGCCGGTTTGGCTCAGCCTCTGTGCTTCCGCTAAGTATGCTTCGCTTGTGCGGAGTTCCTCTTCTGCTCGTTTGATCGAGGTTACGTCAGTCGCCGCCCCGACAAACTCGCGGTTGCCGGATGCATCCTGTAATGCGTGGGCCAAGGCGTGAACGTTCTTGACACTCCCGTCAGGCAGCAGCAAACGATAGGTATGGTCAAAATGTGTCGCCCCCCCAGAGGCCCCATCGATGACTTTCTGGAAGTCCGCCCGATCCTCGGGATGGACGCGCTGCGCCAATAAATCCAGGGTTGGCTTCACCGCATGGTCGAACTCGAAGATGCGATAGGTTTCGCCTGACCAGATAATCTCTCCTGTGTCGGGTTTCCACCCGAAGCTGCCGGTATGACTGAGCCTTTGGGCTTCGGCCAGGTAGGCTTCACGGCGGCGGAGTTCCCGAGTGAGAAGCTCGTGTTCCGTCGTGTCCATCGCAGTACCGACGATTCTTTGCAGTATGCCATCCTCAACCACGGGGGTACCCACACAGCGAATGTATCGGAGTTCACCGTTTGGTCGCACAATTCGCTTGGTGACATCGCATCCCAGTGCTTCCGCCACCATTTTTTTGATCAGCGATCTCATAAACTCGCGATCCTGCGGATGGATCAGTGCGAGATACTCCGCAAGGCTGGGCCCTTCTTTCGCCGGATCAAGACCATACATGTGGAAAAGTTCGTGCGACCAGTAAGGAAAAGAACCCGCAGGGTCCAAAACCCAGCTACCTGTGTGGGCAAGCCGCTGACCTTCGGCCAGATAATACTCGTTATGCCGCAGGGCTTCTTCGGCGCGCTTGCGATCTTCAATGTCGGTCGTGACCCCATACCATTTGACGATGTTTCCATCTTCATCTCGGAGCGGCACTCCGCGGTCCAACTGCCAGCGATATTGCCCATCCGAGCGGCGGGAACGCACCTCACTTTCGTGAAGCCTGCCGGTAGCAACCGCTTCCATCCACTTACCTGCATGTCGCTCAAGATCATCAGGGTGAACCAGCGCTTGCCACCCTGATCCGGCCGTCTGTTCCGCCGATGACCCCGTGTATTCCAGAAACCGCTTGTTAACGTAAGCATTGGAGCCATCGGGCAGAGCACTCCACACCAATGCCGGAATCGTATCGATTGCATCGCGAAGCCCTTTTTCACTCTTACGAAGGGCATCCTCTGCCCGCTTCGCGTCTTCGATGTCGAGATTAACCCCGATCCAATACAGCAGCGCTCCATCACTCGCCCGGAGCGGTTCGGCGCGACTGAGGAACCACCGGTATCCTCCTTCGGCGTCACGAACTCGAAAGCTCGCCTCACCGGCACTGCCCGTGCGCAGACAGGTTGACCAGACTCGCCGTGATTCTTCATGGTCGTCCGGATGCAGAAATAGGAGATGGGAATCCCATCCCCCGCCGATGTCGATTCCGAAACGCAGTGGGTGGTCTTTCGGAAGACCAAGGTAATCCGCAGTTCGTTGGTTCACGAACGTAAGCGTGCCAGACGGACCTGCATACCAGGTATACGCTGGAATCACATTGAGAGTGGCTCGCAACTGTAGTTCGAGCGGGGAGTGTTGCTGAGCAGCCCTTGGTCCGACAATAGCAAGACTTTTCCCCATAACAGATCCATTCATAAAGCCATTTCGGACACGCGAGCATTGCCCGCGAACTCAGCCAGTCCAGGAGTTTACACCTTCCACGGCAATTTATAGATGCGCGTCGAAAATTATAGATCCTTGTCGAAAGCTGAATAATTATCGAAGATGCGGTTTGTCAGGTTGCTTCTAGTCAAGTGTCAAACAGTTGGCGCCCCGGTAATCGACTGCGAAGCTGACATTGTCCCGCTCACTCCTTAACTAGCTCGTTTGAAAAGACATAGTGGCCAGGCCCTTGCCAAGTCCACATTGGATTTGAGCGTGCTCAACTAAGAAAGGTCGTCCGAGAGGAACAGCGATGAATACGGATTATGTTTTCTTGTGCGGTGTGATGTGGACGCAGTACGCTTCCGAGGATGCCGGCCGGGAACTGATGCGAGCGTTACACTCAGAAAATCCGGAAGTGGTGTCACTCGCATGCGCTCTTCTGGAAGCGCCGCCGGCGGCGCCTCGACTATCAGTCCAGTAAAGCTCCGAAAGCGGCCCAGTTTCGCCGCAGTCGTTACGCAACCCAAGAATCGCGGCTAAAACTGCTCTACGCTGATAACGGCGGTCATCCTGTGTTCCTTCCCTGGCTCCAGACTAACCGCAGAATCCAGGATGTTGCTGGCTTCAACACACAGAAACCGGCTCCATTCGCCATCCCCCAGATCTCCCAAGGCTGCCGAGCCCTCGCGCCACGGATTCCACACCACGGTATTGAGTGAATTGCGCTTCCTAAGCCGAATTCGGCGGCGATTGACATCGTCCAAAAGTTCGACCTCGCCAGCGGTGTTCAGGTACGCATTGTCAGTTTGCGCGCTAACCGCGACGTCCCCGAGTTGCGTCTTCTCCTTGTTCGAATCGGTTTTGTCAAGGAAATGCGCGTTATTGAGGCCCCGCAAGCGTACACGCCCAACATCCCCCACGCGGTTGTAGGTGTGCAGGGCTTCTTCGAAACGGAAGGGTGTTGTGCCCGTATTGGTGCAGACAAGCTCCAAATTAAGCTCAGAACCAAACGTGACGCGATGCACAAGGCGAAATTCCGCAGGCCACCATTGCCGGGTGAGCTCGTCACTTTCAGTAGACATGCTGACTGTAACCCCGGTTTCGATTTCATCAATCGACTCAAGCTCCCAGATTTTCGTGCGTGCAATTCCGTGTGCTGGAGCCTTGCGATCGTTTACCTTGGCACGAAACCAAGGAAAGCAGATTGGGATCCCGCCCCGGATCGCCTGCCCTTCTTGCCAGGCCGATTTTGTACTTACAAAGAGTAGCTCGTCCTTGCCCGTGGGTTTCCAGGAGGTTACGTGGGCGCCATGCAGATACATCTCTCCCTGCCCGAAAGCGCCGTTGACTTGCACTCGTGGCAGCCCACCGTTGCCTTCGCACACTCTGACCAGACCGGCGCTTCCGAACTTCCGGTCGAGTTCGGCAACAGTGAATGCTCCCTGCATCTTGACACGGTCCTTTCAACCGCAAACTAGCAAAAAAGAAAAGTGTCGCCTAGCCCCGATGGCTAGATGCCTGAGACATCCCGGTCGTCCGCATGGCCCACTCCCATTCCGCAAGCCAGTTTCTACCACATCTGCCATCGCATTGGTAATCCAACATGCGTCCCCCGCATTGTGGGCAGGTCAGATTGATGATGGCAGAGATGAAGCTAGCCTCGGTGTGCCCTGGTATCCTATCGATGATCCTCATAGTTGCTCCCGCGTTGAATCACAGCTCCTGCCCTGGAATCGATTTCGCTGGCAAGGATGCGAGGTGCAGCCGAAGACTGCGCATGTAGGTTAACTTGACGCCGGTGTCCTTCTCTTAGGCGCTCCATGCTGTTTGGCGGCGGAGTTCGTGTTCTGCCCTTACCGGCTGCCATCTCGCTGTGCCTGCACTTGCAAGTGAGATACCAACGGCGAAACATACGGAGCCTCCGCTATCACACGGGGTTCCGAATGCTCGGGTGCCTTGTGTAGCCACCGCTGTTGGCAAGCTTTTGGCACGTGACGAGGGGTAAGTTTACCTAGGAGGCCGCTACAGCCTCCCTTCGAGAATGGATCGGCTGTAACTACGTTGAAATCCAACCTATCCAACAAATCCGTCTTGATGTGAGTATTTGGCACTGCTGTTGCCTATGCATACAGGTGATCAAAAACAAACTCCAGACGGGAGGAGCGGACTTGGGCTTCCCGAGTACTGAATGATTTTTCTTTTCTGTATCGGCGGATTGTTCCGGACCTTCCGCTTCGGCTTTGTTCTGGGTTCGTTGATTCAGACGGAAACCGCCGGGGATAAATGTGCATTGTGAGTTTACCCGCGAGGATCTCGAATTTTTGGAGGAGGCGCACATAAGTGATGAATAAAAAATGTGTAGTTGCTCTGTGCCTGACCGCGTCGATGGCATGGGCCGATTCTTTGGAGTTGAAGAATGGGAGCTTGATTAATGGGAAGTTCATGGGCGGCACGGAGAGCGCGATCAGCTTCCAGGTAGGCTCGGAGGTGCAAAGCTACAACCTGGCGGACATTACTTCGCTCCAGTTTGATTCTGGAACCAGCGACACGGGGGCGCGGGCGGCGAATTCGCGTTCCAGCGAAACTGAGACCGCCACCCAAGCGCCCGCGTATGTCACTATCCCGGCAGGAACGCGGATCTCGATCCGTACCATCGAAGGCATCGATTCCACCAAGAACCATGTGGGAGATCGTTTTGAGGCGACCCTGGAAGAACCCCTTACAGTCGACGGAAATGCAGTGGTCCCCAAAGACGCCGACGTCTACGGCCGCCTGGAGGAGTCGAAAAAAACGGGAACGTTTACCGGCCGATCAGAGCTACAGCTGGAGCTGACGGGGATCGTGGTAAATGGGCAGACCGTGCCTCTAGTGACCGGGGAGTATGAGTTGTCCGGCAAATCGCGCGGAGCGAGTACGGCAAAGAGAACAATCGGAGGAGCGGCGGTTGGATCGATCATTGGAGCCCTCGCCGGTGGTGGCAAAGGGGCTGGGATCGGAGCCGCCGTGGGCGGTGGAGTCGGGGCAGGGTCGGAAATCATCACCAAAGGAGACCAGGTGAAAATTCCAAGCGAGACCCTGCTCGATTTCACGTTGCAGCAGGACCTGTCGGTTCCGAGACCGCGGGAATGACATTACACAGCCTTGAGGAAGAAATCAGAGGAGAATCATGCGTAAGCTAATGGGTTTGATCTGTATCGGTTTAATGACGTTGCCGGCAATTTGCCAGTCAGCGTCGAAATACGAAGTCGCCACGATCATGGGGGTCGAGCCTCATCAGGCTACCGGTGATGGGGCGACTCATGACGCCAGCTACGAGGTCTCCGTCAAAGTCGGCGGCACGATTTATGTCGTCCTTTATACACCGCCGCTGGGCGACACGGATGCGGTGAAGTATGCCGCCGGGCGGGAGCTGCTGGTACTGGTGGGAGAAAAGACAATCACCTACAACGACATACTGGGCCAATCCCGAGACGCGACGATTCTGAGGCGGAAACCTGCCGTACAGGCCAAGCAGCCCAAGTAGGCTTCTGGGTAACTTGGGAAGACTCGGCTCTGAAGCCGGAGCAAATTTGTTACGCGAGCGCCTGCGGCACCGCCTCTTCCCAACGTCCCTGCGCTTTCAAGATTAGTTCCACTACTTCGCGCGCGGCACCCCGCCCTCCCAGCCGGCGAGTAGTAAAGTGGCACACAGCCGCCAGATCAGGCACTCCGTCGGCTACGCACACGGCCAGTCCGGCTCGCCGGGCCAGAGGAATGTCCGGCAGATCGTCGCCCATATAAGCGACCTCGTCCTCGGTCACGCCCGCCTTTTGGATGCACTCCTCGAACGCAGCCGTCTTCTTCTGCTGTCCCAGGCACACAAAAGTGACTCTTAGTTCTTGAGCACGCTGAGCAACGGCCGGTGAATGCCGGCCAGTGATGAAGCCTGTCTGGATCCCCATGGTGTGGGCAAGCGATAGCGCCTGGCCGTCGTGGGCATTGAACACTTTCATTTCGGAGACGATCGGTTCTCCTGAACTGCCAGCGACGATGGGCGCGATCAGGCAGACACCGCCCTCGGTCAGCGTACCGTCCACGTCCATCAAAAAGAGTTTGATCTTACGGGCCCGAGCTAACACTTCGGGCGACGCGAGGTACGCAAGATCAGCGTCACTCATGGGCGGCGCTCCTAATCTGGCTTAAGCGAGAACACAATCCTGTCATCGATGCTTTAAGACTCATTCATGTGGCTCCGGTGATCATCGTTCCGCAACGCAATTTTAGAATCGCGCGCTTTCAGACGTTCGGCGATTCGCGCCACTTGAAGCAAACGAGCAGTCGCTCGTTGATCATTGGCCGATCGCCCATTGTGCAGCAAGTGCAAACAGACCACCAAAATGCTATCTGCGATCCGCAAATCGAGCCGTCGTTTCCCGTCTTGCAGTTCTAGCCGCGGCCTGTGGTGGCAAGAAATTCCTTGACAAGAGTAATGCGCCAAATCGTTGGCACCAGCTAACTTTTCGCCCCGCCGGTCCACGCCGCTGTTGGTGGGATGTATTAAATAGCTCGACATTCTCGTCACCAGGCCGAGTTCGGGTATGGAACCTTGCATGCTTGGTTAATTGGTAGATCCCTATCAAGGACTTGGAGAACATGAATCGAAAAACTATCCCCCCGTACCGCGCGCTGGATTCTTACCTTCTGAAGGGTCTTCCTGCGCTCACGTTTTGGACCTTACTGATTCTGTGCAGCGACGGAGCCCTAGCCCAGGCCGCCAGTGTAACGTTGGATACATCGTCCAGCGTGCACGCAACCCATCTTCTAGGTTTTCAAGGGGCCAAGAATAACGCCAAGGGAACGCTGTCGATTCAAGATAACGCTCTGCAGTTTCAAGACGGCGGGAAACCCGCTGTGCAGGTACGAGTGAAGATCGCTTCTGTGCAGGACGTTTTTCTGGGCGAGCAGAGCAAGCAGGTCGGCGGCTTGCCGATGACCCTGGGCAAGACCGCGGCTCCTTACGGCGGCGGACGAGTGGTTAGCATCTTCGCACACAAGAATTACGACACTCTCACTCTGGAATATGTGGACGCGGATGGCGGTTTTCACGGAGCCATCTTTCAGCTCGACAAAGGGCAAGCGGAGGTTTTCAGGAACGAACTGGTGACCAGCGGTGCACATGTTACCGCAAGTGAGAACAAGCCTGCGAAGCGAACTACGACGGAGGTGGTCAGTGGAAGCAACTAAACGAGTCTCAATGTTTGCACTTGCTACGGCAATTGTTGCCATCGCCCTCGCAAGTCCCATTCAGCCGGCTGCTCAAACGGTGGCGGCAAAATCCTCTGCGGGCGAGAACAGCTTTGGTGCTCCGCAATGGAGCGTGCAAGTCGGTAAGGTCGATCCGGGGGACTTAGCCGTTGCATCTTCGTTTCAAATCGCCATCTACGAAAGCTTGTTGGACGAATTAAGCAAGACGAAGCAGTTTAAACAGGTGCTCCGCGACGGCGATCGTAATGCCGGCAGCGTTTCCGACCTGCTGATTCTCAAAACAACTGTCCAGCAATACACACCGGGGAGTGAGACTCGACGCGCGGTGACTACTGTGAGCGGAGCCACGAAGTTAACCGTCCGAAGCCAGTTGTGTACACGAGAGGGCGCTGTCGTTTTGGAACGCACAATCAACGGCAACGTCCGTTTCATGGGAAGCAACCTGCGAGCTACCCACAACCTTGCTCACAATGTGGCCAAAGCCATCAAACAATCATCTTTGCCGGACCTCGCGCATGCGGCTCCGGCACAAAACGGGCAAATCTGAACCAGAGCCATGAGGATCGAAGAGAAGAAACGAACATGTGGAGACAACGGATGGCGTCTGGCGCCAAAGTTACAATTGCTCTTGCACTGGCTGCATTTTTCGCCGTAACAGTTCTCGCGGTCGAGGCGAAGGGGCAGCGGCCTGATCCGGACAATCAACCGGAACTTTCGACTCCCCTTGAACCTTTGCGTCCCGGGATTGCCGAAAGCCAGCTTTTCGCTGAACTCGAAGCTCACAACCAGCTTCGGAAATCGGCGCTGCTCGACTACACAGTCCTAAGAACTTATCAAGTCGTCGATCTTAAGGGAAAGGTGCATGCCGAAGAGATCGGACAGATGGAGTTCCGCGCGCCCGACGAGAAGAGATTCGTACTGACTTCCGAAAGAGGGTCGGGAGTCATTCGCAGGATGGCGCTGAACCCGCTGATCTCCAGTGAGATCGAAACTGCAGCCGGCAAGCAACACCACGATAGCTCGATCACACCTGCCAACTATTCCTTGGACTTGCTGGGTGAACAGCAGATCGGACCTTACCACTGTTTCGTGGCGCAGGCGGTTCCCAAGCGGAAGGACAAATACCTGTTTGAAGGCAAACTATGGATCGATGCGGATGATTATGCCGTGGTTCGCATTGAAGGGCACCCTGCAAAGAAACTCTCCTTCTGGATCGAGCGCGCCGACTTTGTGAGGCAGTATCAGAAGATCGGCGGGTTTTGGCTTCCGCAAAGAGATCAGACTCTGGTTCAGGTTCGGCTGTACGGCAAGAAGATTCTCAGTATTGACCATCAGAATTATGTCCTGAACGCGTCCCGGAACCAGGGGGCTCTGCAACCCACGGAGCAGGCTCGTGCGCGAGCCGTCGTCGGCGCGAATTAGTACGGTCTGCTACTCGGCTCTTAGGCACCAGGGTGGCCGGGCTGTGTGTTAAGGGCATTTGTCACTTGCCAAGCTCTCGTCACCCTCCGCTCGGGCCCGTGCGTACAAGCAACGTGGATGTCGTATTCGAGGGCCGTAAGTTGACCTGCCAAAGGCGGATCAACCTCAGCCAGAGCCGGGTGCGTTTGGAAGTTCATATGCTCAGACAAGAGCCAGGCATTGGGTAGCCTTCGGAAACACGTGTTGTTGGATTCGACTGCGGTCAACATTCTTTGTCCTACGCTTTTGTCGCGAGGAGTGGCAGTGCTTCACAAGTGCGTGAACCCCGATTGCTCCGCCCAGTTCCGGTACTTGCATCAGGGAAGGCTGTTCGAAATAGAGATTCAATACTTCGAGACTACAGATTCCGCAGATCAGGGCAGGTTACGCAACGGCAAACGCTATGTTGAGCGGTGCTGGCTGTGCGATCAATGCGCGACACACATAGCTCTGCGGTTTGATCCACGCCGGGGATTGGTGGTTGCGTCTTCACTCGGACGGGCAGAAGGGGTTATCACAGTCGTAACTCCGCGATCAACAGCAAACGCCGCAACCGGAAGAGCACGGGCCTTGATCCGATCATTAGATATGAATCCAAGAATTTCGACTAAGCGAAACGCAGCGGACCAAAGAAACGTACGAAGGAGTGAGATAGCATGAGCGAAGTACTTCCGGTGGTGTATGTGGCGCGGCACGGCAATACCGCGTGGACCCACTCCGGCCAACATACCGGTCTTACCGACCTGCCTTTGACTCCGGACGGAGAGCGCAACGCCCGTCAGCTTGGGGAGCGGCTGAAAGGCATGACATTCGCCAAGGTATTCACCAGCCCATTGCAGCGCGCCGCCCGAACCTGTGAACTGTCCGGGTTTGGAGCTGGCGCCCAAACCGATCCTGACCTGGTGGAGTGGGACTACGGTAAATATGATGGACTAACCTCGGCCGAAATCCTCCGCCAGCGCCCCGACTGGGACCTGTTCCGCGACGGAGGTCCCGGGGGCGAATCACCGGAGCAAGTCGGGGAGCGGGCGGACCGTGTGGTCAGGCGTATCCGCGACGTGACGGGAGATGTCCTGCTCTTTACCAGTGGACATTTTATTCGAGTCTTGACCGCGCGCTGGCTAGGCCTTGGTCCTGGAGCCGGCGGGCGGTACTTTCTCCTCAACCCGGCGAGCTTGAGCGCGCTCAGTTATGAGCACAATCAGTCCCGGCCCGTGATCCGACTCTGGAATGACGATCACCACGTCGCGGCATAGTCAGCGACATTTTATTAGGCATGAATTTTATTAATGGTTGAAACCTTACCTCCCACAGACTACTCAAACCAGAGGGTGACTTCATGAGCACAAAAAGTGTGGTGCGTCCAGATTCTGCGAAGGTTGTTCCGATGACAAAGAAGGCATCGGATATATCCGAGGTTCTCAAACAGTACCGGTCGTGCCCTATCCCGTTTGCCGGAACCGAAGATGGGTTCTATGAAAGGCACCTGGTGTTTGACCGCGCGATCGACCCAAAGGTGGCCAGCGCCAGGGAGCGTTTCGAGGCGTTCTCCAGTTCGGTGCGCGACATACTGGCGCAGCGCTGGGTACGCACCAAGCAGACCTACGAACAAAAGAACGCCAAGCGCATCTACTACCTTTCGATGGAATTTCTCATCGGGCGCTCGCTGGCCAACAACGTGACCAATCTCCTGCTCGATCCTCTGGTGCAGAAAGCGGTCCAGGAGAAAGGAATTGATTGGCTTGAATTGATCGAGCAAGAACCAGATGCCGGGCTGGGGAATGGAGGCCTGGGCCGGCTCGCCGCGTGCTTTCTCGACTCGATGGCTACCATGCAGCTCCCCGCAACCGGTTATGGTCTGCGCTACGAGTACGGCATGTTTCGGCAGTCGTTCGCGAACGGCTGGCAGCAGGAAAACCCTGACAACTGGCTGCGCGATGGCGATCCCTGGGAGATCGCGCGGCAACACGAGCAAGTGGAAGTCAAGCTCAACTGCACCTTCAAGCTGCGCGACGGGCGCGTCGACATTATTCCGAACCGGCCGTCCAGCCTTTTCGGTATACCCTATGATCGTCCGATCGTGGGCTACGGGGGAAAGACCATCAACACTCTCCGTCTGTGGGCCGCGGCCGCGCCCGACTACTTCGATTTTCAGGAATTTGGGACGGGCGACTTTGTCGGCGCCCTCGGCGGAACGCTCGAAGCGGAATCACTGACCCGTGTGCTATATCCCGATGACTCGACCAGCGCCGGACAGGAGCTGCGATTTGTGCAGGAGTATTTTCTCGTCGCATGCTCGCTGGCTGACCTGGTACGCCGATTTTTGCGGCATAACACGGACTGGGAAAAGTTGCCGGAGAAGGCCTCCATCCAGCTCAATGACACACATCCTTCGATGGCCGTGGCTGAACTGATGCGCATCTTGCTGGACGATGCTCACTTGGGATGGGACGAGGCGTGGGAGCTCACCAAGAAGACGCTGGCCTACACAAACCACACTTTGCTGCCCGAGGCTCTCGAAAAATGGCCGGTTGCGTGGTTCGAAGCGCTTCTTCCTCGGCAGTTGGAAATTATTTACGAAGTCAATCGCCGGCTCCTCGACGAAACTCGAGTACGCTTTCCGGGTGATGAGGGACGCCTCGAGCGAATTAGCCTTGTAGAAGAAAAACCTTCTCGCAAGATTCGCATGGCAAACCTCGCCATTGTCGGTTCGCATAGCACCAACGGCGTGGCCGCTGTCCACTCGAAACTGTTACGGACGACAACAGTCAAAGATCTCGCGGAAATGTTTCCCGAGCGTTTCAGCAACAAAACCAACGGAGTGACGCCACGACGCTGGGTGCTCGAAGCGAATCCCGCGCTATCCAGCTCAATCACAGATGCCATAGGGGACAAGTGGATCACCGACTTGAGTCAGTTGGTTAATCTCAAAGCCTTGGCCGGGGACTCTGGTTTCCAGGAATCATTCCACGCATCGAAACGAGAGGCCAAAGCGCAATTCGCTAACTGGCTCAAGGCAACGTCAGGCCAGATCGTCGATCCCAACACAATTTTCGACTGCCAGATCAAGCGCATTCACGAATATAAGCGGCAACTGCTGAACGCGCTGCGGATCATCGTTTGCTATAACCGGCTGCGGGAAAACCCCAATATGGAGATGGTGCCGCGCACATTCTTCTTCGCCGGTAAAGCGGCGCCAGCTTATCGCCTGGCGAAGCTCATCATAAAATTCATCAACAATCTCGCAGGCACAATTGACGGTGACCCGATTGTGCGCGGCCGGATGAAAGTCGTCTTTTTACCTGAGTACAATGTTTCGCTGGCTGAACGGCTGCTCCCGGCGAGCGATGTCTCCAACCAAATTTCGACCGCAGGCTACGAGGCCAGTGGAACCAGCAACATGAAGTTCATGATGAATGGAGCTTTGACGGTCGGCACTCTCGACGGCGCAACCATCGAAATGGCGGAGGAAGCGGGCAAAGAGAACCTGTTCCTGTTTGGCCTGACCGTCGAACAAGTTCAAAACAGCCAGAGCTGGTATGACCCGCATTGGCATTACGAACACGAGCCGGAGACGCGGGCCGCTTTGGACCTTATTTTTTCTGATTACTTCAGCCGCAACGAGCCGGGAGTGTTCGCCCCAATACGTGATACTTTGTTGACCAATGGCGACCATTACATGCATCTGGCGGACCTGACCTTTTACTGTCAGGCTCAGGATCGGCTGGGTGAACTGTATGCTAATCCAGGCGAATGGGCGCGGAAGGCTATTCTGAATGTGGCGAGTTCTGGAAAATTCTCCAGCGACCGTACAATTCACGAATATGCAACCGAGATTTGGAAGGTGGAACCATGCCCCGTACCTTAGAAACACAGCCCGCTACCAGGGCCGGTGAACCGGCACTCTCACCGCTTGCCGGGAAACCCGCGCCCAAGGAAATGCTGATCGATGTGGCTCGCTTAGAAAAAGAGTACTTCGAGCGCAAGCCCGATGTGAGCGACTCCACGCAACTGGTGGCGTTCGGCACCAGCGGACACCGCGGTTCTCCCTTTCACGGCAGTTTCACGGAATCACACATTCTGGCAATTACTCAGGCAATCTGCGACTACCGTCGGCGGCAGGGAATCGATGGTCCTTTATATATGGGGAAGGACACCCACGCAATCTCCGGGCCTGCACAGCGCACCGCGCTTGAAGTGCTGGCGGCGAACGGGGTTGAGACCATCATCCAGGAGAACGATGCGGTAACGCCTACGCCGGTAATCTCGCGAGCGATTCTGGTTTATAACCAGGGACGAAAAGACCATCTCGCCGATGGCATCGTCATTACTCCGTCGCACAATCCTCCAGAAGATGGAGGCTTCAAGTACAACCCGCCCAACGGCGGCCCGGC
>Ga0210410_10000560_pt1 | contig 40112 bp, 36 predicted proteins | sample IncBWC4MmetaG_FD_161058 | JGI IMG/M metagenome (GOLD analysis project Ga0210410, IMG submission 161058) | Forest soil microbial communities from Barre Woods Harvard Forest LTER site, Petersham, Massachusetts, United States - Inc-BW-C-4-M | ecosystem: Environmental > Terrestrial > Soil >...
CTCTTTGAATACCTTGATGATCTTGCCGTCGACCGTGATGCTGTCAGCGCCGGCAGAAACCTCATTGTGAAGGTTGCCAAGAACCGAGTCATACTTCAAAAGATGGGCCAGAGTTTTCGGATCGGTGAGATCGTTGACCGCGACAAAGTCGAGGTTGGGGTCTTTTAGCGAAGCGCGGAGCACGTTGCGGCCAATGCGTCCAAAGCCGTTGATACCAACTTTTATTGCCATTATTTCCTCCGTGGGATTATGAAGGCGTACTCAGATTCGGCTGAGAGTGATGTGTGAACTAACGATGGTAGCAGGAGAGGGGAATCGGCGTAAACGGGAGCCGGGGATTTTTGGCAGCGTCAGCTTCCGAGTAGCCGACGACACACCAGGAATCTTTGCCATCCGGTGTGCAACTTTGGGGCACACGTCTCTAATTGCGCGCAGGTATGGCGATCACTCCCGGGACAAAACTCGGGGACAGACGAGATCCATGGTTACTGGAAGCTGGGCGTGAACGCCGGAATAGATCTTGGATGAAAGCTGTTCTTGGCGCTAGCCGGCACGCACGTATAATGGCCCCCATATGCCTTTCAGCACCGGCACGAAACTTGGCCCTTACGAAATTCAGTCCCTGATCGGCGCGGGAGGTATGGGCGAAGTTTATCGAGCCCGTGATACACGCCTGTCCCGTATCGTCGCTATTAAAATCCTGCCCGAATCGCTCGCCTTCGACCCCGATCGTTTGGGACGCTTTCAGGATGAAGCGCGCATTCTTAGCTCTCTTAACCATCCGAACCTGATGGCCATCCATGATGTTGGCTCGCAGGAAGGCATTCATTTCCTGGTTTCAGAATTTTTTGAAGGCCAGACGCTTCGCGAGCGACTGGAGGCCGGGCCTCTTCCGCAGCGACGGGTGAACGAATACAGCCTGCAAATGGCAAGGGGACTGGCGGCAGCGCACGAGAAAGGCATTGTTCATCGTGATCTTAAGCCGGAAAACATCTTCATCCTTGCGGACGAGCGCATAAAGATTCTCGATTTCGGATTGGCCAAGCAAGTGGCGAATGCGGCCGCCGACGGCGATCAGACGCTCACCAGTGTGGACCGAACTTCCGCAGGCACCGTGTTAGGCACGGCGGGTTACATGTCTCCGGAGCAGGTGCGCGGAGAACCGCTCGACCATCGTTCTGACATATTCAGTTTCGGCGCGATCCTCTACGAGATGATTTCGGGGAAGCGCGCGTTCCACGGCGACTCGGGAATTGAGGTTATGAATTCGATCCTCAAAGAGGAAGCGCCGGACCTGGCCGACAGTGGAGTGCAGGTGCCCCTTGGCTTGAAGAGGATTGCGCAACGCTGTCTTGAGAAGAAACCGCAGGCGCGCTTTCAGTCGGCTAGCGACCTCGCTTTTGCGCTGGACTCCTTAAGCAGTGCAGGCACTTCGACTACGAGTTTGCCCGCGCTGAAGGACACGAGCAAAACACGATCGCGCATTCTTCTTACGGTGTCACTGGCAGCGGCATTGGCTGCGGGAGCGATTGCGACTCTGCTACTAAATCATCCTGCCATAATCCATCCCACCTTCACTCAGATCACCTTCCGTCAGGAGTACCTTCGCCATGCACGATTCGCTCCTGACGGACGCACCGTAGTGTACGACGGAACTACCGATGGCAAGCCAACCGAGCTTTTTTCTACGCGTACCGATACCGCTGAGTCGCAAGCGCTCAATATTCATGCCAGCATTTTGAGTGTCTCCTCAACGGGAGAACTGGCCGTGCTTCTGAATCCCGACTTTGTCGTGAAGTGGACCCCAATCGGACGCCTGGCGCGGGTTCCACTGGGGGGCGGGTCCTCGCGCGAGCTAATGGACCAGGTGATCGATGCGGACTGGGCCCCGGACGGTTCGAACCTGGCGGTCAGCCGCAAGGTTGGCAATCACGTCCAGCTTGAGTTTCCGCCGGGCAAGGTCCTGTACCAAAACGATGGCTATATTAGCGACCTGCGTTTCTCACCCGCTGGGGATGAGATTGCGTTCTTCGATCACTCAACCTACGGCGATGACCGGGGTATAGTCACCCTCGTTGACCTTCAGGGCAATCGAAAGGCTTTGACTCGCGAATTCAGCTCTACCCAAGGGCTGGCGTGGGTGCCGGATGGCAGCGAAATCTGGTTCACCGCCGCGGACGGAAGCGAGCCCAGATCCCTCCGCTCTGTCAATCTCAACGGCAAGCAGCGCATGTTGCTGTCGAGTCCGTCGGTGTTGCACTTCCAGGACATATCGAAAAATGGCTACGTCCTGATTAACTCCGATACGATGCGTGACCAGCAGGTATTTGCCGAGACACGAAGCGGTCAAGTCCGCGATTTCAGTTTCTTCCCGTTCGAAAATATCGCAGCACTTTCCGACGACAGCCGTACTTTTCTGTTGAACGCGTATGTTACCGGGCCAAATTCCGATTACAACCTCTATACGCAAGCCACGGGCGCAAGCTCATCGCCCGTGCTGATTGGCCAGGGTACAGGGATGGGGTTCTCCCCTAACGGTGAATGGGCGCTTGCTCTGGACCCGATTCACTTGGACCGTCTCAGAATTATTCCAACCGGAGTGGGCGAAAGTAGCGCAATGAACGCTCCGGCGGGAATGCACTATATCGTCGCAACCTGGATGCCGGATAGTAAGCATATCTTGGCGGTCGCGTCGGCTGCAGGACATGCTCCCGTTACGTATGTTCAGGATGTGACTGGCGGCGCGGCACGCCAAATTACCCGCGAGGGAAGGTATGCGCTCATAATCCACGATGTGACGATGAGCGTTTCGCCCGATGGCCAATATTGCTTAACTACAGACGGTGCGCACCATTACTGGCTACAGCCTATGAATGGCGGTGAGCCGAAGGCAATTAAGGGTCTGCTCGAGGGCGATCTCCCTTTACAGTGGCATGACGGCTCGCGCAGTGTCTTTTTTGAGCGTCGCGCGGGTCTGGATGCGATCGATCTCTACGATCTGAACCTCACGACTGGGCAGCAAAAGGTCTGGACGCACTTTTCGCCGACGGATAAAACCGCCATGGTTACGATGCGCCACGCGCTCATCACACCCGATGGTGCGCACTCGCTTTATGCGGTCCAGCGAATCTACTCCACCCTGTTCGTTGCCAAAGGTATTCACTAGACAGAACGGAGCTAATTCGGATTTCGCGGGATTTCTTGGAACTCCTGCACTTGGTGAGTTACGGGCAACCCGGAAACTGACACACTACTCCGTATTCTTGGGCGGGCATGCCTTGACTAGGGATCATTTCAGCGTGACGCCAGAACTCTAGTCAATAGGCTCTATCCAAAGCTTATTTCGATGTAAGTATCGGTGCGCCACCACAGGAAAGGGATACGGGCGGCCCAGTATTTGCGGTTGATGGCCTCCCGGGCGCCAGCGTGGGCCTCCGCCGGCAGAATTTGTGCGGTGGCAGGAATCTCGGAGCCAGTAACTTTCCCGCGCATCGTACAAGACGCAATCCGCACAGCAGGGTTATTGCGAATGCGCTTGGTCTTGCCCATGTCACCGCGCGTCATCACGTAGAGCTTGCCGTTATCTTCGCCGAACCAGACCGGAGTAGCGACTCCGGCTCCGCTCTTGCGAAAAGTCTTCAGCGAAATATATTTCTGGCCAGCGATGGCTTGGGGAATGCCTGTGGGCATAGAAAAATTAGAAAACGGGACACCGCACCACTCAGTCGTCCTTCAGCGCAACGACTCAGCGGAACGATAAATTAGCACTCCCGAATCTTATTGGCGGTCGAACACCGGGCCGGCATTGTGCTCGGCCACGATCTTCTTGGCGTTCTCAGCCAGCGCTTTGGCCTGCGGCAGTAGCTCAAGGCCTTTTACAACTTCCGGGTCAGCCTCGGCGCGCACCTTCATGCCCTCATCCTGACCGAAGGCATCGACGAAGATCTCAGCCTTGATGCTCGACCGCAGCCAGTCATTGTTGTCGAGTAGATCGGCTGCCGTGTAAGGAACACTGGCTTCGTCCAGTGACTTGCGGAAGTCTTGCAGCGTGGCGTCGTCGACTTCAAACGTCTTAGTGGGATGATGCGTGACCACATACCGCTTGGCGAAGTTAAAGAACGCGTAGTGCTGGAGCATCGTATCCTGAAAGTGATTACTCTTCACGGGAGGAATGCTGACGTCGGGCGTGATGCCGCCGCCGCCATAGACAGTGCGTCCGCTGTCAGTGAGCTTCACTTCGCGGTTCACCGTGCTCGGATTCTCAGCTTGTTCGCGATTGTAGTAGTAGTCGTACAGCGAAATGTTGCTGTAGTCGCGCTGGATAAGGCGTCCGCTGGGCGTGTAGTAGTGTGCCGTGGTCAGCGCGAGGCCGGTATTTTCCGACAACGGATATACCGTCTGCACCAGTCCCTTGCCGAACGTTACTTCGCCGACGATCAGTCCGCGGTCATGATCCTGAATCGCTCCCGAAACAATTTCCGCCGCCGATGCCGTCAGCCGGTTCACCAGCACCACCACGGGATAGTCCTTGCCGCCGTTACCATGCTGCGCAATATAGCGCTTCTCGGCTGAAGCGCGGCCATGATGCGAAACAATCACTTGACCCTTTTTCAGGAACTTGTCGGCCACGCCGACGCCTTCGCTCAACAGACCTCCGGGATTGCCGCGCAGGTCGAGAATTAACCCTTTCAGGTCGCCGAAGGAATCGAGCGCGTCGGAAACTTCGTGCTCAGTCGTCTCGTTGAATCCGTTTACGTGCATGTAGCCGATGCCGGGCTTGATCAGGAAGTGAACATCGACGCTGTAGCGCGGAATTTCGTCGCGCACCAGCGTAAATTCCATCGGCTTATCGACGGCATCGCGCGCGATGCTGATGTGGACCGTCGTTCCCTTCGGTCCTTTGAGCAGATCGGCAACGTCGCCGGTGCTCATGTTTTCGGTCGACTTGCCGTCGACGGCAATGATCACGTCGCCGGGATGAATGCCGGCTTTATACGCGGGCGTTCCCACAAAGGGGAAGATCACGATGACTTTGTTGTTGCGCGGGCCGACCGTCATGCCGACGCCGTAGTACTTGCCGCGCTGGTCTTCGCGCATCAGCGCATAAGACTTAGGATCGAAGAAATTCGAGTGCGGATCGAGCGCGTGCAGCATGCCCGGAATCGCCCCGTTATAGATCGCCTTGTCCGCATTCACCGGCTCCGCGTAATTGTCTTCAATCAGCGAATAGACGTCGGTGAATTGCTTCAGGCTGTCCTTGACGTCGGAGTCGCCGGTCATCGACGACTGCTGGCCGGAATGCTGGGCAAACAGAATTCCCAGGAATCCGCAAGCAAGGAGGAAAAATGCCACCAGAAAGAGTGATCGGCGAGAACTACGTGCCATTGAGAAATCCTTCGATTGAGGGTCTACGCTCGACAATAAACGACCCTGGTTGCCGCGCTTATACGCAGTATATCACCAGCTTAGACCGTTCCCGAACCGGATAGTTACCATCGGTAACGGCCTGGCGAGCCACTATTTGTGAGATGCATAGGAAGCCCCCTGAGGTACTTCGGCCACAAAGATCCTTTCATGGGGCCACTCATGGCGCCACGGCGGGACGGGCATCTTGATCGCTGTTCAATGTAGCAGCCAGCTCCCCGCTCCGGGTCGCTTGCCGATTCGATCCCAGACCCGAATCCGAAGCCTCTTCGTCCTCCGACGATTCTCGATGATGCCGGCCATTTCGGGCGTAGAACGGAGGTGCTCCGTGTCCGATTGCCGCGCCGATCAGCCCTCCAAATGCGCCAAACAGCACTGCCGCGCGAACTTCTGAGCCCGGATACGGGCTGGTGTTAGCTTTAGCTCCCATTGCTGCTCCCAGCCCAAATCCTATGGCCGCGCCAATCAGCACACGGCGCCCATTGCCCGGCGAACTCCATGCCGAGGGATAGCCGCGCCCGGCATATCCGCCGCGTCTCGGATATAGCCCTCCCGGTCTCCGCTGTGCCAACTGAGCCAGCGTTTCGTGATCAGGTTCTGACAGTTTGTTGGGAGTGGGGTTGTCCACCGCGTTGGCCAGATCCCCAGGCTGCGCGGAATTGTTCGTCGAAACCGCGATGGTGTCCGGTGCGGCCATGTGCAGAGCTGATGGCCGAGTCTGGGTCTGCGCGACGACTGCGCCACCGAACAGAAGCGACGCCGCCAGGGAAACAAGAAAGGATGTGCTTTTCATAGCGGCATCCTAACGACGAGCCAAAGGCCCGGGTTGTCGCCGTGTGTCAGTTTCCCGAGTGTCACAGCGCAAGTTGGAATCTTATGCATTGTGCTAGTTCCTTCCCGCGCCATGGGCAGTGGGCTTAGACGCACCCGGAGCCCGCGTCTCCAGCACCGCTTGCAGGGTTCGAGGCAAGTGTTTAGGCACTTCGAAAATCACAGCCTGCTCCGAGTTGTCAGCGCCGCGATACGAGATGCGGACGAAATGGCTGTGGCGGCGCATCTTGATGACCCCAACTGCCACCGCAGGCAGCACACCCAGGTGCCGCGTAACTTCGCTCGAATACTTATACGACTGGATGTCCGCATACGGGATGGCCAGCTTGCCCCCTTTATGCTCGAAGATCAGCGCAGTTGGCGGCACAAAGTCGAACCGACCGATGGCTCCGGTTTCCACGCCCGGCGCAGTTCCGCCTACATACATTACTTGGCTCTCTTCAACCGCAACCGCAACCGCCGGCAAACAGACGACCAGAAATAAACAAAACGTCGCAAGTTTCTTCACGATGTTCCTCCTTAAATTGTTACTTGAGGTAGCGTAAAGAAAATCGTGCAGCGGGAAGGGGATGCTTAGGACACTCTCTTGATTGTCACATTGTGCCTGTCACAACGACTCAATCGGCTGGCTGATGAACTCCTCATGCTTTTTCAATTCGGCAATCGAAGCCTCCGACAGCAGCGGGAAGGGGATCGCGCGGCATCCGCTGGGAAGATCGCTGGCGATCAGGGAATCGCAGATAACCGCCGCGGTCTGCTTCAGTCCGCGCTGCCAGTTCGGCTCGCGTGCATCGCGAATGACCAAACTATCGGCATGGAATCCCGCGGCATTCAGCACGGTTCGCGCCAGCTTCAGAAAATCTGCGGACCGCGACGCTAGTCCCACCAAAGTCCCTGCGGGCGCGGGCAACCACGCCGCCAGCGACGCCGGAACCGAGCGAACCTGTAGCGCCAGCAATTCCGTTCCCGCAGGCAGCAACTCCCGCACGCTGGCCGCGCGATTCGGCAGCACCAGCGGGATCGCGCCATCGAGTTCGGTCAAGCAATCCTGAAGCCCGCAGCTCTTCACCGGAAACGAAACTGCCCGCGCAATCTCGGCCGCCAGAATTCGCCGCAACTCTTCGTCGGGCTCAATCAGCAGAAAATGATCCGGAGGCTGCAAGGCCAGCCACTGCCGCAATCGCGAACGTAACGCAGGCAACGGCACTCCCAGCGTGCGCGCCGAGCGAAACAGATTTGTAATCATCTGGTCCAGTGCCAACGCCGGCGAGACCGCAGAATCCGGCTTGCGCGTCCGCACATACACGCCGCTGCCTCTACGGAGTTCAACCCAGCGCCCGCGCTGGAGTTGCCGATATCCCGCGCTCACCGTGTTCGGATGCAGATGAAAACGCCGCGCCAGCTCTCGCGTACTGGGCAGGCGCTGCCCGGGCACAAGGTCATCGCTCAAAATCCCAAGCACAACCTGCGTAACCAACTGCTCGCGGATAGAAACCTCACTCCCTCGTGCAAACCAAAGCTGCATAGCCGCAACATCATAAGCCCTGTCCCTTCGCGAACAAAGTTGTCACCGCCTTGTCTCGCCACAATTGCCGCCACTCCGCGTCGGGCAGTATGATGAACGCATGAGTTTTTCCGAGACGATTTTCCTGTTCTTCCTGGCCCTCATCATCTTTGGGCCCAAGAAGTTGCCGGAGATCGCCCGCCAGATCGGCAAATATCTGAACGAATTCAAGCGCGCCTCGAACGAGTTCAAAGCCCAGATCGAGCAGGAAATCGCGCACCTGGAAGTGGAAGAAAAAAAGAAGACCGAGCTATCGCCGGCGGCTCCGCCGGAAGGCACGACTGCGCGGCTTTCATTTTCTCCGGCGCCCGCCGAGACCTTGACTGCTGAGACAACGCCCGCTCCCGCAACGCTGGCCGCGACTTCTGAGGTAAATCAGAATGGCTCCGAGGTTCCGGTCGCAACCGAGGCGATTGCCGTGTCCGACTCCGTGACCGCGCCCGCTTCGCAGGAGTCGCATGCCTGAGTTGGCCGAGGCTCCGGCGAGCAGCGACAGCGAAAAGGAATCCATGCCCACCATGGGATTCCTCGATCACCTCGAGGAGTTGCGCAAGCGTCTCGTGCATTCGATCATCGCCGTTGCCGTGGGCACTGGGCTGTGCTGGGGATATCGCGAAAAAATTTATGCGGTGATGCAAAAGCCGATCATGGACGCACTCCGCAACCACAACCTCGCGGAGAAACTGGTTTACCTGAATCCTACCGATCCCTTCAATCTTTATTTGAAAATCGCGATCCTGGCGGGATTATTTCTGACCTCGCCATTCGTTTTGTATCAGGTGTGGATGTTCATTTCGCCCGGCCTCTATCGCAACGAAAAGCGATACGTGATGCCGTTCATGGCTTCGACCATTACCTTGTTTACTCTGGGCGGATATTTTGGATACCGCATCGCGTATCCGCGGGCGTTGGATTTCTTCATCGGATTCAGCGGCCAATTCCAGCCCATGATTACGGTCGGTGAATACACGCAACTTTTTCTGAGCATTGTCCTCGGCATGGGATTGATCTTCGAAATGCCGATTCTCGTATTCTTCCTGGCCTTCATGGGGATCATGACTCCCTCGTTCATGGTCAAGAATTTCCGCTACGCGATCCTGATTATTTTTGTGCTGGCGGCGATCGTCACGCCTACGCCCGACATCGTAAACATGTGCGTATTCGCCGCGCCCATGCTGGCTCTGTACGGCTTGAGCATTGGCGTCGCATGGCTGGTGCATCCTGACCAGCGCGAAGCGCGCAAGGAGAAGCGGGCGCAATGATTCGATGCAAATGATTCGAGGCGAAATGACTCGATGCGCCATGAATCGAGTGAAGACTCGAGGGAAGATGCTGCGTTGGATTTTGCTGGCCGTGTGCGTGGCGGGACTGGCCTGTGACCGCGATAAAGATAGTGTGAAAGCGGGCGCGCAGACTGGCGCGCAGGGCCCGTCCGACGCCCCGAAATTGGTGTTTCCGCCGGATGACGGCGTCAAGCCAGTCTTCGATGCCGACCGTTCGTTTCAATATTTGAAAGATATTGTGAAGTTTGGTCCGCGGCCGCTGGGCAGCGCGAGCCACAAGAAAGTCGAAGACTATCTCGATGAGCACTTGAAGGGCGACAACGTCGAAGACGATACCTTCACCGCCAATACGCCGGAAGGCAAGTTTGCGGTGCACAACATCATCGCAAAGTTCCCGGGGAACAAAGACGGCATCATCGTCGTGGCCAGCCACTACGATACGAATTATCCCTTACGGAATACTTCCTACGTGGGCGCGAATGATGGTGGCTCTTCCAGCGCATTGTTGCTTGAGTTGGCAAATCAACTACGCGGCAAGGCTCGCGACGGCTACAGTGTTTGGCTCGTTTGGGACGATGCGGAAGAAGCCATCAAGCCCGACGGTTCCGGAGGTCTCCCACAGGAGATGCCATTCAAAGAGGATAGTCTCTACGGCATTACTCATGTGGCGGAGAAGTGGCAGGCGGATGGGACGCTCAAGAAAATTAAAGCATTTCTGCTCGCCGACATGATTGGCGACGCCGACCTCAGTATCGAACGCGATTCCAACTCCACGCCTTGGCTGGAAAACGTCATCTATGAATCTGCCACCCGCATGGGATATCAATCGCATTTCTTCACACGTAACAATGAGGTTGGCGACGATCACATTCCCTTTGTGAAGCGCGGCGTACCGAGTGCGGATCTGATTGATTTCAATTACGGTTACAACGACGTTTTCTGGCATACCACGCAAGACACTGTCGACAAGCTGAGCCCGAAGAGTCTGGAAATTGTGGGTGGCGTAATGCTGGAAACGATCCGCATACTCGACAAGATGGAACCGCTGCCGCCGAAGTAGCATCCGCTCTCGTGGCGATATCGGCAGAAGGCTTTCACCACAGAGGGCACAGAGATCACAGGGGAACCACAACCCATCCATTCAGCAATATTTCCCTTATCGCTGCCATTGGTTTTGCTCTTTTCCATCAATTCGTTTCTAATGCTCCACGATGCGTATTGCGAGACCGCTGATTTCAGGCCTTATTCTCTCTGCTATTTGTTTTGCTGCGACTCCATCCGCCGACAATTCCGACGCAACTCGATTGATTCAAACTGCTTTGCAACCTTCACCGCTCGAAACCAATCTGCGGCATCTGGCCGATGAAATCGGAGGCCGCATTCCTGGCACTCCGGCGATGCAGAGAGCGGTCGAGTGGGGAGTGCAGGCATTGAAGGCGGCTGGTGCCGATAGCGTTCATACCGAGGAATTTACGATCCCGAATTCGTGGGCCGAAGGCGCGACCGAGATGACCGTGGAAGCCGAAGGCGAGCACAACGGTGCGGCGAGATTTCGTGCACGACTTGTCTCGATGGCTTGGGCGCCTGCGTTGGCTGCGTCGAAACACGTTCCTATTGTCGATGTTGGGGAGGGTACCGTTGCCGATTTCCAGAAAGCGGGCGATATCTCCGGCAGAGTCGTTCTGGTCCACACGGTTGTTCTGAAAACCTGGGCAGATCTGTTTACGGAGTACATGAAGGCTCCTCAGGCGATCGAACTGGCCGTGAAAGGCAAGGCCAAGGCCATGGCCTTCATGGCGACGCGCGAGCACGACATTCTTTACCGGCACACGAACTCAAGCGCGGGCGAAATCGACCGCGTGCCCATGGTTCTGCTCGCGCGCGAAGACGGTGAGCGCATTGCGCGACTGCTGGCGGATGGCCACGCAGTCTGGGCGGACCTGGCCATTCCTAACGTAATTGGCGGGCCCATCAAAGCCGCCAACGTGATTGGAGAAATCCAAGGCCGCGAAAAGCCGGATGAGTTCGTCATCCTGGGCGCGCACCTCGATTCGTGGGAACTGGGCACCGGCGCTCTCGACAACGGCTGCAACGCGGCGCTGGTGATCGACGCGCTGCGGGCGATCAAGGCCGCGGGCGAGAAGCCGAGACGCAGCATTCGCTTCATTCTTTTCTCCGGCGAAGAGGAAGGCCTGCTGGGCTCGCGCACTTACGCTTTATCCCACCGCGGCGAACTCGATCGTGCCGCCGGCGTAGTCATCTTTGACGCGGGCACGGGCAAGACCACCGGCTTTTCTGTGGGTGCGCGCAAAGACGTGATCGATGTGGCTCGCGGGCTGATCGCTCCACTGGAGCAGTTCGGCGTGAAAAACCTGAAGCCCGACATGGAATGGGGCACCGACCACTTCGACTTCATGCTGGAGGGAGTGCCGACGTTTGTCGCGGATCAGGACGAAGCGAATTACCTGGAGAACTACCATGCCGTCTCCGACACTTACGACAAAGTCGATTTCGCGCAACTCAAAAAGCACGTCGCCGAAGCCGCAGTGCTCAGCGTTGGATTGGCGGATCTGCCGGAGAAAATCGGTCCGCGCTTGACGCACGATCAAATCGATCAGACCATCCGCGAGAGCAATAGCGTGGACCTGTTCAAGGCTTTTGGTTTGTGGGACGATTGGGTCAGCGGCAGGCACGGCAGGCAGAAGTAGTGCTCATCGCTTTGTGAACTAGCGCGAAACCACCATCGGCCATCGACATTGTTTTATTTCTGGATACTCTTCAACGTATTCGCGCTCGGGATGCTGGTGCTGGACCTGCGCGTCTTTCATCGTCCCGGCCACGTCGTCGGCTATCGCGAAGCGCTCGGATGGAGCGCGCTTTGGATTGGCCTGGCCGCCGTCTTTGCCATACTCATTCATGTCTGGCTGGGGCATCAGGCCGCCCTCGAGTTCGTTACCGGCTACGTCCTCGAACTCTCGCTGAGCGTCGACAACCTGTTTATTTTTCTGCTGATCTTTAACTATTTTGCGGTGCCGGACGCGCTTCAGCATCGCGTCCTGTTCTGGGGAATCATCGGCGCCCTGCTCATGCGCGGTATTTTTATCGGCGCGGGAGTGGGGCTGATCTCTCGCTTCCACTGGGTGCTCTATATTTTCGGCGCCCTGTTGATCTATAGCGGCATCCGGTTGTGTTTTACCGCTGACCGCAAAATCAATCCCGACGCGAATCCGATCGTGAAAGCGCTGCGGCGATGGATCCCGGTGACGAAGGAATACCGAGGCGAACATTTTTTTGTTCGCAATCTGCAAGGGACTTCGCGTTATTGCGCTACCCCGCTGCTGGTGGTGTTGCTGGTCATAGAAACGACCGACGTCTTGTTCGCTGTCGACTCCATTCCGGCAGTGCTGGCGATCACGCTGAATGCGTTCATCGTTTACACCTCGAACGTTTTCGCGATTATGGGCCTGCGCTCGATGTATTTCGCCGTGGCGGGCCTGATGAAAGCTTTCCGCTTCTTGCATTACGGGCTGGCCGTCGTCCTGATTCTGGTTGGCTCAAAGATGCTGGCGGCTGAATATGTAAAAGTTCCGATCCTGGCGACACTGTGCTCGATTGCAGGAGTGATGCTGGTCTCGATGATTGTCTCGGTGGCCTATCCGGCTAAAGCTACGTGAAACAGCGGAAATAAGTTCGACTACGCCACGAACCGCACGCCTTCAGCCGTCACGACAGAATGCTTCAGGAATTTCTTATCGTCGTGATCGGGATAATCCATGCGATAGTGAGCACCGCGGCTTTCTTCGCGCGCCAGCGCGGATCGAGCTACTAGTAGCCCCGCGAGTTGCAAGTTCGCAGCTTCGTGCGCGCGGCGGGTCCTGGGATGTGCGAGTTTCGGCGTCATTTCTTCGAGACTCCTGATCGCTTTTTGCATTCCCGTCCGCGTGCGTACGATCCCGACCTCGTTCCACATCAGATCCTGAATCTGACCGATCAACTCTTCCACTCCCGCATCGACGGGCCCATTCGAATAGGAGGCCTTCGGAGAATCTTTGACCTTCGACTTATTCGCTAGCTCGTCGCGCATCGCTGCTCCAGCGCGCGCTCCATAAACCAATCCTTCCAACAGCGAATTGCTGGCCAGTCGGTTCGCTCCGTGCACCCCGGTTGCCGCGGCTTCACCCGCCGCGTAAAGGCCCGCGACATTTGTCTTCCCGTCGAGATCGGTCCGTACCCCGCCCATGGCGTAATGTGCGGCCGGCCGGATCGGAATCAAGTCCTCGGTGATGTCAATGTTGTGCTGCATGCAGGTCGCGTAAATACGCGGAAATCTTTTCTGCACCATGGCAGGATCGAGGTGAGTGAGATCGAGATAGACGAATGGGTCCCTGGCCCGACTGACTTCCATCTCATGTACGATGGCGCGCGCCACCACGTCGCGCGGAGCGAGTTCGCCCATGGGATGATACTTACCCATGAACCGGCTCAACTCAAAATTGCGCAGGTACGCGCCCTCGCCTCGCAACGCCTCCGACAACAAAAAACGCGGCGCCTTCTTCAGATAAAGCGCCGTCGGATGAAACTGGATGAACTCCATGTCGCTGATTTCCGCTCCGGCGCGAAATGCCATAGCGACACCATCTCCGGTCGCGACTTCGGGGTTGGTCGTGTTGCGGTAAAGTTGGCCCATGCCTCCGGTCGCGAGTAAGACTGCGGAACACGCCACTTCTTCGGGCATTCCTTTTTCGTTCAGCAGCGAAATTCCATTCACCCGGCCGTTATCGGTGTTGAGTCCGGTGGAGAATTCGAATTCCACGACCGAAATCTTCTTCAGCGACTTCGCCTTGGCGTAGAGCGCGCGCAGAATTTCCCGCCCCGTGGAGTCGCCCTGGGCATGCAGAATCCGGTTGCGGCTGTGCGCTCCCTCGCGTCCGAAGACCAGCTTGGTTCCGCTGCGGTCAAACTGCGTGCCCCACTTAATCAACTCTTCGATCCGGACTGGCCCCTCTTCAACCAGCACCTTCACTGCCGCCGGATTGCAAAGCCCATCCCCGGCGATCAGCGTGTCCTGTAGATGCAGGCTAACCTCGTCTTCGTCGCTGAGTGCGGCGGCGATGCCGCCCTGGGCATATTGCGTGTTGGAGTCGGTAACCTCTTTCTTGGCCAGCACCAGCACGCGTCCCGCAGCGGCCAGTTCGACCGCGGCACGCAGGCCGGCAACGCCTGCCCCAATCACTACAAAATCAGTCTCTGACGGAAGGCCCTTCATTGAATCGAAATGGTACCACTTTGACCGTGCTGGCAGGTTCTTGCCGACGGGGCCAATACGTTATGATGGAAATCCAATGGCGCAAGTCACCATCCACGTGCTTCCCCGCCCCTATCAGGCGCTCATTGAGAACGGCGTGCTCATTCGCGCGGGCTCGGTGCTGGCGGAGCTTTTGCCCCAGGCGAGCCGTATTTTCGTGCTCACCGTGCCTCCGGTACGCAAGCGCTGGGGAGCGAAGTTGATCAATTCACTCAAGGCCGCCGGATTCGCCCCGCAAGTGCTGATGATGCCCGACGGCGAACCCGCGAAGCGCCTGGCAACGCTCGAAGCGCTGGCCGAGAAACTGGCGCGCCTGGGAGCCGATCGCAAGGCTGTGGTGATCGCACTCGGCGGCGGCGTCGTCGGCGATGTCGGTGGGCTGCTGGCTTCCCTCTACATGCGCGGCGTGGAGTTGGTGCAAATCCCCACGACCGTACTGGCGCAAGTCGATGCGTCGATCGGCGGCAAGACCGCCGTGAACCTCGCTGCCGGCAAGAATCTACTCGGGACGTTTCATCATCCGCGGGTTGTGCTCATCGATCCGGCAGTGCTCAAGACGCTGTCGGACCGCGAGTTCCGCGCCGGATTGTATGAGGCTTTGAAGTGCGGCATCATCGGAAACGTCGAGCTCTTTCTGCGCTTTGAACAGAATCGCGCCAAGATTTTAAAACGCGATCCGGTCGAATTGGAGTGGCTGATTGCGCAATCGGTAAAGCTGAAGGCGGAAGTAGTCTCGGCCGACGAGCGCGAAGATGGACTGCGGCGCGTGTTGAACCTCGGCCACACCATTGGCCATGCGCTCGAAGCCGAAACCGGCTACCGGCGGCTGTTGCACGGGGAAGCGGTTGCCTGGGGCATGGTCGCCGCCACCAATATCGCACTCAGTGTCGGGCGCACCGACAGTGTCACCGCCGGACGGATCGCCGACGCCGTACTCAGCCTGGGCCGCCTGCCGGAAGTGAACGTGAGTCCGAAAAAAATTCTGGCGCGGATGCTGTCCGACAAGAAGACGAAAAATGGCGTGGTGCATTTCATTCTGCCGCGCGAGATCGGCAAAGTCGAGGTGGCCAACGACGTCCCCGAGAGTTCGGTTGTCGATGCGGTACAGGAGTTGCGCCGTTTGTCTGGGGGCAGGGGCGTGTGGGGCAAGTCGAGCGGAGCCGGAGGGAACTGATTATGGAAGAAACAGCGGCGCAATATACGGCGCGGATTCTCGGTTACATCGAAGGGCAGGATGCACTCAAAGTGCAAGCCACGACGGCGGGCAGGCTGGCCAAGCTGGTTCGCGGTCTGACTCCCGCGCAACTGAAATGGCAGCCGGGGGCGGGGAAGTGGTCGATCGCGGAAATTGTAGGACACCTGGCCGATTCAGAAATTGTAGGAAGTTGGCGCATGCGATCGATCCTTGGCCAGGATGGCGTCACCATTCAGGCTTACGATCAAAATTCCTGGGCCGCGGTCTTTCAATACCGCAAGCGCGATACTAAGGCTTCACTGGCGCTGTTCCGCACTCTCCGCGAAAATAATCATGCCATGCTGAAAGCCATTCCGCGCGAACTTTGGAAAAATTATGGAACGCACCAAGAGCGCGGTAAGGAAACACTCTCGCATGTGACCCGCATGTTCGCCGGACACGACACGAACCACGTCCTGCAAATCGAAAAAATCGTCCACGAACTGAAGAAAAAGCAACTGAAGAACAAGAAACGGAAGTAGAGGTTTCTTTCTCAATCGATTTGCCCGAGACCATCAAACCCACTGTGATTGGCGCCTCGCCCGAGGGTGCCAGCGATGAGCAATCCGCCGCCCGCGCGGTGCGCGAGATGTTCACGTCGATCGCGCCCCGCTACGATCTGCTGAATCACGTCCTGTCCTTTAATATCGACCGCTGGTGGTGGAAGCGCACGGCGGGCGCCTTCAGCGCCATTCTAAACCGGCCCGGGGCGCGCGCTTTGGACTTGTGCTGCGGCACCGGGGACATGACTTTCGCCTTACTTAAGCGGGCAGGGAAGTGCTCTCCGCAGATTGTTGGCGCTGATTTTTCTCACGCGATGCTGCAGCGGGCATGGGCGAAATCGTCGGGTCGCGCCGGCCATGTGAAGTCGCCAGGCCCGACATGGATCGAAGCCGATGCCTTACGTCTGCCCTTTCCCAGCGAGCATTTTGATCTCGTGACGTTGGCTTTCGGCTTCCGCAATCTCGCCGACTACGATGCCGGCCTGCGCGAAATCCTGCGCATACTGAGGCCCGGAGGCGAGTGCGGCATTCTCGATTTCGGCGAACCGAAGGGAGTGATGGGTTCGCTCTATCGATTTTATTTCAAGCAAATCCTGCCCCGCGTCGGAACCATGATCTCCGGCGTCCGCGGCCCCTACGCGTACCTCCCGGCATCCGTGGAACGATTTCCCGAGCCGCATGAAATGCTAGCGCGCATGAAAAATGCCGGTTTCACTCTTGCAACCTGGACTCCTTACACTTTCGGAATCGCCGGGCTCTATCGCGGTAAGAAGTAGCCGCAAACACTATCCCGCATTCTTCAGCAGCCTGCTCAGCGCTTCAATATCGCCCGTACTCGCATCTCCCAGCACGAAATAATGCAGTCCGTTTTGCGACCAGTTTTCCACGTTGAATGACAGAACATTCATTGGCGCCGATGCAACCACTTCCGATTCGCGCTCCTGGAAAATGAAAACAGAAATCTCGTGCTTCCGCAGCTGATAGATAAGATGCGCTCCCGGCGTCTGCGCCAAATAAGTGACGCGCCCGCCCACCAGCGTAAAATCCGTGCCCTGCAACTCCGGCAGATTGAAGGTGAATGGAATCCTTCCCTGAAACCAGGGCTTCACGGTGTGACGGTCGGTCGAGATCACGTCCACCGGGGTTGCACTGGCGAGGGCTGCGACATGCAGGTCGGCAAGCTCGCTATAGACGCGCTGCCTTTGTGTGCGCTCGCGTCGTACATAGGAATTCACCGCTACCGATGCGATCAGCACGAGCAGCGCCGGAATCGCGATGATCGTCCAGGCCCGGCTAAAGGCTGATCTCGGCCGGGGAGCAATTTGCTTTGCGATCTTCGCCCGCAACGCAACGCTTGGTTCGTAACGCTTACCTGCGACCGCGGTCGCCCGTTTCATCTGCACACGCTCCAGGGCGTCGGCCGCGCAAGCGGCGCACTCTCGCAAATGCACCGCTAGCGCGCGTGCTTCGGCGGGCCCTAACTCCCCGTCAACGTAGAGATCGAGTTTTGCGTGCCACGCTTCGCAAGCCATTACGGTTTCCCCGCGATCGTCTTTTGCAGAATCCTGCGCAGCGCCTTGCGCGCCCGCGAGAGTCGCGACATCACAGTGCCCGCCGGAATCGTCAGCGTCTCAGAAATCTCCTGGTACGACATCTCTTCCACCTCGCACAACAACAGAATCTCGCGGAAGTGCACCGGCAATTCCGCTAGTGCGCGCTGCATCATCTCTCGGTCCGCTTCTCGGAGCAGAATATTCTCCGGCGTCGCGCGGTCGGTCTGGACTGCAACCTCTTGATCGGTTTCATCGAACGCAACCGTCGCCTTCAGCCCGGTGCGCGAGCTCAAGAACGAATTGCGCAGAATACGGTACATCCACGCCCGAAAATTCGTTCCCGCTTGAAACGACGAAAATCCGCGCAGCGCCTTGACATAGGTCTCCTGCACCAGATCCTCAGCCTCTGCCCGATCTTGCGCGAGCCAGTGCGCAAAGTTGTAGAGCTGGTCGAACAGAGGCATCGCCAGATCTTCAAAAGTCTCGGCAGGCAAGCGCTGGTCTGGCACCTCTCTAGCATAAACTGCCGCCTCATGTGTTTTATTCCCTCAGACCCGCAAAATATTTTTGCAAATACCAGGGAATAAACTCCCGCCCCCACTGTTTTCAGCACAGTAACCGAGACCACAGGAGAATCCATGAAAGCCCCTGATCGCAGATCGTTTCTCAAAATTGCCGGCACGTCGCTCGGCATTGGAGTACTGTATTCAGCCTATCCCGCTGCGTTGGCCAAGGGTGAAGTCGGCGACATATTCGCCTCGCTTGGCAAACAGAGTGGCGAAAAAGTGACCCCGTTTTCCTTCTTGCAACTCAGCGACGCCCACGTGGGATTCAATGGTCCACCCGACCCATTGGGGACGAAGGCCTTTGAGCACGCCGTCGACATGGTCAACGCCCTGCCTCAGCGTCCCGATCTAGTCTTGTTTACCGGCGACCTCACGCACGATACCGAGGACAAAGACATCCACATCCAACGTATGAAACAGTTTCAGGAAATCTCGAAGAAAATCAATGTCCCGGTCATCCGACATGTTCCCGGCGAGCACGATGCCGGGCTGGACGGTGGCGCCCTCTACCGCGAATTCTTTGGCGAGAGCCATTACTCGTTCGACCACCGCGGAGTGCACTTCATTGCGCTCGACAACGTCTCGCGCGCCAAGCCTGAGGTCGGCGCCGAGCAGCTCGACTGGCTTAAGAAGGATCTAGCGCGTTTCTCCAAGTCCGCGCCCATCGTCGGGTTCACCCATCGTCCGCTCTTCGATCTGCGCCCTGACTGGGAGTGGTTCACCAGCGACGGGGACGACGTCATGAACGCGCTCTCGCCTTACGACAATGTGACCGTGCTCTACGGCCACATCCACCGCGACGACGAACACGAAATCGGCAAGGTGCATCACTATGCAGCCCGTTCGCTGATCTTTGCATACCCCGACCCAACCGGGATCGCTGGTCCTCGCAAGCCGATTCCGTTCGACAAGGATCATCCCTTCAAGAATCTGGGCATCCGCAGCATCAACGTGAACGGCAAATCGAAACCCGGTACGCAATCGCTTGCCGTGACCGACGTAGAACTCACCGCACGGGAATTTTCCGGCATCAACGGTGTTCACCAACTTCTAAAAAACCCGAACATTTAGGACAGAAACTATGACGATCCGAATGAGAACTAGAACTAACCCGCTTAGAACCCTTTGCACGATCGCCCTGGCGCTGATAGCATTCCTCACCGCATCATCAGCCCGTCGTGCCCATGCCGACGATGTGCCGGTCGTGGAAATCACGGCCAAGCGATTCGCGTTCAGCCCTGACAAGATCACGCTGAAGAAGGGGCAAACCGTGAAACTTCGCCTGCACAGCGAAGACGTCACCCACGGATTCTTTCTTCGCCCGTTGAAGCTCGACGAGGAAATCCCCGCCGGTCAGACCGCAGAAATCACGGTGACGCCGCAAACCGCGGGCACCTTCACCACCATCTGTGACCATTTCTGCGGCGCCAACCACGGCAACATGAATATGACCATCGTCGTGGAATAACCAATGCAATCGAATCGATGTACTTTCCGCCGCGTCAAGCAGGGATTTGCCGTCGCCTCCACGGCGGCGTCCCTGCTTGCTTCTTTCGCATGCGAAGTTCGCGCACCGGGAAAGTTCGAGACGCGCTTCATGCAAGGCGCCAAGCGCCACATCACCGTCCGCGGGCGGTCGGACAAGAATCCGCTCGCCGCCAGCTCCGAAAATATCCACCGTGGACAGAGCAACTTTGGATCCTATTGCATGGTCTGTCATGGCCTCGACGGCCAGAATACGGGTGTCCCGTTTGCCGAAACGATGGCACCACCGGTGCCGCTGCTGAACTCGCCCGAGGTGCAGGAATATACTGACGGCCAACTCCACTGGATCATCCAGAATGGAATTTTTCCCTCAGGCATGCCCGCTTCGAAAGAGATTTTTCGTGACGAGGAGATCTGGCAATTGGTGTTATACATCCGGCATTTGCCCCCGAAAGGAAGCTTGGGCGAGCCTGCGGTCTATGGCGGAACCGGCAAACCGGAGCCAGCCGCAGGCCCTTGAAACGAAATCGGTGTTCTAGGTTGGGCTCGCACTGGGTGCCAGAGCGATCGCACTCTTGAAGCTGTCTGCAAATGCGTCAGCAATCGTGTAGCGGATCACGTGCTCGTACTCCGGGCCGAGGAAGCGCCGCAGGCGGTCGGTATTCATGATGTACTCGCTGGTCATGTAAGGCACAGCTTCGGGGGGAATGGCTGAAATCTTCCGCGCCCACAAAAATTTCAGGACCTGCTGCATCGCCCATTCACCCGGAACGCGCAGGAGTTTTGCGTGGGCAATTTCAATGCACTGGCCGAAGGTGAGCGGCTCACCGCGCCCAGCGACGTTTAACACCGTGAGGCGCTGCATTTCCGGCTCGCGGTGCAGAATGTGCAGCATCAATCGCGCCATGTCGTCGACGTGGATAAATTGGATTTTGTGGTCGAGATATTGTTGCCCTCGCGGCAGTATGCAGGGCAGGCGCTTGCCTTCATTCCGCATTTTCTCAGCGCGTTCGCCTTTACCGTTGGGAGTGCCGCGAAAGGCGCCCATCAAATAATTCTCCACACTCGCTCCGGCGAAAATGTGCGGACGCAAAATGTAAACGCTGCACCCGCGCAGAGCGTGCGACCGCTGCTGCACCACTTCATCGGATTCTCGCTTGTGAATTGCGTATGGCAGCGTATGCCCGGCCAGCGGCGACTCTTCGGTTGCGGGAGCGGCCAGAGCCGGACCATAGGCCGAGACACTGCTGGGAAAAATAAACTGCTTCACGCCGTCGTCGGTCGACCGGTTCGCCTCCGTCACGGCTTCCATCACCCGCGCCGTTCCGGCGACGTTAATCTGCCACATGCGCTCCAGGTCGAGCACACCGGTGCGCACCGGATCGATCACAAATGCCAGATGAATGACCGCGTAGGCGTGGGTATCGCGCAGCAACTCATACAGCGGGCGCGTAGAGGCTTCCTGCCCCAGGTCGAGGCTCTCAAACTGCAACTGAGAATCGGATTGGGGCGGATTGATGTCCACCCCAATCACAGAGAAACTTCCCAGCAGCGGCAATAGCCTCGATCCAAGGTTGCCGGAAACGCCCGTAACTACAACGACCGGTTTTGCCATCAGTTAGGCTGTGAAGCCGGAGGCGGCACCGGCGGCTGTCCCTGAGGCGTGGTAGGCGACGGAGCGACTCGCGGATTCGGGATGCGCCGCGGCGGCGGCATATTTCCATTCGCTCCTGGAGGCCCAAAATACTTCTCGTTGGTGTCGACGGTGAACGACTTCTGTACCTTGTCGGTCATTTCACGCGTGCGCTGATTCTGAAGCGTGCTGTGAATCTCGTCCTTGGCTTGATCCTGGGTCAACTGGTCTTTGCTGATCACCTTATAGATGTAGTGTCCGCCCGCGTCGTTGATGACCTGCGAAACCTCGCCCGCCTTCAAATCAAACGCCGCCGCGTGCCCCGGAGGTAATCCCGTGCGGCGCACCTTGGGCAGATTCACCGTCGGCGATTCGATCTTCATCCCGGCCGCGTCGAAGGCTTCCTTCTGCAACTTTACAAAGTCTTCTCCGGCGGCGGCGCGTGCCCGCAGCGTGTCGGCGAGCTTTGTCATGTCTTGCTCACCCTGGTCGGCCTTGGCTTTGTCGGCGGCCTCTTTCGCCTTCTTGGCTTCGTCGCTCAGTTTCGCGTCTTTGTCTTCATCTTCTTTGTCTTTGTCGTCAGCTTCGAGCTGCTTGGTGCGCGGAACGAACAAGCGGTCGAGATTGAACTGCTCAAACGCCTCTGGATTTTTCTTGTAATACTCGGCAATATCTTCGGCGGGAACTTTCGCCGCCTCTTCCTGAATCTGGCGGTTCAGTTCGTTGGTCAGAATCTGCATCTGCGCGAACTTCACCGTTTCTTTGAAGCGCTCAGTCTTGTCGAGACCCTTTTTCCGCGCGGCGTCTGACATGGCGATCAAACGCGGCAACACGCTGGCCAATTGCCGCCGCAGTTGCGGAGTCATGTTCGGAGCCACGCCCGCAGCCAGCTTTTCGAACTCAGCCTTTGTGATAACGGTCTTGCAGTCGGCGGCCGGAGTCTTCTCGGCGGCGGCAGCGCCTTTAGCCGCGGCCGGCTTGGCTGGGCATACGCCCTTCACCGTGATGACGGGTTCTTCGGGTGGGACCGACGCAGAAGTATCCGGCGGCGCAGCCGGCGCCTGCGGCATGCCCGGCATGGGCGCTCCACTTTGTCCCTGGCCCTGTCCCGCCTGGGCCGGGGGAGGAGTACCAGCGGCCTGTCCCCAAGCTATGGTCCCCAACAAAACACACACCAGCCAACTCTTACGCATAGAAAATTTCCTCCAGGATTGGTCGTTCAGATAATCGAAACTGCCAAGCAGTAAATCCTAGCATAACTCGCAGATTTCGCGCCCGGGTGGGTGGTGATTCGTTGGTCGGTCGGTTTGAGTTTCTGACGGCATCTTCGCTCGTCGATGGCGCCATCCTGAGCGTAGACGTTCTTCAGGCGGAGCGAAGGATCTCCCCTACGACGCTGCGTGCCACGGGAGATCCCTCGGCCCGCTGGTAAAAACGCGGGCTCTTCGGGATGACGTCTGGTGAGATGCAGAGTTCAAACTAACCCCCCGTCGGCAGTTCGGTTCGGAATGACCTGCCTTCATCCAGCCCCGCTCCGACACCCGCGCCCTGCCGATTCCCATAGCGCATTCCGTTTGCACCAGCGATAATCTTCTTGCATGCGGTCACCGGGCGAAACTTGACGTCCGCATCACCTCTGGCAAAATGTCGAATCGATAGGATGGGAAGCATGCTATCTCGAAGAGATTTTCTGGCTGTATCGGCGGCGCTTCCCTGGGCGTTTCGCGGAATAGCTTCCGCATCGCCTTCGAAAATTCCAGTCGGGATCGAGCTCTACTCGGTGCGTGAATCGCTGAAGAGCGATCCCGTCGGCACCCTGCGCGCGGTCGCGAAAATGGGATACCAGTGCGTCGAGTTTTACGCTCCCTACTTCGACTGGAGCGAAGCGCAGGCCAGGTCGACCAGAAAGCTTCTCGACGAACTGGGCTTGAAGTGCTACTCGACTCACAACGCCGCCACCAACCTGAATCCCGAGAATATTGAGAAGGCGAAAGATTTCAATCAGATTCTCGGCAGCAAATATCTGGTGCTGGCATGGTCTGACGCAAAAACGACACTCGACGGATGGAAAGCGGTGCCCGAAATGTTGAACGCCGCCTCCGACAAACTCGCTCCCGCGGGACTGAAGGCCGGATATCACAATCACACCGCAGAATTCACCGCCATCGACGGTCAGCGGCCCATCGAGATTATCGCGAAGAACACAAAACCATCGGTGATGTTGCAGTTAGATGTGGGCACGTGCCTGGAAGCTGGCGGCGATCCGGTGGCGTGGATTCGCGCCAACCCAGGGCGCATCCGATCGATCCACTGCAAAGACTGGTCCCCGCAGCCCGATAAAGCATACAAGGTTTTATTCGGTGAAGGCGTAGCTGACTGGAAAGGAATTTTCCAGGCAGCCGAAAGCGGCGGCGGAGTGGAATTTTATTATGTCGAGCAAGAGGGAAGCCGCTTCTCTGAATTCGAAACCGCGCAAAAATGTCTGGATTTGTTCCACGCGACGCATAAATCTATTTAGGGCTCTGATTCGCTTCTGAGGCACAGGCCTCTAGCCCGCGCCCACAGTGGAACACAGAAGATCTCCAACGCCGTAAAATAAAAGAATGGAACCTAGGTTGTCTATATTTTTGGTAGTCGTGATTTTGACCGCATCATTGGCGTGGAGTTTGCCGAACTCGGCCACTGGCGCGTACGACTCGGCAACGCAAAGTCCGGCGCAGAATCAATCCGCACCGCCGGCGAATCCGCCGCAGGATGCTCCGCAGGAATCGCATCCTCAATCGTCGGCTCCGCAGAATAAGACGCCCAATCTCGCGCCGCCGCGCTCTGACAGCGTGAATGCCGACGCCCTCGACGACGAAGGGCAAAGCTCAAGCAAAGACACGCAGATCGATATCAGCGCTCCCGATAACGACGTTTCGACCCATCCGGAGAGTTCCGACATGTTGCACGATGAAGGCGGATCGACCGGCGGCAACGGTGACGTAATCGAGTTCCATCCGTGGAATCCGCATAAGGCGGCGAAAGATATTGAGGTGGGAGACTTCTACTTCAAGCGCAAGAACTATCGCGCCGCCGAAGACCGTTACCGCGAGGCGCTGCTCTTCAAGAATAACGACGCCCTCGCGACCTACCGTTTAGCCGTGTGCCTGGAGAAACTCGATCGTCCCGACGATGCGCGCCAGGAATACGAAAGCTATTTGAAGATTCTTCCGCACGGCCCGCAGGCGGAAGAGGCCCAGAAATCGATCAGCCGATTGAAGAACGCCACGGCCAGCGCCAAGCCTTCGAAGTGAAGAAGCAAACTCGACAAAGCGCCAGGCAAGTCGCCGCTTAGCGTCTCTTCTTGTCCTTCGTGCTTCGCGCTTTTCGGTCCGCGGCTTCCTTGTGCTCATGGCCGAGGTCGCTTTTCTCCGCCTCACCAAGAATCAGATTTGACGGCCACTTCGGGCCGGAGTGAGGCAGTCCTTTGCGCCGGGCGCCGGCATCGATAAGAAAGTCAACCGCATCGAGGCAGGCATGGACCGCCTGCGTCTGCAAGGCACCTTCAAATCGTCCGCGAATTACCAGCATCGCGGTCCCATGCATTTGCGCCCACACCGTAAGCATCAGCCGCGTGTGCGAACGTGGCGTACCGCCCAATCGTTGAGCAACTCGTTCCCTAATCAAGTTGAATGAAGGCCAGGGCTCATGCAGAGACGGCGGTTGTGCAACGCCGTCGAAGAGCGATTCGTAAGCGTGGCGATTCTCCATGGCAAATTCGATCTGGCGATGGACGGCCTCGCGCAACGTGTTGGTCTGGCTGAGCGCGGCGAAAAGATTGCGCCGCGTTTGCAGGCGCAGGGCGCGCAGGATGTCGTCGCGGTCGCGATAGCGTTCGTAGACTGTGGGCGTGGTAGTGCCCGCGGCTTTGGCCACGGCGCGCATGGTCATCGCCTTTTCTCCACCCCGCGCCCACAATCGTGAGGCCGCATCGAGAATTCGTTTTTCCAGGTCAGGATCGGCATGGCGTGGCACCTTGGCGTCGTCTCCGAATGAAGAAAGTGGCCGCTGATCCGGCCTCATTTATTTATTGCACAATGTATCGCTAACACTGTATACTTAATTCATACTAACCATAGCTGTTGACCTCGCAGGGTGGTTCCGCCGGATCCGGTATCTCGCAGCCTCCCCCATCAGCGGTTCCCGGAACCACCTGCGAAAATTCCAGAGGAAAGATTGAGGTAGTAGTAGATGGTCCAAAGCATTAAGAATCAGATTGACGCAGTGCGCCTCAGCGCGGATCTTGCCGCCGCCAAGGTGGAACTGCTAAGTGCCGAGTGCGCCACGGACCGCATTCGGCTCCATTACCCGCTGCACGATATCGTCTCCTTCGGCGAGCGCTTGACCTTGAAGCGCGCCATCGCCTCGGCTGCGGCTGTGCACAACTTTTTCTCCCAGGTTGAGGCGTACATCAAGAACCGCGACAACGGCAACGACGCAACGATCTAACTTGATTACGATCTAGCCTGATTACGATCTAACCTGATTGAGTCCGAAAGTACTCGCCCGGCTACTTCTCCACCCGTATGAACTCACCGGTGGAAGCGTTGACTGCAACCGTGAGTTTGACCGAATCGCGGCTGGCGCCATAAATCACGTGCCATATCAGTTCGTTGGTGTTGTGGTTCCAGTCGCAAACAAAAAACACGGGTGTGTCCGGAGCCTTCGCAAGAATCTTGTCTCCGCCGTGCTTTTGCGCAGTCGCTACCGCCTGGTCCGAATCGATCTTGAGGAAGGCCATGTCAAAGGCCTGGGTCGAGGAATTCGTCGGGTTATAGGAGTCTTCGGTCCCAGGACTCACGCCCCGCGAAGGAGCGCCATCGGCGGCGCTTCCCGACCACGTATAGGCTTTTACCGAACGCTGCGTTGCGGAGGCGAAGCTGCCGCGCCAAACCGCGGCCTTGCCGTCGCGTCCGTTGGCGTCGCTGGTCACCACCGACTCGATGCGGTATGGCTTCGCATCGCCCTGCCATCCGCGAGCTGCCAAATAAACTTTTTGAAATGCGGAACGCGCCGTGAGCAGGTCCGGCCCTTTAGGAACCTCCGCAGCCGCGGTTTCCGCGGGCTTGCCCGAGTCCGACGAGCACCCGGCCAGCGACGCCAGCAAAAATAGCGCAGCGGCCAACGCTCCGAACGAAATTCTGCGCGCGTTGGTTCGTGTTCTTGCCGGGCGCGAAGGGATCGCTCGCGATATCACCGTATCGTTGATCGTAGGCTCCGTGGGGGCGAGGCTGCTCATCTTCATGGCGTCCTTATCTTGTATATTTTTTTATGGACTTTTATTGCCGCGCAACATTCTACCCTGAAGCGCTTACCTGACGCGGTGATAAATTGAGTAACTCGTTATGGACTCTCGCTTGCAAAAGCTCCAGCGAAGCATAGACTCGGCCATCGCGGGTATGTCGGGCGAACAACTTTCGTGGCATCCGCCGGGCAAATGGTGCGCGACAGAGGTGCTCGAACATCTCTATCTCACCTATACCGGAACCACGAAAGGGTTTGAGCGGTTGCTGGATGCGGGCAAGACCGTCGTTGCTCCCGTCACCTGGCAGAATCGCAGGCGCACATTTGTGGTCCTTCGTCTGGGCTACCTGCCTTCGGGCCGGGAAGCGCCGCCCGTAACGCGTCCGCGCGGGATCGACTCTCAGAAAGTTGTCGCTGAGATCGGAACGAAGCTTGCCGCAATGGATGACATCATCCGCCGCTGCGAAGAGAAGTTCGGCGCGCGCAAGAAATTGCTCGACCATCTCATCCTCGGACCACTGACCGCGGGGCAATGGCGGAAGTTTCATCTCCTGCACGGACTGCATCACGTAAAGCAGATTCGACGGCTGCGAGAGCCGCGAGCGTAGCCTGGCCTAAGAATGGCGTGCAAGAAAAAAAGCGCCAGATTTGCTCCGACGCTTTGAAAATATTCCCCTAAATTTGCTTACGGCTCGCGGATTGACGCGGGCGTTCCAGCTTTGCGGGCCTCTTCCTGGATGTCTTCCAGCTTCTGCTTGCCGTCGTCGAGGGCTTTCTGTTTGTCGGCGATCTGCTGTTTGTATTGTGTATCCTGCTTGTCCCAGTCCAGGGAGTTTCGCATGCGGTTGCCGGCGTCGGCATACATAGCGGCGGCGCGGATCTGATATTCGCGTTGCAGCACGTCGAGTTCGCGCGTCAGCAGATCGAGTTGCTCTTTCTGGCTGGCGATCTTGTCTCCCCACTGCTTCCACGCCGCTTGTTTGGCGGCGGTGTCGTCTTCGGGCGCGGCGGTGCTGGTCTTCGGCAGAGCTTTGTCGTCGGCAGAAGACTTGGCTTCTGTGGCGGCTTTCGCATCGGGCGCCTTAGTCTCCGCGGTTGACGAAGCCGCAGAGTCGGCAACCTTGGTATCGTCGGCCTTCGCTTCAGGCGCGGAACTGTCGGCGGCGATGGCTGGGGCCGGACCTACGATCGAGAGCTTGTCTTCGCGCGGAAGATTGTCATTGTCGAACACCTTCGGTTTGTTTCTGGGCGTGCCATCCTTCTTGACTTGCCGCGCATACGCGCCGAGCGAGTCCGTGGGCGCGCTGGCCGAGTTCGACGGGGCTTGGGATTGATCCTGCGCAGCTGCTGGCACGCCGGCCAGGCCCAGAGACAGCAAGAGTCCAATGCTGAAGTTCGCGAATTGTTTCATAGCTCCTCCACGTAGTTCGTTCTCAGTTCTGGTTCGTGTCGCTACTGAAAGTGCGAGTTTGTGGTTCATCTCTTAATCTCTAATCTCTAACGCGATCCGGAAAGTGATCCGGCCGCGGCTGCACTCTGTTGTGCCTGCTGCCCGGTCAGAAACGATCCGACGCTGCGTTCGATTTGTGCCGCTTCTTCTGTAATGTCGGTTGCAATCTGCCGCGCCGCCGCCGCGTCGCGGATGGTGGACAGGTGCTCCGCGTAGCCGGAGATGGTGCGCAACGCTGAGCGCAGCTTGAGCGCCATTTCGGCGGAGAGTTCGCTGCGCAACTCCTGCTGGCGGCGCAGTTCTTCGAACTCGCTGAGATCGTTGATCAGGCAAGCCGCCCCGAGCAGGCTTCCATCGGACGCGGCGATGGGCGAAAAAGTGAGCGACAAATGGCGCTGCTCGCCGGCGGGCGTTTCATATCCGGCCTCAACCTGGCGGCGGGTGCCGCTTTCGCGCAAGACCTGATGCACTTCATCGGCGACGCTGAGCGCTTCCTCAAGGGCTTCGTCGGGAAGAACGCCTTGTGCGGGAGAACTTCCTGCCGCCAGCACAGCGCCGCGAAAGATGTCTTCCGCGCTCATGCCAATCGGCGAGGCGAAGCCCAGAATTTCCTTGCCCGCCGCATTTGCGGTCTTGACCAGGCCATTGCCGCCGAAGACGAGCACGCCGCAGGAAAGATTTGACAGCACCGCGTGGCTGAAGTGTTCGGCGACGCGGGCGCGGCTTTGCTCGGCCTGCGTCTGCACCTGCAATTCGTGCTTCTGCTGCTTCAGTTGCTGGATGACTGTGTTGTACAGATGCAGCGGCAGAGTCTCCAGCGAAGTCGAGCCTTCATAAGCGATGTGCGATTCTTCGTCGATGCTGTGGCGCAGCTTGCGGATGAAAATCAATCCCAAGAGAAAGGCGAAGGTGGCGCAGCAAAATACGACGGCGGCGCGCAACAGAATCGGGTTGGACAGAATTCTCACCAGAGCCTCGTGTACCAGCGCAGAAATTGATTGCCGAAGAAGAACGCAAACAGAGCCATGGTGCCGAGAAAGACTCCGAACGGCATTTGATAAAAGCGGAGCACCATTTGCGCCGATTGCCAGGCCCGACGCCGCGCGGCTTGTGCATCACTCATGTGCGCGCTGAAACGATGCCTGCGCTTCAGCCAAACTGCCAGCACCGTGGAGAGACCGAATACAGAGCCGGCCAGCGATGCGGTGAAGATGGTAAAGATCGTCAGCTTGATTCCGAGGAACGCGCCCACCATGGCCATCAGCTTCACATCGCCGAAGCCCATGCCTTCCATGCCACGCCAGCGCAGATAAATTGCTCCCGCGCCGTAGACGAACGATGCGCCCAACGCTGCGCCGAGCAGGGCGTCGAGCAGGGAATAGATCGCTGTCGAAATCGCACCGCTTACGGGAAGGTTAAGCATCCCGGGCAGAGCTTGCGAAGCCAGATCATTCACTGGAACGATCAGGCTGAAGACCAGGCCCAGTGCGAGTCCCGGGAGCGTGAGCTTATCGGGCAATAACTTAGTCTCTGCGTCGGTGAAGATCAGGCCGAGCAGAAGAAACGCGAGCACGCAATACTTCACCGTGGCCAGCGTGTATCCGAAATACCAGTAACACGCCAGGAACATCAGGCCTGTCAGCAATTCGATCAGCAGGTAGCGCGGCGAAATACTGTTCTTGCAGTTTCGGCAGCGTCCGCCAAGAATCAGCCAACTCACCACCGGCACGTTGTCGTACAAGGCAATGGGCTGCTTGCACTTAGGACAGGCCGAACGCGGCGTGACCACCGACAAACCCAGCGGCAGGCGGTAGATACACACGTTCAGAAAGCTGCCGAAGGCCAGCCCGAGGATGAAGATCGCCGATGCGAGAACAGGATCCACTTGTTGTAGGAAGAACGTTGAAAATATGCCGGTCTTGAAGCGATTATATGGCCGCCAATGGGGCGAGCACTAAGGTACTGAAGTCACTGTCCAAACGGCCAATGGTGGGCTAGGAGAGCCGCGAGGACGACGCTGCGCTAAGGGAAGGCGAAGCGCAGGAGTTCTCCTTCGAGTGCGATGGAGGCTGGATCGTTAGCGGGGAGATTGCCGATCCACTGCGGCCACGCATCGGGGACGATGCGAGTTTGCGGGGCGAGATGGTCGATCCATCTTTGGGCCGTTTCTTCACGGAGGGAGAGCGAGTAGGTCTGGGGCTGGGTTGCGTTCTGCTTTAGCTGGAGCAGGCTGGTGGCCAGGTTTTCGCTGACGGACTCATTGGGTGCCAGGCAGAGGATGTATCCGGTCGTTATGTGGTCGGTGAGCGAGAGGTGGGCTTGGGCAGGGACCACGCGGGCTCCGTACTGGCGGGCGAGTTGCACGGTGGCGTCGTGGGAGTTGTGGTCGACGATCACGATGTGGTCGCAGGCGTAGAGGGTCTCAAGGGCGCGCCCCAGGCGGAGAGCATCGTTGTGGGTGTGCAGGAGTGCGGTGAGCGCGGGCATGAGACGCCGTGACGGGCGAGAACGAGTTTACGCTTGAGTAGTGCGGGTGGCGCGACGACCATCGGGGAATTTCTGGGGCTGCTGCGGAGGCTGGGGTATATACCCTGTAAAAAAATAAATACTTTTGGGCTAAATCTATTGTTTGCGGCGACTTGCGAAGGATTGATCCGGCAGACGGGCGGTAGATTCTTGAGCTGTAAGGACTTAGAGGTAAAATATTGCAGAATAAGGACTTAGCTGCGTTGTCTTGGGTACATGTTTCTGCTGGTAAATGGGCTATTCGGGATGGCTTACGGCTAACCACTGTGAAGCACTATTGTAGCATCCGAGACGGGCAATCGCGGTGGGACGGGAGCGGTATCCGATTGTAAGGGATGGAGTTAAAAATATTTTCGGGGGGCTTGACAGAGGAAGTAGGAGGTACCCATTTCTCGCAGAGGACGCGAGAAATGGGTACCTGGTTTTGCTTTTGGCGGCGTCATCTCGAGCGGAGCCGTTTTTCAGGCGCAGCGAGAGATCTCGCGGGGAGCGACACGAGATGCACGCGAGATCCCTCCGCCCGCTGGTGAAAACGCGGGCGTTCGGGATGACGCATCCGAGGAAGAAACTCAAGCTGAGCCACTACCATGGCTTTAGTCGGTTACGGGAGGATGCTGAAGTTGTGGTTGCTGGTCAGCGTCGCGGTCGGGGTGGTGACCACTACAGGGCCTGTTGTTGCGCCGCTTGGAACCGTCGCCAGGAGATACGTGGGGCCGGCCACTGTGAAGCTGGTTGCGGGCACGCCGTTGAAAGTCACGCTTGTGGTGCCGGTGAAGCCCTGGCCAAGGATTTGCGCCATCCTTCCCACTTTTCCCGATGGCCGCACGAACGTGATAAACGGGCCAAGCCCCAGATTCAACTCGTAGACGGTGCCAAGATGGTTCGCGCCGCCTAGCTGAGCTGTGCCATAAACCATCCCATTGGTGTGCTGCATCAGAGTGCCCTGCGGTGCATTGCCGGTTACGCCGTCGAAGCTATAAAGCAACTTGTATGTGCCTCCGGTTGAGATCTCATAGAGCGTACCCATGCCGTTGCTCCCGCCAGACCAGGTTGCGCCGTAGAGATTGCCGTCTGTCGCTTGGATCAGGCCGGCAATCGGGCCAAAGCCATCCTTCGAGCCTCGAAGCTTACCCATGAAGGTGTACAGGATGGAAATCTGGAAGTCGGGCGTCATCTTAAAGATGGTGCCTCCGTTGCTGTATCCGCCGGCCCCGGTTGTTCCATAGAAGTTGCCGTCCGAGGCTTGCAGCAGTGGCCCTCCGTCTGGACCAGATCCGTCGGCACCACAGCGAAAGGAAGGGGATTTAAGGACGACTCCCGCGAATGACATTTTGAAAATAGTGCCGCAGTGCGCCCAACCGCCGTTAGAAGTTGTTCCGTACAGACCTCCGTTGGCGGCTTGGATGAATGGAGCCGTGGTATATGCCCCGCTGAACTGGTAAATTGTGTTGAACTTTCCCGAGAGGGAGTACTGGTAGACGGTAGAGCCACTGCCGCTCAGGTTGAAAGTCATGCCGTAGAGGTTTCCATCCGATGCTTGGATAGGGGGAGCGAAGGGCATAGTGCCGTCGCTGCCGCCAGAGAAGTTATGGATGCTCGTAAACGCACCGCTCGGGCTGATCTTGAAAAACACACCATTCTGTCCATTCCCGCCACTGAATGCCGACCCGTAAAAATTCCCGTCGCTTGCCACGGTTAACCCTTGACCTGGGCAACACCCGTCGGTTGTGACGTTGGAGCTGTTGAAGTCGAAAAGCTCGGTGAAGGCACTCGATGTGCTCACCTTGAAGATCGAACCATAGGAGGTGGTCCCGTTCCCTTCTGAGGTGCCGTAAAGCCCGCCGTCGCGCCCCTGCACCAGTGCTACGTCCTGCGGGGACGCGGAGCCGTTTTGGCTGCTAAAGCTGTAGATGGGGGTTACCGTCTGTCCGTGAGACGCGCCCGAAAAAAGTGTGGGGAGCAGAAAAATCGCGCTGACCAAGATCCTGAGCCTGCGGGTCTGCATGGGCATCACCTGTCGAAAACAAATTTCTGATTGCCCAAGGGGGAGGGTGGTACGGGGCGCCACAAGTATACATCGGCTTGAGGCGGTGATAGAAAAATCAACTCCCCTGGGCAGTGGTGCAGTCTCCGGATCGGTTAAGCGGGAGATCCTTCGCTCCGCCTGAAAAACGGCTCCGCTCAGGATGACGCCACCAAAACCGGCAGAGCCCGGTGGTTTGTTCGGGAAATGGAACGAGATTGATTTTGTTGTCGTGGGCGTAGGGAATTGTGGTAACTAGAGCGGTAGGAAGCGGCGTTGCTAATCGTCTTCGTCTCACAGGCTGCGGGAAAAGTTGTTCCGCCGGTTAAGGATCGGTCCTCATGGAGTAGCGTCCTAATTTCGCGAGAGCCAAAGCTTTTACCGCGAAGTGCGCAAAGGATTCGCAAAGGTCGCAAAGAAAGGCAAAATCGAGATTAGGACACTAGCACCAGCGCTGAAGCTGGTCTTTCGCCCCGCTGGGGCTTGTTGATTTTGCACTCCTACCCACGGCTTGCGCCGTGGGCTGCATTCTTACGCCGCTTCGCGGCTAAAACCAGGATTTGGTTCCAGCGTGGGTCCGAAAATTCCAGTTCTCACGCGGTCTCTGAACCTTGGTGCACACGTTATTTAGTTTTTCGGCAACCTGTGGAACTCGTGCCCTTCCCGTTTGGGCATGAATCCGTCGTTTTTCGGGAGCCTGCTTAGCGTTGAAACGTTGTGACTAGGAAAGTCACAATACTTTACCGGCTCTTCGTCTCGTCCGTTGGTGGTGGTGCAGTTTGAAAGATTCGTATCAGGGCATCGCTTCAGCGATGCCGCAATGGGCTCGCGTTGCTGAAGGGCTTTAGTCGCCGGGGCTTGCCCGTCAACATCCAGCGGCTAAAGCCTGTGCTTTCTTGGTGCGCAGGCGGCATGCCTGAAGGCATGCCCTGATACGGATCTTTCTTCAAACTGCACCAACTACCGTCTGTGTCCGATTCTTCTTTGTGAGGTGTCCCCATGAAATCCAGTGAAATGAATTTGGGTAAGTCGTCGTCGCGCGCACTTACCGTGCGCATTTTCTCTTTCTCTTCTTTCTCTTTCTTTTTTCTAACTTGGCTGCTTGGGGCCGTTCCTTGTTCGGCGCAGGATTTCAAGAAGCAGGTTATCTATCAGATTGTTACTGACAGATTCTTTAATGGAGATACCAGCAACGACAATCCTTCGCAGAGTGCGGGACTGTTTGATTCGACACAGACCAATTGGTTCGCTTATTGGGGCGGGGATCTGGCGGGAATTCAGCAGAAGATGGCTTATCTACAAGGGATGGGCGTGACCGCGATATGGATTTCGCCGACGGTGGACAACGAAAACCTGAGCATGAGCAGCGGCGCGCCGATTTCCGCTCCGTATCACGGCTACGACGCGCGCGATTTTATGCGAGTAGAGGAACACTTCGGCAGCAGCACGAATTCGTGGACGGCTTTCGACAACCTGGTGGCTGCGGCGCACCAGAACGGGATCAAGATCATTGTCGATTGGGCCAACAATCATTCCAATTACAACGGAGGAGGCGAGTTCGGGGCGCTTTACAATAACGGCGTTTTTATGGCCTCGGATACGAACGATCCGAACGGATATTTTCATCACAACGCGAACATTGCCGACTACAACGACCGCTACCAGTTGCAGTACTACACGCTGGTTGGCCTGGAGGATCTGAACCAGGAAAATTCGACGATCGACAATTATCTGAAGACGGCGATGCAGCAATTTCAGTCGCACGGCGTGGATGGGTTTCGCCTGGACGCGATCAAGCATGTGACGTGGGGATGGGAGTATTCGCTGGCAAACTCGTTGTTCAATAACGCGCCCAGCTTTCTTTATGGGGAGTGGTACAACAACAATTCGGGTGACGCGCTGTATCACGATGCTTACAAGTTTGCGAATAAGAGCGGCATTGGCGAACTGGATTTTGGCATCAACAGCGCTGTGCGGGATGTGTTTGCCGGCAACAATAATTTTTCGGAGATCGATGGAGCAATCACGGCCGAAGACGGGAACTTTACATGGAGCAATGACCTGGTCACGTTCTTCGACAGCCATGACGAGTCACGATTGCTGACGCTGAACAACAACAATAACCGGCTGCATGAGGCGATGGCGTTCCTGCTGACGTGCCGCGGCATCCCGGTCATTCTTTATGGTGACGAGCAGTACCTGCACAACGACACTAATAACGGAAACGATCCTTATGACCGCGTGTGGATGAGTTCGTTCAGCACGACGACCACGGCCTATCAGCTCATCAATAAGCTGGCGACGCTGCGGCAGAGCTCGAACGATGCGCTGGCGTATGGAGGCTTTCAACAGCGCTGGATCAATAACGATGTCTACATTTATGAGCGAAAGTTTTTTAATGACGTTGTGCTGGTGGCGATCAACAAGAACGATACGACGGGATATGCGATTTCAGGATTGCTGACGGCCTTGCCTGCGGGAACTTATAGCGACTATCTTGGCGGACTGCTGGGCGGTTCGGGCCTGACGGTGAGTACGGGTAGCGGCGGGAACAATCCTGCGAATAACTTTACGCTGCCGGCGCATACGGTGGCTGTGTGGCAGGCGGCGGGTACGCCAAGCGCGCCGGAAGTGGGATCGATTGGCCCGACCGTGGGGCAGCCGGGAATGAAGGTCACAATTGCGGGGAAAGGCTTTGGAACTTCGACCGGCCAAGTATTGTTTGGGACGACGGCGGGGACTGTTTCTTCGTGGTCGGATTCTGCGGTGACTTTTACCGTGCCCAGCGTAGCGAACGGGGTTTATCAGGTGCAGTTGAAAAATAGTTCGGGGACGGCGGCGAACACGATTCAGTTTACGGTGCTGACGGCGAAGCTGATTCCGGTCACGTTCACCGTGAACAACGCGACTCCGACAAACATGGGGGATTACATTTTTCTGACCGGGAGCACGATTGAGTTGGGGAATTGGGGAACGACGTTTGATACGGCGGTGGGTCCGATGCTGGCGCCGAATTATCCGAACTGGTTTTTGAATGCGTCGGTACCGGCGGGGACGGTGATCCAGTTTAAGTTCATTAAGATCGCGGCAAATGGAACGGTGACTTGGGAGAACGGGGCGAACCATCAATACACGGTGCCGACGAGCGGGACGGGCTCGGTGAATGTTGGGTGGCAGTATTAGATTATCGGCGGGGATTGAGGGCGGATTCCTCGGCGGTGCTGGAGTACTCGTCGAGTAAATAAATTCAGGTCACATCAGCATCTTGAGCCGACAATCCCCATTTCTCGCAAAGGAGGCGAGAAGTGGGGCACCCTGTTCTCATTTACTGCGAATCATTCTTACAAAGTCTCTCTTGCAAAGCTCTCTCCGACAAGAGTTCCCTACAGACTTCTCAGGAAGTTCAGCAGGTCTTGCTGTTGCGAGGTGCTCAGGTAGTTGTAGTTGTTGATCACTCCGTTGGCCTCTGAGTTGCAGGAGGCGCTTTGGATTTCGGGTTCGTAGACGCTGTTCGTGGTCAGAACGTAGAACAGTTGCGCCGAGGAGACCTGGGAACAGTATTGGCTGCTGGAATAGTAGTGGGACTGAATCGCGGACACGAGGTCGGCGGTGCGACCGTCGTGCAGGAAGAAGAGGCGCTGTCCGAGTCCCCAGAGCGGTGCGGTGCGGAACTGGTCGGCTCCTGCGCCGCCCTGGTTGATGCCATCGGCGAGGCCGGCTCCCATGTGGTGCAGGGCGAAGTCCGAATAAGGATGGTAGGTGACGGTGGACATGCCGGTGAAGGGCGATGCCGCCGTGGTGAGGCTGGTGGAGTGGCACAGATTGCAGCCGATGGTGTTGAACAGCGCCGCTCCGTTGGTGGTGGAAGTGGTGGGCGGAGCGGGAGTGGGCGGCGCGGACAGCCGCATGAAGGCGGCAAAGTTCACCACGTCGGAAGACATTTCAGAGAGCGTCCCGATGGTGGTTCCGAAATTTACGCTGCTGGTGTTGGGGTTGAGGATGTTGCTGGAGTCTTCGGGCGTGGGGTTGAAGACGCATCCGGTGGTGGCGCTGCGCTCGTTGGGGAAGGCTTCATTGCTGACGCCTTGCTCGACGTTGTAGGCCTCTCCGGCGAAGATGAGCAGGGATTTATTTTGCGCCTTCCATCCGAAGCGAGTGATGGTGCCGTCGTTGCCGCTGGTGTTGAACGTGCCTCCGATGCCGAGGCTGTTGCGGGCGCTGGAGGTGGCGTTCAGATTCGAGACCAGAGTAGCGTCGGGAGTGTTCTCGACCAGACCGAGTCCGAAGACTGGCGTGGGGATGCGGAATATCACGTTACCGTAGCCGAGTTGAGTGGTGAAGTTGGGTTGGGCCAGGGTGCAGCCGGGGGCGTCGGTGCGTCCTTGAATGGTATAGAGGTCGTGCACGCCGCCATCGAGCGGCGAGTAGACGTTGGTTCCGTCGGTGGCGACGAAGCGAGCCTCGCGCACCGGGCCGCTGGCGGTGATGAACGAAGGCACCGTATTGGTGGCGCCATCTAGTGTGGCCAACGCAACCTGGGGATTGGAGATGGGATTCTGCGGACTCTTTTGCCCGGGGCTGCTGCCTCCGACGGCGGGCTGGGCATGGCAGGCCGAGCAACTATTGGCGTTGTAAGTGGGGCCTAATCCGACTCCGGGTTCGATGGTTCCTTTGACGGAGTCGACCTCTTTGAAACGACCCAGGGCCTGGCTGAAGAGAAGTTGTTCGTTGGAGTTGAGAGTGGAGAAGAAGCTGCCGGCACCGGCGGCTCCGGTGCGCGGTCCAGGATCTTTTCCTTGAGCGTGTGCGAGTGGGAGAGTGATCAGCATCAGCAGACAGACGGTCGCTGGGAAGAACAAATCGAGGGAGTGGGACGCCGTCTTTCCCGGTGGGGGAAGTAGGGTGGGCAAGCGGAGCATGACTCCTCCTTATTGAGTTTTTCTTACACAGCGTGCAACGGAGTGGCGAGCTTCGCTGCCGCTTCCGGAAAATGCGGGGTCAGGGGACCGAAATGCGGCAGGACAGCGGTTGTAGACCTGTTTGCTGTGGAGCGCGCAGAAATCGTGCGGAAGTTACGAAGTCGGAACAGACTCATTACGGCGAGCGTTGGGATACGCCGATTTTTGTTGAGGATAGGCGGGGATTTGAAAGTGCCGTTTCAGTGTGCAAGTACTGAAGAAAAAGTCGTCTTCCTGTTCCGAAAAACGGAACACGGAGGTGCAACCTGTGACGGCGATTGGCGTCGCGAGAAGAAAGTCGTCGTGAGATCAGGCTATACAAAGGCTTTGACCGGGACTTGGGACTATGCCACACTGCAGGCGCTAGAACTTCTGGCGGCAGAATTATGATCCGCACTTCGTCGTCTCTCCTGAAATCTTGTATGCGACCGGTTAGCTTCGCATTCTTGCTAAGCTGCATGCTCGCCGGAACGGCCGCGGCTCAGTTTGCCGGTGACCAGTTGAATGGGCAAGGTTCGCTGCGAGATCGGGTTGGTAACGCAAGATCATACTCCACGGCGCCGAACACGGGGATATTGATTTTCAACGTGTTTTCCGAGCGCAATGGTCACCGTCTGGATCGGCAGGCGCTTTTAAAGTTGGTGAATCGCGCCAGCCAGTCTCCAATTTGGCAGACGACCGAGAATGATGCGCAAGGGCCCTACGATGAGAGCGCGGCTCTGGGCGTCTTTATTAACGTTGCCTACGGAATCTACGACGTGGAAATCAGTGCGGTTGGCTACCTCAGCACTCATCAGGAAGTCGTGGTAGGCAGTAGCCTGGCGGAGCAGCACATCGATATCGTGCTGCATCGTGACCCGAATGCCATCAATCTCGACATAGTGGACGGAGCGATTGGCGCCAAGGCGCGGAAAGATACGCGGTCTGGAATTTTCGCGCTGAAGTCGGGAAAGCTCGATGTGGCGGAAACCCGGCTGGGCGCAGCCTACAAGACAGCTCCTTCCAGCCCTGAACTTAACTTCCTGTTGGGATATTTGTATTTTCAGAAGAAAGATTTCGATAAGGCTGGAAGTTATTTGGGCACGGCGGCAAGCTTGAAGCCGCAAGACGCGCGCTCTCTCACTCTGCTGGGACGCGTGGACCTGGAAAAGAAAGACTATCCGGCGGCTCGATCGGCGCTGGAGCAGGCCATATTGGCCGACGCGGAAAATTGGCTTCCCCATGATTTGCTCGCCGATGCCTACCTGCATCAGAAAGACTACGGCAGGGCGCGCGATGAGGCGGAGGTGGCGATCACCAAGGGCAAGAGTGCGGCGAGCGCGTCGCAGCTGACATTGGGACAGGCGTTCCTGAATCTGGGGCAGGAGCGGCAGGGCATCGAGGCGCTGCAAGTATTTCTGCAGGAGTCGCCGCGCCATCCGGTGGCGGGTCAGGTGCGCGAATTAATTTCGCAGATACAGGATCATGCGGCTAATCCGGCGCCCGCCGACGGCTCGGGCAGTAAGACGGTGTTAACCGGAGTGGATCCGCTGGCCGCGCTGGCTGGGCCGAAGTTGGCGGTGGAGTCGTGGCGTCCACCTGGGGTTGACGATGTGAAACTGTCGCTGGCGCCCGGCGGCGTGTGTCCATCCGAAAGAGTGATCGAAGAGTCGGGTAAGCGGGTACAGGAGTTGGTGGACGACGTGTCGCGATTCGCGGCGGTCGAGGACATGCTGCACCAAACTCTCGATACATTCGGAGTCCCTACTCGCACCGAAACCCGAAAATATAACTACGTCGTATCGATCTCGGCGCCGCAGGTGGGAGGACTTTCGGTCGACGAGTTTCGCGCCGACAAAATGAACCTTGAGGGTTATCCAGACCGCATTGCCAGCTCAGGATTTGCCGCTCTGGCGCTGGTGTTTCATCCGCTCATGCGCGACAGCTTTGAGATGACATGTGAGGGGTTGGGAGACTGGCACGGACAGCCGAGTTGGCTCGTCCACTTCCGGCAGCGCGACGACCGGCCAAACCGGATGCACGCCTACAAAGTCGGAAACCAGGTGCATGCGGTCAAGCTAAAAGGACGGGCGTGGATTACGGCCGATAAATTTCAGATTGTGCGGATTGAATCCGACATGGTGAGTGCCATGCCCGAGATTCGATTACTCAGCGAACATCAGGTGGTGGAATACGGGCCCATCCGCTTCGAGCAGAAAAATACTTCTCTGTGGCTGCCCAAGAGTGCGGAAATTTATTTCGACTTCCGCGGACATCGTTATTACCGGCGGCACAGCTTTGACCGCTACATGCTGTTCTCGGTAGACGAAGAAGAAAAGCGGAAAGAGCCGGTGGCCACGCCGGCGGAGCCTGAGAAGAAATCGTAGAAGCCGCGACGGTTTATGATGAAGCCGAGGGCTTCATGTTTACTGGCATCGTTGAGGAAGTAGGACGCATTGCCCGCCTGGAGCAGCGCGGAATCAATCGCCGCATCACCGTGGCCGCGAAA
>Ga0210410_10000561_pt1 | contig 40111 bp, 30 predicted proteins | sample IncBWC4MmetaG_FD_161058 | JGI IMG/M metagenome (GOLD analysis project Ga0210410, IMG submission 161058) | Forest soil microbial communities from Barre Woods Harvard Forest LTER site, Petersham, Massachusetts, United States - Inc-BW-C-4-M | ecosystem: Environmental > Terrestrial > Soil >...
AGAAACGCTCCGCCAGAGTAGTGCGCTTGGAGAGCTTGGTGTCAAATTCCTCGCCGATGACGGCTTCAGCGCTGTTCAGCACCGAGGAGGAGATCAATAGGAAGACAGGCGGAGGTGCCGGGTTGGCCAAAGTGTACGCGCCGAAAGAGTCGCGGTCGTAACTGAAGCCGCCAAAAAGATCGAACGTTGTATTGGCTGTTTTGAGCAGATGGTAGCCGAAGCCGCCGCCGAACACGCTCCGCAGATCAAGGTGCTGGAGCTGGTTGGTTTGGAAATCCGTGAAGGCAAACACAAACAGTCGCGGGCGAATATTCAAGTCGCCGCGGAGACCCGCATCGAGGGCGTTGGCGGTGGTCACGGCCGGCGGTACGGAGTTGTTGTTCGCAAAGATGTAATCGCCGTAGACGGTCAGCTTATCGCGGGGGGTTTCCCGGATGGCCTTGGCAACAAGGGTGAAACTGACGGTTTCGGAGTTGCCGCGGGTGAGCGCGAGGCCGGTATCCATCGTGCCGCGCCAGAAATAGTTGAACCGGGGATGGGCCATCTTCTCGGTTTCCACGTCGAAGTCGTGCTGCTCAGAATCGTTGCGGACGGCCACGATGGCTTCCTTTGCCGCCACTGAGGGAGTCGCGGCGGTGGGCGCCCCGGCAACCACAAACTTGCCGTCCTGGGTGGTGACTTTGCCGGAGAGACGGGTACCATCCTTCAGCGTGATGTTGATGTTGTCGGTGGACTCGATGTCGGTGAGGGCGTCCCATTGGATGGTGACATCGCCGGCAAATTCCGACTTGAGCAAGAGCGTCTTTCCGTCGCCGGTCACGATTTTGCCGGTGAGGCGGTCGCCATTCTTCAAAACGACTTGATCCGCCCGTGCCACAAAGGCCGCCAGCAGCAAAGCAAAGACACTAAGCAGAGTACGATGCATGTGCGTCCTCCTGAACGATTTGATTTTGTTTAAACCCCGCTGGGCTTTACGCGGGCGGCGAAAAGCGACTTTCTTCTCTCCAAGATGGGCAGGCGCGGAAAGTCTAGTAAAATTGCCTGAAAGCCGCAATTCGTTCATACGGAAAGGAATGCTGGCCAGCCGTTTGAAGTATCCCTTATACTGGCGTGGTCTTCGGGGTGAGTGAGGGTCGCGCATCTAGCGCGCGTGATTGGCTTTCGCGTCCGGGGGGACGCGGGCTTTCCAACTCCAAAAGAATGAGTGAGTCCGGAAACTTTCCGGCGCTTGAGATATTCCACATAGGGGAGATGTATTCGATGAAGGCTTGGCGTTCCGGTGTAATCGATAGATTTTTAGTCATCATACTTTGTTTGGTGTCGTTGCTGCCCGTCGCTTGTTCCAAAATAGAACAGTTGGCAAAAGGCCCTGCGACGGCTGGCCAACGAGCGGGAACACGTCCCCTCGTGGTGTTTATGACTGACTTCGGAGTGGCCAACGATGCGGTGGCCATTTGCAAGGCGGTGATGCTGGGGATTGCACCGGATATCCGGATCATGGACATCACGCACCAAGTCACGCCGTACTCGATTGAAGAGGGTGCGAGGTTTCTGGCGGGAGTGAGTCCTTACTATCCGTCCGGAACGGTGTTTGTAGGGGTCGTCGACCCGGGTGTGGGCACCAATCGCAAGGCGGTGGTGGTGAAGTCAAAGAAGGGCCAGTATTTTGTGGTGCCGGACAACGGGCTGGTATCACCGGTGATTGACCGGGATGGGCTCGACTCCGCGCGGGAAATCACCAACGTCAACTGGATGATTGGCAACGCCATCTCTTCCACCTTTCATGGACGGGACATTTTTTCGCCGGTTGGGGCGCACCTAGCTTCTGGTTGGGATTTCACCCTGGTGGGGCCGGAGGTGCAGCAACTGGTACGGTTGACGCCAAAAACCGCCACTGTGACAGATAAGGGCATCGAGGGCGAAGTGATCGGGCTGGACGATCCGTTTGGATCGCTGATTACAGACATTCCGGGAGAAGAGTTCAAGAATCTTGGTTACAAGGTGGGCGACCGGGTATCGCTGCAATTAAACAAGAAGCCGTTCACGGTGCCGTTTGCGAAGACGTTCATGGAGGTGCCGGTCGGAGAGGCACTGCTGTACGTTGATTCGCGCGGGCGGGTGGGGCTGGCGTTGAATGAGCTCAATTTTTCGCAAGTGAATAAAATCACGCCTCCTGTACCCATTTTTATTCCGAAAAAGAGCGGGGCGCCCGGAGCCAAATGATGCGGGAGCATTGGCGGATGCATCGCGGGAGTTTGCTTTCAATGGAGCGGGGCGCTCGTCTATATGGACGATGTAGTGGAGAGCGGTGGTGTCGCCGCACGGGTTGTGCCGGCTGAGTCTTTCGCCGGTGGGAGAATTACCAGGGGTCAATTCAGGCTGCACGGGCAATTCATCCATGCATGGACTCCATCAATCGAAGGATGGATCCGGAAAAAAGGAACAGGTCATGAACTTACGGGGCGTTGCTTTCTTGGGGTTGCGGTCGGGTGTGGTGTTTTTGCTCGTCCTTTTATCGAGCGGGAACTTTGCGAATGTGGGGGCGCAGTCTTTCCGCGGGGGGATTCGCGGAGAAATTACGGACGCGCACGGATTGCGAGTGGCCGGAGCGAAAGTGATCGCGCGGAATCTTGGCACCAGCGAAACGCGCGAGGTGAGCGCCGACGCGGATGGAGAATATCGTTTTCTGGAGCTGCCTGCGGGAGAGTATGAAGTTTCGGCGGTGGCGCCGGGGCTGCAAGAGTCGCGGGTTTCGCGCGTTCGAGTGGAAGTGGGCGCGGAGACGATTATCGGGGTGACGCTGAGCCAAGCGACAGGCCGGCAGGACACCGTGACGGTGGTCGAGACGGTGCCGCTGGTTGAGGCTACGAGCACGACGCTGTCGCAGGTGGTGGACCGGCAACTGGTGCAGGAATTGCCGCTGAATGGGCGCGATTTCGGGAAGCTCGTGGCGCTGACTCCGGGAGTCACGGTGGAGGGCTCCGGCGTGGCGGGCAGCGAAAAAGGTTTTGGGCAATTCAACATCAACGGGAATCGCGACCGTTCGAACAATTACAATCTGGACGGCACGGACAACAACGATCCGTTCTTCAATAATTCGGCGTTGAACCAGGTGGGGATTACGGGCGCACCGGCGACATTGCTGCCGCTGGATGCGATACAGGAGTTCAGCATTCAATCGCAGTTCGGCAGCGAATACGGGCGCAATTCCGGTTCGGTTGTGAATATCATCACCCGATCGGGGACGAACGTGTTGCACGGTTCGCTCTACGAATACAACCGGAATTCGGCATTCGACGCGCGCAACTATTTCAATACCGCTTTGCAGCAGAACGGCACGCCCAACCCGCAGTCGCGCTTCAACAACAATAATTTTGGCGGCTCGCTCGGCGGCCCGGTCATCAAGGATCGAATTTTCTTTTTCTTTGCGTATGAAGGACAGCGCGAACGAGTGGGCTCCGACTTTACGCTGACGGTTCCTTCGGCAGCACAGATTGCCAGTGCGCAGGCTGTCGCCCTAAACAACCCCGTTCAGACGGTTCCGAGCGTCAATCCCGCGCTGATCAAAATTACCAACCTGTTTCCCACGAGCGATACGAATGCGTTGGCGTATTCGGTGCGCGACAAAAACGACAGTAACAACCTGATCGGCAAAATCGACTACCGAATCAACGACAGCAATTCCTTGAGCGGCCGCTACGCCTTTGGGCAAAGCGATCAGGAGTTTCCGCTGGGGTCGTTGGGCGGCTTCGGCAGCGGGTCGCGGCTGGCAAATTTTGCGCAGATCTCACCGACGCGCGTGCAGGTTATCTCCCTGAACTGGCTGACGACTTTCTCCGCGACGAAATATAACGAGGTGCGCTTCGGCTATTCGCGTTTCCGCACTGGCTTCAACTCCGCGGACGCGACACCGGGGAATCCGAATTTCATCGATCCGACGGCACTGGGACTGAACATGGGTACGGGCCTCGCCGGTTTGCCTGAGATCGATTTCAACGGCGATCTGGAAAACCTTGGCGCGACGGCATTCAGCGTGCCCCGTGGACGATTGAGCGAAACGTTTCAGATACTGGACAACTACACGTGGATTCACGGGCACCATACCTTCAAGTTTGGCGGCGAATACCACCGCTACGACGTGCAAAGCTTCAACGACAACCTGGGGCGAGGCTTACTGGACGTCAACACGACTCCCCAGCTTTCCCCGGATCCCATCGTCAACGAACTCGCGAACTTCTATATCGGCAATATTTTCGCCCAAGGCAACAGTGGCAATACACAGCGCTTTACCTTCAACAATAATTTCGGATTCTTTGGCCAGGATGAGTTCCGCCTGCGGCCGAATCTGACCGTTACAGCGGGATTGCGCTGGGAGTACATCGGACCGCTGGGCGAAAAGCACAACCTGCTTTCGAATTTCGACGCAAGCAACAATCTGGTGCAGGTGGGATCGCCCACGCTGCCGAACGTGTACAACCGCGATTTGAACAACTTCGCGCCGCGGCTTGGCATTTCCTGGAATCCGCGCCGCAATACAGTGGTTCGCGCGGGCTACGGCCTCTATTATGACTACACCCCGCAGAACAACCTGATCGCGAATTTCACTACGTCGGCGGGCATCGCGACCAACCCCGTTCCTTCACTCGCGGGCAGTCCCAACTTTGTCGGCGCACTTAACTTTGATTCCAACGCATGGAACGGCACCACTACGAGCCCGGTATTCACACCAGTGCCGGCCGGCACTCCGCAATCCATCTTTATTACCGACCACAATCTGCGCACGCCTTATGTGCAGAGCTGGAGCCTGAACATTCAGCAGGAGATCAGCCACGCGCTGGCGATGGAAGTGGGTTACGTCGGCAGCAAGGGCACGAAATTGACGCGCCTCTACGATGCGAATCAGGGCCGCGATTTTGGAATTAACACTCCGGCGTTTCCGCAGTATGCGGCTGTGGATGTTTTTTCCGGCGGCGCGAATTCGACGTATAACGGATTGCAAACCACCGTGCGGCTGCAACAGTTTCACGGCTTTTCGGGCTTTTCGACTTACACGTGGTCGAAGTCGCTCGACGGCGCCTCCGACGGGATCAATTTCAATTTTGCCAACGCCGCGTTCCCGCAGGACTCGACCAATTTGCGGGCGGAGAAAGGGCCGTCAACGTTCGATACGCGGCATCGCTGGACAACGGCGATTAATTACATCGTACCGGAGGCGAGTTTTCTGCCACATATTCTTGCAGCAGGCTGGCAGCTGAACTCCATCATCACCGTGCAATCGGGCCGGCCAATCAACATTCTCACGAACAACGGCGGGGTCAATTTCAACTTTGTCCAGCGCCCGGATATTATTCCGGGCGTGAATCCGATTTTGCCCAACTGGTCTCCCACGACCGGCTATCTGAACCCGCTGGCTTTCAAAGATCCGGCGGTGACGGCCACTGATCCAAACGGCTACTTCGGTGACCTCGGACGTGATGAGATTTTTGGCCCCGGTTTCTGGAACCTGGACTTTTCCATCAGCAAAGATTTCCAACTGTGGGAGCGGTTGCATCTTCAGTTTCGCGCGGAGTTCTTCAACATCTTCAACCATCCAAATTTTGCCTTGCCGACGAACTCGTTTGCGACCGCGTTCGATTCGGCGGGCAATCCCAAACCGCTCACTCCCGGCACCTGCAGTACATTACAAGCGTGCTACCCGGCTGGGCTTATTACGCAGACGCCGGACGTGGCGCAGGGCAATCCGGGGCTGGGCGGCGGCGGTCCGCGCGTGGTGCAGTTCGGGCTGCGCTTGCAGTTCTAGCGGATAACTTCGCGGTTCGATCCTTTATCAAACAGGCGCGGGAAATCGCGCCTGTTTTTTTTGTCGATTTGCTTTTTGGAGCGCAGGGGCCGACAATCGGGAGAATTAGGCAGGAAAGAGGTATGCCATGGCTGATGCGGTTATCGTTTCTTCCGTTCGAACTCCCGTAGGACGCGGTTTTAAGGGTTCGCTGCGCACAACTCGCCCCGACGATTTGGCCGCTCTGGTTATCAAGGAAGCGCTGGCGCGCGTGCCGGGGCTGGATCCCAAGGAAATTGACGACGTGATTCTGGGCTGCGCGATGCCCGAAGGGGAGCAGGGCATGAACGTGGCGCGCATTGCCGCTCTGCGCGCGGGTCTTCCGGTGGAGACCTCGGCGATGACCATAAACCGATTCTGCTCCAGCGGGCTGCAGGCGATTGCTCTGGGGGCGGAACGCATCCGGGGCGGCGGAGCACAAGTGATTGTCGCAGGCGGCACGGAATCGATGTCGCTGGTGCCGATGGGCGGGAATAAAGTTTCGCCAAATCCGTGGCTCGTGGATCACTATCCGGACGCCTACATCAATATGGGGCTGGGCACGGAAAATATCGCGCGGAAATTCGGAATTTCGCGGGAGCACGCCGACCAGTTTGCGGTGGATTCGCACAAGAAAGCAGTAGCGGCGCTTGCGGCGGACAAGTTCAAGGATGAGATCGTTTCGGTTGAGGTGAAGATCACTTCCCTGCCCAATGGCAACGGCGCAAAGAGCAAAGGACCGGCAAAGACCGCGACGCAAACTTTTTCTTTCGACAAGGATGAAATGCCCCGGCCGGATACTTCGATGGAAGTGCTGGCCGGGTTGAAGCCCGCGTTTCACGTGAAGGGCACGGTGACCGCGGGAAACAGTTCGCCGATGAGCGATGGCGCCGCGGCTGTGGTGATCATGAGCGATGCCAAAGCGGCACAGCTTGGACTGAAGCCGCGGGTGCGATTTATTTCCTATGCCACAGCGGGTTGCCCGCCGGAGGAGTTCGGCATCGGGCCGGTCTATGCGATTCCGAAAGCATTAAAACTGGCGGGATTGTCGCTTGGCGATGTAGCGGTGATCGAATTGAACGAAGCATTCGCGGCGCAGTCGCTGGCGGTGATTCAGCAGGCGAATCTGGATCCCGCGCGGGTAAATCCGAATGGCGGAGCGATCGCGCTTGGCCATCCACTTGGATGCACCGGCGCAAAACTCACCGCTTCCCTCGTGCGTGAACTCGAACGCCGCAATGCGCGGTACGGCATGGTGACGATGTGCATCGGCGGCGGGATGGGCGCCGCAGGAATCTTCGAACGCGTGTGACCCCTTAGCTGGCCGCTTTCCACAAGCCGACGGTGTTGCCTTCCGGATCCTGCATCCAGGCGAAGGTGCCGGTGGGGATTTTCACGGGTGGGACGAGGGTTTTGCCACCCAGCCCTTCCGCCTTTTTCAGATACGCGGCGACGTCGTCCACTTGCACATAAAAAATCGTGTAGTGATGCGGTTCGTGGCCGAGAGCGGTCATGTGGCCGCCGATGCCGCCGGTTTCGGCCGCGATCATGGCCGCCGGCCCCATGGGCTGCGGGTTCCAATCGAATAGCTGGGAGTAGAACTCCTGCGTCTTCTGCAAGTTGCGGCAGCCAATTTCGAAATGCACGACGGGACGTCCCATTGTTCGTCCTCCTGGTCAAGCAGGATTCGGGCGGCTGGTCGCAGTCTGCCACAATTTCCCATCGGGCGTCGCCCAATTTTTTGCCGCTCGAAGCAAGGCGCCGGAAGCCGAAAGTGCCGACAAAATCCTGCCCGCGGGAGCAAAGGACTATTGCGCAATTCGCGCCGGTATGGGTAGAATTTCGTGTCTGGAATATTCAAACGGTTGTTTGAATTTTACACGCGGCCCCGAGCCGGCAAGGAGCATCACCAATGGCCACCTCCGTCCTGACCAAACCCGCAGCAAAGGGCGGCAGCTTTCTGCTGGAGTCCCCCGCGCCCGGGGACATCTTCACTCCCGCGGATCTTTCGGATGACCAAAAGTTGATCGGGCAGACCGCGGAAGAGTTTGTGATCAAGGAAGTGCTGCCGCTGGCCAAGGACCTGGAAAATAAGAAGCCGGGGCTGATGGCGGAGCTGGTGCGCAAGGCGGCGGAGCTTGGCCTGATGAGCGGCGGGACGCCGGAAGAGTACGGCGGCGCGGGCCTAGACAAGATCGCGACCACGGTGCTGACGGAAAAAATTTCCATCTACGGCGGATTTGCCGTGACGCACGGCGCGCACGCCGGAATCGGCACCCTGCCGATCGTTTATTTCGGCACGGAAGAGCAGAAGAAAAAATACCTGCCCAAGCTGGCGAGCGGAGAAATGATCGGCGCGTATTGCCTTTCGGAGCCGCAGGCCGGCAGCGACGCGCAGAATTCGCTGACCCGTGCGGAACTGAACAAGGAAGGAACGCACTACATCCTGAACGGGCAGAAGATGTGGATCACCAACGGAGGCTTCGCGGATCTCTACGTGGTGTTCGCCAAGGTGGACGGAGAGAAGTTCACCGCGTTCATCGTGGAACGCAAATTCCCCGGCTGCAAGCCCGGCAACGAAGAGCACAAGATGGGGATTCACGGGAGCTCGACGACGCCAATTTTCCTGGAAAACTGCATGGTGCCGAAGGAAAACGTGCTGCACGAAATCGGGCGCGGGCACATCGTGGCGTTCAACGTGCTGAATGCGGGGCGGTTTACGCTGGGCGCTTCGGGCGTCGGCGGGTCGAAGCACGTGCTGATGACGGCTGCGAAATATTCGAAGGAGCGCAAGGCGTTCGGGAAGCAGATCGGCGAATTCGGCTTGATGCGGGAAAAATTGGCGGAGATGGCCATCCAGATTTTCGCGGTGGAATCGATGATCTATCGCACGGCGGGCAATCTCGAAGCGGCCATGCATGCGGCTTCGGGTTCCGGCGACAAGGCGCAGAACACGATGAAGGTGCTGGAGGAGTACGCAATCGAAAGCTCCATCTCGAAAGTCTACGGCAGCGAAATGCTGGACTTTGTGGTGGATGAAGGGGTGCAGATTTTCGGGGGATACGGCTTCCACGAGGACTATCCGGTTTGCCGGGCGTATCGCGACTCGCGTGTGAACCGCATTTTTGAAGGCACCAACGAAATCAACCGGATGCTGATCATCCAGATGCTGATGAAGCGGGCCATGGGCGGGCAACTTGCGCTGATACCCGCGGCGATGAAGCTGGCCGACGAAATTCTGGCCGGGCCTTCCTTCGAAGAGGCGCCGGAAGGTGTGCTTGAGGAAGAAGCGCGCACCATCGCCAACTGCAAGAAGATGTTCCTGCAAGCGGCCGGCGGCGCGGTGCAGAAATTCCGGGAAAAGCTGGCGGACGAGCAGGAGTTGATTGGCGCCCTGGCCAACGTCGTTATGGAAATTTACGCGATGGAATCCACCCTGCTTCGCTCGCAAAAAGCGGCTGCAAGCAAAGGTGAAGCGGCCTCTTCCGTCATGATTGACGCTGCGCGCGTGTTCATCGCTGACGCCGCGGAGCGCGTGGATCACGAAGCAAAGCGCGCCATTGCGGCGGTTCACGAAGGCGACATGTTGACGACGCAGATGGCCGTACTGAAGCGCTTTGGCAAGCGCCCCGCCGTGGACACGATTGCGTTGCGCCGCCGCGTGGCAGCGGCCGTGCAGTCGCAGGACCGTTACCCATTCGAGGGCCGCTGACGGAACCGGGAGCACTCGCGCAGCCTCCCATTCAGACCTGCGGAAAAATTCGACGCTGGTGTACAAAGGGAGCGGCAGAGCCGTGCCGGGCGACGAGTGTGGCCACGGGTGATTAAGACACAAAGGACTCGTCCGAACAGTTCCAAATCGGGAATGACCAACCGGGCACAGTGTTAGTCAGCGAACCTTTCCCTGCGCCGAACTCTCTTAAACTAGTTACCAGCACAGTACTAGGACTAAATTTTGAATTTCCGCACTGTTCCGCGGTCCCTGGCCGTGGTGGCCGTTTGCGTGGTAGCCCTCCACGTGGCGACCGTGGTGTTTCTAGGCCCCTCTTCCTTCGGTTCCCTGCTCGGAAATGCGCTGCAAATATTCGCAAGTCTCCTGGCCGGAGCGATGTGCTTTCAGGCGGCCCGGCGATCGGCGGGATTCGCCCGCTCGTTCTGGACACTGGTTGGCTTCGGGATGGGAGTCTGGGGATTGGCCGACTTTGGCTGGGCTTACTTCGAATTCTTTCTTCAGATGGAGCCGCCACCCGGCTCGCTGATTCGATTCCTGTTCGACACGCATGGCATGTTCTTCGTGATGGCCATTTTCCTGAATCAAGATAAAGAGAACTCGCATGTGGATCTGCCCGAGGCCCTGGATTTTCTGCAAATCGGCATTCTGTTTTTTCTGGTTTATTTTGGCGCGTACTATCTGCCGGCCGCCAATCTGGGGTATGCCGGTGCGCTGGAGCGTGAATTTCAGGTGATGACTGCCGGAACATCCGGCATTTTCCTGCTCGCCGTTCTGCAGTGGAGACGAAGCACGACGCGCGAGGCCCGGAGACTCTTCGGAGGACTGGCCTCCTACCTTCTGGTGTACGGAATACTGGCGACGATCGTCTCCTGGGTCCAGGTCGCCCATGAAATGCCGACGGGTACGTGGTTCGACCTTGCCTGGACGGTGCCACTGCTTTTTGGGGCGTTCTGGGCGAGAACATGGCAGCCTGCGCCCGAGTCAGGGACTCCAGCGAAGAGGCGCAACCACACGCTGCCTGAAATCCTGGTCAACAATGCGATGTTTTTCTTCGCGCCGATGGTGATCCTGATCCAGGTGGCGCAACTGGGGCCCGGGCTAAAAACGATCCGCTTCACTCTACTGGGCATATCGTTCTGCTGCTATGCGGCGCGCATCGGCCTGACGCAGTATCGCCAGCAGCAGGACGAAGAGACAGTGCGGCGGCAGAGCCTGGCGATGGATTCCTCCATCGAGGGGATAGGAATTCTGAATGAAAAGGGCGTGCACAGTTACGCCAATTCCGCGCTTGCCTCGATGCTGGGATTTGATTCGCCCGAACGCATTGTCGGCCAACCATGGAGAGTGGTCTACGCGTTCCAGCCGATCAGCGAACTTGAAGGGCAGGTTCGCGAGGGGCTGCGGGAGAAGGGCAAGTGGTCCGGCAATTTGCAATTGCGGCGGCCCGACGGCAGCCGCATTCCAGTGGAGTTTCAAGTGGGGAGCATGCCGGACGGGGGCACCGTGTGCGTGTGGCGCGATCTGTCGCAACATCGGGAAGCGGAAAAGGCGCGGGCAGACGCGGAAACCAAGTACCGGATGCTGGTGGAGCACGTAAACGCGATCACCTATATCGCCGAGATCGGGATCAATGGGAAATGGTTTTACGTCAGCCCGCAAGTGGAAAACATTCTGGGTTACACGCCGGAGGAGTGGCTGGCTCTTGCGCCTAACTGGGATCAACAGATTCACCCGGACGACGTGCCAATCGTAATCGCAGCGGAAGAACAAAGCCGGAATGGATTTCCCTTCCAGGCAGAATTCCGCGTCCGGCGAAAAGACGGGCGCGAAGTGTGGCTGAGCGACACGGCAGTGATTGTGCAAGGCAGCGATTCCCACCCGGTGATGGAAGGCATCATGGTGGACATCACGGAGCGGAAGGCGCTGGAAACGCAGTTGCAGCAATCACGCAAGATGGAAGCGGTGGGACGCCTGGCTGGAGGCATCGCGCACGACTTCAACAATCTGCTGACCATTATTTCGGGTTACACGGAACTCGCCTTGAGCCGGGCGGGGCTTCCAAGCGAGGCGCACGCGGATATTGAACGGATTGAGAATGCGTCGGGGCGGGCGGCGGCGCTGGTGCGGCAGTTGCTGGCGTTCAGCCGCAAGCAGGTGTTGCAACCGAAGATTCTGGACCTGAACAAAATCGTGCTGAACCTGGATTCGTTGCTGCGGAGACTGATGGACGAGCGTATTGAAATGGTCACGCGGGTGAAAGACGATCTAGGCAAAGTGAAGGCCGACCCTGCGCAGGTGGAACAGGTGATCATGAACCTGGTGGTCAACGCGCGCGACGCGATGCCCGAAGGCGGGCGGCTGGTGGTGGAAACCTCCAATGCGGACCTCGATGCAAATTATGCCGTGGAGCATGTTTCCGTGAAGTCCGGGCGTTACGTGATGCTGGCCGTTTCGGACAATGGAGTGGGCATGGATCGGCAGACGGTGGCGCACATTTTCGAACCGTTTTTTACGACGAAGGAAAGCGGACGCGGGACGGGGCTTGGCCTCTCGACGGTGTATGGCATCGTGAAGCAGAGCGGCGGCTACATCTGGGTCTACAGCGAACCGGGCAAGGGCAGCACGTTCAAAGTATATCTGCCGCGCGTGGATGAGGTTTCCGAGGCGGTTTCCGCCGCACAGGCCGCGCCCCGGGCGCAACGCGGGACGGAGACGGTTTTGATTGTCGAAGATGAGGAAGCCGTGAGGGAGCTGATTCAGACGGTGCTTACGGAAAAGGGTTACGACGTGATTCCGTCCCTCGATCCCAAGCACGCGGAACAGATTGCCGCGCAGTTTGCAGGGGACATTCACTTGCTGCTGACGGACATGGTAATGCCCGGCACCAGCGGGCGCGAACTGGCGGAGCGGATTTCCGCGAAACGCAAGGACATTCGGGTGCTGTTCATGTCCGGGTATACTGATAACGTGATTACCAGCGGGGGCATGCTGGAAGAGGGATTGGCGTTCCTGCAAAAGCCGTTTTCACCGGCTGCGCTGGTGCAAAAAGTGCGCGAAGTGCTCAGTCAGACTCCCGCGGTTTAATTCTTTCTTCCTGCGCGTTGCAAAAGAACGGGACTCACTGGGGATTTATTGGAATTGGTGTGGAAGCTGGCGCTGGAGCAGGTGATGGCGAAGGCGCGGGTGGCGGTTCCTTTGGCTTGCCGATGCTGTTCAAAGTTTCCACGTTGAAGCGCTTGTAATCCGAATAACGCGTGATGGCGTTCAGCTTAAACCCTTTCACCAGCAGCACTCGCGCTCCTACGTGCGCCTCCTCGTACGTTGGCAGCCACACTTCATTGTTCAAGTAAGCCTGTTCGAAAACGAAGCTGGTGCCTTTCTGGACGCTGGCCAGTATCCCGCCGCCGAGGTGGAAGTCGCCAACGAAATAAGCTTCGAGCCGGGCCACGTCGTTGGCTTTTTCATCCACCCAGACAACGCCCGCCAATTCCTTAACGAGCCGCTCGACCAGGTTTTTGGGCTTGTATTCGGGATTGGGCTCGAAATCGAAGACCAGCACGTCTTGCCCGCGGAAGCGCTCGCGGCGCGGATTCACAAACTGGGAGGTTCGCAGGAAGACTTCGATGCCGGGCTCGTCTTTGTCCTTCTCGTCTTTTCCCTGCTCCTTGGCTTTTTCTTCTTTTGCTTCTTTTTTCCTGTTTTGCTTCTGGACTTCCTCGATACGCTTTTGCGTCTGCTCGTTCTCCTTTTTCTGTTCGTTCGCGCTCAGCTCTTTGCTGCCTTTCTTTACCAGCGTGGAAATTTCCTCGCCGTCGAGATAAAAAAAGGTGTATTCCTTGGCTTCCTGCTTCGTCACTTTGCCGGATTTATCGTATTCGGTCTCTTCTTCCAGCCGCGTGCCCGCATAGTTTTCCTTGATCTTGTCGATCTGCTTCTGGTTCGCGTCGAGTTGTTCGAAAAGCTTTTTCAGGTCGGGCAGCTTCACTTGCGACTTCATCGGGAAATCGAATACGCGCTCGCCGATGGTTTCGTTGACGGCCACGCGGGTGACGCTGATGGAGTAGGTGTCGTTCCCGCGCTTCAGTTCGATTTTGTGCGGCACTTTGACGCCGCTCACTTCGCGATAGTCGTCGTAGTAAATCTCGCGGGGAATACCAGCGATCTGCGCCTTCTCTTCCACAATCAGGTGGCTCTGCGCATCGAAAAAGACATGCCACTGCACGCCTGTCGGATACGTTAATTCCACTTCCTGCGCGGCGCGCCCGTGCACCGGCGATTCGCCCTTGTAGGCGGCCCCGACCTTGCGCTTGGCCAGCGATTCGAGGCGAGCGTTGTAATACTGCGAGGCAATTTCCATCTCCACCGCATCATGGCCGAGTAGCGTGCCGACCTCCCCATTCGCCACCTCATGCCAGGAAGATTTGCCGTTGTAGGACTCGATCAAGGTGTCGCCGTTCGCGCGGATCTCGGTATAAAACCGGTTGGGCCGCTTCACTTTGAACGTGTATGTTCCCGGCGCCGCATCGCCGGAGGCGGCAACGCTGCCGTCAATGGAGAGGGTCTGCAGACGGGAGATGGCCTTGCTTCCGCCGCCGGCCTTCAGATACTGGTCAATTATTTTTTGCGCTTCGTCGGCGCGCGCCGGGGAACCGAAGGAAATTTCAAAAGCAAGAGAGAGAGCGAAGAAGATGAATTTGCGCATGGCTTTCCACTCTTAAGATACGCGGAAACAAGCAAAAAGTTGCGGCGCCCCAGGCTGATTTATTGCCCCGTTGCACAGCGCCGCGTCAGTGGGCGGCTTTCGGGCGGTTCAGGTATTTCTCGTACAAAGCCTTTTGTTTGTTGTCCGTGGATGTCAACTGGCCCTTAATGAAGAGGTAGCGCACATCGGTGGTCACGTCGAGCGGATCACCGTTCGTCACTATAAGGTTGGCGATCTTTCCGGTTTCCACGGTGCCCAACTGTGCGTCGAGTCCAAACATTTGTGCGGGGTAGAGCGTGACGGCTTTCAGTCCATCGTCGTAGGGCAGGCCATGCGCCACGGCATTCGCCGCGTTTTGGCCGAGGCGGCGCGCGAAGCTGTTGTCGAAGCTGCCGAACGCGATTTTGATTCCGGCCGCACGCAGTTCTTTGGGCTGGGTCAATAAACGGTCGTAGGCGTCGTCTTCTTCCGGAGGTTCCCCGAGAGTAGGCCGAAGAATGACCGGGACGCTTTTCGAGCGCAGCAGGTCTATTTCTTTCCACGCTTCCGTGCCGCCGGCGAGAACGATTTTCAATTTTTGTTTGTCGCAGAACTCGACGGCGTCGCGAATTTGCCGCGCCTTGTCCGCGAAAATCAGCAGCGGCATTTTACCGCGAATTACGGGAGCCATCGCTTCGAGCTTGACGTCGCGTTGAATGCCTGCCGCGCTGGAGCTTTGCAGAGCTTGCGCATAATGGCGCGCTTGTTCGATATAGTCGGCAAGTTCGTTGACTTGCTTGTCGTACTCCTTCTTTGCATCCGCGAACGGCTTCTCTTTGATCGAAAAGGTGGAAAAATCAAAGGAGCGCGTCTCGATATCCGGCCAATCGACCACCATGGCCGCGCGCTTGTTGATGAGCATCTCTTCGGCGGTCCAACCGGCGAGGTGAATTGCCGAAGCCTGGCCGCCGACCAAATTGGTGGCGCCGCGGCTATCGAAGCCGCCGCTGGCCGGGGCGGCGATCACTTCGGTGATGCCGGAAGCGCGGGTGACCGGAATGTGCACGCTGGAAGGAAGGATGGCCGTCGCGGCGGTCACATCGGGATTGAAGGAACCGATTTCGGTGGTGTCCACGGTGGCATTCACAGCGCTGATTTCGCTTAGGCCCATTTGCGTGACCGGATCGAAGAGGCCGGGATACACCTGCAAGCCCTTCGCGTCGATCACCTGCGCTCCCGCGGGGATCGGGACGCCCGCGCCGACGGCTGCGATCTTTCCTTTATGAATCACAACCGTGCCGTCTTCGATCGGCGGCCCGGCCAGCGTAAATATTTTTGCGTGCGTAACCGCGTAGTCGGAGGTCCCTGCGGATTGCGCGTTTGTTGCGTGCGCGCCCAGCGAAGCCAGGACGATCATCACGGCGAAGGCGTTCAGGGAAAGGCGTTTCACAGCGCACCTCCTTGCTCATCGTCGCCCTGGGGCGGTTTTGGTTTGGCTTCCGGCTTTTTTTCTTCGGGTTTCTTTTCTTCAGCCTTCTTTTCGTCCGGTTTCTTCGCACCTGCCTTCTTATCTTCGTCAGTTTTTCTCCGGGCCTTCTCGAGGAGATCTTTCTTCTCCTTTTCGAGAGCCGCACGCCCTGCCTGATCCTTTTCACGGTCAAAGTAGATCCGTCCATCGATCAGCGTCTTCTGCACCACGGCGTAGGCGCTGAGGGGGTCGTGGTTGTAAATGGCCAGGTCGGCATCTTTGCCGACGTCAATCGAGCCGACGCGCTTGTCGATGCCCAACTGGATGGCGGGGTTCAGGGTGACGAGCTTCAGCGCCTCGTCGTGAGTCAATCCGCCGTAGAGGATGGATTTCGCCGCTTCCTGATTGAGATGCGTCGCTTCCGCCGCGTCGTCCGAATTGATCGAAACGAGGACGCCGCGCCTGGTCATCAGCGCCGCGTTATACGGAATCGCGTCGTACGCCTCCGCCTTGTAGGCCCACCAGTCAGAGAACGTGGATGCGCCAGTGCCCGCGGCGGCGATTTCATCGGCGACTTTATAGCCCTCCAAAACGTGCTGGAGGGTCTGCACGTGGAATCCGAACTCTTTGGCCACCCGGAGCAGCATCAGGATTTCATCCTCGCGGTAACAATGCGCGTGGACGTAGCGCTTCCCTTCGAGGACTTCCACCAGCGGATCCAGCTTCAGATTGCGGCGCGGCGGAATCACATTTTTCTCTCCGGCCGCTACGCGCTTGTTGTAATCGTCCCAGGATTTTTTGTAGTCGCGCGCCTCGGTAAATGCGCTGCGGATGGTTTCCTCAACACCCATACGTGTGGCGGGATAGCGTTCCGGAGCTCCGCTGAGGCGAATGTTCGAACGTTTGGGATTTTCTCCGAGGGCAAATTTTATGCCGGGCAGCGCGCCTTCAAAAGGCAGTTTCGCCGCCGGTTGGCCCCAGCGGAGCTTGATTACAACTGTCTGTCCACCGATGGAATTCGCGGAACCGTGCAGAACGTTTGCCGTTGTGACGCCGCCGGCGAGATCGCGAAAAATCGAAATGTCGTCGGAGTTCAGAACGTCGGCGATGTTCACCATCGAAGAGACGGAGACGGAACCTTCGTTGACGCTGCCGTCCACGGCGATGTGGGAATGGCAGTCAATGATTCCGGGCGTCACGAACTGGCCGGTGGCGTCAAGGACGACCGCGTCCGCAGGCGCTTTCAGCGTGCCGCCGACCGCGGCGAACTTTCCGTCCTTAATCAGAATGTCGCCTTTGTCGATGGTGCCATGCGAAACGGTGAGGATCGTGGCATTGCGAATCAGGAGCACGGGCGAAGCCGCGTCCATAGTGGCGCTGCCGGCGGTTTTTTCGTTGGCGCTGGCGAGCCCAACGGTTGCGAACGCGAATGCAACGGCAAAGCACAAGAAGTTATTGCGCAAGTTCATTGCGCACCCCCTGCCTGCACGGCCGCCATTCGTGTGGGCTTGGTGCCGCTGAATTCAAAGGTGTAGCCCATTGCCTGAATCGAACCCTTCATGGATGTCCCCTCGAATGTGCCGGTGAAGACGACGTCGCCGGAACTGCCCTCGATCGAAATGTTGATCGTGAAGCTGAATTTTTCACCGCTGACCCAGCCGCTAAACACGCTTCCCGTGCCGCGGTCGCTGGCGACACTGCCGGTCAAGGTGCCGTCGGGCTGCATGGTGAGATCAGCCGTGGCTTCTTCCTGCCCTTGCGGCGTCGTGAAACTCAACTTCCACTTGCCGGTCATGTCGCCCTTGGGCGGTTCGCTGGGGCGCAGGATTTCCCGCACTTCGTACTTTCGCCCGTCGACGAAGACTATTTTCACTTTTGTTTTCTTGTCGAACAGGTCGCCGTCGGCGACCACGAGGTTGGCGATCTTCCCGTTTTCGATCGAGCCGAGCGTTTCCGCAACTCCGAATATTTCCGCCGGCGAAAGCGTCAGGGCACGCAGCGCCGCCTCGGGGCTTAATCCCGCATCAATCGATTTTTTCACCGCGGGTAAGATGTCCTTCGGCGCGGTGATACCGCCCGAATAAAACGCGAATTTGACGCCGGATTTGCCGAGCGCGGCCGGTGAGGAGGGCGCGCGGTCGCGGAAACGCAGGGTACGCAGCGAAGGCGTCGCCTCGGGGTCGGCGTCTTTGTCCGCCTCTGGCCATTTCAGGTCCACAAGCACCGGCATTTTCTTTGCGGCAATTTCGGGCGCGACTTCGTAACCCATCTGGGCGCCATAGAGAACGGCATTCAATTTCCATTCTTCTGCCAGCCGCAGGGACCGCCGAATCTGCAGAGAAGTGTTTCCCGGGATCAGAACAACGGCGTGTTTTCCAAGCGCTGCAGCCAAGGCCGCCTCGCTGCGGTCGTACTTCGGCCGCTCTACACCGCGGGGATTTTTTTCGTACATGGCTTCCGCTTGCGTCTCCCAGTTCGTGTCCAGCCACACCTGGCGGACGTAAGCGATCGAGCCCATCTGTGAGCCGGGAAAATTGCGGAATCCGCCGGGAGCCTGCAGCGAAACCGGAACGGCGACCGGTGATTTCACCACCAAATCGCCGGCGCGCTCGCCGCCCAGGTCGAGCACGGCCGCCTGCCCGGGAAACATTCCGCCTTTGGGGGTAGCGACGACGGTGGTAAATCCCGCGGACCGCCAGGTTTCCACACGCGGATCGGCGGGGTTCACTTCGTCGGCCGCGCTTCGCCACGGCGTGGTTGCGGGACGATCTTCCGGCCCGCGCGAAATGGGAGGCTGTTGCAGGGTCCCGCCATCTCCCGCAGTAGCAGCCGGAGCAGCGGCGGCGACGCCAACGTCTGTGAATCCATCAATCAGTCCGGGATAGACGGTGAGGCCTTTGCCCTCGATCACCCAGGCATCGGGAGGAATGGCGACGTTCGTTCCGACCGCAGTGATGATTCCGCGCGAAACGACCACGGTTGCATTCTCAAGCGGCGGTGAGGATACCGGCACAACTTTCGCGCCGCGAATCGCGAACGTGCGAGGCTCGCCACCCTGCGCCCACACGGCGGGGGTCGCCAGCAATCCAAGCCCGGCTCCAAGAAGCACAAAAGCCCGCAGGCGCAGTTGAACGCTCCTCCAACTCATGACTGGCTCCTCGCCTTGCTTAAATTATTGCTATCGCGAAGTCCCCGTCGGACTTGCATCCCTCGCAGGCTATTGAGGCTAGTGGCAACGTGCGAGAAGGTCAAGACCTAGTGCACAGAAAGGAGAAATGTGGTGACCCCGGACCTGTAGCTTAGGCCTTTCAGGCCTGAGGATTTTCAGAACGATGGCGGCACCCTGCCTGCGATTGGGAAAGCCTCACCCCTGAAGGGGTGAGCTACAGGAACGGGGCCACCTGAAGGTGGCCGCTACGCGGGGGAATTCGACTACGGCTTCTTTTTGCCGAAGAGGCCGCCGAGTTGGTTGATCGTGTCCGCAGCGTTGCCTTTGCTGCCGCCGGCGAGCGCGCTGGCCGCGTTGGTTACGCCGCCCGCGCCTCCCCCTGCGCAGGTAAGCTCGGCTTTCAGCAGGCTGGCTGCCGCGCCGCCGACGTCCGGCACAAATTGGGGAGCCGAAGTGGTTCCGCGAACCTGAAGCGGCACTTTAATGTCGCCGCCTTTGCAGCCTGTGGCGCCGCCGCCGAGCATTTTACCCACGGATCCCCCGAGGCCTCCCGCCATCGAACCCGCGGCGGCAGTGGCGACGGAATTGTTTACCGTTGCCACAAGCTTGAAGTCCAGATTGTTCTTCGCGTCCACGGTACCGTTGCCGACCATTGAGCCGAGCGCCGGAACAACAGCGTTCAAGTTATCTGCGCGCAGTCCTGTCGGCGCCATGTGCAGGTTCGTGGTGAATTTTTCGATGATCAGGTCGCCGCCGGATTTGATTCCCGCAAGCGCGCCGATGCCGGACAATTTCTGGCCCAGGTCGAAGCCAGCGAGTTTTCCGTTGAACAAGCCGATCGTGCCGTCTGTGACAAGTTTGTCGGTCGGCCCGGTGACGTGCAAATTGGTGTTCATAGTGCCTGCGCTGAGCCGCGATTTATCGGGCAGGTTGATGCCGAGCGCCGGGAGGAAGGATTCGAGGTCGGTAGCGGGCAGGCTATCACCCGCGATCTTCAGATCAACGGCGAAGGCGTCACCCTCCGATTTATAAGTTCCGCTCAAATTGGATTTGGCATTTCCAATACTCAGCGTTGAAGGATGCAGTACTCCCGTGCCTTTCACCATATCGTATTTCGTGTCGAAATTAACGACGGCCGGGACGCCCGAGGGGCTACCTCCGGCAACGAGGACTGCCTTTGAGAGTTTCAATTGGCCTTTGGTGGCCATCTGGCCCTTATCGCTCACCAGGTTAGCATCCATATCCACGAGCCCGCCAAGCCCGAGCGAGGGATCGAGAAAGCCTGTACTGGCAAGATTGAGTCCGTTAATCGTGAGCTTTACGTTCTGCGGCGTAAGCGCGGCGTCGTCGGGGTCCACCGGGCCGACTTTTCCGTCGATCTTCATGGTGCCGCCACCCGGCCCCTGCAGGGAAAAGAGGACCGGAAAGCTATTCTTCATCGCCACGTCGCTGGCGGTCAGGTTGACCTTGGAATAGACCGTGCGCTTGCGCGAGTTCGTATTGCCCAGCGTGATTTGGCCGTCTTCCAGTCGCAATTTTCCAATGGAAACCGCCTCCGCGGAATTGGTGGCGGATTTCGGAGCGGCCTTGCTGGACGCCCCGCCAATCGAGGAAAAATTCCAACGGCCGCTGGGATCCTTGAGCATCACGACTTGCGGATTGACGACCGTGATTTCGGTGACGTTCAGTTGCTGGGAGAAGATCAACGGGATCATCTCCACGCCCACTTTCACAGTCTTCGCTGTCAGAAACGGGCCGGAATTGAACTTCGGGTCGTCGCTGACGGATACATCGTCGATTCCAACCGAGCCGGTCAAGAGCGACAAACTTAGGTTGCCCAGCTGCACCTTGCGGCCGAGCGCTTCGGAAGCCCTGGATTCGATGGTGGGCTTGAACTTGTTAATGGGGATTAGAAACGGCACGACAACCAAAATCACGATGATCGCCACGACGGCGATACCAATCCATTTCAGTTTGCTGCTCATGGAAACCTCCAAGGTAGCCTGGGAAGGCGTAGGCGGGTGCCGCAATCGAATGCTGGGGCGATAATATCACAGGGGGCCGGGCAGAACGTTCCATACAGTACACTCCAACCGGTCGCCGCGTCGCGGCAATTCATACTACAATGCCACTAGCGGGGCTGTAGCTCAGATGGATAGAGCGTCGGTTTCCTAAACCGTAGGTCGGGAGTTCGAACCTCCCCAGCCCCACCACTTGCCAGATTTTTCTCTGCTCTACAATTCGACGGGGAGTATTGACGAGAAAATAGTGCTTGGCCTTGCGACCCTTTTACTTCTGCGAGCGAAGGGCATCGAGAGCGGGCAAGGAGACGGGCACGGTCAGGGCGCGTTCGGGCTGATTTTTCCCGTGCCGCAGGGCGTCGACGAGCATGTCGATTGCCTGGCCGGTGTTTGGCGGGCTGAAAATCGTGGCGCGCAAGAGGCCGCTGCGCAACCAGGTCTGCCCCGTTTTGGGTAAGCCGTCAATACCGAGGAACGGCACGGAAAGCCAGCGCTCGCGCTCCACTTCGTTCTGCACTTCCTGAAACGCTTTGCGGATGCCGATGGCCATCGCGTCGTCCTGGGCGGCCACCAGGTCGATCGCGGCCTTTCGGGTGGTGGTCAGCTTCAGCCACGAACGGACCGCGCGTTGCGCGCTGTCTTCCGTCCACTGCCCTTTCAACGTAATCAGGTGTATGTTTGCGGGCTTCTTTTCCTCCATGCCCCTGGAGCGATCCTTGGCGGCGGAATTTTCCGAAGGGCCCTGCATGTAAAGAACGCTGCCGCCCCTGGGAAGCAGCACCGCGCACTGCTGCGCCTGGATGCGGCCAATCTCGACGTGATCCACGGTGACAACGAATACCGGCGCCTTGCCCAAGCCGCGCAACTCCGATACGTAGGTCGCTTCGCGATTCAGCACCACCCAGGCAATGCCCTGATTGACGGCCGCTCGGGCCACCTGCGGCAACGCCGTTCCCCCGACCGGTTCAAAGATAATGGCGTTGGGGCGGTCGGCTTCTTCGGCTTCCTGGATGACTTTCAAAAGCTGGGTGCTCTGATTGATAGCGTCGTTGTCCGAGTAAATAATCTTGAGGTCGATACCGTGCTTGTGCGCGGCCTGCTCGGCAGCACTCGCTTGTTCAACCTGGTAGTCGTTGTCGCTTGTCGTCAGCGAAATCAGTATGCGTAGGTTTCCCATGACCCCATCCGATGGAAAGTTCCTCTTCAACAATACACGCGTAGAGCGAATTCGGCACGGAAAGGTCCAACCGAGTTTCGCCGCCGAAAACGGCTGGCGCCCGGATGGAAACCGCGAAGTAGCACTTCGAGACCGAGTGCAGACGGAATTATGGTTTCTCCCAATGAACTGAGGTGAACTGCTTGGGATCGAAAACTGCAGGGTCCAGCTTTACGTCGCCGTTGATCTCGGTGTATTCCTCGCTGAACACTCTCTTTGCGTCCACGTAAATTTCCACCAGCGCGGCGATCCAGCCGCCACCCAATTTCCGGTAATCGGCGAAACGAATGTCCTGCGTTTTGTTCGGGTCGTTCCGGTCGGGTTCGAGCAGGCGAACAAACAGCATGCGATCTTTTTCCACCCAGAACTGTTTCGATTTCAGGTCTCCCCTTTCGGCGCCGAAAACGTAAACCGGCTTCCCTTCCCAGGTATCTTCGTGAAATTTGCCGGCGTCGAAGCCTTCCTTCTTCGCAATCGCCAGCGTCGCCTCCGGCGTTTGTTTGTACACGTCAAAGCCCAGCACCAGCAGCATATTGACCTGCGGAACGTTGGCCTTCACCTGCCCTTCCTTGAAGACGGTCACATTCCCATCGACAAGCAAATATCCGTTGCCGTCTTTCGGCGCTCCGATATCAATGCGAAGCTTTCCCGGCAGCAGCGCGGCTTCGTACCACGTCTCCACTTTCGTGGTGCCGTCGGGATTGTAGGTGGTGCTTTTTTGCGTGAACGTCACAGATGGATACCACGAGGCGGCGTAACGCCCGTGCATTTCCTTCACCAGCGTTTCACCGCTGTTTACCGCCGCCGGCTTGCCCTGCGCCAGCGCCGCGAGCATTAGAATCATGGCGACACATAAGAATAACTTCGAAGTTTTCATAATCCCCCTCCGGGCAACCCAACCTTCCGCCAGTGGCATCCCACGGCTTCCAGACCCTTGGCAATGTACTAGCTTAGACGCGCCCTATGCCACAAAATCTCGGCTCATCGGCATATCTCCTGCCCGGCGTGATGAGCAGCGGCGAAAATTTGCTGGAACTCAGCGGGAAGGCTGTAAAATAATAAGCGTGATTTTTAGAAGAAATGTCTCCTGCAGGAAATCAGTTCGCGGAAATATCCGAAAGTCTTTCCCGGTCCCGGGACTTGCGGTCTGGTTAGGCTTGATTGCCTGGCTTTGCCCGTTGCCGACTCCGGCTCAGTCTCCTCAGGCTTCTCCAAATGCGGGGCCCGAACAAGGCCAATCCGCAACCGTTTCCAACGAGCCTTCCTCCGGGAGTGCGCAACTTCCCGATCCACCGGCTCCGGGGAGTATCCGCGGCACGGTTGTTGATCCAAATGGAACGGCGGTTGCCGGCGCCCGTGTGAAACTCGCCGGCCGGGACGAATCACCGAGCCGGGAAACGCAAACCGGCGAAGATGGGCAGTATTCCTTCGCCAGCATCGTTCCCGGGCCGTTCGAACTGTCCATTTCTGCGGAAGGTTTCGTATCGAAGACTTCTTCGGGCACCCTCGGTTCCGGAGAGAACATTGTTATCCCGAAAATGACACTGGTGTTGACGACAGAAGTCACCGAAGTGCGCGTGGAACTTTCCACAATTGAAATTGCGCAAGAGCAGATCAAGGAGCAGGAAAAGCAGCGCGTGCTGGGCTTCATCCCGAATTTTTATGTCACTTACGTACCGAACGCGGCGCCGCTGAATACCAGGCAAAAATTCGAACTGGCGTGGAAGTCGACGCTGGATCCGGTCACGTTCGCAATCACCGGAGCCGTCGCGGGTATTCAACAGGCAAACAACCAGTTCAGCGGGTACGGCCAGGGCGCGCAAGGATACGCGAAGCGCTATGGAGCTTCCTACGCGGACGTAGTTACCAACACTTTTATCGCGGGCGCGATCCTGCCTTCGCTCCTTAAACAGGATCCGCGTTATTTCTACAAGGGAACCGGCAGCGTTCGCTCGCGGGTTTTCTACGCGATCGCCAATTCGGTAATCTGCAAGGGAGACAACGGGCACTGGCAGGCAAATTATTCAGGCATCCTCGGCGGACTTGCCGCCGGCGGGATCTCCAATCTTTACTATCCGGCAAACGATCGCGGAGCGGGGTTGACGTTTGAAAATGCGGCCATCGGAATCGGCGCGAGTGCTGCGGCCAATCTACTGCAGGAATTCGTCATCCGAAAATTGTCGACGCACGTGCCCAATAGCGCTCCCGCAACTCCGTAAGCTGGATTTTCGAACCAACTCTTTAACCAAATTCTGTTCAAGAAAAGAGAGCGGGTTTTTCCTAATTATCACGCTGCTTTTTTGGGGCTGTCTTTCAAGAGGCCGAAGCGCACCAAGCTTTCGGCGGTAGCGACGATTGCCTCTTCGTTCGAACGCGGCGCCCAAGCCAGCAGGCGGCGGGCTTTTTCGTTGGTGGCGTTTTTTTGTTTGCCGAGCTCGGGGAGAATCAGCTTGATCGCGGGATCACGCAGCGAGGCGAGGCGCACCATCCAGTTGGGCAGTTGCCGGCTGGGCACTCGCCTGGCCAAAGTGCCCATGCGGGCTTTCAATATTTTCGCGATGTCCAGCATGGTCAGGAAATCGCCGGCGACGGCGAGAAAGCGTTCGCCCTTCGCGGCGGGCTGCATCATGGCGCGAATATGCAAGTCCGCAACATCGCGCACGTCCACTGCGCCGAAATAGAGCTGAGGGGCCCCGGGCATGGCGCCGTCCAACATTTTTTGCACAAGCAGGATCGAGGCCGAATAGTCGGGCCCAAGCACGGGGCCGAACACGCCCACCGGGTTGACGACCGAAAGCTCCAGGCTGCCGCCTTCACGGGCGAGGAAATCCCAGGCCGCGCGCTCGGCCAAAGTTTTCGATTTTGTGTACGGAGCTACGTCGTCGCCATTCGGGTTCGTCCAGTCTGCCTCGGTGAACGGTGTTTCCCGCACCTTGTGGCCATAGCCAATCGCCGCGAACGATGAGGTCACGACAACACGCTTCACGCCGGCGTTGCGCGAGGCGCGCAGCACCCGGAGCGTGCCTTCACGAGCTGGCACAATCAACTCGTCTTCATGCTTAGGAACGCTGGGCGGCAGGGGCGAAGCTACATGGAGAACGTAGTCACTGCCGGCGATAGCCCCTTGCCAGCCCGCGTCGCTTTCAAGATCGGCGGCGAAAAACGACAGGCGATCGCCCGGCTCTGCGCCTCCAACTTTCAACATGGCGCGCACATCAGCCTCGCGCTTCAGGTTACGAATCGTGGTGCGTACCCGATAGCCCGCGGCCAGAAGCTGAAGGATGCAATGGCTGCCGATAAAACCCGACCCGCCTGTTACCAGAATTGTTTGAGGCATAGGATGTCCTTTCCAAGGAGCTTTACGAATTAGAGAGGCTAAACCTTAATTCCGTTAGATATAATCCGGCAACGGAATCCGTGGAGAGCGCCGGTGACTGAGCCGCATCGTTTGTCTCTGGAAAGAATCGAGCAAGCCGCCGGGATGATTGACCCGGTGTTTCTCAACTCGCCGCAGTTCCGTGCGGAGACGCTGGAACAACGGCTCAGTTGCCGCGTCGTTGTGAAAGTCGAAACGCTGAATCCGATTCGTTCGTTCAAAGGACGCGGCGCGGAATATCTGATGGCGTCGCAGACCGGGCGGCCTCATCTGACGTGCGCCACGGCTGGAAATTTCGGCCAGGGCATGGCCTTTGCCGCGCGAAAGCGTGGATTGCGGCTGACGATCTTTGCGAGTGTCGCCGCCAATCCGCTGAAGGTCGAGCGCATGCGCGCGCTCGGGGCGGAAGTTCGGCTGGTTGGAGAGGATTTCAAGGCGGCGCACTCTGCGGCGAAAGCGTTCGCTATGGAGACTGGAGCGGAATTAATCGAGGATGGGCGTGTCCCCGCAATCTCGGAAGGCGCAGGCACAATCGGGCTGGAACTTTTGCGATGGCCGGAGCGATTCGATGCCATCCTCGTTCCGCTCGGAGACGGCGCTTTGCTGGGCGGCGTGGCCCGGTGGGTGAAGGCGCACCGGCCGGCGACGCAGATGATCGGCGTTTGCGCCAGCGGTTCGCCCGCGATGGAGCGCTCGTGGCGTGCGCGGGAAGCCCAGGCACAGGGGCACACCGAAACGATTGCGGACGGAATCGACGTTCAGAGCCCGTACCCCGAAGCCGTCGCCGACCTCCTCGGCCTCGCCGATGACATCCTCCTCGTCGAAGACTCAGCGCTCGTGTCGGCAATGCAGCAGGCGCACCGGGAACTCGGCATCGTGCTTGAACCCTCCGGCGCCGCGGGCCTCGCCGCGCTGCACACCTACCGCGAGCGCTTCAAGGGGCAGCTGATCGCAACCATCTTGACCGGTGGCAACGTCACCCCAGAGCAGATGCGGCAGTGGCTTTGCCGATAAGGTCACAAGTGGTGGATGGATATCATTGGGAGGTGGTGCGCCCGGCGCGATTCGAAGACGCGAACTCTTGCTTCGGAGATAAATCTAAGTGTGGTATCTCGGTGCTTTTCCCTGGCCCGGCCTATTTTCTGTACGGTCGTATTCGGGCAAGATTGGACCCAAGTTGGAGCGGACTTTTCCGACTGCACCCCTTCAGTGAGACAGTTTTCGATTGGCACATTTGCAGTTCTTCGCGTTTTCTTCCGGCCTCATGAGGAAGCCGGGATCTGGGGGAGGAGGTAACTTCGCCCCGTCCTCCAGAGACGCTGTCGAATCCTCTGCCTGTTCTCCTCGTTGTTCTCAATAACCTCTATCGTTGCGCTTCGAGCAGCGCCGAACTCGCAGCCTGCCGCTATCGAACTTATCGGAGTAGATTTCCTCCTGCTTCTGCATTTTCATGATGCTCTGATAACTCGCCCTTTTCTAATGAGATAGCCGGTAAACCTTGCCGGCTGGAGGACTGTCACTTTTGACAATTCTGTCTGCCCCTGGGCCGCCCAATAATTGGCAGCTGAATCTTGATGTTCGCATCGGAGGGGCCTGTGGAGACTGCAAGTGCGCAGAGAAAAATCCCGCGCTTCCTAATCGCGGATGACCACGCTATGTTTTCGGAAGCATTACGAACCTATCTGGAAAAGACTTATACGGTCGTAGGAATGGTGCAGCACGGCCGTGCCATGGTGGCGGAAGCATTGCGACTCCTCCCGGACCTGATTGTCGTGGACGTCGGAATGCCACTCTTGAATGGGCTGGATGCGGCCCGGAGAATCAAAGCACTGGCTCCCGGAATCAAGTTTGTCTTTCTGACGATGTACGAGGATCCGAATCTTGCTGCCGCGGCTCTTGAGCTCGGCAAGATTGGGTTTGTGTTAAAACACTCCGCTGGGCAGGAATTGCTGAAGGCGATCGATCACGTCCTGCATGGCAAGCCCTATTTAACACCCAAGCTGAGAACGAATGACTGGGTTGCAACAAGGGCGAGAGTCCGTCAATTCTCCAAGGAGATGACACCGCGACAAAGGGAGATTGTTCAGTTGCACGCCGAGGGGAGATCCATAAAACAGATCGCGGGAGTTTTGGAGATTAGCGAGAAAACTGTGGAGTTTCACAAACACCACATACAGCAATCCTTCAACCTTCGGAGCAACGCCGACGTAGTTTTATTCGCCGTGAAACAAGGATTGATCCCCGTCCCTCTCTGACGGTCCCGCGGGTATTCCGACAATAAAAGTCGCCGAAAATACTTTCCTACTTTGGAATTCTCGTTCAAAACTTGCTTACAGATCGAAATGCATTCTTTGCCCTTTGCTTGGACCGCCCCCTGAAGGGTTGATCGGAGTGGCGGATCGTTCTCGCGATCCGACGATTGCATGCTTTGCTGCTTCCCACTTGTCTGGCCGACCGTCCCGGCAAGTGTCCACGACGAAGCGTAACCTGGCAGCGCACCTGCCTTGGGCGCACGACACTCGACTTCAACAACTCCATCCATCACTTCTAACTACTAACGTTTCCAAGAAACGGGGGGCAGGCCAAGCGATCCACCAAGAAGCCATCACATCTATTTGTGTCCCTCGCCACATGGTACATCCGCGCTAGCACCTGGAAGTTTGATTCGCCGCACGGGATTCTCGGCCAGCTTGTAATCACCAAACTCTTCTGTCCGCATATCGTCATCGCTGACGTCCAAGGATCGGAGCAGGTTGCTCATGGCTGTAACCATTCCCGAGGGGCCCGCGATATAGAAGACAGGTCTATTAAGCCCGGTCAGGTAACGCGAGAGCAGTTGCCGATTGATGTGACCCACTTCATAGCGCCAGGCCGAGTACGTCAGCCTGGTGATTGTTGGAATGAGGGTGAAGCGGAGATTTCGCACGGCTAAGGTTTCAAATTCTTCCAGAAACGCAGCATCCACCGCCTCTCGGTTCGAATAGAACAAATATAGCTTGTGGGGCATCCGTTCCTGTGTCGCCCACTCCAGGATGCTGCGGACCGGCGTAATGCCGATGCCGCCTGCAAGAAATACCGCCGGCCTGGCAGAGTCCTTATGCAAGGTAAACGATCCTCTCGGACGGCTCACTCTAAATTTGGTCCCAAGCGCAGCGGACATCAAAGCAGTCTTAAAACGAGTCTCGCGCATGCGCATCGCGATCATGACCAGGCCCGTGTCGTGAGGAGAGTTTGCGAGAGAAAAGGTTCGTAAGTTGTCGCTTTCGCTTCCAACGGATGGATGCAGGAAGGCAAAGTCGGCGTGTTGGCCGGCTCGAAAATCATAATCGCTCCCATTCGTGTCAAACCAGAACGTCATCGTACCTCTGGCAACTCTTTGGCGATCCACTAAAGTCATTTGATAATCGGCCACAATTCCTCCCCTGATCATTACGATGCCCGTTGGGCCATCGGCTGCGTTCCCACTCGGGTAAACCGGATTCCTTCCAATTTGATTCCAACCCTTGACGCCGGATCATCTGCCACGCGGCCAAATGCGGATGGGAGATCGAAACGGCGAGTCCATAAAGAACCGCTCAGTCCCCTCCCGCGATTTCCTCGGGGTACTTCTCAGCCGCGCCAACCACCGGGCAGGAAGCGAACTCTCGCCAGGACTCGCGCCCCTTTAACAACGAATTGGAATCGTTCCGCTTCAGCAGGACTACACTTTGCACCTTCGCCTGACCGGGAATTTGCCCCGGCTCGGTGATGCATACGTAGATTCCCGAGGCCCTCTGGTCGAGAACTTTGATCGACAACTTCCTCGTGCCGCCACCCGCTTGGATGATCGTTTCCCCTTCGTCCATCCCATGCGCCGTGAATCCGTAATCCGCAAAAGTTTTCTTTCCTTTTTCTTTCTTTGGCCGGAGCGCTGCCGGCAGCGAAGTGACGTCCAGCTTCTCGACGATAAATTCCGCCACCCTCTCCGTGGGATACACATCCTTGTCCCCCGCCACTGTTATCGGCGTGTAGGACAGCGTTGCGAGCGCCAATACGAGCTTGGTTTTCATTTTCAATCTCCTTATCCTGGCCCATTCACTCCACTGAGAAATCCGCCCAGATGACCGGTCAATGCGACTATTGCTACGGCCATAGCCTCGATCGGCAGGCGGTATCCCGGCAAAACCGCTCCCTGCTTGCGCTTCGTGTTCACGTGAATGAGCCACACGATCCAGATCAGCAGGCTCGAGGTGACACCGAGAACCAGATGCATCAAAAGGATTCCTTTAAGCCGTTGCCCTTCGAGATCCCATTGCCACGCGAGAACCCCCGTGATCAATACCGGTATCGTTGCGAGCGCCGCGGCGAATAAATTGCAATAGGCCGCCGCGGCCAGCGTCCGCCGCTTGGTGCGATGCGCAAGAAAATCAAAGAGCACTCCGACGATGAACAGCGCGATTGGGAAGTGAATCAGCACGACGTGTTGCGCGTGTTTCGCGAAAAGTACTGTCTTGAGATCGAACGGATGCACCGTTTCTCCTCAATTAGTGCACGATGACTGTGCCGGTCATTTCAGCTGCATCGAACGGAAGCGCGGAAATAGTTCCGACTTGCGTTTTTTTGTTGGGCATCCTGGTCTGCTGGCGCCCTGCCCCGGGCTATCGCTTGTACTCTTTGCGCGTATTCCATGCGCTTCGTTCATCCAAGACCGACCCACCAACCGATTTATTCCCTGCTAACGCACGCCCCCTGCGAGCGCACTTCCCCGCCCAACGAGGCTAAAGAATAAAATCGTGCTCGCGGCGGTTCCTACTGGTGAGGTCGTACCATTCAGGGGTGAATCGTGAGTGAGTTGGAGCCCGAAGACCGGGTTCGCTTTGAGCAACAGGTGCTGCCCCACATTGACGCCGCTTTCAACCTGGCGCGTTGGCTGTTGCGCAGGCGCGCCGATGCCGAAGACGTAGCTCAAGAATCGCTGCTCCGTGCATGCCGTTTCATCCACGGCTTTCACGGCGGAGATGCGCGCGCATGGCTGCTGCAAATCGTGCGCAACACTTGCTACACCTGGCTGGAGAAGAATCGTCCTATGGAACTAAGCATGGAGTTCGACGAAGAGATACACATGCAGCCTTCCGGCACACCGGAAACGCTCGCCATCTCAAGTGACGATCGGGAGCGTCTCACCCTTGCACTTGAGACGCTGCCGCCTCGATTCCGGGAAGTCCTTGTCCTTAGGGAACTCGAAGGCTGCTCCTACAAGGAGATCGCCGCGATCACGTCGCTTCCCATTGGCACCGTCATGTCTTCGCTCTCGCGAGCCCGCCGTCAGTTGCATTCCGCGCTGGCAAATTCAACTCAGAAGGGGGCTGTCCGTGAAGTGTGACTTTGCCGACTCTTTGCTCCATGGCTATTTTGACGGTGAACTAAGCGATCGCAGGGCCGCCGAATTCGAGCGCCACCTGGGACACTGCGACGACTGCGCGACTGAGCTCGTGGAACTGGATTGGTTGAGCGGTAGATTGCAGCTTACTCAGATCTATGAGCCCGCCCCCGCCTCGCTGCGGCGGGAAATTAACACACATCTCCACCCTATTGCGCCAACCCGTGCGGCGTCCCAGCCTCTCCTTTGGCACTGGCTGGCCGCAGTGGCGGCGCTGATTTTCCTCGCTATCGGACTGTGGAAAGTGAATCCCGGGCTTCGCAGCGACGATTACCAGACCGAACTTGCAGACGAAATTGTCGACGCGCATCTGCGCTCGCTGCGGCCGGGTCAAATGAACGAAATCGCTTCCAATGATGAACGTGTCGTCAAGGGATGGTTCGAAGCCAAACTCAAGTTTGCTCTCCCGGTGCGTGACTTCACGAAGGCCGGGTTCGCGCTAGGCGGCGGGCGCCTAGATGTTGTTGAAGGGCATTCTGTCGCGGTTCTCGTCTACGAGCACAATCGCCGTCCAATCGATGTATTCGTCTGGCCCACGCGGGAACGTGACACTCCACCGCGCGAAGGAACCCGTCAGGGCTTCCAGTGGGTTGATTGGCGCAAGGATAGGTTGGAATTCTGTGCGGTTTCCGTCGCAGCTCCTGCCGATCTCGAACAGCTCAACCGGTTGATGGCGGACTACTGATAGTGCTGCCCGGCGATCCGGAGTAGATGCTGCCAGGTTTCGGAAATTAGAAGCGAAGACGGAAAACTGAAAAAAACCAATATCCCAATAATTAAGGAAGACGAAGTTTTATTCCCGTTTTTGAAGCGCCCGTGCGCCAGGGAATTAATTCAAGTCGTATGCAGTCTTAGTGATTGAGTAGCAGCTAAGGAACAAAACATGCAAGCAACGATGATCGCCGGGAGCATCCGACCAGAAAAATCGTATGTCGTCAGACGTGGCCCAAATAATCGGCGGTTCCAGCGACATGGTTCGCGAGCAGCGGGCGAAGCCGCGGCGACGAGTGATCCCGAGTCGCCTCAGCCCCTCGAAGGCGAAAAGCTAAACGATGCCGAGGTTATCCGGCGAGCCCAAGAAGGCGACGCGAAGATGTTTGAATGCCTGTACGCCTCGCATTGCCGGCGAGTCTATGCGCTGTGTCTCCGGATGGTCAGAAACGCGGCCGATGCGGAAGATCTGACGCAAGAAGCTTTCTTGCTGTTGTTCCGCAAACTTCACTCGTTTCGCGGTGAATCGGCGTTCTCCAGCTGGTTGCACAGATTGGTGGTCAACACCGTGCTTATGCACCTGCGCAAAAAGTCATTGCCTGCAATCTCCATCGAAGCCGCTTCCAGTCCAGACGCTGACGCTGCCCGGTCGCGCAGGGAAATTGCGGGGCCCGACTTGCTGCTGGAGGGATCGATTGATCGAATAAATCTTGGACGATGCATCGCGCAGTTGCCGGCGGGCTCTCGCGCAATATTTGTCTTGCACGATATCCAGGGGTACCAACATCGCGAGATCGCGAAGATGCTGGGACGCTCGGAAGGCGTCTCGAAGTCGCAATTGCACAAGGCTCGGAAGCGGCTGCGCGAACTGCTGCATGAAATTGAGCGGGAAAAGTATCGCGAAAAGCGCGTGGTCGCCCAGAAGACACTCTGCACGGATGAGGGCTGAGTTCGAGGTTGGTGGAGAGGAGTGGCGTCCGATCGGAAATTGGGGGGTACAGGGCAAGGCCTCCAAGCCCATCACTCAAGAGGAGTGCTTCTTCCTGGTCCCCGCCAGCGTCAAAGCCTTGTCTCAGTGTCTCGGCTGGAGATTCCGAGGGATTGGGAACTAACAAGTAGAAAACCGGATTACTTAGCTGAATCGACGAATTCAGGGAATATTTTCTGCCGCTTCGCGGTTACGTACTTGTGAGAGGCCACGACTTTGCTTTCGTCACTGCCTCCAAGCATCGACCTGCGAAAACGCCATGGGAGAAAGTCTTCAATGATAAACCGTTATGTTCGACTAGCACTTTTGGCCACCGGTCTTTTGGCACAAGCTGCCGCCTCGTATTGCGCCCCGGCCAACGCCAAGCACCAGGGTCCTAAAGATTCTTCCTCTCAGCAAGTAAACCCGGTTGTTCAATGGAATAGAGCGCTTCTGGTGATTGTCCGGACGCCTGGAGCGCAGCCAGCGACGGTTCATCCGACCCGTAGCTTTGCGATCATGCACGCAGCGATTTATGACGCCGTTAATGCGATCGACCGGAAACATCGGCCATACCTTGTCCGCCTCTCCGGGGTGTCCCGAGATTCTTCCCAGGAGGCAGCGGCTGCGGCCGCAGCGCACGAAACTCTGGTTGCGCTGTATCCGGCATTTAAGGCCGCGCTCGACACCCAACTGCAGCAATCGCTGGCGCAGATTCCGGATGGGAACGGCAAGGCGGAAGGCATCCTGATAGGACTGGACGTGGCGGATCGCATTCTGGCCGCGCGAAGCAACGACGGCTCGAACGCTCCGCCGATTCCGTACGTTTTCGGGACTGCCCCGGGCGATTACCAGTCGACACCTCCGAATTTTGCTCCTCAGCCGCAATTCACGCATTGGTCGCACGTAACGCCCTTCACGCTGCAACGTGCCGATCAGTTTCGTCCCGGCCCGCCCCCTGCTCTGACGAGCGACGCCTACAGCGATGCTTTCAACCAGATCAAATCCCTGGGAATCGCCAACAGCACGACCGCGACGGCCGATGAGGCGTTGACCGGGCGTTTCTGGAATGGCGCTATTCAGAACTACTGGAACGAAATCGCGCAAACGCTGTCGCTGGCGCGCGGTTTGACGACTGCGCAAAATGCCCGGCTGTTTGCCCTTCTTAACCTGAGTTTTGCCGATAACGTGATTGCCTTTTACGACGCTAAATACACCTACAATTTCTGGCGTCCAGTGACTGCTATTCGAACAGCCGATCCCGGAATCAATCCTGAAACCGTAGCTGACCCGAATTGGCTTCCGGAGGTCGGCAAAACCGCGCCCGACCCGTCCTATCCGGGCGCCCATGCAGTGATAAGCGCTTCCGCGGCAGAGGTGCTCATTTCCTTTTTCGATAAGGACCGCGCCGAGTTCAACGTTACTTCCGAAGTCCTTCCAGGCGTCGAACGTTCCTTCACAAGCATCTCCGCTGCCGCCGAAGAAGCGACGCTGAGCCGTATCTTCGGCGGGCAGCATTTCCGCTTCGACCTGACTGCCGGCCAACGCCTGGGCCGCGAAGTTGCCGACTTTGTCGTGGATAACTTTCTGACTCCCGGGCAGCGGAAAGGCGAATCCGACGACAAGTAATCGGACAGGCCACGATGGCCTTCCTCATTTACCTTCACTCCGCGCAGAGGTGCACCTGAAACGAAACGGAAAGGAGGTTGTGATTCTTTGCGGTGGCGCGAGGTTTATTCGCGGGGCGGATTGGCCACGGAAATAAACTCACGGTGATTTGGCGAAATGCTTGATGCGAGCCATTCGAACTCAATTCTTGGAAAGAGGAGAAAAACCGATGAAGAAGTCAGAATTTGGTATGAAACGTCCCACCAACCGGCGTGCATTCTTGACAAACGGGATGGTGGCAGCGGGGGCGGCAACGATGGGTGCGTCGCTTTTGCCGGGCACCTCGGCAGCTTTCAGCGGAGATGCGGATAGCGCGCCAATCGCAAAAGGCGACATCGCCATCCTTACGTTCCTGAGCGCCCTGGAGCAGGTCGAGGCCGATTTGTGGATTCAGTACGCCGAACTCGGCGGAGCCACCAATCAAGGCCTCTCTCCGATCGATTTGCCGTTTGCCACGGGCCTCGCTCCGGATTACATCACGGGGCTTCTGGTTCTCGACGGCGACATGCCGCAATACATCGCTGACAACACTGACGATGAGATCAGTCATCACAGGTTTCTCAACAACTACCTGGAGTCGAAGGGTGCAAAGACCGTCGACCTGAGCAACTTTGCGATTCTCCCCCCGAGTCAAGTCACGGGAGTTCCGCAAAAGGGACGCCTCACCAACTTGAAGCAATTGACGATAGACACCAGTTGGTGGACACGGTACCGCAGCGAAACCTCGAACCCGGACTTCGGAGGAACTTTCGAGAACGCAGTTCCGGATCTCGCCAAGGGACAGCATCCGGCCATTCCCTTAAGCGATGGCGACCTGGGCGTGGATGCCAGCGGCAACATCTCCAACCATCTGCAGGCGATTGCCAACACCGCGGGATTCCACTTCGCGTTCATCGAGCAAGGTGGAAGCAGCCTGTACCCGGCGCTGGCGCAGAAGGTGACCAATCTGGAAGTTCTGCGCATTCTGCTCAGCATCGGCGGGAGCGAGATCGCCCATTTCCAGACCTGGCACGACAAGGCCGGCAACGCGACCAACATTACCGATGGCAACCTTACGTTTCCCAACCTCAATGCCGGCGTGGATCCCAACAATGGAGCTTCCGGCGCGAACGTGGCAGATATGTTCCAGACCAACCTGATCATGCCCGAACCGACCCTCTTCCTTAACAAAAGTTTGGGCCCGGTCTCCATCATTCGGCCGACATCCACTCAGCAGGGTGGCGCAGTGGCCTCCGTCGTCAGCTTTGTTGAAGACGGCCTGTTCCTCGACCCATCGACAAACAAGAACACCGGGATCGTGGACAAGCTCATGCGTTTGGCAAACGAAGCGGATGAAGCGCGCCGGCAGTTTTAACGGAAACGAAGCATAACCACAGGTGCCGTCCGGCACGCTCCAGGATGCAACAGGTCGGGCGGGTTCCAATCAACCAGGCCAGGATGGGCAGGCCGATACTCCGGTTTTCAGCTTGCCCGTCCTGGAACTGTTTTGCAGTTGCAAGGTCAAGACCGAATCCGTATGAGAGGAAGTACGGAAATTGATTTTGGCGGCCCAGAATCGAAAGTCAATTTTTCGCGGGGCATAGAGGATTTATGAAAAAGATTGCGAACCATTCCCTGTTGGTCATCGTTTCAGCGACACTGCTGGCACTCGGTACGCATCTCTCGCTGCCTGAGTCCATTCGTGCCACAAGCTCGGACGTACGGGTTATTGAAATTGCGGCGAAGAAATACGAATACTCAAACTCGCCAGTTCACGTGAAAGTTGGAAGCAAGGTTCAGCTCAAGATCACCGCAATCGACCACGATCACGGTTTCAAGATTGCCAGTGCTCCCGACGGCGCCGTCTCCACTGAAAAAGCCGGGCTGGTCTTCACATCGGAGCAGGAGTGTTGGCAACTCAAGAAAGGGGAAACGACCATGATCGAGTTCGTTGCCCAAACCCCGGGAACGTATTCGTTCAGGTGCTGCCATACCTGCGGCCTCGGGCACAAAGGAATGAAGGGCCAGATTGTTGTCGAACAGTAGGATGTTGGATTTCAAGAGAGTGGCCAACGCTTGAGCGTTGAGAATATTTTGGCGACTTATGGAATAGAACACTGGAGCTCCCGGTCACTATCACTGAAAGAGAATTGGCTGTTGCAATCTCGAACTTAACTGGATCAGAGGAGATAGGAACAATATGCCTTCACGTTGGTTAGCAAGATTTGCTGGAATTTCGACAATTTGCCTCGCCGTGTGCGCTGTTGCCTCCGCGCAGTATGGCGGAGGCGGTGGAACAGGTGGATCGGGTGGAACAGGTGGCACTGGCGGGACCGGCGGATACGTAGCGCCGTCAGGAGGGTACGGCTCTGGCAAGGCGATTGGGATTGGGGTTGGCGCGGCTGCAGGAGCCACGGTTGCAGTTGTCCTTCTCGTCCGCCATCACCGCCATCACGCTGAGAACAATACACAGGCTTATGTCACGGGCTGCATACAACCCATGCAGAACGGAATCAGCTTGACCAGCGAGAAGGACAACGAAACCTATTCGATCTTATCGAATGACAATTCCCTGAAGGCGGGCGAGCGCGTGACTCTAAAGGGATCTGTTGTTTCTTCGGATGGATCTGCAAACCCATCGTTTCAAGTGGTAAGCATGGTCAAGGACTTCGGGACCTGCGGTCAGACCTCGGCAACCAATTCACCGTCTCTGCGCTTGAGTTCGCTGAACGCAATCGCGAACTTCCGGCGTACCAGCGCGGATCAACTCGCTCCGCGGTAAGGTGGTTGCGCTAATTTAACCCCGCTGTCCGACGAGGTCGCCTTTCCGATGGTGGTCTGCCTCGTTGGGCAGTGATGGTCTGGGGTTTGAAGCTTTAAGCCCGGTCTGGTCGAGCTAGCAGACTCACAACCGGTTGCCGCAGTCATTGGTGATTGTCTGATTTAGGAGTGATGCCCCTGCCCTTAGAAGGCTGGGGAGGAAAGCAGTTCATCGTGCCAGGCGTTCATGGCCGATCGGTCGGAAACCAATGGTCGCAGTTCCAGCAAATTTGAGACAAGCGACTCTTGCTTCCTGGTATTTCAGAATCCTTGCCTGCCTTATTTGTTTTCCGCTTCTCGCCCAAACCGCGGGGCAACTGGACAAGCGGGCTTGCCGTCGATCTCGTGGCATAACTTCCATCACACGCATGCAACATTGCCCAGCGACCTCGGTGAGTCGCTAAAGACCGCGCAGGCCCAACTCGGGCACGCGCGTCAGAGCACGACAGCGGAGATATACACGCATGTAGTGCCTGCATCGCAGCGAGCGGCAGTAAAACGTTTAGAACGTGCTATTTGGCCGCAGTTGGACCGAAATGGACCCAAGTTGGAAGGACAGCAGGTGCCCGGTAGTAAATTCATCCAGTGACGTGTCAGAAGTGAAGTGGTGCGCCCGGCGTGATTCGAACACGCGACCTCTTGCTTCGGAGGCAAGCGCTCTATCCAGCTGAGCTACGGGCGCACAAAATGCACGCAAACAACTTCCCTAGTTTATCCTGTCCTTCTCTTCCCGGCTAGAGCGGTTGTTGTCCTTCCCCTGCTGGGCGGATTTGGCGAGGATGTGCATTCTTTGGTCGAGCTTGGCCACTTGAAAGTGGCCGCTACGCTCTGGCCGCGCCTAGCCCTTGGAGCGGTTCTTGATTTCGCGGGCTAGCTTTTCGATCTCTTCGGCTTTGCGCACCAGGTTCAGACTGAGCACTTTGCTTGAATCCGTCTTATCCACTTCCCCCTTCAACTCGGTCGCGAGCTCGTAAAGCTTTTCGACTTTTTTCTTGATGTCTTTCTGGTTTTCTTCCAGCATCCGCTTTTCCGGGGAAGGCGCCAGGGGGTTTTCGGGGGCGGAATCCGGCGCGTTTTTCGGATCTTGAGGAAACTTGGGAGTTTGCCCCTGTGCCAGTTCGCCAGGAATTCGAGCAGCCAATCCGGCGGTTAGCAACCCCCCAAGGAATTTTCGCCTGTCCTTCACTGCACCCCTCCCCGCTCCTCGCCAGGTGCCCCGGAACGCTGCACCGCGCCTCCACCAATGTTATACTCGCCCGTCAACCAATTCTATGTCCAGTATCGTCTCTTATTTGCGGGATTCAAGCGTCGCCATCTTTCTGCACCTTGTGGCCATCTTCATCGTTGCCCTACTGCTGAACCGGCTGCTGCGGCTGGTGACGAATCATCTGATCAAGCCGGCTGGCTCGGAGACCCGGGGCGCCAAGGCACGCGAGCAACAAACACGCACGGTTGCGGTTGTTCTGTACAGCACCGGCAGCAAGGTCGTTTGGGCGGTGGCGCTGCTGACTGCCGCACAGGAGTTCGGCATCAATGTGACTCCTGTTGCCGCGCTGGCCGGCCTGGCCAGCCTGGCGCTGGGATTCGGCGCGCAAAATCTGGTGCGCGACGTCATCACCGGGTTCTACATCATCCTGGAGGATCAGTTCGTCGTCGGGGACACAGTCCAGGTCGGGGAAACCATCGGACGGGTGGAACACGTCACATTGCGCCGCACGGTGGTTCGCGACGCGCGCGGAGCGCTGGTCACGCTTTCGAACGGCGACATCCGCACCGTGGCGAATCTCAGCCGCGACTGGTCGCAAGCCTTCGTGGACGTGGCGCTTTCGCCGCAACTGTCGCAGGAAAAGGCCTTGCAGGCGCTGGAAGCCGCGGCCGCCGAACTGCGCGGCGATGCGTCCTGGTCGCAAGCGATTGTGGACGGCCCGCGCATCCTGGGCCTGCAGCATTTCGACCAGAACTCCTCGACCGTGCGCCTTCAGGTCCGGACCGCTCCTTCCCGCCAGGACGATGTCGCGCGAGAGTTGCGCCGCCGCATCCAACTCGAGTTCCAGCGCCGCGACATCCCGGTCAGCAGCGTGCAACGGGTGGAATTCAAAGCCGCACCCGTTTTCCAGGGTGACGCTGTCCAGCCTCCCTCGACATGAACTTCCGCATGGAAATGAAAAGGAGTGTCACGAATGTCTCAGATCAGTTATGACGAAGTTAACCTGATGCTGCGGCTTTATGATCTGCGGCGGGAACCCCGCCTGCGGGAGGCGCGCGCGTGGTTCGTGGACAATTTCCACGCCGGAACTCCCGAAGAGGTAATGCAGAAATATCCGCAGGGCAGCCAGGAAAATACCTATATCCGGATGGTGATCAGTTATTGGGAAATGGTGGCCAGCATCGTGAACCGCGGCCTGATCAATGATGAACTGTTTTTCGAAAGCAACGGCGAGGTGTGGGTGGTGTGGGATCGAATGCGGACGATTGTTCCCACCTGGCGCGCCGCGTTCAAGAATCCAACACTGTTTTCCGGAATCGAAGAAACCTGCAAGCGGCTGGAGGCCTGGCGCGAGCGACGCGCTCCCGGGTCTTCGGTGGCGATGCGGCAGATGATGGAGCTTTCCCGCAGCAAGATGAAGTAATACCGAGCCGCCCGCAATACTGCCCCACGATAAGGTGGCTCAAGGCATCAGCAGCTGCGTTTCCTTCGGCTTCTCTTCCGCGGGTTTGCTGGTACCCGTTGGTTGCGCCACCCGCACGCAATTGCGCCCCGCCCCTTTCGCCGCATAGAGCGCCATGTCCGCATGGTGCATGATTTCCTCAATAGTGCTTTCGGAGAACTCCGAGGAAAGCGCCAGCCCGATGCTGATGGTTACGGAGACGGGCTTGTTGGCCGTCTGGATCGGGCGGCCGGCAATTTTCTCGCGCAGATTCTCGGCGCGCGAGACGGCGCTTTCGGGATTGCACTTGTTCAGCGCCACGAGAAATTCCTCGCCCCCATAGCGGCCGACCATGTCGTACGAACGGACCGAATTGTGCAACCGCCGCGCAACTTCGCGCAGCACCTCATCCCCAAT
>Ga0210410_10000562_pt1 | contig 40051 bp, 36 predicted proteins | sample IncBWC4MmetaG_FD_161058 | JGI IMG/M metagenome (GOLD analysis project Ga0210410, IMG submission 161058) | Forest soil microbial communities from Barre Woods Harvard Forest LTER site, Petersham, Massachusetts, United States - Inc-BW-C-4-M | ecosystem: Environmental > Terrestrial > Soil >...
GTTATTCCTCACCGAGACGGGCGGCGGCGGTACTTTCACTCGCCAAACGGCAAATGATGGCGTAGTTCAAGATCGATTCCGGTTCTGTAAGAACGAAAAGGCTCCCAATACATGGGAGCCTTTTCCGTTTTTCCAAATACTTTCGCGAATAGGCCGTTACTTGGCAGCTCCGAAGAGCTGCGCGGCCTTGTCCCAGTCAACAACGTTCCACCAAGCCTTGATGTAGTCAGCGCGCACGTTTTGATATTTCAAATAATACGCGTGCTCCCAGACGTCCAGGCCAAGAACAGCCTTGCCGTCGCCCGCGAGCAGATACGGAGTGTCCTGGTTCGGTGTCGAGTCGATGGCCAGTTTTCCATCTCTGACCACAAGCCACGCCCAGCCCGAACCAAAGCGGCCCAGCCCAGCGGCCGCAAATTTCTCCTGAAAACCGGCAAACGATCCGAACGACGAGTTGATCGCCGCCGCAAGATTTCCCTTGGGCTCTCCGCCTCCGCCTTTTTTCATGAGCGTCCAGAAAAGCGAATGGTTCCAGTGACCTCCGCCATTGTTGCGGACGGCCCCGCGGATGTTCTCCGGGACGGAGTCGAGGCCTTTGAGGAGATCGTCGAGCGACTTGGCTTGCAGAGCGGTCTGGCCATCCAGGGCCTTATTCAGGTTGGTGACATAGGCGCCATGATGTTTGTCGTGATGGATCTCCATCGTTTTGGCGTCAATATAAGGTTCCAGTGCATCAAACGAGTACGGCAACGGGGGCACGGAAAAAGCCACGGGTTTATCCTCCAGTGTGAGATTTGAATCCGAGTCGGCAGTGGTGCCGGCGCGCAAAAGATCGGGTGCAGCATTCCCTGCCCCAAGCAATCCTGCGCCGACGACACTTGAATTGAACAAGAACTTACGGCGATTCATGGGAACCTCGCAGCGCGAAGGGCTGGTCAACCGGCGCGCTGGATTATACCGCTACTGCCGCCAGGATGGTAACGCCGGTGAAAAAAAGCAGGCTCCAAGCGGATTTCGTAGAAATTCCGGCCGGGCAACGATCCGTATGGCTACTGGACAATTCTTCCTCCGCCCTATTGGATGCGCGAGATTGCCCATTGGGCAGATTCGGCCACAACTTGTTCAGGAGAAGAGGCCAGACGCTCCAGAAGGGCTCTGATTCGGGAGTGGGCAGCCATGCCGCTGGCCAAGCCGGAGTTTCCCAGCGCGATGCAGGCGTTGCGCACCAAGCCGCGCCACTTCGTCCTTTTGATGGGGCTGCCGCGAAATAGTTCGCGAAAGTCGGCTTCTGTGAGTTGAGCAAGCCATTCCAGCTTGGGAAGTAAAAACGATTCGTCCTGTGATGGCGGAAATGTCCCGTCACGGTTTTCATCCGATGTGGGAAAAACTCTCGGCTGGAATTGCGGGATAGCGGAAATCGGGGCGCGCCGGTTCCATGGGCAGACGTCCTGACAGATATCGCAACCGAAAACATGATTTCCCATCGGCTCGCGGTATTCCCCGGGAATGACGTCTCGCAGTTCAATGGTCAGGTAAGAGATGCACTTGCGGGCATCCATAACGTAAGGCTCGACGAAGGCCTGTGTCGGACAGGCGTCCAGGCAACGCCGGCAGCTCCCGCACAAATCCGGCGGCGGCAATTCGTTCGAACCGAGCGTGGGTTCGAGATCCAGATTCGTGAGAATGACGCCAAGAAAAAAGAAGGATCCGAGCATCTGGTTGAGCAGCAAGGTATTTTTTCCAAGCCAGCCCAAGCCGGCGTATTTCGCGAGGACTCGCTCCTGGACGGGGCCGGTATCAACGTAGGCCCGCGCTTCAAAGGGTTCGGAGAAACGCTCGCGCAGAAATTCAAGCAGGCCTTCCAATGTGTCACGCAAAACGTCGTGGTAGTCATCGCCCCAGGCATAACGGGAGATCCAGCCGCGAGGCTCTCCGTTGCCGCTGAGCGCCGCGGGATCGGTGGACAGGGGGTTCTCGGTGTTGTAGTTGAGCAGGCAAACGATGACACTCTTGATCCCCGGGAGGACGGTTCGCGGATCGCATCGCCGGGGATCCGCGAGGTATTTCATTTCGCCCGCGTAACCGAGGGCCAGCCACTCCGGAGTATGTTCAAGCTCCGGAAATTTTTCCGGGCGTACCACGCCGCAGAGATCGAAACCCAGGGATTTCGCCTGATCCACAATCCACACGGTGTCGGCAGGTGACTTCATCAGGGAGATTGTGCCGCAGTTAAACGATTCCGGCGAGCCAAAGGCAGAATTTGAAGGCGCACTCGAATAGGCGGCCGGCGGAAATCAGCCGAAACTCTTCAGCGCGGTGCTTTCATCCGTATAAACATCGAAGACGGTGAAGAGTTTGGTGATCTGGAGAAGATCGCGGACTTTCTTCGTAAGGTGTAGCAACTTAAGGTCGCCGCTCTGGTTCTTCACCGCCGTAAATCCGCTGACCAGCTCCCCGATTCCGGAGCTGTCGATGTAATCCACATCCGCAAGATTCAGAAGGATCTTTTTTCTTTGATCCTCCAGCAGTCCGCGGATCGTTTTTCTTAGTAAAGCGCTGCCGTCGCCCAGGACAATGCGGCCGCTCAAATCCACGACGGTAACATTCCCGGCATCCCGGTGCGTGGCACGTAATGACATTTCTTTCGTTAGGCTCCCTGCGGAGGCGACGCCTGATGCCCGCCCTGGCCACTTGCCGAAGTGCTGCCCGGCGGCGGCAGCTTCTTGGACATCACGATTTCCGCTCCGCCCGTTCGTCCGGGCACCACGTCAAACTCGTCCATGAAAGCGCGCATCAGAAAAATTCCCCGTCCCGAGGTACTGAGCAGATTCTCTTCCGCGAGCGGGTCCGGGACATCCGCAAGGCTGAATCCTTGCCCTTCATCCAGCACGTGAATGATTAGCTTGTCGGCGGTGATGTCCACGGCGAGATGTATCTTTTTGTCGGGGCGTTCCTGGTTTCCGTAATGAAACGCGTTGATCACTCCCTCGCGCACGCTCATTCCGATGCGGTAGCAGTCATCCTCGCCGAATCCCGCCGATTCCGCCACCCGTAGACACATCTCCTCGGCGAGATTAACGCTCTCTACCTGCGTCTCCAGAGTAACTTCGAGGTGCTTGGTGTCAGGCGCCATGTTTGGCGTTGGAGCCTCCCTGAAAGCCCCAAACGTGAGCGCTTTATGGGTAACACAGCAACGGAAACGGAGTCAATGGAACAAAGCGCCCATCTTTCACATACTTTAGATGCCCTGCACGACAAGAAGGAAACCATTTGCCGGAAGGACTGATGGCTCTGCACGAAGAGCTAGCCGTGCCTCAGGCCCAGTAGGAGCGATCCAGCGTTCGATACTGAATGGCTTCGCTGAGGTGCCGAGGCTCGATGTTAGGGATGCCGTCGAGGTCCGCGATGGTGCGCGCGACTTTCAAGATTCGGTCGTGCGCGCGGGCGGAAAGCCCCAGCCGCGTGATGGCATTCTCCAGGAGCTTTTCGCCATCGGCGGTAATGGCGCAGTGCTTGCGAATCATCTTCGGCATCATTTGTGCGTTGGCGTAAGTCTTTTTCTCGGCCTGATATCGTTCGAGTTGCCGATCACGCGCGGCGATCACCCGCTGCCGCACGGCAGCCGATTCTTCCGATGAAGACGGCGCGCGCAGTTCCTTGTACTTCACCGCCGGAACCTCGATGTGAATGTCGATGCGGTCCAGCAGCGGGCCGGAAATCTTCGAAACGTAGCGCTGAATCATCGGCGGCGTACAATGGCATTCACGCGTGGGATCGCCAAAGTAGCCGCAAGGACACGGATTCATCGCCGCCGCCAGCATGAACCGCGAGGGAAACGTCACCGACACCGCCGCCCGCGAAATAGTCACCGCGCCGTCTTCCAGAGGCTGGCGCATCACTTCCAGGACGTTGCGTTGAAACTCCGGCAATTCGTCCAAAAAGAGCACGCCGTTGTGCCCCAGCGAAACTTCTCCCGGCCGCGGCACGGCGCCGCCTCCAATCAATCCCGCATCACTGATGGTGTGGTGCGGCGAGCGGTAGGGCCGCGTGCCCACCAGCCCGCGGCTGTCTTCCAGGACACCGGCCACGCTGTGAATGCGCGTCGTCTCGATGGCTTCCTCAAGCGACATGGGCGGCAAAATCGTGGGAATCCGCTTCGCCAGCATGGTCTTCCCCGCGCCCGGCGGACCGATAAACAGAATATTGTGCCCTCCCGCGCAAGCCACTTCCAGGGCGCGTTTGGCGGCTTGCTGGCCGTGGACGTCGCGCAAGTCCACGGAATACTGCGCCGCCTCCGAAAGCATCTGGTGCGCATCCACTTTTACCGGCGTGAAGGATTCCGGCGAATTCACCAGGTCCACGGCTTGCGGGAGCGACTTCAGGGCAAACACGTTCACGCCCTCCACAACAGCCGCTTCCCTCGCGTTGGCTTCGGGAACAGCCACCGACTGCAAACCACACTCGCGCGCGGCGAGCGCCGCAGAAAGCGCTCCGCGTACCGGCCGCACGCTTCCATCCAGCGACAACTCGCCGAGGAACATGCATTTGTCGATTTGTTTGCCGAAAAACTGCCCCTGGCAGCCGACGAGACCCAGCGCCATGGGCAAATCGAATCCCGAGCCTTCCTTGCGCACATCGGCCGGTGCCAAATTAATCGTCACCCCTTGGCCGTAGGGAAACTCATAGCCACAATTCCGAAGCGCGCTCTTAATCCGCTCGCGGCTCTCTTTCACCGCGTTGTCGGGCAGGCCCACGACGTTGAAGTCCTGCATGCGTGCCGAGCCCACGTCCACCTCGACTTCGACAACGTAGGCGTCGATTCCGTACACCGCAGCGCTCTGTGCCTTGAATAGCATGGCGAGGGAAGCCCTTCGCAAACCTCGCAAGGATAATACAAAATAAATAATATACCCATCTTTAACTTTGCGACTTTATGTTTATACTATACTTCGCCGTTGCGCAAGGCGCGGGGGATCAGTCCATGAAATCGGGCGTCTCGGGAGGTCAGGCGGCCAAGATAACAAGAAGCGTTCTGATGGTGATCCTCTTGGGATTTTTTCAAATCCCAGTACTACCACAAGCGCCAAATTCGGAATTTCAGCGGCAATTGCAACTCGCCCAGCAACGCTATCAAGCCGGTGACTTGGATGGCGCCATCGCGAACTACTTGCAGGCTGTCAAACTGAATCCGCAAAGCGGCATCGCTTATTCCGGCTTGGGCTCGGCCCTGATGGATAAAGGAAATCTGAAGGAAGCGGCTTCGGCTTTGGAGCATGCTGTCTCCCTGTTTAACACGCCGATTACTCTCCCGGGCACAACGCAGGTCGCTCACGGCCGAGATCCTCTGCAGTTTGCCGTGGCCTCGAACAATCTGGCTCTTGTTTATTACCAGCAAAGCCGTTTCGACGAAGCCCTGGCGGTAGTCGAGCGCGCCGTCAATACCAATCCTGCCCTTTCGAATTGCTGGAATACCCGCGGAATGATTCTTGAAGCGAAGGGAAAACTCGATGAGGCCATCGTTTCATATCGAAAAGCCAACAGCATCTCACCCAAGTCTTCCAACATGAGCCACAATCTCGGCGAAGCTTTGCAAAGAAAGGGGCATCTCGACGAAGCCGTTCTCGTCTTGCAACAAGGCCTTGGTTTTCACCCGGACGACGCGGAACTTCTGACCACATATGGCAACGCCCTATATGCGAAGGATCGATTCACGGATGCCGAGGCTGCGTACCAGAACAGTTTGACGAGCCGGCCGGATGATGCTGGGACTCTATACGGTCTAGGACTTGCTCTCCGTTCCCAGGGGAAATACGCGGAGGCCTTGCGGGCGGCCATTCGCGCTCATGAATTGGCTCCCGCCGATTCTGATACCACGCTGGGATTGGCGAGCCTCTACGCGGAATTGGGACGCTACGAGGAAGCTTCCTCGCTGGTGCAAAGCTTGGCCACCGATTCTGCCGGGGATCCCGTTTATCTTTTGCTCCGGGCCGACACGCTGATCAACAGCAATCAGGTCAAAGCGGCTGCGCCCCTGTTGCAGCAAGCGCTGGCGGCGCGGCCGGATTTTCCCGAAGCGGCGGCTGCTCTCGCCTCTATCCAAATTGATCTCGGCCAAATTCCTAAAGGAATTGAAACCGTGAATGCCGCGCTCGCTGCTCACCCCAACAGTCCGGATTTACATAATAGCAATGGCCTGCTGCTTGCCGCACAATCTCACTTCCCGGAAGCCCAAAAGGAATTTGAAAAAGCCCTGTCCCTGCGTCCGAACTTTCCTGACGCCATGATCAACCATGCCATTGTCCTCTCACGTCAAAACCATGCAACGGAAGCTATCTCTGAATTTCAGAATGCGCTGTCGTTGAATGCCAGGAACGCGAAAGCGCAGGCCAACCTCGCCGGAACGCTTCTCGCTGCGAAACGTTACGATGACGCCGCGGCTGCCTTCCGCGCCACAATCGCGCTGGTTCCCTCCGATCCCGACCTGCGGACAAACCTCGGCCTTGCACTGGAGAGAGGAGGCCACGCTGCGGAAGCTCGGCAGGCCTTCGCTGACGCCGACAAACTCAGGTCTGCTTCGGGTCGAACCAAAGAACATCCCTGATTTGTCCTCACGGCAATCGTTCTCGCACTCTCTGGCCTGCGTTGCTTTACATGCGCCAAGGCCCCACGTATATTGACTCCATCGGAAGTTTGCACGAACTTCTCACTGCGTGAGGTTGGCCGATGACTGGCTTGATTGTTCTGGGCGTCCTCGTTCTGATCGTTGTCTTTCTCATTGGCATGTACAACGGCTTGGTGCGCCTGAAGGTGCAGTGCGACAACGCCTGGGCCGACATTGACGTGCAGCTCAAGCGCCGCTACGACCTGATCCCCAATCTCGTGGAAACCGTGAAAGGCTACGCCGGACACGAAAAGGACACCCTCGAAGGCGTCATCAATGCGCGCAACCGCGCGATGAGCGCCACCGGTCCCGCCGAAAAGGCTGAAGCGGAAAACATGCTCACCGGCGCGCTGAAGAGCCTCTTTGCGCTCTCGGAAGCCTACCCGCAGCTCCGCGCCATCGAGAGCTTCACTTCGCTCCAGAATTCGCTGACGCAAATTGAGGATACCGTCCAGAACGCGCGCCGCTACTACAACGCCGTGGTTCGCGACCTCAACACCAAGATCGAGCAGTTCCCCACCAATATCTTTGCCAACATGCTGGGCTTCAAGGAGCGCCAATTCTTCGAGGTAGCCTCCGCGGCGGAACGCGAGGCGCCCAAAGTCAGTTTCAGCGCGCCCACGCCCAAGGCGTGAACTCCCGATCACCGCACCGATGATGCGCATGCGTTCCATTTCGATCCGCTGGGTGTTTACCGCGGTAGCGCTTTTTTCCCTTTTCTTTCCTTCTGCCTTTGGTCTCAGCACCAAGGAATTACGCATTGAAAAATTCGATGCCGAAATCGTGGTTTCGCCGAACGGCTCCATCGACGTCACCGAAGTCATCCAAGCGCATTTCATCGGAGGCCCCTGGCACGGTCTTTACCGCACCATCCCCATCGAGTACGTGACGCCGCAGGGACTAAACTACACGTTGTTTCTGAGCGTGAAATCCATCACCGACAGCGACGGGCGCAAGTTGAAATTTGACGCCAGCCGGGAACGTCACTACCGCAAGCTGAAAATTTACGTTCCGGACGCCGACAACACCACGCAGACCATCTCGATCGAGTACACGGTCTCCGACGCGCTGCGTTTTTTTGACGACCACGACGAACTCTATTGGAATGTCACCGGGGATAATTGGGACGTGCCCATCCAGGCCGCCGGGGCGCGCATCGTTCTTCCCGAAGGCACCACCAACATTCGCGCCAATCCCTTGACTGGTGCTTATCGCTCCACGGCCCATGATGCCGACGTGGAAGTCGCCGGTAACGGCGTCGAAGTCCACACGCGGGATCCGCTTCGCTACCACGAGGGACTGACCATCGCCGTGGCCTTCGATAAAGGGTTCGTGCATGAACCTACGTCGTTCGATAAGGCTTCGCTCTTCTTCCGCAGCAATTGGCCGCTGGGCTTGCCCTTCGCGGCTTTCGTCATCATGTTTTATTTGTGGTGGACACGAGGACGCGACCCGCGGCTCCGTCCCATCGCCGCCCAGTACGAGCCACCCGATCAGCTCAGTCCCGGTGAAGCAGGAACGCTCGTGGATAACTCCGCCGACATGCGCGACATTACTTCGTCCATCGTGGATCTTGCCGTTCGCGGCTACATGGTCATCGAGGAGCACCAAAAAGACAGCATGTTAGGGCTTGTTCACAACAAGGATTACAACTTCATTTTGAAGAAAGACCGCTCGGAGTGGTCCAAGCTCAAACCGCACGAGCAAGTGCTCCTGAACGGATTCTTTTCCGCCGGCACGGTGGGCGAGACCGTCGGTATGTCCAGCCTCGAAAACCATTTTTACAAAAACCTGCCGGAGATCAAGAGCCGCATTTTCGAATCGCTCGTCACTCATGGCTACTACCGCCGCCGCCCGGATAGCGTGCGCGCCACGTATCTGGGAGCTGGCGTCGTTGTCGGCGTTATTTCCGTGTGGGGCGGGAGCGCAGTCGCGTCCAGCATGGGCATGGCGCCGCTCACCTTCATCATCGCGGGAGTTTTTACCGCCATTATTATTTGCGCGTTCGGCTGGTTCATGCCCGCTCATACGGAGCAGGGCGCTCGCGCCCTCGAAGGCGTTCTCGGCTTCGAGGATTTCCTCATTCATGTGGATTCCGACCGCTTCAACAAAACCATCAAGACCCCGCAAATGTTCGAAAAGTTCTTGCCTTTCGCCATGGCCCTCGGCGTCGAGAAAAACTGGAGCAAAGCCTTCCAGGGAATCATGACGCAGCCGCCCGACTGGTACCGCGGCTCGTACGGCCCGAATTTCTATCCCATTTATTTCACCAACGACCTGCACACCATGACTTCTCGCGCCAGCAGCGCCATGGCGTCCGCACCGCGCAGTTCCGGAGGCTCCGGCTTTAGCGGCGGTGGCGGCTTTTCCGGCGGCGGTTTCGGCGGCGGTGGCGGCGGCGGTTTCTGAGCTTCGTTTCAGCCGCGTGAGCACTCGCGATCACGACTCGCTCCGCCCCGCCACGCCGTAAAGCGCCAGAACATCCTGCAAAGTCACCACGCCTTCGAGTTGATGCACGTTCCCGCGGTTCACCACCGGCAGGAGGTCCAGCTGGCTCGCGCCCAGGCGGTCCAGCGCCAGGTGCAGCGAATGGTCCGGATGGACATGTGGAAAATCGGTCGGATCCACAAGTTCGCTCAGCGGCTTGTCCGCCGAACCATCGCTATTCGCCCGGCGCAGGCTTTGCAAACTGATGACTCCGATCACGCCGCGCTCATCCATGATGGGCCACGCGCGAAATTCGCTGGCCTTCGATTTCTCGAGCGCTTGTTGCACGGTCATCTCCGCACCCAACATTTCAGTGGCGTCGCGCATGGCTTGCGCCACCTGGCGCTGCCCTTCCTGCTGGCGTGTCTCGGCCTTCGGCAGGTGAATGCCATCCTGATGCGCAAGCACCTCGTAGATGGGTTCTTTCTGGAAGCGCGAAGAGATGAAAAAACTCACCAAGCTGGAAATCATCAGCGGCACGATGACCGCGTAATCTCGCGTGATTTCGAAGATCATCACCACGGACGTCATCGGCGCGCGGATCACGCCCGCAAACGCCGTCCCCATTCCGACGAGGGCGTAGGCTCCCGGCGAAGCCACATAGTTCGGCAGAAAACGCTGCGCCACCGTTCCGACAATTCCTCCCAACATGGCCCCGAGAAACAAACTCGGCCCGAAAATACCGCCCGCGTTGCCCGAAGCGTAGCTGGTCGCCACGGCCAGCAGCTTCAGCGCCAGCAGCAGAATCATCAGCCGCAGCGCCATCCGGCCGTTCAGGACTTCGCCGACATGCTTGTATCCCACGCCGAGAAGCTGCGGCACGAACCAGCCCATTATTCCGACCATAAGCCCGCCCGCCACGGGCTGGAGCCACACCGTCTTTCGCGGAAAACGCAGAAAGCGCGCCCGCATCCAAAGCAGGAGTTTCGTAAACGCCACCGAGACAAAGCCGCCGGCTACGCCGAGCACCGCGTAAATTCCCAATTCTCCCGGATGCACCAGCTGATATTGCGGCACCTGAAACAACGGATCGTTTCCCAAGAGCAAACGCAACATCGCCCACGAGGTCGCGGAAGCCAGCACCACTGAACCCAGCACCGGCGCGTGCAGGTCTCCTACAACCTCTTCCAGCGTGAACAAAACCGCGGCCAGAGGCGTGTTGAACGCAGCGGCAATCGCTGCAGCAGCTCCCACTGGCACCAGCGCTTTTATTTTTTCCGCGCGCAATCCCAGCTTGCGGCCCAGCACGGAGGCAATACCAGCGCCGACTTGCACTGCCGGGCCTTCGCGGCCGAGCGGGAGCCCGCTGGCCAGCGAGGCAGAGGTGCAAAAGAATTTTCCAATTACCGTGCGGAGGCTGATTCGCCCGCCGCGCGCGTAGAGCGCCGCTTTTGTTTGCGGAACTCCGCTTCCGCGGGCGTCTGGAAAAAAGCGGTAAAGCAGATAGCCCATGGCAAGCGAACCCGCAACGGGAACGAGAAGCCGACGCCAAGCCGCGCCACCAGCGGGATAGAGCCGCGCTCCGAATCGCTCCGTAACCAGAATGAAGGCGACAACCACCAGTCCAACGAGGGCGCCGATCAGCAGCGTCAGGACCAGAAAAACCTGTTCCTCGCGCTCGCGGAGAAAGGCGTTCCATTGCCGTGAAGAACCGCCCCGCCATTTATTCGAGGCAGACTCTCCGGCTTCCGGTGGATCTCTGGCCAGGGCGTCACTCACGACTTTACCCCGCTTCTGGAAACTCTCCTTGGCCGCTTCCTGCTCCGCGGGGAACGCCCGGCTTCCAGCAACGCGCCGATGGCATTCACAAAGGCGGTGCCGCTGGAGCGCAGTTCGCTGATGCGCTGCTGCGCCACTTCTTCGAGAAGCTGTTCGCCTCGGGGAAGGAGCGATACCAATACGCGCCTGCGGTCGTCGCGACTGCGGGCCCGGCGGACGTAACCGTGCGATTCGAGGCGGTCGATCAGCTCCACGGTGCTCTGGTGCTTCAGCGCGAGCCGCTCCGCCAGGGAGCGAATAGTCGGTTCTTCGCCTTCGGGCATTCCGCGAATCGCCAGCAGGAGCAGGTATTGCTGCGGCTCCAGGCCCGCGGAACGCGCGACGATGTCGCCATCGCGCACAAATTTGCGGATGCGGTAGCGCAGTTCGGCGAGGGCCCGGTACTCGGCGGTGGTGATTTCCTTCGCCATAGGGTAAGTATATCGCAATGCGATATATACCGCCAAATCTGTGCCGAGCGGTTGCTTCCGAAGAGTTACGGAGAGACGTTTCCCTGGGAATTACAGCGGTTTGCGGAAGGATTTTTGGGTCTTGTAATGCTCGTAGCCGTTGCGTTCGTAAAATTTATGTGCACGCTCGCGAATCACGTTGGAACGCACGGACATGCTTTTGCAGCCGTGCTTGCGCGCCCAATCTTCCGCGGCTTCGATCAAAAGCGCGCCCGCCCCGATGCTTCGCTGGCCGTCCGCGACGACCAGCCCGTTCACTTCGGCGCGAATCTCACTTTCCAGAAGCGGCTCTTTGCTCACGTGCAGCCAGCCGATCACGCCGTCCTTGGACGAGTCGGCTACAAAAATCGCATTTTGCGAAGCCAGCTGGATTGCGCGCAACCTCTGGCGCAGCTGCCCAGCGGTCGAAGGATAACCGAGCTGTCCGGCAAGCTCCGCGAGCCGCGGCGCATCGGCAGTTTTTGCACGCCGGATTTTCAGCTTGCTTTCTTTTCCCTGGACCATCGTGTTTTTCACCCGGCCTTTCGCCGTAATCGCGTTTGTACGGCCGCACTTTTTAGTTCGCGAAGCGCGTCCGCGGCAATCCACCGCGCCGCGCGTGAGCCTTGTCGCCGGATTCTCTCGGCGGCGCGAATTGCTTCCCGGTTAAGCCGAACGTTTCTCTTGCCAATATTTCTCAGCGCCCAGTTTACGGCTTTCTTCACGAAATTTCGTTCATCGTACGCTTCCCGCTCGATGACACGCAGAAAACGGCCAAAGCGGGTATCAGAAGCCGTCTTGTCCTTGTAGCTCAGATACGCTATCAGCGAGAAACTGGCACGCTTCACAAATTCTTCGCGCCTGTTGCTCCAGGCCGCCGCTTTGCTCCAGGCCGGCCGCGCCTGCGCGTAGAGATAGCAGCACGTCGCGTCCACAACGTCCCAAGAGTCGAAATCCCGGGCCCAGCTTTCCATCTCCGCCGCGGTGACTTTTTCCGATTCGCCGATGAACGTCGCCAGGATTTTCGCTTCATGAATGCCGGACTTCCAAAGCTGCTGCGCCAGTTGATGATCTTTCCCGATATGTCTTGCGAGTTTTTGGAGCACCGGCGTGGAAACTCCATGCGCTTTCGGAACATCCACGCCAAAGTACGCCATTTTCGCGCGCACCTTCGGATCCGACAGCGCTTTCAATTCGCGCAAGACGGCGCCTTTCGTCCACTGTTGCTCGTTATCCGTCGCGACTGCGCGCTTAGAACGTTTTGTCGGAATCGAGGAGGATTGTGACTGGCCCTTCATTGACGAGCTCCACAGACATCATTGCCTGAAAAATCCCCGTTGCAACCGCCACGCCAAGCTTCCGCAGCGTCTCGCAAAATTCTTCGTAGAGCGCTTTAGCCAAATCAGGGGGCGCGGCAGTGATGAAGCTCGGCCGCCGCTGCCCGCGCGCGTCGCCATAAAGCGTGAATTGCGAGACAACCAACGCGCTGCCTTTCACGTCGAGAAGCGAGCGATTCATCTTGCCCCGCTCGTCTTCGAAGATACGCAGGTTTGCGGACTTTTCCGCCAGCGTGACGGCGACGGCAGAAGTATCTTCCCGGCCGACGCCGAGCAGGATCATCAGCCCGGCGCCGATTTCGCCCGTCACGCGACTTTCCACCGTCACTTTCGCACGGCTGACTCTCTGGAGAACCGCTCGCACTCGGATTTTCCTTTATTCCCCTGTGATTTCTAGGCGCCCTCTGCGTCTCTGCGTCATCTTTTTCTTTTTATCCCCGCGGTGCGGCAACGGCAACATCGCGAACCCGCGCGGAGATGGCTGACATTTCGGACAGAAATAGCTGCTTCGCCCGGCCACAATCGCCCGCCGGATCAGCGACTTGCAACGGTAACAGCTCTTTCCTTCGCGGCCGTACGCTCGATGGTGCCGCTGATATTCTCCCGGCTCGCCGGTTGCGTCAAGAAAATCGGAAATGGACGAACCGCCTAACACAATTGCCTTCTGCAAAATATCCTGCAACACGCGCCACAATGTGTCTGCTTGCTTGCGGCTCAGTTGCGCCCCGAGCCGCGCCGGATGAACTTTCGCGCGCCAGAGGCTTTCATCGGCATAGATATTTCCTACGCCGCGGAGCACGCTTTGATCCAGGAGAAGCGCCTTGATTCGTGCACGCCGGCCGTGGATTCTATCCGCAAATTCCTCCTTGCTTACTTCCAGCGGATCGGCACCGAACCCCTGAAGCTCTTTGGCAAGCAGCGCTTCCGTCAGGTAAGCGATGCGGCCGAAGCGCCGCGCGTCGGTGTAACGCAATTCGCGGCCGTCATTCAGAAGCAGTGAGACATGGGTGTGTTTTTCCCGAGGGTAATCGGCCGGAATCGGCGCAAGATTCCCTGTCATTCCGAGATGAACGAGCAATGACGCGGGCGCAGCATCTCCATTGGCGGGGACGCGGTTCGCTTCCTTCACGGCCGAAAGCCGCAGCAGCATGAATTTTCCGTAGCGCTCGACGGCTTCGATCTGGCGGCCCGGCAAGTGCTGTTCCAACGCTACAGGATCGTCGATGAAATCGGTCTTGCCCAGGGTAATGGAGAGGATGCGGCGGCCGAGGATCGCCTGGCGCAATCCGCGCGCTACGGTTTCAACTTCGGGAAGTTCCGGCATAGGAGAACCAAGCCCTCAAAATAGCACACACTTGCGACCAATGCCGTTCGCAAAGCGAAGCGATTTGCCGCGATGCAGTGATTTGTTCGCTGGGGCTTAGAGAAAGACGAGGGAGCGAGTAGCGTAACCGCAGCGGCAGGGGCGCCCCTACAAAGCGAATCGCGCTCGCGCTATTTTTTGTGATAGCTGGGATACGGCGGATGCTCGGGAATCACGACGGGATTCTTTTTCAGAGCTTCCATCGTGACTTCCACCGCTTTCTCCAGTTGCCGGTCATGGCCGGCGGAAACCGACGCGGGATCATTTTCCTGCTCGATGTCCGGCGCAATGCCGTGGTTCTCCACTTCCCACTCTCCGTGCAGGCCATAGATGCCCACGCGCGGAGCGGTGACAAAACCTCCGTCCAGCAGCGGAGGATAGCCGTAGATTCCGACCAGCCCGCCCCAGGTTTTCGTGCCGACCAGCGGCCCAATCTTGTCCTGCTTGAACATCCACGGAAGCGCGTCGCCGCCCGAGCCGGACATCTCATTGATGATCATCGTCTTGGGTCCATAGATTTGCGCGAGCGGCGAGCAGAACGCTTCGCCTTCGCGGGAAATGGCGCAGTTTCGCAGCGGGCGCTTCAGCATGTCGATGATGTAATCAGCCACTTGGCCACCATGATTGTAGCGCTCGTCGATGACCGCGCCCTGCTTGCCGACCTGCGCGAAGTAGAAGCGGTTGAAGTTGACCCAGCCGCCGACCGCGGTGTCCGGAACGTGGACGTAAGCCAGCTTGCCTCCGCTCAGCTCGTCTACTTTGCGCCGGTTGTCTTCTTCCCAGGCGCGGTTGCGCAGCGGGAATTCGCTCGGCAGCGGCACCACCGTGACTTCTCTCGCGTCTTTGCCGTCCGCGTTCGGGCCGACTTTTATTTTGATCTGCCTGCCGGCGGTGTTTTCAAAGAAGCTGTAAACCTCCGCCGGGAGCCGAACGTCGCGCCCTTCCACTTCCAGCAAATAATCCCCCGGCTTCACGTCCACGCCAGGCTGCGTCAACGGCGCTCGAAGATCGGGATTCCAGTTCTCCCCGTTGTAAATGCGTACGAAGCGGTAGCGGCCGTTCTCGATTTTGTAGTCCGCGCCAAGCAATCCGCCCTTGACGCGCTTCGGCTGAGGAATATCGCCACCGCCGATGAACATATGGCCGATGGTGATTTCTCCCAACATTTCCTGGAAGAGATAGTTCAGGTCGCCGCGTCCTCCCAACCCTTTCAGGTAAGCAGAGTACTTTTTCTCCGCGGCGTTAATGTCCAATCCGTGATGATTTGGGTCGTAGAGGAAGTCGCGCTCGATGCGCCACACTTCGTGGTACATCTGGTTCCATTCGACGCGCGGGTCAACGTAGACCTCCATTTCTCCCAGGTTGAGGGCGCCGTCGCCCGGCTTCGGCGCAGCGTCCGTTTTAGCGATGAACCAGCCGGGGCCCTGCCGGTACAGCACCTTTTCTCCGTTCGAGGACACTGTGAAGCCGCTGATCCCGCCGAGGAACGGCTCGGTCTTGCGCGTGGTCAGATCAAACTTCGACACCGTCACAGGTGTAGGTCCCTCCTCGAACCGCGGCACGTCCACGATTTCCGAAAGGAAGAGCGTGCCGGCCTTTCCGGTGTCCAGGCTTACGTAGTTTGCCGCTTTGGTCGGCAAGGCCACGATACGCTGCCCGATGCCATCGAGATCGATGGTGACTTTGACGGCTTCTTCTTTCTTCTCGTCTTTTTTGTCCCCTTCTTTGCCCTTCTCTCCTTCTTTACTCTTGCCGGCGTCCTTACCTTTATCTCCGCCCGCTGCGTCCTTCTTCTCTTCGGCGGCCTTTTCTTCGTCGCTCTGCGGCTCGACGGGTGATGCATCGCCTTTCTTAAGGACGGCCGCATAAATATTGCGCAGAACCGGATGCTGGAAACTGGACAGATCGAGCCAGCCCGCGGAAAGTCCCATGTCCGTGCTGACGGCGAAGTACAGCGACTTTCCTCCCTTGTCGAAAACGGGATAACGCGCGTCGCTGATGCCATCGGTGATGCGCGATTCCTTTCCGGTTTCCAGCGAGTACACAAAAACCGCCCGCTGATGATTTTCGAGATACTTGCCATAGGTCAGCCACTTGCTGTCCGGCGACCAGGACTCATTGAGAGAAGAAGTCGGATCGTCGTAACGGTCCGAGGTCACCTTTACGGGCGCTCCCTTCTCCACGTCGACGTACCAGAGATTCAGGCGCTTATCGGTGTAGGCAATTTTTTTGTTGTCCGGCGACCACAACGGACCGTAGAAAAACGACGGAGGGTTCCCCAGATTAATTTTCTTCACCGTTCCGGAACCCGATTGTTCGGCGATATGCAACGCGTATTCTCCGGATTCATCGGAGAAAAAGGCGATCGATTTTCCGTCGGGTGACCAGGCTGGATCGCGCTCGGCAGCCGCCGCGGTGCGCGTCAAATTGCGGATGTCGCCCTTCTCTCCGGGAACTGTCAGAATCTCGCCGCGAGCTTCGAAAACGGCGCGCGCGCCGGTCGGCGAGATCGCGGCGTTCTGGATCTTGTCGCCAACCTTTTCGAAATGCGGACGCGTGGCAGGCAAGTCGCCAGCGATTCGAATGGCCACCTTTTTCGATTTGCCGTCCTTGGGGTCAAAAACGTAGATGCCGCCGAACTGCTCGTAAATAAGAGCGTCGGGGCCCGCGGAAAGCGACTTGAAATCGAGCCCTTTGTTCTCGATCACCTGCTTTACTGCTTTCGTTTTCGTGTCGTAGGCAAAAAGGGTTACCGGCCCGTTGCGGTCGGAAAGAAAATAAACCGTGTCGCCAAACCACACAGGGTGCGCATCGTTCGAGTTTTCGCGCGGGACTTTTTCGAGCGCCAGGTCGCTCAGCCGCACGATGTAGATAGGCGTGGTCTGGCCGCCCCGGTAGCGCTTCCAGGCGACCTGCCAAAGCAGATTGGGCACGTAGGCAATGCGCGTCCCGTCCGGAGAGAACCAGGCGTTTTCCGCGCGCCACATCGGCAAAACATCAGGCGCTCCACCTTCGACGGAGACGGTATAGAGACGGTCGAAATCTGCGTACGCTTCGCGGTCCGAAGAGAAGAGCACGCGCTTTCCATCTGGAGTCCAGCCCACGGCGACGTCTGTACCAGGGTGTGACGTGAGCCGCTTCGGTTCACCTCCGCCCGACGGCATCACGTAGACGTCTGTGTTCCCGTCGTATTGTCCGGTGAACGCGATCCACTTGCCGTCCGGCGAAAACACCGGCAAGCCTTCATGCCCTCCGGTGGTCAATTGCCGCGCATCGCCGCCGTCGCGCGGCACGCTCCAGAGATAGCCGCCGTAGGCAAAAACCACTTCCGTTTTGCTCAACGTCGGTGCATGAGCCAGCAGCGGAGTCTCTTCCGCCGCCCTGCTCGTTCCCGCGAATGCCAGCAACACTCCGATCAAAATCGTCACTCGAAAGCGCATGTTTCCTCCCTGAAGGAAAAGCAATCATCACCGGTTAACACTGCAATCGCCGGAACCGAAATCTTGTTTGCAGCTTCGATTGTTCTTTGAATACGCACCACAGCCCGGAATCTACCTTGTCAGACGTAAGAAACATCGAAAATGTTTGCAGAAAATCCACCTGCTCACGGCAGGAGCGCGAATACCCGCACCGCTCCGCCCGATCCCCCCTCCAACTTGATGGGCGCCACCACCAAGAATGCTCCTGCTTCCGGAAGCTCGCTGAGGTCGGCCAAGTTTTCGAGATGATACAGACCTGCGCCGAGCGCCAGATGGTGCACAGCAAAATCGCCCGAGGCGCCGAAATCGATGCTCATCGTATCGCATCCCAGGCCACTAGCCTTGCGCTCAATCAGCAACCTTGCCGCTTCCGCCGAGAATCCTGGAAAATGCATCTTTCCCTGCGCGTCCTGATTCCGGTATTTCTGCGCATCCGGCCAGCGCGACGACCATCCCGTTCGCAACAGCACAATTGATCCTTCGCGAACCCTTCCGTGGCGTTTCTCCCACTCCTCGACGCGCGCGGCGGGAAGCTGATAGTCGGCATCTCTGGCGCCGTCCGCGCGCGCGTCCAGCACCACTGCCGGGCCAAATAGTTGCTTCACGGGAATCTGATCGACAGTGGCCTTTCCCGGCGGAAAATGGGCTGGCGCGTCGAGATGCGTGCCGTAGTGTTCGAGCATCCAGAAACTCCGCGTGAAATAACCGTTTTTCTCGACCGTGGCGATCACTTTCGCTTCAAACCACTTTTCGTCCCCCGGCCACGGCACCAGTTTTTCGTTGATGGCATAACTCAGGTCAAGCACCCGCGTCTTCCCCGAGTGAATCCCTTCGAGCATCGAGTCCATCGGCGCATTCTGCGGAAGAAGAGTCATGATGGCAGCCAAGCAAACGGCAGGGACACTCCAGCGGCCCAGGGAAGCCATTTCTCACCTCAGTTCGCGAACCGGCTCGCGGGCCTCACTGCACTTCTGATTCCGGCGCGATTCGGCAGCTGGCGAAGAAGCAAATGTCAGGGCAGCGGCATTCCGGGGGTTGCCACAATTCCCGCCATGCGCAGGATTTCCACGTACTCCGCGTCGGTGATCTGCGAAATCAGCAGCCGCACATTCTTCCGCAGTTTCGTCTTTTTTAGCGCGGGGTTGGCCCGCAGCTCCGCCAGCGTCACTTGCCGCGGAAGCTTTTCAAAGGCCCGCAGGTCCGCCACCAGGTTCTTCCCTTTGTGGTCGTGCGGGTCGGGATAGGGGTCGCGGGTGACCTCCGCAATGGAATAGAGCGCACGCTCCGGGGCGGAGTGGTAGCACAACACGCGGTCGCCCCGCCGCACCTGCTTGAGCGCGCGGATGGCGTCAGGCTTCGCTTCGGCGCCATGCCACATTTCCTTGCCTTTAACGAACAGAGTGTCCCAGTGATAGTGGTGTGGGTCGGCGCTGAAGATCCAGTAATGTCGTTGGGCAGTCGGTGTCGCCATCGAGGCTCTAGGTCGGCAGCAATATACACGCTGGCATCAGAAAAGCGAAACAAAATGTGAGAGTTAGCTCAGAGCAGGAAGGCAGGCGGAAGGCGGATCAAGTGGCCATATTTGGTCAAGACAAAACTAAACCATTTATTATGAATATGATACGGACTGCTACCCAATATCCACGTAAATGTCTTCTCCGCGGACCTCAAGCGGGTAGCAATCGACCCCCACAGCCGGGTTCTGGGTGACCTTGCCGGTCGTTACGTCGTATTGCCAGCCATGCCATGGGCAAGTCACGACCTTCCCACTCATGGAACCCTGCCCCAGCGGGCCACCCCGATGCAAACAAGTGTTGTTGATGGCATAGAATTTGCCGTCGACATTGGCAACGGCAATCGCTTTGCCTTCCACATGAAACTCCCGGATTGTTCCCGGTGTAATTTCATTCGTCTTCGCAGTTCGCATGGGCGCCATCTTGGTCTTCCCTCTCCTCTTTCCGTCTCTGCGTTCTCAGTGTCCTCTGTGTTAAATCCCCCGCCGCCATTCTAATTTCTATTTTCCCATTTCGATTTTCTATCGCGGTTCCGGCGTCTGCGCCACCATGACGCCCTTCTTGAAATCTTCCACCATCCCGGGCTTCAGCCGCACTTCCGTGGGCCGCTTCGCCAGAGTCATCTGGTCGATCTTGTCCTGCAGCTTCAGCAACGCGAAAAAGAGTCCCTCCGGCCGTGGCGGACATCCTATAACGTACACATCCACGGGAACGATCTTATCTACTCCCTGCAAGACTGAATACGCATTGAACGGCCCGCCCACGCTCGAGCACGCCCCCATGGAGATGCACCACTTCGGATCCGGCATCTGATCCCACACGCGCTTCAGCACTGGGCCCATCTTCAGCGTCACGGTCCCCGCCACGATCATCAGGTCCGCCTGGCGCGGCGACGGCCGGAACACTTCCGCGCCAAATCGCGCCATGTCAAACCGCGAGGTCGTCGAGGCGATCATTTCGATGGCGCAGCAAGCCAGGCCGAACGTCAGCGGCCATAGCGCGCTCTTCCGCGCCCAGTTGAACACGTAGTCCACCGACGTAATCATGAAGTTTTTCTCGAAGCGTTGATCCAGTACGCCCATTGGGGGTCCTTCCTTGATGATGCCGAGTATATTCACCGCTATCGTTGGAGTCAAAAACTCTCTGTAGCGCGCCGCGGCGAGGCAAGGATACTAATCTCATTTCGATTTTGCCGCGAGTTTCTCATACCTGCGAGAGAGCGTCTCCCAGTACGTTCCCGGCCGCAGGCGTTGCAGGATGTCGATTTTGTAGGCGTCCGATCCGATCAGGATTCGCGGCTCGCTTCGCTCCACACCACGGAGAATCCGCGCCGCAGCTTCTTCGGGAGAAATCCGGAAAAACTCCTCAAACCGGGCAACTTTCTCATCGAGTCCCGTCCTCTTTACACCGGCACCGATGCGCGCGCGGCGGGCAATCGCTGTGCGGATGCCTGCCGGGTGCACGCAGGAAACACGCACGGGCGTTCCCGCAAGTTCGTGCCGCAAGCATTCGGTGAATCCCCGCACAGCAAACTTGCTGGCGGAATAAGCCGGCTGACCTGCCGGAGCAATCAACCCAAATACGCTTGAAATGTCCACGATATGAGAACGTTTCTCTCTCTTCAGGATCGGCAGGAAATACTTGACGCCATAAACCGTCCCCCAGAAATTGATATCCATCAGCCAACGAAAATCATCCAGCGAGATCTCCTCGAACGTGCCCTCCAGCGCGACTCCCGCGTTATTGATCAGCAGCGTCACGCGCTCATGGCGCTTGCTCACGTCTTCGGCGAAGGCACGCACCTCCTCTTCATTGGCGACATCCAAAACATGCGTTGTCACCAGCGCGCTCTTTTTCTCCGATGACTGCGCAGTCTCCAGAAGCCCGGCTTCATCGATGTCCGCGAGTGCCAGCCCAGAGCCTGCCGCTGCCAATTGTTGCGCCAGCGCTCGCCCGATGCCCGAACCTGCACCGGTAACGACCGCTACGCCATCCTTCAGAAATGACATCGGGAAACCTCGAAACGCGGCCGGGCTGATCGCCCACACCTAAGACCGGCTGTCCCCGCCACTCATACCACAGTTCTTGCGTTGTCTCCAGATTCAGAAAGGAAAAGAAGGTCCCGCAGGAAAACTCAGCGAGATTCGACGGTGACCTGATTGCGCCCGCCGCGCTTGCCGGTGTACAGCGCCTTGTCCGCTTGCCGCACCAGTTTGGAGAATTCCGGGGGTTCCGTGCCCTGGAAACCGGCGATCCCAAAGCTTGCCGTGACCGAAACCGTGTCACCACCAAACGAAAACTTGAGAGCGGCAAACTGTCCGCGCAGCCGTTCCACCGTCAGCCGTGTGCTTTTCTCATCGAGATGCGTCATCACCAGCAGGAATTCATCGCCGCCCATCCGCCCGCTGATGTCCGAAGCCCGCGTGCTTTCTCGCAGCACTTCGCCGAATTTCTGCAGCACCTGGTCGCCCGCATCGTGGCCGTAGCTGTCGTTGATGCTCTTGAAATTGTCCAGATCGGCATGCGCCACCCACACGGCAAATCCATGGCGCGCCGCACCGCGAAGCTGCCGCGCCGCCCATTCCTCGATCGCCCGGCGGTTCGGCAGGCCGGTGAGCGGGTCCGTGTGCGCCATTTCCTCGAGCAATTTGTTTTTGGCGTCAATTTCGCGGTGCAGTTCGATGGTCCGGCGGCCCACTCCGATGCGCGCCAGCAGCTCGCCGCGATCAAACGGCTTCGTCAGGTAGTCGTCCGCTCCCGAAGAGAGCCCTTTTACGATGTCTTCCTTCTCCGTCATGCTCGTCAACAAAATGATGTAGGTGTAGGAATCAGTAGATTCCGCCCGGATTCGTTCGCAAAGCTCCGGCCCCGAAGAATCCGGCAGCATCCAGTCCGTGATCACCACCGCGGGCCGGTGCTCCTTGAAGAGCCGCACCGCCTCGTTTCCATTCTCCGCCAGCAGCAGCGAATACGAATCTCCTTCCATCGCGTGCTCCACGAGCTTCCGCGAAAAAGGCGAATCATCCACCACGAGAACTTGCAGGTTGGGCAAGGCTTCAGTCATGCAAACTCACAAACGCGATCCAATCTGCCTGGAATGGGTTTGGCCATCCTCTGGAAAGGAAAACGTGGCCTCAATATTAGCAGGGCTTTTGGCGGGGGCAGACTTGTACCCGCGCGATCTGGTTCAAAAAGGTAAACCGCCGGGATTACTTCGTTCCGTAAACCAGCAAGGCGCCTTCCGCCTTGAACGCTCGGAGTTGTTCTACGTCGCGGAACCACCGTCCCGTGTACGTTTCCGGCGAGGGCGAAGGATCGACGATTCGTTCGTGCGCGACGCCGGAAAAGCCGGCTTCACGGAAGATTTCCGCCCATTCCTCTCCCGAGAGAAGATGTGTGGGCACGGCGAGGAACTCGCCCCACTGGTGGCAATGCGGATTATCGCGATAGTAGTTGATGAGGATCCACGCCGACCCGCCGTCGCTGAGTACGCGAAAAATATCCTTGATGCCTGCGCGGGGATCCGGCCAGTAGTACGAGGATTCCACGGAAATCACGTGCGAGAAAAAGTTGGGTTGCCAGGGAATTTCGGCAGCTTCCCCGGTGACGAACATCAAATTGTCAAAATCCATGCTGCTGCGCCGTGCGTGACGAATCATCTCGTCGGAAATATCCATCCCCACAACGCGGCCCTCAGGCACGCGCTTCGCCAGCCGCCGCGACAGCCACCCCGCTCCGCAACCCACATCCAAAACATTGTCCGTCGGGGCGAGCTGCATCTTCTCCAGCACCGGCAGCGTGATGGGCAGGTGATCCTGCTCCATCCCTTCGCCACGGCCGGCTTCCGCCCAGCGGTTGAATTCTTCGCGCAGGGATTCTTCGGATTGGGACTTCGCCACTCGCGTTTCCCGGGGTCCAGCCAATTACACGGTCCTGCCGCACATGCCGCAAAAATGCGCTCCCGTGGGCGAAAGCGTGCCGCACTGGCTGCAGAAACGTCCGCCGCTTACCGGAACAAATCGCACGGGAACGTATCTCTCCGGCGAGCAGGCCCAGATCAACGCAATAAACCAGCCGATCACCGTCCAGCCGAAAAGAAAGTTCACCAGGAAAATGCCCATGACATCGGCTTTGTGCCGCCCGATGATCGTGGGCAGGAAATACAGAATCGCGGAGAGCAACAGGAAAGTCATGTGTTCACCCCTTTCCTTCGAGCGTGGCCCCGAACAAGGCTCACCGCCTGCTTCTGCTAATAAATACGTGCCGACTCGCCGGAATGTTCCACTCTACCGAGCCCATCACCTAGGCGTTTTGCACCTTCGCCAGCAGCTCCACAAATTTCTGCTTCCGCTCCGTCTGATCTTTGCCGCTCTCAGCGTCCGCCATTTGCGTGATGTTCATCGAGCAGAACTTCGGCCCGCACATCGAGCAAAACTTCGCCTCTTTGTAAAAATCATCCGGCAAATTCTCGTCGTGCATCTTCCGCGCCGTCTCCGGATCGAGCGACAGATCAAACTGCTTGTTCCAGTCAAACAGGAACCGCGCATACGACAACGCATCGTCGCGGTCCCGCGCTCCCGGCCGGTGCCGCGCCACATCGGCCGCATGTGCCGCAATCTTGTAAGCGATCACGCCCTGCTTCACATCTTCCGGATTCGGCAATCCCAGGTGCTCCTTCGGCGTCACGTAGCAAAGCATCGAAGCCCCGTGCCACCCGATCATCGCCGCGCCAATCGCGCTCGTAATGTGGTCGTACCCCGGCGCGATATCAATCACCAGCGGCCCCAGCGTGTAGAACGGTGCTTCGTGGCACCATTCCATTTCCAGGTCCACTTGCTCCTTGATCTTGTCCAGCGGCACGTGCCCCGGCCCTTCGATCATCACCTGCACGTCGTGTTCCCAGGCTTTTTTCGTCAACTCGCCAAGCACCTTCAACTCTGCGAATTGCGCTTCGTCGCTGGCGTCCGCGATGCACCCCGGCCGCAATCCATCGCCAAACGAAAAACTCACGTCGTGCTTCTTGAAAATTTTGCAAATCTCCTCGATGTTCTCGTACAGAAAATTTTGCTTCTTGTGATGCTCCATCCAGTGCGCCATCAGCGACCCGCCGCGGCTCACGATTCCCGTGATGCGCTTGCGCACCAGCGGCACATGTTCGCGCAGCACGCCGGCGTGAATGGTCATGTAATCCACGCCCTGCTCGGCTTGCTCTTCGATCACTTCGCGCATCAATTCAAACGTCAAATCTTCCGGCCGCCGCACCCGCGAAATCGCTTCGTAAACTGGCACCGTTCCCACCGGCACTGGCGAGGCATCAATGATCGCCTTTCGAATTACGGGAATGTCCCCGCCCGTCGAAAGGTCCATCACCGTGTCCGCGCCATAGTGCACGGCGTGATGCAGCTTCTTCAGCTCTTCGTCAATATTCGAACTCGTCGAGGAATTCCCGATGTTCGCGTTGATTTTGCACTTGCTCGCGATGCCGATAGCCATCGGTTCTAGGTTGCGATGATTGATGTTGGCGGGAATGATCATTCGCCCGCGCGCCACTTCGCTGCGAATCAGCTCCGGCTCCAGCTTTTCGCGCTTGGCGATGTACTCCATCTCTTCGGTAATGACGCCCAGCCGGGCCAGATGCATCTGCGAAACATTCCGTCCATCAGCCGCAGGCTTGCCATTGCCGCTGCCGTTTGTGCTTGCCGCCGCCAGCCGCTTTTCAATCCACTGTTCCCGAACACTCATAATTCCCCCTGAACGATGGCCGGTGATGCGCCTGACTTCAAGTCCTTAGCCGCTTCTCGCCACTCACCACTCGCCACGATGAAGTTGAATTATGGCACCGGGAATGAGGTGCCGCAACTTGCCTCGAACCCATTTCGATTCCTTACTGTTTGCCGGCAGCCTCGAGTTTCCGCAGCATTTCCCCGATCTCCGGGTTGGCCATGAAGTTCTTCCACACCAACCCGCTTCGGTAATTCTCAATCATCGCTGCAATTGGCGCCTGATTCAGTCCCATGTAGATGGGCGAAATCCAATCCTGCCCCAAATTGAAGGCGTCGCGCGGGCCGTAGATATCCCATAACTGAGCGCCCAGGTCGCGGTAATAGTGTTTGAACGCTTCCATCGATGCTTCCGGCGTGTACGGAAAGGAAGCCAGTGCGCCCGTGGGAGTCAGCGTGCCAAAATCGCTTCTGTCATCCGGAGCATGCGGGACGTAGCCCCACGGGCCATCGCTCGCCGTGAGACCCCAGGCGTTCTCGCCGTAGCCCTCGAAGTGTTTGGGATTGGCAATCGTATACGCGCGATTGATGAGCGCGATGTTCCGGTTGTTCTCGAAATACGAAAACGTATAACGGTCATGCAAGCTGTGCGGGTCGAACCCGATATACGAATAATGAGTGAAGAAAAGCGGGCCGCCCGTTCCCACGCCTACGTCGAGCTTGATCCCATAGTAGCTATTTCCGTTGGAATAGTGGCTTCCGTCTTTCGTGCCCGACCAGCCTGAGCGATAGCTGAACCCCGTCTCCGATTGATTCGCCCACCCGGAGTAATACATTCCCGCCGGCACGCCATGCGTTGGCGATGACATGGCCAGCAGATAGGTAATCATCACTTCGTTGAAGCCGATCAGGTTGTGATGAATGCGCCAGCCCCATCGCGGCGACCAGTGCCAATACAAAAAATCACTCTTCGGATTCTCGCGGTACCAGTCCCATTCCACGGTCTCCCATAAATGCGTAATCCGCCGGTACAGCGAGTTTTCTGCTTCACTACTGCCCCTGAAATACTGCCGCGCCGCGAGCAACCCTTGCATCAGGAACGATGTCTCAACCAGATCGCCGCCATCATCGAACATCCCGAAGACTGGCATGGTTTTCCCGGTGTTGCCATTCATATAGTGCGACCACACGCCGTGGTAGCGATCGGCTTTTTCGAGAAACCCCACAATTTTTGCCAGCCGCTCCAGGCCTTCCTGGCGCGTGATGAATCCGCGGTGCACGCCCACGATCAGCGCGCTGATTCCGAAGCCGCTCGCCCCTGTCGCGACAATCCGGTCGTCCCCGGGAATGTTCTCGCGGGTCATCCCGGAGTTGAGGTCCGCGCCTTCCCAGTAGTAGTGGAAGCAGGCTTCCTGCAGCATGGTCAGCAATTCATCGTCGGTGAATTCCCGCGTGGAGGCGCTTGCTGCACTGGAAAGCACCGACTGCCGATTGTCGCGGTCCGCCGCGGTCACTTTGTATTGCGCCGTCACACCTGCTTTTCCCAAAAAATCCTCGTAGCGCTGGGTTCCCGGAAGTTGAATCCCCACCGGCTCGAACTCTTTGCCATCGAGCGATCGGTAGATCACATAGCGCGCCAGTCTCGGGCTCTTCACTTCATTCCATCGAATTTCAACATGACGGTCATAGCCAATTGCTCGGACGTTCTGGGGAGTGGGCAGAGGCTCCTGTCCGCCTTCGCTCGATTCGTCATCAATCCTGATTTCATCGAGAATCAGCGTGTGCTTCGCGCCATCGGCTCGCCCCTGATGAAAAATAATGTTTTGCAAATACTTGCCCTGGAACTCGTAGATGGATCCGCTGTGAAACTCAGAGAAAGGAATGCGAATTTGCACCCAACGTCCCGCGGGCAGATCGCCCGAAAACTTGCTAAGCGGCAAAGACTCCGTAAAGCTTCCCGGAAACTCCGCTACCTGGAGTCCCTCGCCGGTGTTGGACAGGGTGATGAAGGGGAGATCAGCCGCGGAAATTCCTTGTGGGGCAAAACACCAGAAGTAAAGAGTGCTTCCCTGGAATCCAGGAAAGCGGTTGCGGAAGTTCACCACATGCACTTCCGCTTCCCACCCTCCCCCGGCATTCGATTGCCATTCGAGGCGCAGCGCATTCGGCGGCGTAAGAAACGTCTTTGTCTCCACAAGTAGCTTGGAATTTTTCTGCGCCAGGCTGCTCTGGCCAGACGCGTGGGCCGAACTGAAGAAGTAAGCGTCCGAAGTGAGGCTATTGTCGAAAAAAACGTGCCGGTAGTAATCCGTCTCCCCGTAAACCGGTGAAGGAACCAGAAAAGCAACCGCGAGCGCGAGAGTGATCCACGCGAGAGAATCAAAACATCGGGTACGCTTCTCAGAATTTGCAAATCGCAAAGAGTTCATGGCTCACGTCCTACTTGGGCTGGTCGTTGAAAATCGTCAAATTCTAGATCGCTTTCCCCGCGCTGATTGTAGTGCCGCAGCCAACTCCTTGCCCGCCAGATGCCTGCGCCTAAGGTGCGGAGGTTAGCGCGGAGGAATCCATCTCGCGGCAGCAGGTGTATCCGCTGAGCGCCAGGGTCAAATCCAGATCGGCAACCAGGTTCAGCAAAACATCGCGCACGCCTTCTTCTCCGGCGACCGCGAGACCCCACATGTAAAGCCGGCCAATCAGCACGGCGCGCGCGCCAAGCGCTAGCGCTTTGAAAACATCGGCGCCGCGGCGAATCCCGCTGTCAAACAGCACCGGCATACGCTCTTTCAGTTCGTGCACCACGCTAGGCAACGCATCCAGGGCGCCGATGCCGCCATCCACCTGACGCCCGCCGTGATTCGAAACGATCACCGCGTCCACGCCCGCTTCCAGCGCCCGCGCCGCATCATGGGCGCACAATATTCCTTTGAGAATAATCGGCACGCGCGTGTGCTGCCGCAAGAATCCGATGTCCTTCCAGGTGAGCGCCGGATTCGAAAACAAATTTCCCCATAACTGAATCGCCGCCAAGGGATTTTCTTCCGGCGGCTGCGCCAGCAGCCCGCGAAAAACCGGATCGCTGAAATAATTCGCCAGCCCTTGACCCAGCAAAAATGGCAAGTAGCCGTGGTGAAGGTCCCGCTCGCGCCAACCCAGTGAATGTGTGTCCAGCGTGACGACCAGCGCCGAGTATCCCGCGCGTTCCGCGCGCTGCAGCATGCTCGCAGTCACCTCGGGATTTTTTCCCCAATACAATTGGAACCAGCGCGGGGACGCCGCTACTTTTTCCGCCGCTTGCGCCACTTCTTCGATGGTCCGGCTCGACATTGTGCTGAGCACAAACGGCAGCCCCAGAGACGCCGCGGCTCGCGCACTCGCCACGTCCGCATCCTTGTGAACAATTTCTTGCACGCCGACGGGCCCCAGCAGTATCGGCGCGGGCAATCGCGCGCCGAGCACTTCCACACTCAGGTCGCGCTTCGAAACATTCCGCAGCATCCGCGGCACGATCCGCCAGCGGTAAAATGCTTCGCGGTTCGCGCGCATGGTGTCTTCGCCACCTGCACCGCCCGCGACGTAGTCGTACGCGCGCGGCGCAAGAATTTCCTTCGCTTTGGCCTCCAGCAAAGCCAGCGGCACCGGCACGGAAGGTTTTCCGCCCGCGAGTCCCTGCGCATAAAGTTGCAGTTCGCGCTCGGGACCAGTCGGCAATGGCTGCGGCTGTTTCGAATCGGTCATGTCTGAGTCGGGCATGGCGCGGCAGGATTATACATGGGAGCGAAATTCGCCATTGGAAACTGCTGCGCGCATTGCAGAATTTACACTTGACAGGTGGCGAAATAAAAGCGAAACTCCTGCCAACCCGTCCGTCTCCCGCGGACCAAGGAACTTTTTATGACGACCTCTACCGCACCGGCCCTGAATACTTCAGCCCGGCAAAGCAGTCCCGCCAATGACGAAAGCAATGCCCTCATCTCCGCAGCTCTACATCGTTATTGGGGCTACGAATCGTTTCGCCCCGGCCAGGAGAGCATCGTAAACAGCATCGTAGCCGGCCGCGATGCTTGCGTGGTCATGCCCACCGGTGGCGGCAAATCGCTGTGCTACCAATTGCCCGCCGTCCTGAACGCCACCACCGCGGTGGTCATCTCCCCCTTGATCGCCTTGATGCAGGACCAGGTCGCACAACTCCTGCAAATGGGAATTTCCGCCGCTTGCTTGAACACTACCACTCCCTCTGACGAACGCAATCACATCCTTCACCATGCCACCCCGGGCAAATACCAGTTGCTCTATTTGTCGCCGGAGCGCATCTCCATGGGCGGAACAGTGGATTGGCTGAAGAGGCTCCCTATCTCCTTCTTCGCCATTGATGAAGCCCATTGTATTTCCGAATGGGGACATGAATTCCGCCCGGAGTACCGCCAGCTCAGCCGACTGCGCGAGATTTTTCCCGACCGCCCCATCGCGGCGTTTACCGCCAGCGCCACGAAACGGGTTCGCGGCGACATCATCGAGCAACTGCGCCTCCGCGATCCGTACAAACACATCGCTAGCTTCCGCCGGCCCAACCTGCGCTACATCGTTCGCCAAACCGACGCCCGCTCGCAAAATGAATTGCTCCTCCGCGCCGTGAAGCAAGTCACTGACGGCAGTGTCATCGTCTACGCTCCCACGATCGCGCGTGTGGGAGAAACCGTCGACTTCCTCGAAGAAAACGGCATCGCCGCCATCGGCTATCACGGCCAGATGGAAAGCCGCGCCCGCCGCGAGAACCAGGAAAAATGGACGGCCGACGAAGTGCGCGTCCTGGTCGGCACCATGGCTTTCGGCCTGGGTATCAACAAGCCTGCCGTGCGCGCGGTGATTCATCTCTCGCTTCCCAAGAGCGTCGAGCAGTATTACCAGGAAGCGGGCCGCGCCGGGCGCGATGGCTTGCCAGCGGATTGCTTCCTCTTCTGGCAAAAAAAAGACACCGGCTTGCATGCTTTTTTCATTGGCAAGATCGAGGACGGCGCAGAAAAGGAACGCGCCTGGCAGCGTTACCACGAAGTCGAGCGCTTTGTGCAATCCACCGAATGCCGCCAGCATCAGGTCTGCCGCCACTTCGGTGAAACTCCCAAGTGGGATTCGTGCGGTAATTGCGATGCGTGCGCGGCCACGCCAGAGTGGCTGGAAATCGAAGCGCAGCAAGGCAGGCGAAATCGTGCCAGACCGCGCGCGACGCAGCCCATGCGTCCCTCGCAGCAGCTGGTTCCTAGCACGATCGCTAAACCGTCGGTGGATCGGGAATTGAATGAGTTTTTGCGCGAGTGGAGGCGGAACACCGCGAAGGAAAAGGGGGTTGCTGCGTTTGTGGTCTTGCACGATTCCGCGCTGGAGGATTTGTGTCTCGTGGAACCATCGAATCTTCAGGAGCTGCGGCGCGTGTCCGGCTTCGGGGATAAAAAAGTTCAAATGTATGGGAAACGAATTCTGGAGGCGATTCAAAATTTCCGGGAGGGGCAACGCGCAGGTTCCGATTGGAGGGCAAAACCATCCCGGCCGGCCGAGGAAACCCTCAAGATGCTGGCGGAGGGGCGCACCTTTGACGAAATTGCGAAGACTCGCCAGAGAACGCTGCGTGCGGTTGTCTCTCTGGTCGCCGATCTGCTTGAAAGAGGTGAAGCTGAGTTTCAGCCGGGCTGGCTGGCCCCAGAAAGGTACAATCAGATTGCCGCCGCTTGCCAGCAGTTGGGAATGGACCGCCTCAAACCCCTCAAGGAAGCCCTTCCTCCGGAAATCCCCTACGAAGAAATTCGCCTGGTTATAGCCTCTCTCCGCGCGAAGCGGCCGTGAAATAGGAACGGACGGCGAGCAGTCTGAAGACTGGCCACTACAACTGTTTTTCATGACGGTTTGTTGGTTGGGTCGGGCTCGGACGAATTCGGGATGATGTAGGTGATTCCGGCGGCTCTCTCGGCGGCCATGGCCGGCAGGGTGTGCAGAAGCAGGCTGCTGATGTGCGTGAGGGCCCGGGCGCGGCGAGCGGAGATGCGGTTCTTGGCGACAAGCCAGTACAGGCAGCGCAAGGAAAGATTGATGCCCTTAGCGGTTTGGAAGTCCTGGGCATCGCGGAAGAGGATGTCGGCGACGTCTGACCGCTCATTTTGCTTTTGCTCGGCATGATGATTCGCGCAGAGGCCGGACTGCGGGTCGAAAATGGCAAGACGGCATTGGCGGCCCGAAGCAGTGCGATAGGTACAACGAGTAGGGAAAACGGCTGGTTCAATAGTTTTGAGTTTCATTTTGGTCCTCGATTTTGAGAGATATGGATTCTAAGGAACTTAGGATCCGGGAAAAGCGTTTGCTGGGAAATGCGGGGATTCACTTTTTTTGTGAAAGAGTGCGGAATTGTATGAAAGGAAAGGGGATGGGTTTTTGGAGAGTGCAAAAAAGTGCAAGAAAGTGCAAAAGAGTGCGTAGGCAACGGGAAATAAAGGAGATAGGTGAGGGACGAGGCGGGTGGGAGCAGAGGGAGTTGCGATTTCACAGCAGAGTGTAGCATGGATTAGCTATTCTGTCAAGTCATTTTATCATTCTTATTATGAATGAGTTGCGAGGCCGTTCGAACGGGCGCGGAAGAGAAAGAAAACAAAGGGGCAGAGCTCACTATGAGCTGTGGAAAAAGGATAGAGAGCTATTGAACACGCAGGCCGAGGGCGGCGGCGAGCCTGGCTTGCTTGATATCGAACGTGTAGAAGGCACGAGCTTTGCGAGCAAGGGCACCAGCGACGTGCAGGACGTCAAGCGTGCGGGTGCCTAAAAGGGGAGTGTGCTTTCGAGCGATCTGCTCCGCCAGTTGGTAAGCGGCGGCGGGAAGCGGGACGATCTGCAAGACAAATTTCTTCCAGGGGCTGGACATCCCGTTCGACTCGGCGGGCAATCTCATCCTCGGCAACTTCCAGGTCGTAGCGGGTCTGCAAGTTCATCCAGAAAGCAGGGCTATTGTTGAAATAGCGGGCAAAGCGCAGCGCGGTATCCGCAGTGATGCCGCGGCGCTCGTTGACGATATCCGCGATGCGCGTCACGGGAACACGCAGAGCCATGGCGATTTGTTCATGCTCAGTCCGAGAGGAACCATGAACTCCTCGCGGAGAATCTCTCCCGGCTGCACGGGCTTCAATCTCTTTGCCATGGGGCTCCTAGGCCACTTTGCGGGCGGCTTTTTCGAGCAGTTCGTGAATCAAGGTCTGGTAGGGCTTGGACTGCTTGGCCGCCAAGCGCCGCAATTGGCTGAGGAGGCGCGGGGCGATCCTGATGGCAATGAGTTGCTTGGCCTTGCCGGTCACGGGGCGGCCGACGCGGCGCGCGCGGCGGAGTTCTTCGGCGGTGGCTTCCGGTATATCGGAAAGGTCGAGCCGGCTATCCGGAATATGCCTCGCGCTCCTTGTGGGTCGCTTGGCGCGCGCTGATGATCCGAATGATTTCTTTGCCATCTCTCAACCTCCGCGGTGTGTAGGCAATGATGAGAATTCTTCCCGTGACCGACGTGCCGAGACGCCGGGAGCGATATTCCGAATGGGAATGCTCAGGGTCCTCCCATTCGAGGGCATCCGGATCGCTGAAAACGGTTGCGGCTTCTTCGAAAGACACGCCATGCTTCTTCAGGTTGCTCAGGGCTTTCCTGGCGTCCCAAGAGAACACATTTCCGTATATACACTAATTCGGGCGGGTTGTAAAGTGCTGGGATGGCAACTCTGCACCGGGAACACCCCGGCGCCACAGCCTTTCGAGGAAAGCCTAGTCGAAGAGGTTGGGCTGCTCGTGGGAGATGCGCTGGAAGAGGGGCTGGAACTGGAACCAGCCGGCGAGGTGCGAGCCCACGAGCGCGTAGGTGTGCTTGGCGGTTTCGTGGGGAATTTTGTGGGGCTGGCCGGCGGCTTCGGCGAGCAGTTGGGCCTGGCAAGAGCGGTCCATGGTGATGAACCACCACGCGGCTTCTTCGACGGAGTGACCGACGGTGAGCAGACCGTGATTGCGAAGGATGGCAGCCTTCTTTGCGCCGAGGGCGCCGGCGATGCGGTCGCCTTCGGAAGTTTCCTCGACGACACCGGTGAACTCCTCGAAAACGACGTGATCTTCGTAAAACGCGCAAGCATCCTGCGTGAGCGGATCGAGCAGGCGGCCGAGGGAAGACCACGATTTGCCATAGAGCGAGTGGGCGTGGGCAGCGGCAACGACATCTGGGCGCGCGGCGTGAATGCGCGAGTGAATGGCGAAGGCAGCGAGATTGACTTCCGCACGGCCTTCGACGACATTGCCAGCATGATTTACGAGAATCAGATCGGAAGCGCGAATCTGGCCGAAGTGCATGCCGAAGGGGTTCACCCAGAAGTGATCGAGCCGCTCGGGATCGCGGGCGGTGATGTGGCCGGCGACGCCTTCATCAAAGCCGTAGCGCGCGAAGAGGCGAAAAGCGGCAGCGAGGCGCTCTTTGCGGTGGCGGCGCTCTTCGGCGGGACTGGCAAAGACGGGCGGGCGAGGAACGCGGTCGATGAAGGCGCTGTTGGCCGGCGAAGCGGCGGACGGGGATGGCTGCGGCATGGGGACCTCCGTGAGGGAGAGGGAGAATTGTGCCTGAGCGCGCGGAAGTTGGGAAGAGAGAAGTGATGAGCGACGGAGCGCGAGTGGTGATAAGGAAGGCGTCGCTGCTGCCGTTCGTATTCGTGATGTACGCGTACACGACGGGCGGACCGTTCGGGCTCGAGGACATGGTGACGACGAGCGGGCCGGGGTTGACGCTGCTCTATCACCTGATTATCCCTTTTTTCTGGTGCATACCTGTGTCGCTGGTGGTGGCGGAGTTGACTACCGCGCTTCCTGTCGAGGGCGGATCGTACGTGTGGGTTCGCGAAGGCTTTGGTGATTTTTGGGGATTCCAGGTTGGCTGGTGGAGCTGGAGTTCGTCATTTGTGCTGAATGCGTCGTACGCGGTGCTGACCGCCGACTATCTGAGTTTTTATTTTCCGTGGATCGCGGGATGGAAGCACTACCTGGTGTGCGCAATCCTCGTGGCGGTCATCGCGTGGATCAACGTGCGCGGGATTCACCTGGTCGGAATGATTTCCGAAATGCTGATGATTTTTGTGCTGCTGGTGACCGGGGCACTGTGCGTCCTGGCGGCGTTCCAGTGGCATTACAACCCGTTCACGCCGTTCGTGCCACCGCATGTTCCGGCGTTTCAGGTTTTCGGCGTGGGCCTGGCGCTGGGTCTATGGCTCTATTCCGGCTACGAACAGGTAGCGAGCGTTGCGGAAGAAGTGGAAAATCCGCAGCGAAATTATCCGTTGGCCCTCGCTCTGGTGATTCCCCTCTCGATCGCGACATACTTTCTGCCCACCTTGCTTTCCCTGGCGGCCCTGGGAGACTGGCAGAAGTGGCACACGGGATATTTTTCGAATGCCGCGCAATTGATCGGCGGGCCGTGGCTGGGATTCGCGATGACGATTGCGGCGATGGTCTCAAACCTGGCGTTGCTGAATGCCACGCTGCTGACCGGCACAAGAATGCCATCGTCGATGTCCGGGCACGGCGACCTGCCAAAGGCGCTGATGAGCCGGCACGCAAAGTACGGGACACCGTGGATGGCCATTGTGGTTTCGTCGGTTATTTCCGTGGGGCTGGCGCTGCACAGTTTTACGCAGCTTTTGACGCTTTATATATGGTTGCGCATCGGGGTCACTATTCTCACGGTGCTTTCCTCGTGGCGCTTGAGAAAAACGAAACCGGCGCTCTTGCGGCCGTTCCGCATTCCTTGGGGGCGCACCGGACTGCTTTATGGAGTGGGTGCACCGTTGGCGATGAGCGTGGTAGCGCTGGCGGCCAGCGATTCGTTCGCGCGCAAGTGGGGGCCCGTGGCACTGCTGCTGGGGCCGGTGATGTATTTTGTGTTTCGCGTGTTGCGGAAGGAAAGCGCGAGCGAAAAGATTTAACACAGAGGGCACAGAGACCGCAGAGGACACAGAGAGCACAAGGAGAAGAAAAGCAGATTCCTCGCTGCGCTCGGAATGACAGAGACTCGGTTCTGTAGCCGTAGCAGAGAGAAAAAATCAAGTAAAGAAATCGAGGAGTTTGTACCAGGCGCCGGCGAGGGGGAGGGCCCAGGTGTGGCCGCTGCGGAGACCGAATGGTGCGGCGGAAAATTTGATGCCATCGAAGGGAATGTCATTGAGGTCGCCGCAGATAAGTCCGGCGAGCTTTGCGCCGAACCAGGTAGCGGCAGCGACGCCGTGACCGGCGAAACCGGCGGCGAAATACATGTCATCAATTTTTCCGGCGTGGGGCATGACGTCGAGAGTGAAATCGAGAGTGCCGCCCCAGACGAATTCGACTTTCGTCTCGCGGAGCTGAGGGTAGACGGCGATCATGCCGCGGCGGAGAATTTCGGCGCTTTGGCGAACGGTCTTTTCGGTTTCGGGAAAGAAAGCGGCGCGGCCGCCGAAGAGCATGCGATTGTCGGGGGTGAGGCGGTAGTAGTATAGGAAATGTTTAGAATCATAGATCATGCGGTTGCGCGGGCTGAGTTCGCGGGCAAGAGCGGCGGGAAGAACTTCCGTGGCGATGATGTAGGAGCCGATGGGAATGATTTTTCTGCGGAGGGCGGGAGTGGCTTCGGTGGTATAGGCGCCGCTGGCGAGGATGACTTCGCGCGCGGTGATGGGACCTTTTGAGGTTTGAAGGCGGAATTGGCGCGCGCCGTTCGTAGATGCCGGCTCGATATTTGTGACACGCCTGTGGTCGTGGAGGAAGGCGCCGGCGCCGTGGGCTGCTTGCGCGAGGCCAGCGACGTAGCGCGCGGGATTCAGGGCGGCGCTGGAATCGTCCACCATACCGCCGAAATAAATGTCGGAGCCGATTTCGCCGCGCAGCTCAGTTTTCGGAATGATGCGAAGGTCGTGATTGAATTCGCGCTTGACGAGCGCGGCGGATTCTTCGTAGCCATCGAAGTGGGATTGCTTGCAGGCGACTTCCAGATGGCCGCAGCGCGAAAAGTTACAGTCGATTTTTTCCTCGCGAACGATCTGCTCGACGCAATCGATCTGTTCGAGCGAGGCGGCGTACATTTTGCGAACGGTGGCGATGCCGTAGCGCTTGATTAGTTTCGGCGCGGGAAGCTTCATGCCGCTGAGGACCATGCCGCCGTTGCGGGAGCTGGCGCCCCAGCCGAAAGTTTCGGCTTCGAACACGGCGACGGATACGCCGCGTTTTGCAAGCGCGCGGGCGGCGGAGAGGCCGCAGAAACCGCCACCGACGACGGCGACGTCAACAGAAGCGGGGAGTTCCGGCGAGTCGGGGAAAGACTGCGCGGCGACAGTGGTCGCCCAAAAGTTTTTCTCTTGAATGAGCATCGCGTGAGCCCGCGTGGAGAGATTCTAGCATTGACGGCGAGGTGAGAAACAATCGCCAGGGGCAGATTCAAAAAAAAAAGGAGACGGCAGCGAGTGATGGAGGACCTGCCGTCTCCGTGTTTGTTTTTTTGTTGCGTGGAACTTTGCGGATTACTCTTCGTCGCCGTCGAGGCCGTCGACGGGCGTGATCATGCCGAAGAGACCGTCCTGTTCACCGTTAACGCCGGCGGTGAAGTACAGAGTGTTTGCGAGGCCGGCGGTCCCGTCATTTGCGAAGGTAAGAGACCACAAACCATCGATCGTCAGGATGGAATCATCGGGAGCTTTCACAAAGCCCATGAACTTGTAGGTGAAGCCGTTGAACGCGGCGATCCAGCCGCTGCCAAAATTGCCGACGAGAATGGCATTACTAAACTCGCCGAAATCGCGTGTAGTCCAGACGACACCCCAAGGGGCGTTAAACCAATCGCCGTGCTGGAGGTGACCGATGTGCTTGCCTTCGGTAGTGAAAATTTCGACGAAGCCCAAACCGGCGCCCGCCACGTCATCGTGCCGGGGCGCGTCCTGCTTGGCGTAGGTGACGAAGAGAGTGCCGCCGATGTTTTGAATGTTGAAGGGAGCAAAGCCGCGGGGAATGTGGTCGGCGTCGAAGGCTTCCTCGCCGAGGTGCACGCGCTTGAAGTTGGTGTCGTAGACCTCGACTTTGGCTGAGCGGAAATTCGTGACGTAGAGATATTTCTTGCCGTTGATTTCGCCGGAGGTAGCGCCTTTATAGACGGCGCCGTTCGCGGAACCTTTATCGGAGTTGTCGACAACGAGGACGGCATTTTGTCCGCCGGCCCAGCCCGAAATGGTTCCGTCTTCGGTTGCAAAAATGAAGTGAGCGGATACGCCCGGGGCGATCAAGAAATCGGTGGCGCTGCCGTTGAAGACAACACCGGTGGGGGCAGATTGCGTACCTGGTGCGAAACCCGGGGGAGGAACGGTAACGACGAGCGGCCCACCTTTGGACGGAGGCGGAAAAGGATTGCCGCTGCCATCGTAGAGAGTCGAGGTGCCGGAGTTATTGTTAGCGACCCAGAACGGGCTTCCGCCTGGGGAACGCGTGAGACCCCAGGGATTTTTGAGATTGGGGTCAGTGACGGGGGCCATGCCAGCGAGGTCGGAGACGAGATTCGTTTGTTTATAATGTTGCGCTGGGGTTACAACGGGGAGGAAGAAAAGCGAAAGAGCAAAAACGGGAAGAAACTTCCATGACGTTCTGTTGGACAACATTTAAGAATCCTTCCAAAGCGAGATTTTCGATGCGAAACACGTCCCACGTGTTCGCGAACGAACCTCCACCCGGCTGGACTCGGGAAGACTTGTAGCAACCTGGATTCCAATACACAGAACGTTCACGGAGCCGGGGAGGACTTGAGAACAGGAGACTTGCGCTCGGAAATCGGGTTGGGAAAAAACCGGCCTTCCGAAAACTGTATATGACCTGCGAAGGATACGGAAGTTGGGAGGATTTCAGGGTTTCAGAGCGAAGGCGGCTCGACTAGCGAACCAGGCTTGCTAGCGGTAGCGTTGCCGCCGGGTTCGCGCATGCTGGAAACGGCGAGCTGCGCAAGGCGGACTTGCTGCTGGATTTCCTGGGCGAGGCGGCGCTCTTGTGGGGAAAGAGAGGGATTGTCCGCGAGCAAACCGGAGTAGCCGAAGATGGCGGTGAGCGGATTGTTGATTTCGTGGGTGGCTCCGGAGGCCAGGCGACCGAGGGCGGCGAGCTTTTGGGAAAGGGCGATGCGCTCCTGAAGGTTTTTCAAACTTTCGTAGGAAGATTCCGTGACATGGACAAGCCGCTGAAGCTCGCGATCGAGGATGTAAAGTCTGAGGAAACACAGCGAGCCAAGGAACAGCATCGCGGCGAGGATCAGGCGCAAGCGAAAGGCGATGACGACAGCAGGAGCGGTGTCTTCCAAATAGCCGTAGGTAGCGAGCAGGGGCAAGGAGATCATGGCCAGCATGCCGAGGCGCGCGGTCCACAAGCCCTGCCCTTCCGATTCCTCAGCAGGCGAATCGGAAGCCGACGGGAGACTGGGGGCAGTAGCAAAAGCATAAACCATCCAGAGGCCGCCGAGGGCGAGAGGCAGATCATAGATGCTGCCGGAGTAGTATTTGCCGGCAGACATGGCGAGACCTTGCAACAAGTTCGCGAGAGCATATACCACCATGGCCAAGCAAGCGTGACCGTAGAATCTGCGCCAAGGTCCCGAAGTCTTATGCCAGAGAATGACGAGGGCAAAGACAACTCCAAGTTGCTCGGCGAGAACCAAGTAATAGTTGGCGGGATTGTAGGAGGCAAAGTCGTGAACGACTGTCAGCCAAGGCACAGCGAAATAGAGATAGAAAGTAAACCACCAGGAGAGCAAAAAGGCGAAATCCAACCGCCGGAAACGCAAGTCGTTCGCGGCGGATTCCGAATGAGGGCGAAAAGCCAGGGCGGCGAGCATCAGGGCCGACATCAGGAAGAACGAGCCGTCGGCAAAAAGGGCGGTCGGGGCCGGCACTCGACGGACGACCTCGTAGAAAAACCAATAGGAGTGCGAGAACAGGAGGAAGACAAAGGCCGCGATATTCAGGTACCAAAACATACGCGCGGAATCCGCGGCGGAGCGGGAGTTCTCGCGGCAAAGAATGATCAACACGCTGGTTAAAACGAGAGGCACGACATCGCTGACGATGGTAGCCGCATAGCCGTCCTTGAGGGTCAAGGAACCGATGGAGTGGACGATGGTGGTTCCCACAGCCACTTTGAAACAGATCGATTGGGTCCGCGCGAGCAAAGCTAATTTCCCTCCACTTGGGCAAGATTCGGCAGGCCGAGGGTCGAGGCTTGTTCCATTGCGACAGGAAGACTGACGGTAAAGATCGCGCCGCCATTCTCTCGATTGCGGCAGGAGATATCGCCATTGTGCTGGCGAACAATTCCGTAACAAGTGCTAAGGCCAAGGCCGATGCCCTTGCCCACAGTCTTGGTAGTGTAGAAAGGGTCGAAGACGCGGCCAGGTTCGGGCAATCCAATACCACTGTCGGCAAATTCAACCTCGACCCGCTGGTTCACCGAACGCAAAGTAATGAAAAGTGAGCCGGAGTTCATGCCCTCCATGGCATCGAGGGCATTGCCGATAATCTGAAGGAAGACCTGAAGAATACGGCTGGAATCGGCCGCAACGTTTGGAACGATGCCTTCTGATTTTATCTCGAGTTGCAGATGGGGATTCCGGCCGACGCGGGTCAAACCGATGGCCGCGGAGAGCAGTTGGCGCAGATCAACAGGAGTAATTTCGAGGGGCGATTCGCAGGCAAAACTCAGCATGTTATTCAGCAAAGCGTCGGTGCGGTGAGCTTGAGTCACTATTTTCTCAGCCATGGTGCGTGTTGAGGAGCTGGCCGCCGCATCGCTTATCAAAGCGATGGAAGAATTGATGGTGGCAGTCATGGCCCTCTTGACTTGGTTGGCAACGCGGGCAACAACCTGACCGAGCGATGCGAGCGTCTCGGTCTGAAGCAACCGTTGATGGGTATTCGAAAGACTGGAATAGGCGCGGGAGGCCTCGCGTAACGAGCGGACGAGGTCGGAGCTTAAGAGATCCTGTTTAAGAGACAAAAGCAAAGTGAGGATGAGCATGGCGAGGAGCGTGATGAGAACGCGGAAATGCCCGATGGGGCCCGCGACATTGGTCGACCGGAGCAAAACAAATCCGATGACGGGGGTGGAAAGGGTAGCGAGCATTGAAACGCGGGCGGGCAGCAGGATCAGGCCGCGCGAAGATCTCGAGTTGCCGCCGGGGAACGGAGAGGGAACAGAACTCTCTCGGAGCTTGCCACCGAGAACGGCAAAGTAGGCA